>UMGJ01016336.1_pt1 | contig 138150 bp, 114 predicted proteins | sample 1965221 | NCBI WGS metagenome assembly UMGJ01 (sample SAMEA4836067, study PRJEB28245) | human gut metagenome | biome: gut microbiome; material: fecal sample | place: Denmark | collected 2008
ATGTTTATAGTGATGAAGATTATAATCAAATAAAAAATGGAAGCGATCTCCATTTTAACAGTATTATATCATCAAAGATTTTTGACTATATAGAATGAAAGGAACGCTTCCTCTATGATTCACATTCTCATCGGCGGCGCCGGCTGCGGAAAATCCACAAAACTCATACAACAAATCAAACAGGCGGCACAGCAGCAGGAAACCGTCGTTACATTGGTGCCGGAACAGTTTTCCTATGAATTCGACCGAAAGCTGTATCGGGACTTAGGGCCGGAAACGTTTAATCTTTTGCAGACGCACAGCTTTAAATCTCTTGCACGATGGATTTTTCAGCGGTTTGGAAGCCAGTCCGGAGACCAGACCAATGCAGATGAACTGACACGATATGCACTTTTATACCAGGCCATTCTGTACACATCCGAGCGAGAGCACGCACTCCACATTCTGGAAAAGCAGTGCCGCCAGCCAGCATTTGTAGAGGAACTGGGCATGCTGTTTGCCCAATTCCGCCGAAGCGGCATTCCACCGGAACGGTTCTATGACATCTGCTGTTCCTGCGATGGACAGCTGCAAGAGAAAACCATGGATCTTTTCCGGATTTACCAGCAGTACGACCATCTGCTTTATGCGCACCATCTGAAAGATACCGAAAGTGATCTCACAGAAGCAGCTGCAATTGCCAATGGAATGGATGCTTTTTTAGGAGACACACTGTTCATTGATGAATTTGAAAGCTTTACCGAAGATGAATACGAGATGCTTTCCGTCCTGATTTCTTCCTGCAAGGAAATCTACTTTGCACTGCGCACGGAAGAAACTGAACCATCTCCTTTTTCACTCTTTGCTTCGGTCAACGAAACCCTGTCCCGTATCCGGCGCATTGCCGCAGAGCTGCACATTCCGGTACAGATAGAAACTTGCAGCACACCCTACCGCTTTCAGAGCGCCGATCTGCAATGGCTCAGTACACATGCTTTTCGTAAACAGGAAACCTTTTCCGGAAAAGCAGAGCATGTGCACATTCTGGATGCCGTGGATCCGACAGAAGAAGCAGATTTTACCTGTGCTACTATTCGCCGCCTTCTTGCCTCTGACCCTTCGCTGCGCTGCCGGGATATTGCTGTTCTCACCAATCAGCAGAATGAATACCACAGCATTTTAGAAACCGCCATGGAGCGGTACGACTTGCCCTGTCATTTTGATGAAAAGCAGTCTGTGCTTTATACACCGCTTATGGTCTATCTTCTGACTTTGCTGGAATTGATCCGCCTGCCGTTTCCGGACACGGAACTGCTCCTTCGTCTGGGAAAAACCGGTTTAACTGCATGTACGCCAGAAGAAATGGCTATTCTGGAAAATTATTGCTACTGCTGGAATATTGACGGAAAGACATGGAATACGCCCTTTATCGGGGGAGAAGCAGAAACCGCAGAACAGCTCCGTCAAAAGCTATTGGCACCGCTCCGTCCGTTAAAACAGCAGTTTTCCAAATCAAACAACGGAAAAAAATTCTGTCAGCTGTTGTTCTCCTTTTTGGAACAGCAGCAAGTGGAAGAAAAATTAAACACACAGCTTCTGGCAATAGCCGATTCCCAGATTCGAATGGAAACATCTGAAGAATGGGCATTTGTTTGGAACAGCTGGATTTCCGTTCTGGATCATATGGCCGATTTGTATGCAGATTTCGTGATGGAACCAAACGAATTCTGTGCTGTCACAACGGCTCTGGCACGTACAATCCAGCGCGCTATTCCACCTCGTACACTGGATGCCGTTTTCGTTTCACAGGGAAACACCGCACGATTAAACGCACCGAAGATTGTCTTTCTTTTAGGCGTTTGTGAAGGCACCTTTCCCTCCGCGCCTGGCGGAAACGGTCTCTTTTCCGAAAAGGATTGCCTGGCACTGGAACAGATGGATTTTCCTGTGCTAAAATCCAGAGAAACACAGCTGGCCGATGCCAGACTTGCCGCCTATAAGCTACTTTCTGCTGCATCGCAGGATCTCTACCTGCTCTATCCCCATGTCAATATCACCCACCAAAAATGCTATCCGGCTGCAATTCTGACGCAAATCACACGCTTATTTTCCCGGACAAAACAGCTTAGTCAATCTTGCAGCGATTATGACAGTACCTATTATGCAGTAACGATGCGTGCAGCATATTTTCAATACATTCAGCATTACAGTGATCATACGCCGGGAACAGAGAGCATCCGCAGCCTTCTTTTCTCCGATCCCTTTTATCAAAAGCGGCTTTTCGCACTGGAAAAAATTGCAAACGCCCACAACGATGATCCAGACGCGCCGCTGTTTACCATTTCTAATGCCAAGTGGATTGAACAGTCCCTGGGCAAGACCCTTCGTCTGTCTGCCTCCGGACTGGAACAATATCAGCTGTGCCCGTTTTCTTATTTTTGTCAGCGCATTCTCCGTCTGCATCCGCGGCAGAAAATGCAGCTGGCCGGCGCCGGAACCGGAAGCCTGATCCACTATTGTCTGGAACAACTGTTCCGCTGCTGTGACCGGGACACATTTCTTGCTATGGATCTCGCCGCACTTCTTGCCAAAGTTCAGCAATATGCATCTGCCTTCTGGCAGGAGAGCATGGGCGGCGATTTCTCGAAAAGCGCACGGGAAATTGCTGTGCTCCATCACACCATCCACAATATGGAACCACTGCTTCAGCATTTGCAGGAAGAACTGCGGCAGTCTGCCTTTTATCCAAAGTATCTGGAATTGCCCATCGCATCGAAAAGCAAGGATTTTCCGCCGCTCTACCTGCATACCAAGCAGGGGCAGACTGTTCAGCTGCTGGGAAAAGTAGACCGTGTGGATCTCTGCCAAAAGGATGCACATACCTGGGTGCGTGTCATCGATTACAAGACCGGAAGCCGCAGCTTTTCTTTTGGCAACCTCCTCTATGGACTGGATTTGCAAATGCTGATTTATCTCTTTACCATCACAGCACCTGGTACCGCACTGGAACATGCAAAACCAGCCGGCGTCCTGTATCTGCCGTCCGGAAAAATTCGCAGTGACCAGCAGCGAACTGCACATGTGCTTCCACAAAAGCAATACTACGACACATACCGCATGAACGGCATTTTATTAAAGGACAGCGCTGTTTTAACGGCAATGGAGGCAGACGGAAAGGGATTATTTCTTCCCGGCACACTCACGCCGGATGGTACTATTGCAGAAGGCTCCGGACAGTTTCTCACGGATACGCAAATGAAGAGCCTGCGGAACTATGTATTCCGCACATTGATTCAAACCGCAGAGCGCATTTACAGCGGTGAGATTGATGCAAACCCACTGCAACTGACCGATCATGACGGCTGCACATTCTGCCAGTTTTCCAATATCTGCGGAAATATCGATCACCGACACAGCCGATGTGGAAACGGCACACAGCGAACACGAGAAAAACTCTTGCTGGAAAAGCTACAGGAGATTGAGCAAGAAGAACAAGGAGGGAACCTCTAATGGCATGGACAGCTGCACAGCAGCAGGCAATTGAAAGCCGGGGGAGCGGTCTGATTGTATCTGCCGCCGCCGGAAGCGGAAAAACATCTGTTTTAGTAGAACGCCTTCTGCGGATTCTGACAGAGGAAGACCCGGAAAAACGTGTTCCGGCAGACCGCATGATTGTTGTTACATTTACCAATGACGCCGCCGCAGAAATGAAGGCACGTCTCTCTCAGGCCTTGGATCTTCAGATTCAGCAAAATCCGGAAAATCGCTGGCTCTATCAGCAGCAAATCCTGCTGCAAAGCGCACAGATCTGTACAATCAGTTCGTTCTGCTTCTATCTGATTCGCAATCATTTCACACACGGCGGCATTACATCCGGATTCCGGATTTTAAACGATACCGAAAGCCGCATGATTGCCGCAAAATCCGCCGACCAGGTGCTCAATCAGTGGCATCAGACACGCCCGGAGGATATGAAGCTGCTGTGGGATGCGTTTTGCGAAAAAAATGATACTCCCTTAGAACAGATCCTGCTCCAATTCCATCAGTTCCTGGCATCGGTTCCGTTCCGCGATCAATGGGAGGCTGCTGCCCTGCGCAGTTTTTCCCTTCCGGTAGAAACCAATTTCTATCATCTCACGCTTTCGAAGCGGCTTCTGCACATGGCTAAAAATGCAGCGCAGCTGGCCGATAACGCAGCTGATCTTGCAGCCGATCTTTACGAAAGTCCCTCTGAAAACACAGTGCTTCCCTGGATTGAAGAAGATCGCAGCTGCATTCAGCAAATGTTGCAGCATCTAAAGCAACAGGAAACAGATGCCGAGAAAATTCTCTCCGCCTATCTCGCATGCAAACAGCAGCGTGGAAGGAAACCATTTCCGAAAAAAAAGAAAAGCATCACAGACCCAGAAGTCTACGCCCAGGTAAAGCAAATCCGCGACCAGTATGTGCGCCTGGAACAGGAACTTGCAGACAATATCGCCGCAGTATTTCCGTATGAAGAAACCGATATTCGTCTGCACCAGCGAATTCTTCCGCTGATTCTGGAAATGGAACAAGACTTGTCCGATACTGTCTGGGCAGAGAAGGTACAGCGCAATGTCCTGGGATTTGAAGACGGCGAGCGGCTGGCATTGGAACTGCTCTCGTCTCCCGGCGAAAACGGCAAAATTCAGCCCTCTCCGCTGGCAAGAGAAATGGCAGAGTATTATCAGATCATCATGATTGACGAGTACCAGGACTCCAATAATAAGCAGGATGATATTTTCAAGCTTTTATCGCGGAATTGCATCGATCCGCTCACCGGAGAACTCCGCTACGGTGACAATGTGTTCCTGGTAGGGGATGTAAAGCAGTCTATCTATCGATTCCGCCTGGCAAATCCGCAGAACTTCATGCATGCTGTTTCAGGTGCAGTTTCCGGTTCCGGCGTTTGCCGCCATATAGCACTCAACCGGAATTTCCGCAGTACCCCCGGTGTGTTAAGATTTGTCAACTTTGTCTGCGGCAATCTGATGTCCCCGGTTTGCGGTGATGTGGCATACACAAAAGAAGAGGCGCTTGAACCCGGCTCCGCACTGGGAACCTTGCTGCAGCAGGAAGAACAGACTGTCCACATTGCCGTATTGCAGGAAACCTCTGAAAATGACACCCCGGTTCAGATGCTGTACGTACTCCGGCAAATTCAGAACATGCTGCAAAGGCAAGCTGTTGTAATTGAGAAAAACGGCACAAAGCGACCCTGCCGCTACAGCGACTTCTGCATATTAGTCCGGAACAATATCCAGTGTCAGGAGTTTTCGCATCTGTTGGAGCGACACGGCATCCCCGTACAAAGTCCGGAAGAAAAGGGATATCTCCAGGCAAGGGAAATCAGCATCCTGCTGGATATGCTCCGTATCCTGGACAATCCGCTTCTGGACACCTCTCTTGCCGCAGTAATGCTGTCTCCCATGTTCTGGTTCACCGCAGAGGAGCTCACGCGCATCCGTCTGCTTCAGTCGGAGGAACCGCTTTATATCACCCTGCGCCTGGCAGCTGATTCTGATGCAGCAGCACTGAAAGATACTGTTCTCCAAAAAAAGTGTTCTGATCTGCTGGAAACACTGCAAAAGCTGCGGCAGATCTCCGGCATGGTCACACTGGAGAGTCTGATTCGCAAAATATACGATATGACCGACTTTCTCTCTGTCATGCAGCTGACGGAAAACGGAGAAAAAAAGCGCGCCAATTTGAATCTGCTTCTGCAATATGCCAGACAGTATGAAGAAAATGCCGAAGCCTCCCGAAGCGGACTTTCCGGCTTTTTGCGTTACATTGACTGGCTGATAGACAGCGGAAATGATTTTCAGCAAACCACTGTCTCCGCAGGAGCCGAAAACGCCGTTGCCATCAAAACCATGCACCGCTCCAAGGGACTGGAATTCCCCTTTGTGTTTCTCGGGTATCTGGAAACCCCTTTTTCCACAGAAGAAAAGCGAAAAAATGCCTTGTTTTCAGATCAGGGAATGGCTGGGTTCTGCATAAAGGATCCGAAGACTTACACCCGTGCCAAAACACTGCCGTTTGCAGTGATTGCACAGGAAAACGAAGCACGTGCCAAAAGCGAAGAATTACGCCTGCTCTATGTTGCCATGACGCGCGCCAAACAGCAGCTGTTTCTTCCCCTGTGCACCAATCGAATCCAAACCAAGACACATCATTACTTAGAAGAATTTGCAATGTCCATATCTCAGTCCGGAGAACTTCCTGTCTCCCTGGTGCAGTCTGCCGGATCTATGGCACACTGGATCTGGATGTGCCTGGTGCTGCTGCACCCGGAACAGCTTCATGCAATCATTCCGCTTCCGCATCAGCAGTGGAAAACGCCGGCATGGAGTGAAGGATTAAATCTTTGCTTCGAAGATGCCGTTCCGGAAATTTCGGAAGAAAAATCAGAGGAAGCGGCATTGCCTGCCTTTGAAAATGCACACCTGCTGCAAGAGCTCCAAAGCCTGACTGCGTTTGCATACCGTTCCCCTGATGTGAAAAGGGAATCCCTGCTCAGTGTTTCTGCACTACAGGAAACCAGACAGCAGCGTCCCTCTGTCTGGGAACGGCCCAGATTCTTACAGGAACAAACCACACTGACGGGAGCAGAACGAGGAACTGCAATCCACACCTTTTTCCAGTATGCGGACTTTCCCCGTGCACAAGCTGATTTCCAGGCAGAACTGCACCGACTTTGCAAAAACGGCTTTCTTACAACCGCACAGGCAGAAGTAGTCACGCCAAAAATTGCAGCTGGATTTTTTTCCAGTTCTCTCTACAAACGTCTGCAAAAATCCAGTCATGTTCTGCGGGAGCAAAAATTTCTGGTGCAGTGCAGCGATTTGCAGTCATATCCAAGGATGCGAGAAATCCTGGATTTCTACGATACATCCGATAGTATGATCAAGGGAATTATCGACCTGGCATTTCAGGAGCCGGATGGTTTTGTTCTGGTGGATTATAAAACAGACTTTGTAACAGATCCGGATCTGCTCCTGCAAAATTATCAGGAACAGCTTCTGATCTATCGTGCCGCACTGGAGTGCATTACAGGCCAGTCGGTAAAAGAAGCATGGATCTACAGCACGCACCTGCAAATGAGTATTCCGATTTCCATGGAGGTAGAAACACAATGAAAAATTTAACCGATATCCGATATGTAAAATCATTGCTTTCACGGCATGGCTTCCATTTTTCGAAAAAGCTGGGACAAAATTTTCTGATTGACCCCTCTGTTTGTCCGCAAATCGCAGAAATGGGCAATGCCAAAGCAGGGCAGGGGATTTTAGAAATCGGCCCTGGCATCGGCACACTGACACAACAGCTGGCCATGCGGGCAGAACGTGTCACCGCAGTGGAACTGGACAGCCGGCTCTTTCCCATTTTAGAAGAAACTGTGGGAGAATTTCAGAATCTGCACATTTTAAGCGGCGATATTTTAAAGTTTTCTGTCCCGGAACTGCTGGAACAGGAATTCCCCGGTATGCCGGTCTCCGTCTGCGCCAATTTGCCCTATTATATTACAACACCCATTCTGATGCACTTGCTGGAAAGCGGCGCGGATATTGAGACCATTACAGTAATGGTGCAAAAGGAAGTTGCCGAAAAGCTCCAGGCTCCAGTAGGAAGCCGGGAAGCCGGCGCCATTACCGTTGCTGTGAATTTTTACGGCAGCGTAGAACTTCTGTTCCCGGTACAGCGCGACAGCTTTTTACCACCGCCGAATGTTGACTCGGCAGTGATTCAGATTCGCCTGAACCGGAGATACGATGCGTTGCTGTCTGACCGAGCACATTTCTTCTCCATGGTAAAGAATGGCTTTTCGCAGCGAAGAAAAACATTGGTAAATGTACTCTCTTCCACGATGCACTACGAAAAATCCATGCTGACACAAATTCTTGCAGAGATGCAGCTTCCGGAAACTGTCCGGATAGAAAAGCTCACCATGGAGCAGCTGATCACCCTAAGCAATCATCTGGCGAAAATCCACCCGGATGCACAGCAGTAACCGGAACCTTGGCTTTATGCACCGAAGCCGGCATACGCTTTCTGTGAACACACTCTAAAAAATGTAAAACTTGCAAAAAAGCACTGGACAAACCCCAGGAACTGTGGTATAATACTTGTAATGAATCCTTTAAGTCGATCCCGTGAGGTTGACAAGGCGTTTCTTTCAAAACAAAATGAAGCATTTCTCAAAGCATAATCTGCTTCACGAACGGATATTTTGTAAGCACTCGCCTGGTCACTGGGGTGAGTGCTTTTTATTTTGCTTTTTGGGAGGTGTACATGGAAAAGAAAGCAATCATCATGGATGAAAGCGCCATGAGCCGTGCCATTGCACGGATTACATATGAAATTCTGGAGAGAAACCGTGGTGCAGAGCAGCTCTGCATTGTCGGAATTCTTTCCCGGGGTGTGATTCTGGCAGAACGCATCGCCCGGAAAATCTATGAATTGGAACATGTTTCTGTGGAATTTGGCGCACTGGATATCACCCCGTTCCGGGATGACCGAACTGCCGAAGAAACGAAAAGTGCAAAAAGTACCATCCACTTTCCGGTACAGGACAAGCGTGTCATTATTGTAGATGATGTGCTTTATACCGGGCGAAGCTGCCGGGCGGCAATTGATGCCATTCTGGCAATCGGGCGGCCCCAGTGCATGCAGCTTGCCGTTCTGGTAGACCGTGGCCACCGGGAACTCCCGATTCGTCCAGATTATATTGGAAAAAATGTTCCCACCGCCCAGTCTGAAACGGTTCAGGTTTCGGTACAGGAAATCGACGGCACAGACTGTGTGGCAATCTATCAAAACTCCTGATTCATTCCCGACCAACTGATGGAAAGAAGGTTCTCATGAAACAAACCATTTTGATTCGAAATGTTCTGGCGCTCCAAGGAAACCATCTGAACCGATGCAGTCTGTTTCTGAAAGACGGAAAAATCGCAGAAATCACTGTACCGGACACCGATCTTGCCGCAGATACAGTCATTGACGGAACCAATCTGACTGCACTGCCCGGTTTGTTTGACATGCACGTACATCTGCGTGATCCCGGACAAACACACAAAGAAGATATTCTCACCGGAGCCGCTGCTGCACTTGCCGGCGGCATCACTGGTGTGGCATGCATGCCAAACACCACACCGGCAATCGACAGTGTGGATACAGTGCGCTACATTCTGGAAAAGGCTTCTTCCACTGGCGTTGCCGTGCATCCTGTGGGATGCATCACAAACGGTCTTGCGGGAAAAACCATGAGTGACTTTGCCGCATTGAAAGAAGCCGGCATCTGTGCCGTTTCTGATGACGGCCGTCCGGTAGAAACAGCAGAAATGATGCGTCAGGCACTGATCCAGGCATACGCATTGGGGATTCCGGTGATTTCCCACTGTGAGGATCTTTCCATTATAAACGGCGGCATTGTCAATCATGGAAAAGCCTCTGAAATGCTGGGCGTAAAGGGGATGGATCGTTCTTCAGAAGATTATATTACCGCACGGGAAATCATCCTTGCTGCATCCACGAACACAGCCATTCATATTGCACATGTCAGCACAAAGGGCAGCGTGGAAATCATTCGTCAGGCAAAGGCACATGGTGTCTCCGTTACCTGCGAAACCTGTCCGCATTATTTCCTGATGACAGAAGATCTGGTGCTGTCCAAAGATGCAGACTATCGGATGAATCCGCCGCTCCGCACAGAAGAAGACCGTAAGGCTGTTCTGGAAGGTGTTCTGGACGGAACCATTGACTGTATTGTCACGGATCACGCTCCCCATAGCCCGAAAGAAAAAGCAGATTTCCTGCATGCACCAAATGGCGTAATTGGCATGGAAACCTCTCTGGCCGCTTCTTTGAAATTGGTTCATGCAGGCCTTATGACACTGCCGCAGCTCGTCAATTACATGGCAGTAAAGCCCAGACAAATTCTCGGACTGCCGGAGGTAAAAATTGCCTCTGGTGTTCCGGCAGAACTGACACTCGTGGACACAAACTACAACTGGACTGTAGACCCGGAAAAAATGCATTCCAAAGCAAAAAATGCCATCTGGAAGGGGAGAACCCTGAAGGGAAAGCCAGTCATCACGATTACAAATGGTGTGATCCGGTATCAGGATCATGCATATTTTGAAAAATAGAAAGGAATTTTGCCATGTCAATGGACAGACTGATTGAACGAATTGATGCGATGAAAAATCCATCCGTTGCCGGATTGGATCCGAGACTGGAATATGTGCCCCAGTACATCCAAGATGCCGCTTTCGTCAAAAAAGGCCGCACCCTGGAAGCCGCTGCGGATGCAATTCTGGCTTTCAACAAAGCCTTGATTGATGCACTTTGCGATGTTGTCCCAGCAATTAAACCGCAGGCCGCATACTATGAAATGTACGGCTGGGCAGGTGTTCGCACACTGACAGAAACCATCCGCTATGCCCAGGAAAAAGGCATGTATGTCATGACAGATGGAAAGCGCAACGATATTGGCGCAACTATGACTGCATATGCAACTGCACATCTGGGAAAAGTAACGGTAGACGGCGTAGAACTGGAGCCTTTCGGCGCAGATGCATTGACAGTAAACGGATATCTTGGCACAGACGGCATTCAGCCGCTTCTGGATGTTTGCCAGAAATATGACAAGGGCATCTTCGTTCTGGCAAAAACCTCAAACCCCTCCAGCGGCGAATTGCAGGATCGCCTGATTGACGGCAAGCCGGTTTACGAAATCATGGGCGAAATGTGTGAAGCCTGGGGCAGCGCACAGATTGGCCGTTACGGCTACTCCGCGGTAGGCGCTGTTGTTGGTGCAACTTATCCGGAACAGCTGGCTGAGCTTCGGAAAAAGCTGCCGCACACCATGTTCCTGGTACCGGGCTACGGTGCACAGGGTGGCGGCGCACAGGGCGTTGCCGGCGCATTTGATGAAAACGGCAGAGGCGCTATTGTCAACTCTTCCCGCGCCATTATGTGTGCATGGAAAAAAGAAGAAAACTGCCCGGAAACCGACTTTGCACAGGCTGCAAGAAGAGAAGCTATCCGGATGCGGGATGATATTACTTCCTATCTGCATCACTGATACAGACGGAAATTATAGATATAATCATGAGAAAGGACTGATGTCATGTCACTATTGGATCGCGGCGATAAAGCCTACCTGCTTTTGGCAGACGGAACTATCTTTGAAGGGCTGCATTTTGGCGTAAAAGGAACTGTAATCGGAGAAGTTGTTTTCACCACCGGTATGACCGCTTATCAGGAAACTCTGACAGACCCGAGTTATTATGGTCAGCTGGTTACACAAACCTTTCCATTAATCGGAAATTACGGTGTCAATCAGGAGGATAATGAATCCGCACGTTCCTATATTAAGGGATACATTGTCAGAGAATGGTGTGATACTCCCTCCAATTACCGTATGGAAGGCGATATCAACACATTCCTGAAGGAACAGAATATTGTGGGAATTTACAACATCGACACCCGCCGTCTGACACGGATTATTCGGGAAGTCGGCGTTATGAACGGTGTGATTACAACAGAGGATGTATACGCAAAAAAAGAAGAGCTGCTGCAGCAAGTAAAGCAGTATGTGATTCAGAATGCAATCACCTCTGTTACCGGAACTGAAATGCGCACCTATTCCACAGATGCAACGAAATACAAGGTTGCACTCTTTGACTTTGGTTATAAGCGCAATATCCGAAATGAACTGGTAAAACGGGGATGTGAAGTCACAGTCGTTCCGGCACAGACAACAGCAAAGGAACTGATGGAGCTGCATCCGGATGGCATCATGCTTTCCAATGGCCCTGGAGATCCCAGTGAGAATCAGGAGATCATCGCAAATGTCCGGGAAATTGCTTCCCTTGGCATTCCGATTTTCGGCATTTGCCTGGGACATCAGCTTCTGGCATTGTCACAGGGATGTATCACGGAAAAGCTGAAATACGGCCACCGCGGTGCCAATCAGCCGGTTATTGACCTGAACAGTCACCGTACCTATGTTACCAGCCAGAACCACGGCTATGCTGTAGTCGGTGAGAGCTTGGATCCTGCTGTGGGAACAGTCTCTCATATCAATGCGAATGACAAAACATGTGAAGGAATCCGTTATCATAAGATCAACGCCTTTACCGTGCAGTTCCACCCGGAAGCACACGGCGGACCGCTGGATACTTCATACTTGTTCGATGAATTTGTTGCAGTGATGGAAAAGGAGAAGAAATAAGATGCCATTGAGAAGTGATATTAAAAAGGTTCTCGTCATCGGTTCCGGCCCGATTATCATCGGACAGGCTGCTGAATTTGACTATGCAGGCACACAGGCCTGCCGTGCACTGAAGCAGGAAGGACTTGAAGTCGTTCTGATCAACTCAAATCCTGCAACCATTATGACAGACAAGGCAATGGCAGATAAGGTTTATATTGAACCGCTGACATTGGACGTTGTAAAACGGATTATTCAGATTGAAAAGCCGGACAGCCTGCTGTCCACTATGGGTGGCCAGACTGGTCTGACACTTTCCATGCAGCTGGCAGCAGAAGGCTTTCTGGAAGAAAACGGTGTCAAGCTCCTGGGCGCAGATCCTCTGACAATTCACAAGGCAGAAGACCGGCAGGCATTTAAAGACACCATGGAAAAAATTAACCAGCCCTGTATCCCGTCAAAGGTCGTAGAAACCATTGAAGATGCCGTAGATTTTGCCAAGATCATCGGCTATCCGGTTATCGTGCGTCCGGCATTCACACTGGGCGGCACAGGCGGCGGTATTGCTGATAACGAAGAAATGCTCCGCGACATCACGAAGAACGGTCTGCGTCTTTCTCCGATTACACAAGTTCTGATTGAAAAGTGCATCAGCGGCTGGAAGGAAATCGAGTTCGAAGTCATCCGTGACCGAAAGGGAAATGTAATTACTGTCTGCTCGATGGAAAACTTCGATCCGGTTGGCGTACACACCGGTGACAGTATCGTTATTGCACCGACTGTAACACTGACAGACCGGGAATATCAGATGCTGCGTACTGCTGCAATTAACATTATTTCCGAATTGAAGGTAGAGGGCGGCTGCAACTGCCAGTTTGCACTGCATCCGACCAGCATGGAATATGCGGTAATTGAAGTAAATCCCCGTGTATCCCGTTCTTCTGCACTGGCTTCCAAGGCAACCGGCTATCCGATTGCAAAGGTAGCCGCACGTATCGCAATCGGCTATACTCTGGATGAAATCATTAACCAGGTAACCGGAAAAACCTATGCATGCTTCGAGCCAGCGCTGGACTATGTAGTTGTTAAGTATCCGAAGTGGGCATTCGATAAATTCGTTTATGCAAAGCGGACTCTGGGCACACAGATGAAGGCAACCGGTGAAGTTATGGCAATCGGCACCACCTTCGAAGAGGCAATCATGAAGGCAGTTCGTTCCACAGAACTGGGTGTAGACTCCATGAACATGAAAAAATATGAGAAAATGTCTCTGGATGAAATCATGGAGCATTTGCAGGTGGTTGACGATGAACGTGCATTCCAGCTGTATGAAGCATTAAAGCGCGGAAAAACCGTAGAAGAACTTCATGCACTGACCATGGTAGACTGCTGGTTCCTGAACAAGCTGTTGAATCTGGTAGAATTGGAACGGGAAATGGCCGCAAAGCCGCTGACCGAAGATCTCTATCTCCTTGCTAAACAGTATGGTTACCTGGACGAAACCATCGAACGTATTTCCGGAAAGAAGTGCCCGATGCACCGCCACGCCGTCTATAAGATGGTAGATACCTGTGCAGGGGAATTTAAAGCAGAAACACCTTATTTCTATTCCACCTATGATGAGGAAAACGAAGCCAAAGAGTTCATCGAACGGCAGCACAGCGACAAGAAAAAAATCATTGTATTCGGTTCCGGCCCGATTCGAATCGGACAGGGTATTGAGTTCGACTATTGTTCTGTACACTGCGTCTGGACACTGAAGGAGATGGGCTGTGAAGCAATCATCTGCAACAACAATCCGGAAACCGTTTCCACAGACTTCGACACCGGCGACCGCCTGTACTTTGACCCGCTGACAAAGGAAGACGTTGCAAATATCATCAATACCGAGCATCCTTACGGCGTTGTTGTACAGTTTGGCGGACAGACTGCAATCAAGCTGACACGTTATCTGGCAGATATGGGCGTGAATATTCTGGGTACATCCGCAGATGATATTGATGCTGCAGAAGACCGGGAACGTTTTGATGAAGTCCTGGAAAAGTGCGGTATTCCCAGACCTGCTGGTCTGACTGTCATGACAACAGAAGAAGCCCTGCATGCAGCAAATGAGCTGGGTTATCCGGTACTGATGCGTCCTTCTTATGTCCTGGGCGGACAGAATATGATCATTGCACATTCTGATAAGGACATCGAAGAATATATGGCAATCATCATCAGCCATATGATTGAAAACCCTGTCCTGATCGATAAATATATGATGGGTACAGAGGTAGAAGTCGATGCGATCTGCGATGGAACAGACTTCCTGATTCCTGGTATTATGGAGCATGTAGAGCGTGCCGGCGTACATTCCGGTGACTCTATCTCAATCTACCCGGCACAAAATCTCAGCCAGTCTGTGACAGATACCATTGTACGCTACACCGGACTTCTGGCAAAGGAACTGCACGCCGTTGGTCTGATTAACATTCAGTACGTTGTATACAACAACGAGGTTTATGTAATCGAAGTAAATCCTCGTTCTTCTCGTACAGTACCATATATCAGCAAGGTTACCGGCATTCCTATGGTTGATATTGCTACAAAGATTATGCTGGGTGAAACCCTCAAGAGCCTTGGCTATCAGCCTGGCCTGAATCCAAAGGGCAAATATGTTGCTGTAAAGGTACCGGTATTCAGCTTTGAAAAGCTCCAGGATGTAGACACTATGCTTGGCCCGGAAATGAAGTCAACCGGTGAGTGCCTGGGTATTGCAACCAATCTGGAAGATGCACTGCTCAAAGGCTTGATTGCAGCCGGATATGATCTGAAAAAAGAAGGCGGTGTACTCATCTCTGTACGAGATACCGATAAACAGGAAATCATTGCAATTGCAGACAAGTTTGCTCGCATGGGATTTGAATTGTACGGTACCAGCGGCACTGCGGCAGTACTCAATCACAATATGATTGCAACCAATCTGGTGAAAAAGATTTCCGATGGGGAACCGAATACCATTACACTCCTGGAAAGCGGAAAGATTCACTACATGATTTCCACTTCTGCCAAGGGACGCCTCCCGGCAAGAGACAGCGTAAAAATGCGCCGGAAATCTGTAGAACGTTCCATCTGCTGCCTGACTGCAATTGATACTGCAAAGGCACTGGCAAATGTATTGGAATCCGGACGTAGCATTGATGATGTTGAAATGGTAGATATCACAAAAATCTAAGTGATTTCTTCACTTTATCATCCATTCCCAATTTTTCATACACGCAACCGTGGCGGACGGGGAGATTTCCCGCCCGCCTTTTTTGTAAAGGAGATGTGTATTACTATGGCATATACCCAAATGCTGGCACCAGTTTTGGAAAAGCAGGCGCTTGCAAAAAATATCTACCGCATGGTGCTTTCCTGCCGTGCCATTGCAGAAGCCGCTGTTCCGGGACAGTTTGTTCACCTGCTTCCGGCCGGCTGCACACTGCGCCGTCCGATTTCCATTTGTGAGATTCACAAGGAAGCCGGCACACTTACGATTGTTTTCGAGGTAAAAGGTTCCGGAACGGATGTACTTGCCAATACACGTGTAGGGGAGAACTTAGATGTTTTAGGCCCTCTCGGACACGGCTTCTCCATTCTTCCGGAAGCCAGACACGTTGTACTGGTTGGCGGCGGAATCGGAAACCCTCCCATGCTTTCCCTGGCACAGGAATATGGTAGCCGTGCAACTGCAATCTGCGGTTATCGGAATGCTTCTATTGTTACATTGCAGCAAGATTTCCAGATGACCGGCGCAGAAACCATTCTCTGTACAGACGATGGCTCTGCCGGCCGCCACGCACTGGTTACAGAACCGCTGAAGGAAATCCTTTCTGTCGGAGAAACAGAAATAGTTTACGCCTGCGGCCCGCGACCGATGTTGAAATTTGTTGCAGCAGCAGCAAAAAAGGCTGGCGTTGCCTGTGAAGTTTCCATGGAAGAACGCATGGGCTGCGGAATTGGTGCATGCCTTGTATGCGCCTGCCAGCTGGAACGAGAAGGAAAATCTGTAATGGGACACGTCTGCAAAGACGGCCCGGTATTCCGTGCAGAGGAGGTTGTTTGGTAATGGCAAATTTAGTAGTAGATGTCGCCGGCGTTGCATTTAAGAATCCGATCATCCCGGCATCCGGCGTTTTCGGATACGGCAGAGAATATGAGCAGCTGTTTCCGCTGTCCAAGCTGGGCGGCATTGCAACAAAAGGAACCACAGGACAGCCGCGTCCAGGCAATCCAGCTCCCCGTATTGCAGAAACGCCCAGCGGCATGATCAACTCTGTTGGTCTGCAAAATCCAGGAATCGATGCATTTCTGGAGCGAGAGCTGCCAAATCTTTTGACAAAGGATACCGTCATCCTGGCAAACATTGCAGGTTCTACTATTGAAGAGTGTGTTTCTATTGCAGAAAAACTTGATGCAACTGACGTACACATGATCGAGCTGAATATTTCCTGCCCGAATGTAAAAAAAGGCGGTGCTGCATTTGGCGTTCATTGCGACAGTGCAGAGACGATTACCGCAGCTGTTCGAAAAGCCACCAGCAAGCCATTGATCGTCAAACTGTCTCCCAATGTTACCAGCATTACTGATATCGCAAAGGCTGTTGAATCTGCCGGTGCAGATGCAGTTTCTCTGATCAACACACTTCTTGGCATGCGGATTCAGATTGAAACCCGGCGGCCAATCCTTCGAAACAATGTAGGCGGCATGTCCGGCCCTGCTGTATTCCCGTTGGCTGTACGAATGGTTTGGCAAACCGCAAATGCAGTTTCCATTCCCGTTATTGGAATGGGTGGTGTTTCCAGTGGTGCAGATGCAATTGAAATGATGATGGCAGGTGCCAGTGCCGTACAGGTTGGTGCAGCTATTTTCACAGACCCATATGCGCCGATCCGCATTATCGATGAAATGAATGCTTGGCTGGATGCACATCATATTGCATCGGTACAGGAAATTATCGGTACTGTACAGCCGTGGTAAGGAGTTTTCTGCTATGATTATTTTAGGTGTAGATTTTGGAGACACCCGAACCGGGCTTGCTGTTTGCGACAAATCTGAGCTTCTGGCTTCACCGGCAGGTGTTATTACAGAGCGCGACTTTGCGTTATGTATGAAAAAGGTTGCAGATGCTGCAAAAGAGCATCGTGCTGAAATGCTGGTAGTGGGCTATCCCAAAAACATGAACGGCACAATAGGCGAAAGAGCCGAACGGTGTCGGCTCTTTGCGGAAGGTTTAAAAGAATTGACTGGAGTTCCGGTTGAACTCTGGGATGAACGCTGTACAACGGTATCTGCCCATGCTTATCTCAATGTTACCAATACCAGGGGCAAAAAAAGAAAAGCAGTTGTAGATGCTGTTGCTGCAACGATCATTCTGGAAAGCTATCTGGGCTTTCGAAAAAATCAGCTTACCACATCAGAGAAGTGATATCATCCAGTACACACCCAGCTGCCTTTACCGCTTTTCCTGCATTCTTCTTGATATCATGTTTCTGTCTGGAAGTTGCCTTTGACATCATATAACAAACAGTTCCTACTGTAGCACCAACGGTAACGCCGCGCACAACAGATTTGATTGTCATGAAACATCTGCCTCCTTTCTGCACAGCCGCAAACTTACGGGTTCCTGCTGCAACTATAGTATAGGAGAAAAACGCAAATCTATCCCTGTGGATTATTTCCATCCCTGGAAAAGAAAGGAGAGGATTTTTCCTTTGAAACCACAATTGCATATTGTCTTAGTAGAGCCGCAAATTCCACAAAACACCGGAAATATTTCCCGCACCTGTGCTGTTACAGGCGCAAAATTACACTTGATTCAGCCAATGGGATTCACGGTAACAGATAAACATTTGAAACGTGCCGGTCTGGATTATTGGGACAAACTGGATATCACATATTACAATAATTTTGCTGATTTTTCCAATCAAAATCAGCAGGGGCTTTTCTACTTTTTTACAACGAAGGGGCGGCATATTCATAGTAATGTTTCTTATCCGCCGGATCAACCCACCTATTTGATATTCGGAAGGGAAGACAAGGGTCTCCCGGAAGACCTGTTATTTCAGCATCCTGACACCTGTGTGCGAATTCCTATGCGTCAAACCCTGCGCAGCCTGAATTTGTCCAATTCTGTTGCTATCGCAGCCTATGAGGTGCTGCGGCAATGGAACTATCCAGATTTATCTACAGAAGGAAATCTGACACAATATTCCTGGGATACAGAATAAAAATGAAAAGCACAGAACTTTCTTAAAGGTTCTGTGCTTTTTGCATATAAAAAACGGCAGGGGAGTCCTATTCCCCTTGATTTTCCTTCTCCCCCTCTTGTTTTTTCTTTTCAAAATGCGCTAGGGGAGAGCTGTCTGTTGCATTTTTTAAGATTTGATTGGACAAATGGGTATAGATCTCAGTTGTTGAAGTGCTGGCGTGCCCCAATACTTCCTTCAACGTTAACGCATCTACATTTCCATATTGGTACATAAGCGTAGCTGCCGTATGACGCAATTTATGCGTAGAATATCCCTGACCGCCTAAATCAGCCTGATTCAGCGCTGTTTCCACAATCTGCTGCACGCGTCGTTTGCTGATTCTGGTATGTCGCTTGCTCAGAAAAACGGCATCTTCTGCGGAACCTTCCGGTAATTCCCGTACTTGCAAATAGGCATTTAGGGCAGAGATACAGGCATCATTTAAATATACCATACGTTCTTTGCTTCCTTTGCCTAAAACACGCATTTTTGCTTCCTTAAAATTGATATCCGATAAGTTAAGACCGACTAACTCGCTCAATCTTACACCGCAATTCAAGAAAATTGTTAAAATGCAATAATCCCGTTCTGGATATGCAGTATCTAAGGATTGCAGCAAATGTTGACTTTCTTCCAATGTCAGATACCGCGGCAGTGTTTTTTTTGGCGATGGGAGTTCCAGGCGCTCCGTAGGATCATGGGAAATGAGATTCTGATGATGGCAAAGATACCCAAAGAAGCTGCGCAGCGCCGAAACCTTGCGTCCACGGGCGCGATCATGATTTTCACGTTCTTCTGTAACATAATAGAGATAATTATACAAATCCTGGAGCGTTACAGATTCTAGCTCCGATATCTGCATATCCTTGATTGGAATTTCATGCAAATTATCTGTATTCTGATACTGTGAATCCCGCATCATGCGCAGATATTTGAGAAACATGCGGATATCTAAATAGTATTCCTGAACAGTGCGGCTGGAAAGTGATTTTGTCACTGTAATATACAAAATATAATCCAGAAAAAAGTCAGGGCACTGCGTACGATCAATTTCCATATTTACCCCTTCCCCGGATGAGCTTTACTTCTAATTGCGCCAAATTTGTATTTGGTGTAATTAGAAAAGTTTTCATTTTTGCCCTCACCCAGCAATCTAACGCAATTATACCACATTTTTCGGATTTTTTCAAGTGCAGGGATTTTCACGCGGAAAAGTTTCATAGTCATGTAACAAAATTCTCCGTACATCTGCGGAGAATTGTTTGAACGCCTGGAACCGTTCCAGAGCTAGACAAAGTTCCAAGCAGTCTACAGCATCAAATTGCACTTGGCTTGACAATCTATCAGCATAAAGTTCATCATATCACTTTGTACAAATTAATCGCTTACAATTCTATAAATCTTTGCACTTGTAAAACAAACGCAGGATATACACTGTTATCTGTCTACAACAATACAGATGGATTAAAGCAGCTGGAAGATTTTTTAAATAACAATCAATAACACAATCACAAAAAGCCACTTTCCTAAAGGAAAGTGGCTTTGCTACTAATGAGAAAAGATTTTATTTTACTCTCACCCAGTACTACTCTAGCTTAATTTTGATAATTCTGTGCGACACACTCTGCGCAGCGCAATCCATCTACTGCCGCAGACGTGATTCCACCAGCGTAGCCGGCACCTTCTCCGCAAGGAAACAATCCCTGCAAAGAAACAGATTCACAGTTTTCTGCATGCCGCACAATACGAACTGGCGAAGAACTCCTGCTTTCAACACCTGTCAGTACAGCGTCCGGCATTGCAAATCCATGAATTTTTCGATCCATTTGCGGTATTCCAAGCCGAAGCGTTTCCGTCACAAATTGCGGTAAATATACGTCTGGTGATGCTAAATAAACACCCGGCCGGTATGAAGGTTCTACTGAACCAAGTGATTCCGGTGTTGCTCCTGCCAGAAAATCGCGCACTGTACAAACTGGAGCTGCAAATGTTCCGCCTCCGGCAAGAAATGCCTTTTTCTCTATTTCTTCCTGAAAATGCATCCCAGTAAGTGGATGTTCACCCTTCAAGTCAGACGGCGAAACGCCCACCAAAAGCGCGCTATTTGCATTTTTTCCATCTCTGGCATAATAGCTCATGCCATTTACAACAAGGTAATCTTTTTCAGAGGAAGCAGCAACAACCTCTCCCCCGGGGCACATGCAAAATGTGTACATGCTATGACCATTCGGAAGATGTACCACAAGTTTATAATCTGCTGCCGGAAGCAACGGCGGCTCGGCCGGACGGCCATACATGGCACGATCAATTACTTCCTGTGGATGTTCAATTCGAACTCCAACTGCAAAACTTTTTTGAATTAGCTGAATACCATCTTCATATAGAGTGGAAAAAACATCCCGTGCGCTGTGCCCTACTGCTAAAATACACTGAGAAGCCGCGATTTCATACGTTTTTCCATTTTGCGTATAGGCAACACCGGTTAATTTCCCTTGCTTCTGATAGATTTCTTTCAGGCAGGAATGAAAGCGTATTTCACCGCCCTCTTTTTGAATTTCCATACGCATATTCCGAACAACATCCACCAAACGATCTGTTCCGATATGCGGCTTGGAAAGGTACAATATTTCTTTCGGTGCACCATGCTTCGTAAAAGTCTCCAATACAAATCGAATTCGCGGATCTTTAATCCCGGTGGTCAATTTTCCATCAGAAAATGTACCTGCGCCGCCCTCCCCAAACTGTATATTACTGGATGGGTTCAGCACTCCTGTTTCACGAAACAGTGCAACATCTCTCTGCCTTTCTTCTACACACGCACCGCGTTCCAACACAATTGGGCGCAATCCAGCCTTAGCTAGATAATAGGCAGAAAACATGCCGGCCGGCCCAAATCCAACAACAACCGGCCTTGCACTTTCATTCAACTGCTTTTGGGGAATCTGATAGTGAAACGGCAGATATGGCTGTATATTGCGATCATTTTTCCATCGATTTTGTACTCTTTTTTCATATTTCAATTCTAACGCAACTGTCAAGACCTCCGTAATACGCGGCTTTTTTCTCGCATCCAGCGACTTTTTCAGCAAAGTACAGGACTGGATTTCACTTGACGAAATATGCAGCTTTTTTGCAACAATTTGATATAATTGTTCCTTATCCGTTCCTAGGGGAACAGAAAGATTCATCAATTTCAGCATTGTGTTTATCCTCCTATTCTTTTTTGCAGGATCCAGGAAGCTGCATTTTTTCCGGCATATTGGCCGGAACGCCAGGCCCAATCCAGGTTAAAACCGCCGCAAATGCCATGAACATCTAAAATTTCACCAGCAAAGAAAATGCCCGGGCAAAAAGACGCCTGTAAATCTCGTTTCACTGATTGAACTGAAATACCGCCGGCAGTTACCTGCGCTTCATTCCAGGTTCCTCTCCCCCACACAGGAAAGCGCCAATGCTGACACAAATAAGCCAGATTTTTCAGCTCCTCTGCATTGACCCGATAAACCGGTGCATCAAATGGAAGCAAAATCCCACAGGAACGCAGCAGCTGCATTCCTGCCTTTTTGGGAAGAAGGCCAGTCAGCCAATCTTCTAATTTCCATTGTGCGCGCACCGCGTACAATTCCCACAAAATAGCTTCCATTTGTTCCTCCGTATCCTGGGGAAACAGGTTCGCTTCAATCCATTTCAGATCAGATTCTGCGCATTTTGCAGTCAAATTCATTACGCAGATTCCGGAAAGTGCATGCGGCGTAAATTGAATTTCACCCTGTTCTGCTGCCAGTTCTGTTTCAGATTTTGATAAAGCTTTTACCACCCCCGGAACACGCACGCCTTTCAAAAATCGGAGTAAACCTGGATCTGTTTCTACGGGCACTAATGCTGGCTGCATCTGCGTCATTTTGCAACCAAGCCGGGACAAAATCGGAAAAGCACAGCCGTCTGAACCAGTCTTTGGTGCTGCAAGTCCCCCAGTTGAAAAAAGCAGCGCCTCTGCCGTCCAACTTTCATCTCCAATCTGCACTGAAAATCCAGATTTCTTCGGCGTTATATTGGTTACCCGACTATCACAATGCAGAAAAACATCCTCTTGTTCTGCGGTGATACGTAATGCATCCAGAACAGAAGCTGCCTGATTGCTGCTGGGATACAGCCGCCCATCCTCCTCATGACGCACGATAATCCCCATCTCTCGAAAAAATGCAACACTATCTTTCGTATTTTTCCATATTTCCGGAATATACTTACACATAGTCCCGGAATACGGATTGTTTTGCGTACCAGATCCATCATTTCCCAGGTTGCATCGGCCATTTCCGGTGGCAAGAATTTTTTTCCCGACTCTATGATTTTGTTCCGCAACGCATACAGACACCGCCGGGAAAAATCGTCTGGCTGCAACAGCGGCGGCGAGGCCTGAGGCACCGCCGCCGATAATCAAAAGATCTGTTGTTTGTTTCATCATCGCTTAGTTCTTGATGCTGTGCATCGGTGCAGGAATGCGTCCACCACGTGCAATGAATTTCGCAGAAGACTTCTTGCTCACTGGCATAACAGGTGCGCTTCCGAACAAGCCGCCAAATTCCAGCATTTCGCCTTCCTTTAAGCCTACTGCAGGAATCACACGAACTGCGGTTGTCTTATTGTTGACCATACCGATTGCCATTTCATCTGCAATAATTGCCGAGATTGTAGAAGGCTCTACATCACCTGGAATTGCAATCATATCCAGACCAACGGAGCATACAGCTGTCATTGCTTCCAGCTTGTTTAATGTCAGTGTACCATCTACCGCTGCATCAATCATGCCGGCATCTTCTGATACCGGAATAAATGCACCGGAGAGTCCACCGACATTGGAAGAAGCCATAACGCCGCCCTTCTTTACAGCATCATTCAGCAGTGCAAGCGCAGCAGTGGTACCATGTGTGCCGCATACTTCCAGTCCCATAGCTTCCAGAATATGTGCAACACTGTCCCCTACAGCCGGAGTCGGTGCCAGCGACAAGTCTACAATACCGAACGGAACGCCCAGCATCTGTGATGCCTTTGCGCCAACCAGCTGACCCATACGGGTGATTTTGAAAGCAGTTTTCTTAATGATATCTGCAATCTGATCAATAGAAGCATCTGGGTACTTGGAAATTGTAGAGCGAACAACGCCCGGTCCGGATACACCTACATTGATAACGCAATCCGGTTCACCCACACCATGGAATGCTCCGGCCATAAACGGATTATCCTCCGGCGCATTGCAGAATACAACCAGCTTGGACGGGCCAACGCACTGACGATCTGAGGTAAGCTTTGCCGATTCCAGTACGATTTCACCCATGAGCCGAACGGCATCCATATTGATTCCACTTCTGGTAGAGCCAACATTTACAGAAGAGCATAGTCTCGTGGTAACATCCAGCGCCTCTGGAATGGAACGGATCAGCTCCAGGTCACCTGCGCTGAAGCCCTTATGTACCAGTGCAGAATATCCGCCTACGAAATTGACACCACAGGTTTCTGCTGCACGCTGCAGCGCCATTGCGAATTTCACTGGATTTTCTTTCGGGCAAGCAGCAGCCAGCATTGCAATCGGGGTTACTGCAATTCGCTTGTTGATGATCGGAATGCCGTATTCCTTTTCAATTTTTTCGCCGGTTTCCACCAGCTTTTCTGCTTTTCTTGTAATCTTGTCATAGACCTTGTCACAGGCCTTGTTGATATCCGGATCAATACAGTCCAGCAAAGAAATACCCATTGTAGTTGTACGAATGTCCAGGCACTCATCCTGAATCATTCGAATCGTTTCCAGGATATCTCCTGCATTAAACATAGTACTATTCATAATTCACTCTTCTCCTGCTTTTAAATACGGTGCATTGCATTGAAAATATCTTCATGCATAGTATGAATGGAAAGTCCCAATGTTTTTCCCAGTTCACCCAGCTCATCGCTCAGCTGTGTGAAATCAGCGGTCATCCCAGTGATATCCACCATCATAATCATTGCAAACATATCCTGCAACACGCTCTGTGTAACTTCCAGAACATTTGCCTCATACTTAGCACAAACACCGCTTACCTTATGCAAAATTCCTACATTATCCTTACCAATTACAGTAATTACAGCACGCATCTCAATCAAATCCTCCAATTATTATTGTTTTATTTTTATTGTTACTTGGAAAGCAGCTTTTTCATCCGCTGCATTGCTTCTTTTGTCTTTTCTCTGTCGCCAAATGCCGTCAGACGGAACCAACCTTCGCCATTTTTTCCGAAGCCTTCACCCGGTGTACCAACCACTGCGATTTCATGCAGCAGATAGTCGAAAAATTCCCAGCTGGACATACCGTTCGGGCACTTGAGCCAGATGTACGGAGAGTTCTTTCCGCCGGTATACTGAATGCCCAGTTCCTCCATTGTTTTTGCAATGATCGCAGCATTCTCCTGATAATATGCAATGTTTTCATGAATCTGCTTTAAGCCTTCTTCTGTGAACACTGCTGCTGCTGCGCACTGTACCGGATAAGAAACACCGTTAAACTTGCTTCCCTGCCGTCTGCCCCAGATCTGTGCAATGCTTACATCTGTTCCGTCAGAAGCAGTTACATGGAGTGCAGTCGGAATAACGGTATAGCCGCAGCGCATACCGGTAAAGCCTGCTGTCTTTGACAGAGAGCACATTTCAATAGCACATTCCTTTGCACCTTCTACTTCATAAATGCTGTGCGGAACTGCCGGATCCGTGATAAATGCCTCATATGCTGCATCATAAATGATGATTGCTTTATTTTCCTTGGCATAGGCAATCCATTCTTTCAGTTGTTCTCTTGTATAAGCAGAACCAGTCGGATTATTCGGAGAACAGAGGTAAATCAGGTCTGCATGAACAGACGGATCCGGCATTGCTGCAAAACCGTTCTCTTCATTGGAATCTGCATAGATGATTGTTCTGCCGTTCATCTTATTGGAATCTACATAAACCGGATAAGCCGGATCTGTAATCAAAACAATATTGTCATCGCCGAAAATGTCTACGATATTTCCGCAGTCACTCTTTGCACCATCATTTACGCGAATTTCATCCAGTTCCAGTGATACACCGTATTTTGCATAGTATCCAGCAATTGCCTTCTTCAAGAAATCATATCCAGAACCACTGTCCTCATAGCCTCTGAATGTTTCTTTTACGCCCATTTCGTCGGCGCCTTTTTTCATAGCTTCTACGCAAACCGGTGCGATCGGAAGCGTAACATCACCAATGCCCATACGAATCAGCGGTGCATCTGGATTTTCTGCCAGAAAAGCATTTACTTTCTTTGCGATATTGATAAACAGGTAATTCTTTTCCAGCTTCAAAAAATTCTCATTAATTGTTGGCATGATAAATCTCCCTTTCTGTTTTTTACATTAATTATAAACCCAAAACATCCGTATTTATTCCAAAGAATCTGCTTATAGTCACTAATAAAAGCAGATTCTGTCTATACTTTAAAGCTTCGGATATTCCATTTTTCCTTCAAAGACATAGGTGGCAGGGCCAATCATGGTGACAGTATCATCCTCATGATAGATAATACGCAAATCACCACCGCGCAAATGCACCAGAATTTCTTCTTCTTTTTTGCAGTAACCGTTTAAAACAGCTGCTACCACAGTAGCACAAGTACCGGTACCACAGGCAAATGTCTCTCCGCTTCCTCGTTCCCACACCCGCATTTGCAGTGTGTGTGCATCAATCACGCGAACAAATTCTGTATTCACGCGGTCCGGGAACAGCGGATGATGCTCAAAAGAGGGCCCGATTTTTTCCAGATCCAGAGAATCAATCTCCGGCAGGAAAACAACAGCATGGGGATTTCCCATAGAAACACAGGTCATAGCATACTCTGTGCCATCCACTGTTACTGGCTGTGCAATAAAGCGGTCTAACGGGGAATCTACCGGTATTTCCTTCGGAACTAGAATTGCCTTTCCCATGTCTACTTTTACGCTTTCGATTTTTCCGTCTGCGCCTGGGTATAATGTCAGGTACTTGATTCCGGAATTGGTTTCCAGAGAAATTTCCGTTTTTGTAGTCATGCCCATATCATAGACATATTTTCCGATGCAGCGTGTTGCATTTCCGCACATCATCGCCTCTGAACCATCTGCGTTAAAAATGCGCATCCGGAAATCCGCCTTATCTGAAGGCAAAATCAAAACCAATCCATCAGAGCCGACACCAAAACGTACATCACTTAAAAAAACAGACAGTTTTTCAGGATCAGAAACCTTCTCCTGAAAGCAGTTGATGTAAATATAATCGTTGCCGATTCCATGCATTTTTGAAAAAGTCAACATATGAATCCTCCCAACCTATGCAGTATTCTTTTCTATTATACTGGAAATTCCGGAAAAAATCAAGATATAACCTGATATTTTTTCGAATTTCGGTAATTTTATGCTTCTGTCAAAGAAAAACCTTGCAAAAGAATAGTGATTGTGTTATAATAGAACAGATCATAGAATGTCTGTTTTATATGGGCATGATTCATTCCGGATGGCTTTCGTCCGGGAAAAGAAATACAGAAATGAGGGTTTGATTTTGGATTTGCAAATGATTTCATACCTGGCAGAACTGGGAAAGCTCACGTTCACACCAGAGGAAATGGAAAAAATGGCAGCAGAAATGACAGACATCATTGCAATCATGGACACAGTAAAAGAAATCGATGTGACATATGATGCAATGGCTGACAATAAAAATATCTATTTGAATGACCTGCGGGAAGACATCCATCAGGAAAGCTTCCCTACTGAAAAGATTCTGCAAAATGCAGTCAATGACGAAAATTGTTTCGTTGTGCCGAAGGTTGTAGAATAAAACGGCAAATTTCAAAAATAAAGGAGGTGCCCGTACAAACGGGCAGAATGCAATATGGACTATACGCAATTTACCATAGAAAAGCTGCGCAGCATGCTGGATCAAAAAGAAATTTCCGCAGTAGAACTGACGCAGGGATATCTGGATCGCATTGCGCAGTATGATAACACGATCCAAAGCTACATCACAGTTACGCCGGAACTGGCGCTGGAACAGGCAAAGGCTGCACAGAAAAAAATCGATGCAGGCGAAGGCAGCATTCTCTGCGGCATTCCGCTGGCAATCAAAGACAACATTTGTACAGAAGGCGTGAAAACCACATGCGCATCTAAGATGCTGGAAGATTTTGTGCCGCCGTATAATGCAACTGTTATGGAAAAGCTTCGCGCACAGGATACCGTTATGCTGGGAAAAGTCAGCATGGATGAATTCGCTATGGGCGGTTCTACCCAAACCTCTGCCTTTGCAAAGACACGCAACCCGTTCAATACAGAATGTGTTCCCGGCGGTTCTTCCGGCGGTTCTGCTGCAAGCGTAGCCGCATCTTTTGCAGCTGCTGCGTTGGGTTCTGATACAGGCGGTTCTATTCGTCAGCCGGCAGCATTCTGCGGCGTTACCGGATTAAAGCCCACATACGGAAGAGTTTCCCGTTACGGTCTTGTGGCATTTGCTTCTTCTCTGGATCAGATCGGTCCGATTGCCAAAACAGCAAAGGACTGTGCTTATCTGTTAGGCGCAATTGCCGGATACGATCCGCATGACGGTACTGTTTCCAGACGGGAAACCGAAGATTATACCGCAAAGCTGGGAAAAGAGATTAAAGGACTCAAAATTGCACTGCCGAAGGAATTCTTTGCAGAAGGCATTGACGCAGAAGTAAAGGAAGCAGTTCTGGCCGCGGCAAAGACATATGAGGCAATGGGAGCGCAGCTGGTAGAATGCAGCATGCCCAGCCTGAAGTATGCTGTTGCAGCATATTATCTGATCGCATCTGCCGAGGCCTCCTCCAACTTGTCCCGTTATGACGGCATTAAGTATGGTCACCGCAGCAAAACCGGAGACACCTTCCAGGAGCTGATCTGCAATTCCAGAAGTGAAGGCTTCGGAAACGAAGTAAAGCGCCGGATTCTTCTCGGAAACTATGCACTTTCCAGCGGTTACTATGACGCTTACTATCGAAAGGCCATGGCTCTCAAGCAGCGAATTTCTGCTGAGTATGCACATATTTTCGAATCCTGTGATGTAATCCTGACTCCCACAACGCCGTCTGTTGCTTATGGCGTTCATGAAAATATCTCTGATCCTGTCAAAATGTATCAGTCTGATATCTGCACTGTTACCGTAAACATCGCTTCCCTTCCTGCAATTTCTACACCGTGCGGCTATAATGCATCCGGCATGCCGATCGGAATGTCCATTGTCGGAAAGCAGTTCGACGAAGCTACAATTTTACAGGTTGCAGATGCATTTGAACAGCAGTTCCAAGTTGCTGTTCCGGTATTGAAGTAAGGAGGTCACTGTTTCATCATGTCATCATATATTCCTGTTATTGGTCTGGAAATCCACGCTGAGCTCCTGACGCAATCAAAAGTTTTCTGCACCTGCGGCGCGCAATTTGGCGGAAGTCCGAACTCCCGCTGCTGCCCGGTTTGTACTGGTATGCCCGGAACACTGCCGGTTATCAACCAAACCGCAGTAGAATATGCTGTAAAAGCCGGTATGGCACTGGGCTGTGATATCAGCAAGTTCTCTGTCTTTGACCGAAAAAACTATTTCTACCCGGATCTTCCGAAGGCATATCAAATTTCACAGTTGTACTATCCGCTTTGCCTGGAAGGAAAAGTAGCAATTGATACGCCGAATGGTCAAAAGTATATCCGCATCAATCATATCCACCTGGAAGAAGATGCCGGAAAGCTGGTGCACGATGACTTCAATGCTGTTTCTCTGGCTGACTATAACCGCTGCGGCATTCCGCTGGTAGAAATCGTAACAGAGCCGGATATCTCATCCGCAGAGGAAGCAAAGGCATTTATTGAAAAAGTTATGCTGCTGCTGCAATATGCTGGTGTCAGCGACTGTAAGATGGAAGAAGGCTCTCTCCGCTGTGATGTAAATGTTTCTATCATGCGCCCCGAGGACAAAGAACTTGGTACCCGTGCGGAAATCAAGAACATGAACTCTCTGAAATCCATCACTCGTGCTATCAACTATGAGATCAAGCGGCAGTCCAGACTGTTGGATGCCGGAAAAAAAGTAGTGCAGGAAACACGCCGTTTCAATGAAAACAAAGGCGAAACTTCTTCTATGAGAAGCAAGGAAAATGCACATGATTACCGCTATTTCCCGGAACCAGACATTCTCCAGGTAAACTTTACGGATGAAATGCTGGATTCCATTAAGAATATGCTGCCGGAACTACCGTATAAACGCATGGAACGCTATATGAAAAACTATGGCCTTTCCAAAACAGATGCACAAATTCTGATTAATCAAAAGCGTGTTTCTGATTTCTATGACGCAGCAGTCGCAGCATATCAGGCGCCGAAAAGCATTGCAAACTTTATCATTGTTGAGTTGCTTCGCCGCGTAAATCTGGGTGAGGTTTCTATGGATGCACTCCCCTTCTCTGCAGAAGAATTTGCAGAACTGGTGAAAATGGCAGATACTGAACAGGTATCTAAAAATGATGCGAAAAAGATTCTGCGTCAAATGATCGAAACCGGTAAAAACGCAAAAACAATTGCAGAAGAATCCGGCATGCTGATTGTCAATGATACCAAGAAAGCAGAAGAAATCATTGTAAAAATTCTGGCAGAGAATCCTGAGGCTGTCAGCCAGTACCAGAATGGCGAGAAAAAAGTATTCGGCTTCCTAATGGGACAATCCACCAAAGTACTGCGTGGTGTCTGCACACCTGCCGTAATCAAGGAATTGCTGGAAGCAAAGTTAAGTGAAGCACAGGCTGCTGTTTCTGCGGACAAAACTGTATCTGATGCAAACAAAAAAGAAGAAGCAAAAGAAGTAGACTGCACACCTTTCTCCAATCCGAATCAATATGTTCCGGGCAAGAAAGACGGCATCACACAGATCGACACCAATCAGCTTCTCCACGAATTTGATTTTTCAGATGCTGCTGATCATGTAGGTGAAGAAATTTCGCTTCGTGCCTGCGTGCATAAGATCCGTCAGATGAGCGAATTCGCCTTTTTGATCCTGCGTACCGGCCGTTATCTGATACAGTCTCTGTACGTACCAGATCAGTGCAAGGACTCCATCACCGGCCTGCGTGAAGGCAACTTTGTTTGGGTACGCGGTAAGGTAACCAAAAATGAAAAGGCAATCGGCGGTGTAGAACTTCAGCTTTCTGAGCTGGAAGTTATCGCAAACTGTAACGAAGAATATCCACTAAAGGTCTCCAACAAAAAGCTGGGCTGTGCGCTGGACATCAACCTAGATAACCGTTCTGTTGCACTGCGTAACATTTATGAGCGCGCGATTTTCAAGATCCAGGAAGGCGTTGTAGGCGGATTCCGAGAATTCCTCATTGGACAGGGATTTACCGAAATCCACACTCCTAAAATTGTTGCGCAGGGTGCAGAAGGCGGCGCAAATATCTTCCACCTGGAATATTTCGATAAGCCTGCATTCCTGAACCAATCTCCACAGTTCTACAAGCAGACCGCCGTGGCATTCTTTGACCGCGTCTTTGAAATCGCACCGGTTTACCGTGCAGAGAAGCACGCAACTTCCCGTCACATCAATGAATACATTGGCCTTGACTTCGAAATGGGCTATATCGACAGCATGTATGATGTTATGGCAATGGAAACTGCATGCCTGCGTTATATCATGAATTATCTGAAGGAACACTATGCATTTGAACTGGAGCTCTTACAGGCTGATGTTCCGGAAATCGGTGAGATTCCGTGTGTTACACTTCTGGAGGCAAAGGAAATTCTGGGCAATAAGGGTTCTAAGAATAAACTGGATCTGGAACCGGAAGACGAAGTCGCAATTTGTGAATATGCGAAAAAGACATTCGGCAGTGACTTTATCTTTGTCACACATTTCCCCTCTTCCAAGCCGCCGTTCTATGCAATGAATTCCAGAGAAGATCCTCGTCTGGCATATAAATTTGACCTCCTGTTCCGTGGACTGGAAATTACCAGCGGCGGACAGCGAATCCACGACTATCAGGAACAGCTGGATAAAATGCATGCACAGGGACTGGATCCGAATGATTTCAAATATTACCTGGAAGCACACAAATATGGACTTCCGCCTCACGGCGGACTGGGCATTGGCCTGGAACGTCTGGTAATGAAGCTGCTTGGCCTGTCCAACGTTCGTCAGGCAAGCATGTTCCCGCGTGACATCAATCGTCTGCTCCCGTAATTTTATCCGCTAAACAGAAGCATATATTTTTCACATGAACCTGTCTGTATTTTTAGAACACATTTTCAAAAATGCAGGCAGGTTCTCCATAAACAAAAGCCTGTCTGCAATTGATTGAGGTGATTCAAATGGACGAAAAAGAATTTTATCTGGATGCAATCCGAGACGTCGTTCCGGCACACAAAGAAGAGCAAATTCAGGACGTGTTTTATTCCTTCCTGGAAATTGAGCATCTGTATGACTCCGCAATCGAGTTGGTTAAAGCACAGCTTAACATTTTTGACAATGAGTTCAGCATGCGTTTCCAACGCAATCCAATTCACAGTATTGAAAGCCGCATCAAAACACCGCAGAGCATTGTAGGAAAACTACAGCGAAAAGGCATGCCAATCACGCCGGAAAGCGCCAGGGAAAATCTGACCGATATTGCCGGGGTTCGGGTGATTTGCTGTTACATAGATGATATCTATGCAATCGCCGATCTTCTGACGAAATACAGCGGATTTCAGCTTCGAAAAATCAAGGATTATATTCAAAATCCAAAGCCAAATGGCTACCGCAGTTTTCATATGATTCTGGACGTTCCGGTTTATATGTCTTCCGGCAAGCAGACCGCACCTGTAGAAATACAGATTCGTACCATTGCCATGGACTTCTGGGCAAGTCTGGAGCATCAGCTGCATTACAAATCCACAGGAGATCCGAAGATTGCTGCAACTTTAACAGATGAGTTAAAAGCATGCGCAGAAACGATTGCGGCAACGGATGAAAAAATGCAGGACATGTTCAAACAGATCAATTTGCTGTAATTTTCTCAATTATTTTCAAAAAAGCAGGCACACGGTATTTCACGTGTGCCTGCTTTTTTGCGGTTAGAAGCCGAATTGTATTTCAACTATACTTTATTCTTGACTTAATGCATTTAACATAGTAGATACCAATTCCGATGTGGACAACTCTCCGGAAGTACGATTTTCGATAACCACACAAAATGCAATTGGCAGATTGGGATCATCATTGAATCCGACCAGCAGTGAATTTTCAGAAGCACCATTGTCCACCTGTGCTGTACCGCTTTTTACTCCAACCGGATATCCAATCGAACTATATCGATCTTGACCATTTTGGCGCATGATTTCTTTCACCTGTGCAGCAATATCAGCAGAAAATACTGCATCACTATAAGAAGTATCAGCCGTATATTTTGTGCCGCCTGTTACATTGGTGGTGTGATCAATCAAATATGGATTTGTCATCTTTCCGGTTCCGTTTGCAATTGCACTTTCCCACATCATCATTTGACACGGACTCGCCATTGCCTCACTTTGTCCCATGCAACTCCACATAGTATCAAAGTCACTGGTATCTGTCAGCTTTGTGGACGCTGTAAATGACTGAATTCCATCAATTTCAATTTTCGTCTTTTTGTCATCATTGACAGCAATTCCTGCTTTGCGATAATCTTCAATCAGGCGATCCAGCGGCAAATCCTGTACCAATTGCGCGAAAAAAGGATTGCAGCTATTTTCAAATCCCTGCACCACATTTTCCGTTCCATGTCCGTTTAAATCATGGCATTTGATCTGTTGATTGTACTTGGTTGTATAAATTCCGTTACAAGTATAGGATTTTGCCATAAGGCCATCGTAGCCCAGAATATCCAGTGCAGCAGCAGTTGTAATCACCTTTTGCGTAGAGCCTGGAACTGTTCCGTAAAATGCCTTACAAATCAGGCTGCCTTCCGGAAGTTCTGCAATATTTGCATAGTTATCCAGAATATTGACGCTCGGCTTGCTGACGCAAACAAGAATTTCCCCTGTTTTGTAATTGTATGCAATGGCTGTTCCGTTTTTGCTGCCAAATGCCTGATACACTGCCTGGTTTGCCTGATGATCCAGTGTTGTATAAATACCGGTTTTTCCATGAGGTGCTGCACCAAAAACCAGGCTGTAATTTTGAAGGCTCTCCAAATTCTCGGATACCAGTGTATTTGTCATCTGGCCGCTGTCATCACCAATGAGATTTCCCACGTCCAGGAAATAGTCATTTCCATACATCTCTGCTGTAGCGTCTGGGTCAAACAAGACCTGTTCATCCCGATCGTACACTTTTCCCAATGTTACATCATCCGAATGAGACATGTAAAAAGAAGATTCCCGTACCACTTTAAAAACTAAAATCCCCATCCCCAGAAAAAATACGAGCAGAATCAAAATTGTCAGTCGCTCTCCGCGGCGAATACTTTGAATGCTTTTCATGCAGCTGCCACCTTTCTTCTCGGTTTCTTTTTAGTTTTCTGTTCTAACTTTCGGAATACCGGTGATTGTCCGGCCTTTAGCATACCTGCTAAAAATCCGCTTGTAATCATGGAACTGCCGCCCTGTGAAATAAAGGGAATCGTTACACCAGTAAACGGAATCAAATTACAGGAGCCAAAAATATTCAGTCCCATCTGGACAATCATCACTGCAACAACACCCAGAATCATTGTCGTATGAAAATAGCTGCGCGGCTTATTGATCATGGGCAGCAGCATCATGCTCATCAAAATCAAAATTGCCAGGAGCGCAACAAGAAATCCCCATTCTTCACAAATGGTAGAGAAAACAATGTCCGTATCAGAAGCGAAAACACGATATAGTGAACCGCATCCAGGCCCCTTTCCGAACAATCCGCCTTCTGCAATTGCAATCAGCGCTTTGCACTGTTGATAACCATTGCCCTCCATCTGATTCCAGATATCCACAGACAGACGATCCTGTACATAACCCGGTGCAAATCTGATTGCAAGCGCAACCAATACAGCTCCCAAAACACTGATAACAATAACAGTTTTTTTCGAGAACTTTGCCTTGGGGTAACAAAGCCGGCACACCAGCGCACAGCCATATGCAGCTGCAAATGTAGGCAATGACCCAAGATCCCGGCACCACCACTGCAATCCGACAATAACAACAAAGGCAGCCGTCAAAATCATCGTCTCTTTTGAAACATAAAAGAAAAGAACCTTCTTTTTTTCATGTTGTTCCCGAATCGAAGTCGCACAAAGTAAAACAAATACCGGTTTCATAAACTCTGACGGCTGAATACTAATCGGACCGATATTGATCCACATGCTTCGCTTTCCGGTCAGAAGCAGGATGCTAAGAATCAACACTCCCAATATGATATACAGTATTTTTTTCTTCGATTGTACCCACAAGTGATTTCGTGTCAGCAAAAAACCAACCTGACACAGAATCAATGCCAGTATACAAGTGGCATAATGCTTGACAGAAAATCCTACGCCGCCAAAGCAAGACTGAAAGATAACACTTATATTAAGAAGCAGCAGCAGCATAAAATCAGAAGTATACGTCATTTGACGATAAAACAAACGCAGCACAATACTGTATACAATATCCAGCCCCAGCACAGCCACAGTTAATGGCAAGAGATCCTGCACTGCATCGTAATTGCCGCGCAGCAAAATAGCAAGGAGCATAATGCCATGCGTCAGCAGCACAATCGCAGTACAGCCGCCATAAGACAATCCATTTTTATACATTTGGTTCCCTCCTTCGCTGCCGAATTCTGACGGCTTTGTTTCCGAATCGGATTTCATCATTATTTTTCAAATTTACTTGAGAACGAATCTTTCGGCCGTTTACATAGGTTCCGGATTTGGAGCCTAAATCCATCACACTCCAAATTCCATTGGAAACATAGAGAACCGCGTGATATCGGGATACACTCATATCCGCAAAACGAATGTCCGCAGCTCCGTGACGCCCTACCAAAATTTCATCCGCTTCCAACGGAATGATAATTCTTCGGGATGCATCATACAATGCCATATGTGCGCTGACCTTGTTCCATCTGAGACGCTCCACCTCTTTTTCCTGCCGCGCCTTTCCATACATCACCAAAACGCTGATTGCGACAAAGATGACTACAATTGCGCTGGAGATAATCGAAAAAGCCGGCAGTCCCTGTAAGTAAGAAACAATATTCTCCATCATGGTTATATACACCTCCTATATGAACTTACTAATACGTATTCCGAATGCAAAAGAGATAAGCCCAAACTTTGCTGTGCACATTTACTTGAAATGAACTTTACCAGAATCGTGCATATGCCTTTATCATCATAATATATTTTTTCCTTTTTTGCAAGTATTTTCTTTTTGTAAAAAAGAAAGTGCAGACGCTATTTGCTTTGCGCTTCTTTTGGCTTTCCAAAAAAAATCTTTTGTTTTTGTGATAATTGCATAAAATTCAAAAAAGCACTTGCCAAAAATATAGAAATATGTTATAATAACAGAAACAAGCATATGTCAATCAAATCCGTTTGAGCGGCATCTGCAAAAAGGAGGAATTATCATGAAAATGACAATCACAGCTAAAAAAATGCAAATCCCACAAAACTTCACAGAATATGCGGAAGAGCGATTGAATTCCAGACTCAACAAATTTTTCGGCGATGAAGCAGAAACAAAAATCACCATGGCAAATCACAAAAACTTAATTGTAATTGAATTGACAGTTACTTATAACGATATGATTTACCGTGCAGAACAATCTGCGGTAGATAAAGAAGATGCTTTGGATGCATCCATTGATAAGATCATCCGCCAGATTCGCAAAAATAAAACCCGTGTTGAAAAGAAACTGAAGGATACTGCATTCAAAGAAATGTTTGCAGAACCCATTGCAGAATCCGATCATGAGGTAATCCGTCATAAGAAATTTATTATGCACCCCATGGATTTAGACGAAGCAATTCTGCAAATGGATCTTTTGGGACACACCTTCTTTATGTTTACCAATGCCAATACTGGTGAAGTAAATGTAGTATACAAACGTGCAGACGGAAAGTATGCTGTTCTAGAGCCGATTTACGAATAAAATATATTCTGATTCTTTTTCACTTGTTCAATTTGATAAAGGATTGCGGATGCTGCCATACAGCATCCGCTTTTTTATGCAATAAAAACAATGCTTACAAGCGCTGTGCCAATCGTTCACTATAGTCTTTTCGGAATTGTGCAAATTTCCCTGCGTCCAAAGCCGCACGAATTTTTTCCAGCAGCGTATTATAAAAATAGAGGTTGTGCATTACAGCCAGGCGGCCGCCCAGTTGCTCCTTTGCCTTGAACAAATGCCGCACATAAGCACGAGAATGATTTCTGCAAACCGGACAGTCGCACTTAGGATCCAGGGGCTGAGAATCTGTTTCATATGCTGCATTGGTGATATGCAAAATTCCATCCCATGTGAAAATCGTACCATGCCGTGCATTTCGGCTGGGCATAACACAGTCAAACATATCTACACCGCGAGCAACACCCTCAATGATATTCGAAGGCGTGCCCACACCCATCAGATATCTGGGCTTATTCACGGGCATATACGGTTCTACCTGCTCAATGATATGATACATGACTTCGGTCGGCTCTCCGACTGCCAGTCCCCCGATTGCATAACCATCCAACCCAAGTTGTGCAATCTCCTGCATATGCGATACACGAATCGCATCGTATGTGCCGCCCTGATTGATGCCAAACAGCATTTGCTGCGGATTGATGGTTCCTTCTAAACTGTTCAGGCGCTGCATTTCCTTTTGACAGCGGATCAGCCAGCGTGTTGTTCTGGCACAGGAATTTTTCACGTATTCCAAGGGCGCCGGATTTTCTACACATTCATCAAATGCCATTGCAATGGTGGAGCCGAGATTGGATTGAATCTGCATGCTTTCTTCCGGCCCCATAAAAATTGCTTTGCCATCAATGTGAGATTGAAAGTATACCCCCTCTTCCTTGATCCGCCGCAGCTTTGCCAGAGAAAATACCTGAAACCCACCGCTGTCTGTTAAAATCGGTCTGTGCCAGTTCATAAACTGATGCAGGCCGCCCATTTGACGCACAATCTTGTCCCCCGGACGAAGATGCAGGTGATAGGTGTTACAAAGCTCTACCTGACATTTCAGGCTTTCCAGATCAATAGAAGAGATCCCCCCTTTAATAGCGGCAGCGGTTCCCACGTTCATAAAGAACGGAGTCTGAATCGTGCCATGTACGGTTTCGAAAACGCCTCGTCTGGCGTGTCCTTCGATTTTCTGTAGTGTAAACATTCGTATAAAATTCCTTTCTGTTTTATCCTTGTGTTATAATCAGTGGCATTCCGCAAAGTAAATTTTTGCAGCCCAGTTACTTTTTCTCCGGCAAAATACACATGGCATCACCAAAGCTGAAGAAACGGTATTTTTCCTGCACAGCGATTTCATAGGCATGCATAGTCTTTTCATATCCCAGAAATGCAGAGATCAGCATAATCAGTGTGCTTTCTGGCAAGTGGAAGTTTGTAACCAAGCCATCCAGCACTTTGAATGGATAGCCAGGATAAATAAAAATATCCGTGTAACCGTCTTCGGCTACCAGTTCTCCATGATGTGCAGTCGCAACTGCTTCCAGCGTGCGGCAGGAAGTCGTGCCGACTGCAATGACGCGGCCGCCATTCTTCTTCGTCTCTCGAATCATGTCTACGGTTTCCTGCGGCAAATGGTAGTGTTCACTGTGCATTTGATGCTGTAACACATCATCTTCCTTTACCGGACGGAATGTTCCCAGTCCCACATGCAGTGTCACATAAGCTTCATTTACACCCTTCTCTTTCAGCTTTTGCAGCATTTCTTTCGTAAAATGCAGCCCGGCTGTAGGCGCTGCCGCAGACCCCAGTTCCTTGGAATAAACGGTCTGGTAACGTTCCTTATCTTTCAGCTTCTCGTGAATATAGGGCGGCAGCGGCATTTGTCCGACTTCTTCCAGTGCTGTGTAGAAATTTCCCTTACATGTAAACTGTACAATCCGATTGCCATCTGGCTTTACTTCTACGATCTCTCCGATTAAGCGTCCGCCGCCAAAGGAGAACTTTACGCCTACCTTTGCTTTTTTTCCCGGTCGGCAAATGATTTCCCAAAGCTTGTCCCCTTTTTGCTCCAAAAGCAAAAACTCAATGAATGTTCCGTTTTCCACCTTTTCCCCGTATAATCTGGCAGGCAGAACACGGGAATCATTCATAACCAGCAGATCACCGGGCTGCAAGATGTCATAGAGATCGTAGAAATGTTTATGCTGAATCTCACCTGTGTTCCGGTCAATTTGCATCAGACGAGAGTGATCTCGCGGCTCGATGGGCGTCTGCGCAATGAGTTCTTCCGGCAAATCATAATAAAAATCTGACTTTTTCATAAGTATCTCCTGTTTTTCGCAAAATAATATTGACAAATTCCCACAGAAATGATATGATAGGAATAGGTAGAGGCGCACTCACGAAGAGTAGATTTTGACAGGATGGCCAGTCCGTTTGATGCAGAATCAGAAAGGCGTGCGTGCCGAAGGAATTGTATTGGCAACACAAGTTTCTGGGCATATCTCCGAAAAGGAGTATGACTGTCATCGTTATGATGGAGTGCTATCGGCGCTACATGCATTCGTGTGTACGTCATTCTATTCTATTATATCGCATGAGCCGCCGGTTTTCAACCGGTTTTTTCATATTTTTAAGATTTTTTTGGAGGAATGACGAAATGAAACAGTATCAGGTCGGCATCATCGGCGCAACTGGTATGGTTGGCCAGCGGTTTGCAACACTTTTAGAGAACCATCCTTGGTTCCACGTAGCTGCATTGGCAGCTTCTCCCCGGTCTGCCGGAAAAACCTATCAGGACGCAGTTGGCAGTCGCTGGGCTATGCAGAAGCCTATGCCGGAATCCATGAAAGACATGGTTCTGTTCGATGCAACCGCAGATGTAGAAAAAATCGCAGGTATGGTGGATTTTGTATTCTGCGCAGTTGATATGAAAAAAGACGAAATCCGTGCACTGGAAGAGCGCTATGCCAAGGCAGAATGCCCGGTTGTTTCCAACAACTCTGCACATCGCTTTACACCGGATGTTCCTATGGTAGTACCGGAAGTAAATCCGGAGCACATTGAAATTATCGAAAGTCAGCGGAAGCGCCTGGGAACAAAGCGCGGATTTATTGCAGTAAAGTCAAACTGCTCCATCCAGAGCTATGTTCCGGCACTCTCTCCGCTTCGCAAATATGGCATCAAAAACGTTTTGGCCTGCACTTATCAGGCAATTTCCGGCGCCGGCAAGACCTTTGAACGCTGGCCGGAAATTCTGGATAATATTGTCCCCTACATCGGCGGTGAAGAAGAAAAATCTGAAAAAGAACCGCTGAAGGTATGGGGCAAGATTGAAAACGGCCAGATCGTCAGCGCTGACAGCCCGCTGATCACAACCCAGTGTCTGCGTGTCCCGGTTTCTGATGGTCATACTGCTGCTGTATTTGTTTCCTTTGAGCAGAAGCCGTCAAAGGATGAGATTCTGAAAATCTGGGAAGACTTCAAGGGTGTTCCGCAGGAACTGGATCTGCCTTCTGCACCGAAGCAGTTCATCCACTATTTCCAGGAAGACGATCGTCCGCAGGCAAAGCTGGACCGCAACATCGAAGGCGGTATGGCGGTTTCTGTAGGCCGTCTGCGGGAAGACACCATGTTTGATTACAAGTTTGTCTGCCTGTCTCACAATACCCTGCGCGGCGCAGCTGGCGGCGGTGTTCTCCTGGCTGAATTGCTGGCAGCAAAGGGCTATCTGGACTAATTGCAATCATTCCTTACAGATCAAATATTCATAGAAAATCACTCGCAGCATAAGCTGGGTGACTGATCTATTATTACCGTCAGGAGGTAAGCATTATGAAAAATACAATTTTCACCGGCGCTGGTGTTGCAATTATTACACCAATGCTGGCAGACGGTTCTGTCGATTATGACGGACTGGGAAAAAATATTGACTTTCAGATTGAAAATGGAACAGATGCCATTATTATCTGCGGTACTACCGGAGAATCCTCTACACTGGATGACAAGGAACACCGGGAATGCATTCGTTTTGCTGTAGAGCATACTCATAACCGGATTCCTGTTATCGCTGGTACCGGCAGCAATGACACAAAGTATGCCATTGAGCTTTCTCAGGAAGCGCAGGAACTGGGCGCTGACGGCCTTCTGGTTGTTACGCCGTATTATAACAAGACAACACAGCGCGGCCTGATTGCGCACTATAACGCCATTGCCGACAGTGTAAATGTTCCGATTATTCTTTACAACATTCCCAGCCGTACCGGCGTTGGCTTTGATGTCAGCACAATTGCTGCTCTGGCTGAGCACAAGAATATTGTAGCAGTAAAGGAAGCCAGCGGCAACATTGGCTATACCGCAAAGCTGGCTGCTGCCTGCGGCGACAAGGTAGATATCTACAGCGGCAACGATGATATGATCGTACCGATTATGTCTCTGGGCGGAAAGGGCGTTATCTCTGTACTGTCCAACGTTCTGCCGAAGGAAACACACCAGATGACACAATATTGTCTGGACAATAATTTTGCCGCTGCCACAGAATTGCAGCTGAAGTATCTCCGTCTGATTAACGACCTGTTTATGGAAGTTAATCCGATTCCGGTAAAGGAAGCCATGAATCAGTTAGGTATGCCCTCCGGTCCGTGCAGAATGCCGCTTTTGGATATGAGCGATGCACACAAGGCTGCCATGAAAGCCACATTGCAGGCATACGGCCTGATTTCCTAAGACCCCATCGGTCACACAGGAACAAAATCACGTAAAAGGAGCAGGACTATGACAAAAATTGCAATCTGCGGTGCAAATGGCAAAATGGGACACACCGTTGCTTCCTGTATTCAGGAACGCAATGACTGTACAGTAATCAGCGGTATTGATTCCTACACCGCACAGTATGCGGATTTTCCCATTGTGGAAACACCGTCTGCATTGGCAGAAACACCGGATGTTATCATTGATTTTTCAAACCCCTCTTCTTTAGACGGGCTGTTGGAATACGCACTGGTAAACAATGTTGCACTGGTATTGGCTACAACTGGCTATAGCGATGAGCAAATCGGAAAAATTCAGCATGCAGCAGAGCAGATTCCTGTATTTTTCACATTCAATATGTCCCTGGGTATCAATCTTTTGGTAGAACTGGGAAAAAAGGCTGCTGCGGTACTGGGCGGTCAATTTGATATTGAAATCGTGGAGAAGCACCACAATCAGAAAATCGATGCTCCCAGTGGCACGGCAATTATGATTGCAAATGCAATCAATGATACACTGGATAATTCCTATCACTATGTGTATGATCGCCACGCAAGAAGAATGAAGCGTGATCCCAAGGAAATCGGGATGCATTCCATTCGCGGTGGCACAATTGTAGGTGAACATGACATTATCTTCGCCGGAAATGACGAAGTGATCACACTGTCTCACAGCGCAGCTTCTAAGGCTGTTTTCGCCGTTGGCGCTGTCAACGCAGCGGTTTATCTGAAAGGAAAACCGGCAGGCATGTATGACATGAAACAGCTGGTACAGGAATAAGCATTTTATTTCTCATATAACAAAAGGATGTGCCATTCAATTTTGGGTGGTACATCCTTTTTATTTTACTTGCAAAAAAGGCCACAGAAAACCTGCGGCCTTTTTCATATCATATTTGCAATTACAAATCAAACGGTGAGATTCACTGTCTTACTTTGCAGCCGGGAAGAGATCCTTTGCTGTAATCTTTTCGCCTGCATTTAATCTTGAGTAGAACTGCAAAATCAGGAATGCATCATTATTTGTAATGCTGCCATCGCCATCTACATCTGCACGCTGCTTTACTGCATCATCAAATGTCTTGTCACCGCCTGCTTGCAGTGTAGCATACTCCTTCAGTGTCATGAAGGCATCATCGATGGTATAAGCACCATCTCCATCTACATCACCGTAATTTACCGGCTTTACCATGTTGCTTACCTTGAAGTTTACAACAACTGTATCGCCGCCCATCAGACCGCCTGTCGGCTTGTTGTCGATATCCTTGAAATCATTTCTCTCTCCCAATGTATTATAAATGTTTATACGCAGGGCAACACTATCATTGTCTGTACCATATGCCTTTTCACTCGGACCATTGTACGGAATTTCGGAAGTTATACCGTCAGCACGCTTCACCTCAATAGAGGTAATTTCGATCTTTACACCATCCTTCAGAATATCCTGGCCATCTGTGATATAAGCATAACCATTGATATTTGTCTGCAGGGACATGCATTCAATTGTTTCAGAACCGGTTCCCATAGTAACGTCAACGGAATATTCACCGTCACCAGTGATCGTTGCTTCTGTGCCGGAAATATTGTTTTCATCCGGATCATAGTCAGCAGTACCCTTATCTGCATCCGAATTTTTCTTCATGTCGCCGCCTGCCTGGAAGAAAAGCCATGCAGTGTACGGTGGTTCATCTGTAGCGTCCAGCGCAGAAACCGACAGAGAAAAAGATGCCAGAGATGTGGCAGAAATTGCTGCAGCAGCTAGAATTGCTGCCATTTTCTTTAAGTTCTTCATAAAAAATCATACTCCTTTTCGGAAAAATTTCTTTCTTCAAGTATTAAGAAAACTCAATACTTGCTTTTATTAGTATAGCATATTTTGAGAAAAAAGTCAGCCTATATTGCACAATTTTACATATGCCATTTTTCTTGTATCAAACAAAAAAATCAGCGTTTTTTCATAGTATGACAAATTTTCTTGAAAGGACAACAAGACTTCTTCGTCTTTTTGGCTTTTTAATGACAGCCCTTTACAAATACTGAAATGAAGTCCCTTTTTCATAAGAAAAGATGAAACTGCAAAATTCACTTGACAAGGATTTTAGAAAGCGTTATAATGGAACATACAAGATATAGTGGTCGCAGCGATCGTGAGACACAAGTTATAGTGGTTTTACTTTTGACACACTTTGTTTCTTGACAGATGCAATCAAAAGCAGTATAATAGAAATTATAAATATTCCGGTTGTCAAACCACTTAAAATACGGTTTAGATATACTGAAAAATTGTAATTTGGTGCAGGCCCTTCGGCTTGCATTTCTCTTTGTCTATAGCAGGTCTTATTTCCAAAAATCTTTTTATTCTTTCTCGCTGCACTGTATGTAGGCAATTACACGATATTGGTTATCTGTCCGCATAAGCACTGTCATTTTTGCTTATGCGGACTGGTTTTGCAAAAAACTGAAGATTTCCAATCGATGTAAGATGGATTTGCATGAAATCATAGCTCTGCCTGTCCTTGGACATTTCTGTAAAAATATTGGAGGTAGTTTATTGTGAAAATTATTAAGCGAAGCGGAAAAGAAGACTTCTTTGATCGAAAAAAAATCGAAGCTGCCATTTCAAAAGCCAATATTACCGTAATGGAAGCAGAGCAGCTTTCAGATACGGAAATTGCAGAAATTGCGGCAGAAATTGAAGAGCGCTGCGATCAAATGAACCGTGCAGTGGATGTGGAAACGATTCAGGACTGGGTAGAAGTTGAAATCATGCAGCATGGCGCTTTCGGCGTTGCCAAAAATTACATTACCTATCGGTATGAACGTGGACTGCTGCGGCAGTCTAATACAACAGACAAAAAAATCCTGAGCCTTTTGAATTTTGAAAATGAAGAAGTCAAGCAGGAAAACTCTAACAAGAACCCCGTTGTAAACAGCGTACAGCGTGACTATATGGCCGGTGAAGTCAGCAAGGATATCACCACCCGTTTTCTGCTGCCGCATGATATCACAGATGCGCACAAGGCTGGCATTATTCATTTCCATGATGCCGATTATTTTGCGCAGCACATGCATAACTGCTGTCTGGTAAATCTGGAGGATATGCTGCAAAACGGTACTGTTATCAGCGAAACAATGATCGAAAAGCCCCACAGCTTTTCTACCGCATGTAATATTTCCACGCAGATTATTGCACAAATTGCAAGTTCTCAGTATGGCGGTCAGAGCATTACTCTGTCTCACCTGGCACCCTTTGTACAGGTCAGCCGGGAAAAATTTCGCCGGGATGTACGCAGAGAATACGAGCGTCTGGGAAAGGAAGTGGACGAAGAAACCATCAACAGTGTAGCAGAAATGCGCGTCCGCAATGAAATTATCCAAGGCGTTCAGATGATACAGTACCAAGTCATCACACTTATGACCACCAATGGCCAGGCGCCGTTTGTTACTGTATTTATGTACCTGGATGAAGTTCCAGAAGGACAGACCAGAAATGATCTGGCAATTATTATTGAAGAAATGCTGCGTCAGCGAATTCAGGGTGTAAAAAATGAAAAGGGCGTTTTCATCACACCTGCATTTCCAAAGTTGATTTACGTACTGGAAGAAGATAATATTCACGAAGATTCAAAGTATTTTTATCTGACAGAACTCGCTGCACAATGCACTGCAAAGCGCATGGTTCCGGATTATATTTCCGAAAAAATTATGAAGAAGCTGAAAGAGGGCAACTGCTATACCTGTATGGGCTGCCGTTCTTTCCTGACAGTATACAAAGACGAAAACGACAAGTATAAATTCTACGGCCGCTTTAACCAGGGCGTAGTCACATTAAATCTGGTAGATATAGCATGCTCTTCCGGCGGCGATATGGATCGCTTCTGGGAAATCTTCGACGAGCGTCTTGCGCTTTGCTATCGCGCTTTGATGTGCCGGCACAATCGCTTGAAAGGTACACCTTCTGACGTTGCTCCGATCCTCTGGCAGTACGGTGCATTGGCACGTCTGAAAAAGGGCGAGACAATCGATAAACTCCTATACGGTGGCTATTCTACCCTTTCTCTGGGATATGCAGGACTGTGTGAGTGCACACGCTATATGACCGGAAAATCCCACACGGATCCTGCTGCTACGCCGTTTGCATTAGAAGTAATGCGGCATTTAAATGATACCTGTAAGCGTTGGGCAAAAGAAACTAACATTGATTTCAGTCTCTATGGAACGCCGCTGGAATCTACCACCTACAAGTTTGCACGGTGTCTACAGGAACGTTTTGGCGTTATTGAAGGTGTAACAGACAAAAACTACATCACTAACAGCTACCATGTTCATGTAACAGAACCGATCAATGCCTTTGAAAAATTAAGCTTCGAGGCACAGTTCCAGGAGCTCTCCCCCGGCGGTGCCATCAGCTATGTAGAAGTCCCCAATATGCAGAATAACATTCCGGCCGTTATCGCGGTGATGCAGCACATTTATGATAATATCATGTATGCTGAATTGAATACCAAGAGCGATTATTGCCAGGTTTGCGGCTATGACGGAGAAATCCAGATTGTAGAAGATGATGGAAAGCTTGTCTGGGAATGCCCTAACTGCGGCAACCGCAATCAGGATAAGTTGAATGTAGCACGCCGTACCTGCGGTTACATCGGCACACAATTCTGGAACCAGGGACGCACACAGGAAATCCGGGATCGTGTAATGCACTTATAATGGAAATTTAAGAAAGGGGTTTCGCCATCATGTACTACGGCGCAATCAAATCCTGCGACATTGCAAATGGAGAAGGTGTACGCGTTTCTCTGTTTGTATCCGGCTGTCGGCACGGCTGCAAAAACTGTTTTAATCCAGAAACTTGGAATTTCTCTTATGGGACACCATACACCAAGCAAACCACAGAGCAGATTCTAAAGCTTCTGGAGCCATCTTACGTCCAAGGACTCACCCTATTAGGCGGAGAGCCTATGGAACCGGAAAATCAGCCGGTTTTACTGGAATTGGTACAGGCCGTACGAAAAACCTATGGGAAAAGCAAGGACATCTGGTGCTATACAGGATGCATTCTGGAAACAGAACTGCTTTCTCCTGGTTCCTACCGCTGTGAAGTAACAGATGCGTTGCTACAGGAAATCGATGTCTTAGTGGATGGCCCTTTCATTGAATCTCAAAAGTCCTTATCTCTGCCGTTTCGCGGTTCTGAGAATCAACGGATACTGCATTTACATGCATAATTAGATCAAAACAAAAAAGTCTGCTCTTGGAAACAACAATTCCAAGGGCAGACTTTTTTCTTATACCGCATCAGGACTGCATCAGTGATTGAAAGAATGCCATTTCTGCTGCATTACAGCGCTTCCCGTTTTCACTATACAAATTCAAGTGAAACACATGATTGTCAGATGGTGTACCGTTTCCGTACTCCGCAAACACCATAGGAACCTGCACTTCCTCCAATTTCTTTCTCATTGGCGTTGTCATAGAACGCAGACCGTCATTGACGCTTGCCATCAAGTAAGCAGGCGGAAAATCTTGATTTAAATAGTCCAGCTGCGATTCAAACAATTCCAGCTGCTTTCCAGACAAGCTTTGCAGGTATGGTTCTTTGGAAGCAATTGCGTGATCCGTCATATCATAAATTCCGCAGTTTAACGCCACACCATCCGGAATCTGGTCATAGGTGTCAAATCGCAACTGTTTCCGATACGCGGCATTTGACGCCAGAATACAGTACTGACTCACCAGTTGCGCTCCGGCAGAATCTCCCACCATGAACCAATGCCCATTCTGGGTATATTCCCTGCGATGTTCTGATGTCCACTTTACAACACGACAGACATCCTCAATTGCTGCCGGATATGGATATTTCGGCGCCAGCCGATAATTGCAATTGATCACCACAAATCCAAACTGCGCTAATCTCATGCCGTAAAAGCGATAGAGTTCCTTATCTCCGTAAAACCATCCACCGCCATGAACATTAATTAAAACCGGCAGATTTTTACCTTCTGCACCACTGGGATAGTAAACATCCAACTGATGTTCTGTCAGGCCATCCTCTGCATAGGCAAGATTCCGAAGAATTGTAACGTCTTTTGGTTCTTCCAGACCGGAATCCCTTTTTCGATCGCTCTCCGCCCATGCAATTCGGTTTTTTTCGATTTCTTCTCTTGTCATTTTCTGATTCCTCTCGATTCTCTAAGTATTTGTGATTTTTACAATCACGAATGAACCCATTGTTCCAGCGTATTTTGTACGTCCGCATAAACCAGTTCTTTTTGCAGCTCATTTAAAATTTCATGCCGCATGCCTGGGAAAAGTCTTGCTGTAACATTCGTATATCCCACAGAACATAGCAATTCTACTGCTTGATTAAATTTGGCATCGTTTCCTCTGCAAGGATCTTCTGCCCCGGACAGGAAACGAATGGGAAGATTCGGCCGCACAATATTCCAATTCTCTGTATCATAGGTGTTCCGGAGCAAATAGAGCAGAGCTTCATACCCATTCAATGAAAAGTTAAAGGTACAAAGAGAATCCTGATTATAGGCGTCTACTACCTTAGAATCTCTGCAAAGCCAGGCATTTTTCCGGCCTTCGACCCGAAAGGGCTTTTCAAATCCGGAAAATACCGTCTTTCCAAGCCATTCGCTATGATACTGTTCTCCTTTTTTCCGTGCTAGCATTGCTCTTACACGCTCTCCCAGTCCCACTCCAATTGCAGCGCTCGGCGAGCCACAGAGAATGAGTCCATCCAGTACATCCGGATAGCGCTTTAAATAACATCGCGCCACAAGAGAGCCCATACTGTGTCCCAGCAAAAACAACGGAAGATTCGGAAACTGTGCTTGTATCCACTGGGTCACCTGATACGCATCTGTTACCATAGCAGAACCGCCATCCTGATAAAAATAGCCCAGATCCTCCTTTTGCCGTACACTTTCCCCATGACCGCGGTGATCATGAATCGCACAAACAAACCCATGGCTTGTCATTTCCCGCAAAAAGGCGGCATACCGTTCCTTATGCTCGCACATGCCATGCAGAATCTGCAAAATTGCCTTCGGTTCACGATCTTTTGGAACCACAACCAGCCCATGTAGCGGCAATCGGTCATGATTGGAAATCAGCTCGAACTTTTGCATACTGTCAACACCTACCTTGTATATTTACATGCATCAAAATGAAGTGCAGGTTTTTCCAATCGTATACCCGCAAATTCTCTCTCATGTTAGTATACCAAAAAAATAGACATTTGTCCAGTAATATTTTTGAAATTCCTGCCGAAAAACAAAAAAATCTGCACGCTCTACAACGTACAGATTTTTTCATAAAATTTCGTTTTTACTGTTTATGCAAACAGGCTCTTTCCAGTCATTTCTTCCGGCTGCGGCAGTTCCATTGCTTCCAGCATAGTCGGTGCAATATCAGCCAGCACGCCGCCTTCCCGCAGATTACAATCCTTTCCGACTACAATAAACGGAACCGGATTTGTAGTATGTGCTGTAAACGGTGTACCGTCAGCTTCCAGCATCTTATCTGCGTTGCCGTGATCAGCAGTAATAAAGGCAATACCACCCTTCTGCATGATTGCATCTACCATACGGCCAACGCAGGTATCAACTGCTTCTACAGCCTTTACAGCAGCGTCAAATACGCCGGTATGTCCAACCATATCACAGTTTGCATAGTTCAAAATGATCACATCATACTTGTCACTGTTGATTGCTTCTACAACCTTATCTGTAACTTCATATGCGCTCATTTCCGGCTTCAGATCAAATGTTGGAACATCCGGACTCTGTACCAGGATGCGGTCTTCCCCTTCAAATGTCTGCTCTCTGCCGCCATTGAAGAAGAAGGTAACGTGTGCATACTTCTGTGTTTCTGCAATACGCAGCTGTGTCTTGTTGCACTTGCTCAGATATTCACCCAGCGTCATATGCAGATCTTCCGGCGGATATGCAACGGAAACATTCGGCATAGAAGCATCATACTGTGCCATGCAGACAAACTGTACCGGGAAATAGCCGTTCTTCCGTGTAAATCCGCTGAAATCCGGATCTACAAAGCAGCGAGTCAGCTGTCTTGCACGGTCAGGACGGAAGTTGAAGAAGATCATGCTATCACCTTCTTTAACAGTTCCTTCTGCGTCCAGAACAGTCGGGAGCATGAACTCATCTGTTACATCATTGGCATAGCTGTCCTGAATTGCCTTGACCGGATCTGCATCGGTTTTTACACCTTCGCCCAGAACCATAGCATCATATGCCTTTTCAACACGATCCCATGCATTATCCCGATCCATTGCGTAGTAACGGCCGGAAATGGTAGCAACTTTACCTACACCAATTTCATTTAGCTTTGCAACTGCTTCTTCCATAAATCCAGCAGCAGATGCCGGCGGCTCGTCACGGCCATCCAAGAATGCATGTACGTATACCTTTGATAAACCCTTTTGCTTTGCCATTTCCAGCAAACCATACAGGTGAGAAATATGGCTGTGAACACCGCCCGGAGAGAGCAGCCCCATCAGATGCAGCGCAGTTCCCTTTTCCTTGCATGCATCCATTGCAGTAGAAATTGCAGGATTGGAAAAGAAAACACCATCCTCAATATCCTTTGTAATTTTTACGAGCATCTGATAAACAATTCTACCAGCGCCGATATTGGTGTGACCAACTTCGGAATTTCCCATCTGGCCGTCCGGCAGACCAACATCCAGTCCGCTGGCACCAATCAGGGTGTGCGGTCCCTGAAGATATTTGTCCAGATTCGGTTTTTTTGCCGCATGAATTGCATTGCCATAGTCGCTGGGATTATGACCGAAACCGTCCATGATGATCAACGCAACAGGTTTTTTGCTCATAGTATAAACTCTCCTTTTCTATCCAAAAAAGGCAGCACCGCGCAGCCACCTTACGGCTCTGTACGGCACTGCCTCATTTCATATTCGGATGAAATACATCAAAAAATTACTTAGATGCTTCTGCCAGCAGTACGCCAAACTTTTCAGCAACCAGAGAAGCGCCGCCGATCAGACCGCCATCGATATTTTCCTTTGCCAGCAGTTCTGCGCAGTTCTTTTCGTTCATAGAACCGCCGTACTGAATGGTCATGCCATCTGCAATTGCCTGATCATACAGAGAAGCAACTGTTGCACGGATAAATGCACAAACTTCTTCTGCCTGTTCAGCAGTAGCAGTCTTACCAGTACCGATTGCCCATACCGGCTCATAAGCGATTACAATGTTCTTTACCTGATCTGCTGTCAGACCGTGCAGTGCAACCTTAACCTGCTTTGCAACTACTTCTTCTGTAATGCCCAGTTCCCGTTCTGCCAGTGTTTCACCAACGCACAGGATAACAGTCATGCCTGCTTCAATGGCAGCAGTTGTACGCTTGTTTACAGTTTCATCGGTTTCGCCGAAGTACTGTCTCCGCTCAGAGTGACCAACAATTACGTACTTTACGCCCATTTCTGTCAGCATATCAGCAGAAATTTCGCCGGTGAATGCACCGCTCTTTTCGAAATGTACGTTTTCTGCGCCTACTTCGATATTTGTGCCTTCTGTCAAAGACAGCGCAGTTTCCAGATTGGTAAACGGTACACAGATAATCACACCGCAGGTCTTATCTGCAGCGATCGGCTTCAGAGCGTTGATCAACTCAGCAGCTTCTTTACGATTCTTGTTCATCTTCCAGTTACCGGCAATAATTGCCTTTCTCAGTGCCTTGTTCATGACAAATTCCTCTTTTCTGATTATTCTGATGCTTCTGCATCTGTAATATAATCCCCTTCTTCGTGGGATTCTTTGTTATTGCTTCCGTTATGGCTGCCGATAACGATGCCTTTGGAAAAAGGCATGCAAAGCATTCCGATCGCCAGACCACAAAATGCACCCAATGCAAATGCAGCAGCCGGATTCAAAAAAGCACTTTTGACAGAATCCTGTACTTCCCATTTTTTCATGGTATCATTCCTTTCCCAAGACAGCACAAACGGAAGCTTTCCATTTTCATAGAATCCTCCCGTTTGCAGCAGCGCAAGCCGGCTGCCTTTTTATTCTGTTAATTAGTTCTTGTCAGCGATTGCAGCAACGCCCGGCAGAACCTTGCCTTCCAGATATTCCAGAGAAGCACCGCCGCCAGTAGAAATGTGGCTCATCTTATCTGCAAAGCCCAACTGCATTACAGCTGCTGCGGAGTCACCACCACCGATGATAGTTGTAGCATCGGTATCAGCCAGAGCCTGTGCAACAGCAACAGTACCCTTGCTCAGGATCGGGTTTTCAAATACACCCATCGGTCCGTTCCATACAACAGTCTTTGCAGTCTTCACTGCATCTGCAAACAGAGCCTGTGTCTTTTCGCCAATATCCAGACCCATTCTGTCTGCCGGAATCTTATCAGAATCATAGGTAACAACTTCAATTGCAGCATCAATCGGGTTCGGGAATTCAGCAGCTGTTACGGTATCTACCGGCAGCAGCAACTTCTTGCCGTTTGCCTTTGCCTTTTCAATCATTTCCTTGCAGTAATCCAGTTTGGTATCGTCTACCAGAGAGGTACCTACTTCATAGCCCTGTGCCTTCAGGAAGGTGTAAGCCATACCGCCGCCGATGATCAGTGTATCGCACTTTTCCAGCAGGTTGGAAATTACGTTCAGCTTATCTGCAACCTTAGCGCCGCCCAGAATTGCAACAAACGGACGAACCGGATCTTCTACAGCATTGCCCAGGAACTGGATTTCCTTCTGCATCAGGTAACCAACTGCGGTTTCCTTTACAAATTCCGTTACGCCAACAGTAGAGCAGTGTGCTCTGTGTGCGCTGCCGAATGCATCCATAACAAATGTATCTGCGATAGAAGCCAGATCCTTGCTGAAGGATTCGATGTTCTTGGTTTCTTCCTTACGGAAACGAGTATTTTCCAGAACGATGATTTCGCCGTCCTGCATCTGATCAACAGCAGCCTTTACAGTATCATCGACTACAACATCAGAAGGTACGAATGTAACCTTTGCAGAAACCAGTTCTGCCAGACGAGCAGCAGCAGCCTTCAGAGAAAACTTTTCTTCCGGGCCGTTCTTCGGCTTGCCCAGGTGAGAGCACAGAATTACCTTTGCGCCTTCGGAAACCAGTTTGTTGATGGTCGGCAGTGCAGCCTGAATCCGGTTATCATTGGTGATTACGCCGTCCTTCATCGGAACATTGAAATCCACGCGAACCAGGACGCGCTTGCCCTTTACATTTACGTCATCTACAGTTACTTTGTTTAAACCTGCCATTTGATTTGACATCCTTTCTGCAATAGAGATTAACATACATTCTGAAATGCAGCAGTCCATGCGTTACATTGTCCTACCCATTTCATACAGATATATTATACACCATTTCACACTTTTTTGCAAGCACTTCTTTGATATTTTTCGAAAATACCAAATTTGCAGGGACGAAGCCCCTGTTTTTATAAAAATCTGTCAGTTTTCCGCAGGCGGATCAGATTCCGTTTTTGCAGATTTCAGATATGGCTTTAAATACTGTCCGGTATAGGAATCCGGGCAAGCTGCCACCTGCTCCGGCGTTCCGCTGACCACAACAGTACCGCCACGGTCGCCGCCTTCCGGTCCCAGGTCTACAATCCAGTCTGCCACTTTAATTACATTCAGGTTGTGTTCAATTACAACCACAGTGTTTCCGGTGTCTGTCAGTCGCTGCAATACCTCAATCAGCTTGTGCACATCTGCCGTATGCAGACCAGTGGTAGGCTCGTCCAAAATATAGATTGTCTTTCCGGTAGGACGCTTGGAAAGCTCTGTTGCCAGCTTTACACGCTGCGCCTCGCCGCCGGAAAGCGTAGTTGCCGGCTGACCGATTTTCAAATACCCCAATCCAACTTCCTGGAGCATCTTCAGTTTTCGTACAATTTTCGGATGGTTTTCAAAAAATACAACACCCTCATCAACTGTCATTTCCAGTACATCGTAAATGGATTTATCCCGGTATTTAACCGCAAGTGTTTCCCGGTTGTAACGTCTCCCCTTGCACACTTCACACGGAACATAAACATCCGGAAGGAAATGCATTTCGATGCGCAGGATACCGTCTCCCTGACAGGATTCGCACCGACCGCCCTTTACATTGAATGAAAAACGGCCTGCATGATACCCCTTTGCCTTTGCATCATTGGTCATGGCGTACAGGTTCCGGATATCTGTAAACACACCGGTATATGTTGCCGGATTGGAGCGCGGTGTTCTTCCGATGGGAGACTGGTCAATATCAATTACCTTGTCCAGATTTTCAATTCCGTCAATGGTGTCAAAATCGCCGTATCTGGTACGCGCCCGGTTCAGCTTTGCCGCCAGGTACTTATAGAGAATCTCATTGACCAACGAGGATTTTCCGGAACCGGAAACGCCGGTAATACAGGTAAAGGCACCCAATGGAATGGACACATCTATATTTTTCAGATTGTGTTCTCTGGCACCGTGTACTGTCAGATAGTTTCCGTTGCCGGAACGTCTCTCGAGGGGAAGCGGTATATTCCGCTTGCCGCTGAGATACTGCCCGGTAATAGACTTTTCACATGCCAGCAAGCCATTTACATCACCGGAATATACAACATTTCCCCCGTGAATTCCTGCACCGGGGCCAATGTCCACCACATAGTCCGCCGCCAGAATTGTATCATCATCATGTTCTACCACAATCAAAGTATTCCCAAGATCGCGCAGGCGCTTTAATGTGGCAATCAGTTTATCGTTGTCCCGCTGATGCAGTCCGATGCTCGGCTCATCCAGGATATACAAGACGCCCATTAAATAGGAACCAATTTGTGTTGCCAGACGAATCCGCTGATTTTCACCCCCGGAAAGCGTTCCTGCATTCCGGGCAAGGGCGAGGTATTCCAAACCTACATTTTTCAAAAATCCCAGACGTTCCAGAATTTCTTTTACAATACGCTCCGCAATAAACTGTTCCTGTTCTGTCAGCTTTAAGTCATGAAAAAATGCAATGGCATCTGTTACGGAAAGTTCTGTAAGTTCAATGATATTTTTACCGCCTACAGTAACTGCCAGCACCTCTGGTTTCAGCCGCTTTCCGTGACAAACCGGACACGCAACGCTGCTCATCACAGAGCCGATTTCTTCCTTTGCCCATTCACTTCCCTCTGCAAACCGCCGTTCCAGATTATGGATAACACCTTCAAAAGGTGCACGGTATCCTTCACTTCTTCCGCTTGCTGTGCTCCGGTGCAAAAACAATGCTTCCCCATCTGTTCCGTAAAGAAAAAGGTTCAGCTGCTCTTCTGTAAGTTCCTTTACCGGAACATCCAGTGAAATCTGATACTTCTGTGAAATAGCCTGATAGTACATCATTGCAATGGAACTGTCATCCAGGCTGTTCCAGCCGGCGGCTTTGATGGCACCCTGGCGTATACTGAGATCCCGGTTCGGTACCACCAGCTTTGGATCAATTCTGGAAAACACGCCCAATCCCGTACAATGCGGACACGCACCAAATGGATTGTTAAAGGAAAACATCCGGGGTGTCAGTTCCTCTACAGAGATGCCGTGCTCCGGGCATGCATAGCTCTGGGAAAACAGCATCTCCTCCCCTCCGACTACTGCAACCAAAGCAAGACCGCCGGTCAGAGCGAGAACCGTTTCCAGGCTGTCTGTCAGACGTGTGCGAATCGTGGGCTTTACTACCAAACGATCTACAATAATCTCAATGGTATGCTTTTTGTTTTTATCCAGTGTGATTTTTTCTGCAAGATCATATTGATTTCCGTCTACTCTCACACGGACATAGCCTGATTTTCTCGCCTGCTCCAGTGCCTTGATATGCTGTCCCTTTTTTCCGCGCACAATCGGTGCCAGAAGCTGAATCTTTGTTCCCTCTTCCAGTGCGAGAATCCGGTCTACAATTTCATCTACAGACTGCTGCCGGATTTCCCGGCCGCACACCGGACAATGCGGAACACCGATACGCGCATAGAGCAAACGCAGGTAATCATAAATTTCTGTAACAGTTCCTACCGTAGAACGCGGATTTTTAGACGTTGTCTTCTGATCAATCGAGATAGCCGGCGATAAGCCTTCAATACTGTCCACATCCGGCTTTTCCATCTGTCCCAGAAACTGTCTGGCATAGGAAGAGAGACTTTCCATATACCGCCGCTGACCGTCTGCAAAAATTGTATCAAATGCCAGGGAAGATTTTCCGGAGCCGGACAATCCTGTCATCACAACCAGCTTATTTCTCGGCATTTCTACATCAATGTTATTTAAATTATTGGCACGTGCACCGCGCACTACAATTTTGTCCAGCATTGGTTATTTTTCCTCCTCCAGTTTTTTGATCTTATCCCGCAGAAATGCAGCGTGTTCGAATTCCAAAAGCTTAGCAGCTTCTTTCATCTGCGCCTTCAATTCTTCCAACAATGCCTGCTTTTCCTTTCCGCGCAGCTTCTTACCGGATGTTTTCTTTTCTACTTCTGCCTTTGTTGTAATTTCAATGACATCCCGTACATCCTTCTGAATTGTCTTAGGAACAATGCCGTGTGCCTTATTGTATGCCATCTGCTTTTCCCGGCGGCGCTGTGTTTCTGTAATAGCGCGTTCCATAGAACCTGTCACTTCGTCTGCATACATAATGACCTGTCCGTGTGCATTTCTGGCCGCACGGCCAATGGTCTGGATCATTGAGGTTTCACTGCGCAGGAAGCCTTCTTTATCGGCATCCAGAATTGCAACCAGAGAAACCTCTGGGATGTCCAGTCCTTCCCGCAGCAGGTTAATTCCCACCAGGACATCAAATTCACCCAGGCGAAGATCCCGGATAATCTCCATACGCTCTACGGTATCAATATCATGGTGTAGATAACGCACCCGGACACCCATGCGTTCCAGATAAGCAGTCAGATCTTCTGCCATTTTCTTGGTCAGCGTTGTCACCAAAACTCGTTCGTTCTTTTCTGTCCGAATGTTAATTTCAGAGAACAAATCCTCAATCTGTCCTTCTACAGGCTTTACAAGAATTTCCGGATCCAAAAGACCAGTAGGACGAATCACCTGCTCCGCAATTCTGACAGAATGTTCTTGCTCAAATGGGCCGGGCGTAGCACTGACATAAATCGCCTGATGCACATGACTGTAAAACTCCTCAAAGTTTAAAGGGCGGTTATCAAATGCACTGGGCAGACGGAACCCATAATCCACCAGCGTCTGCTTTCGTGCACGGTCTCCGGCGTACATAGCGCGTACCTGCGGCAGTGTCACATGGCTTTCATCCACAACCAGAAGGAAATCCTCTGGGAAGTGATCCAGCAGTGTGTAGGGAACGCTCCCCGGCGGCCGCCCGGAAAGAATCCGGGAATAGTTCTCAATGCCGCTGCAAAAGCCGATTTCCTGAAGCATTTCCATATCATATTGTGTGCGCTGCTGAATCCGCTGCGCCTCAATCAATTTATGATTTTCCGTAAACCATGCCACGCGTTCTACCATTTCCCGGCGAATCTCCTGGATAGCGCGCTCCACCTTTTCTCCGCCGACTACATAATGCGATGCCGGAAGGATTGCGGCATACTGCATGGTTGCCGTTACTTCTCCGGTAACCACATTGATCTCCTGAATCCGGTCGATTTCATCTCCGAAAAATTCTACGCGAATCGCTTTATCTGTCGAAGCGGCCGGAAAGATTTCCACCACATCTCCCCGTACCCGAAATTTGTTCCGGACGAAGTTGATGTCATTCCGTTCATATTGAATCGTAACCAGCGCATCGATAAGTTCTTCTCTGGACTTCTGCATGCCGGGACGAATAGAAACCATCATAGAGCGGTATTCTTCCGGGCTGCCGAGAGAGTAAATACAGGAAACACTGGCAACAATGATCACATCTTTTCGCTCTGCCAAAGAGGCAGTAGCACTATGCCGCATTTTATCAATTTCATCATTGATGGATGAATCCTTCTCGATATAGCTGTCCGTACTGGGAATATAGGCTTCCGGCTGATAGTAATCATAGTAGCTCACGAAATATTCTACCGCATTATTAGGGAAAAATTCCCGAAACTCAGAACAAAGCTGCGCGGCCAAGATTTTGTTATGTGCCAGTACCAATGTAGGTTTATTTACTTTTGCAATTACATTGGCAATAGTAAAAGTTTTGCCGGAACCGGTAACACCCAGAAGCGTCTGTTCCCGGTCTCCGTTTTCAATTCCCTTTACCAACTGTGCAATTGCTTCCGGCTGATCACCAGTCGGTGCATACGGTGCATGCAATTCAAAATGATCCATTCTGATTCCTCCTCTCTCAGCAAAGCCTCTAATCCGTCCAGCCCATCAGCTGCCGCATAGAAACAGCATCGCCGCTTTTTCCAATGACAATATGGTCCAATAATATGATCTCCATAGAACGCAGCACCTGACGCAGACGCTGTGTTGCAAAAAGATCTGCGTCTGAAAATTCTGCAGCGGCATGTGGATGATTATGTGCTAGTATCACCTGGCGGCTGCGCATGCGGATTGCACACGCTACCACAGCATGAATGTCCAACAGGGCACTTTGGGTATTACCCTTCGAAATTGTTTCACAATGCTGCAATTCCAGAGATTCACTCAGGCACATCAGCAGAACCCGTTCTTCTTCCACCCCGGAAAACTGTGCCTTTCCGTAGTCCAGGATGCTCTGCGTAGAATCCAACACAAGATGTTCCCGCATTTTGTCCAGCTGATACTGACGGCATACCGCCGGGATCATCTTTAAAAACACAGCTGCGTTTTCACTGATACCGTGCACTTGCTTCAATTCCAGCACATCTGCATCCAAAACACCGGACAGAGAATGAAACTGCTGTATCAGCTCATGGGCAATCGCATTGGTATTAACCCGCGGCAGCGCATAGAACAGGAGCAGCTCCAGTATTTCGTGTTGCTGAAAATGATCCAGGCCATCCTTTTGAAAACGCTCCCGCATTCTTTGCCGATGGCCAGCATGCGGATTTGCTGCTTTTTCATATTTCATGCGCATCCTCCCAGCACCGTTGATAAAACACTTTTCTTTTTCCGGGATCTATGCTATAATAAAAGACAAATCCCTATAGAAAAGGAGTGCTGCCGCAAATTGCAGGCAGCAAACACAAAATGAAACAATTTGAAATTCAAGAAAATGACAGCGGACAGCGCCTGGACCGCTTCCTGCAAAAGGTTTTGCCTGCGCTTCCGAAAGGCGCCGTTTATAAGGCGATCCGCACCAAGCACATCAAAATCAACAAAAAGCGGTGTACACCGGATCAGCGCCTGATGCCAGGAGATATGGTTACGCTGTTTCTCCCGGACACGCTTTTATATCCGGAAAGTGCCCCTGTTCCAAAGTCTGAGCCGGAATTTTTACAGGCGCCGGATCAGCTGGACATTCTCTTTGAAAATGAGCAGCTGCTGCTTGTCTCTAAACCAGTAGGGCTTGTGGTACACTGCGACAACCGACAGACACCAGATACGCTGATCAATCGGGTTTTACACTACCTGTATAAAACCGGTGCCTACCATCCGGAAGCAGAACAGAGCTTTACGCCGGCTCTTTGCAACCGATTAGACCGAAACACCGGCGGCATTGTCATTGCTGCCAAGACAGCCTCTGCTCTCCGGGAGATTAACCGGCTCATTCGGGAAAACCGAATCCACAAAACCTACCTCTGCATCACAGTGGGGATTCCAAAGCAGCCCAGCGCTGTTCTCCATGCCTGGCATAAGAAATCGGACACACATAACACCGTTACCATCCGCGATACGAAAGCGGAGGGGTTTCAGGAAATTATCACCGGCTATCGCACACTTGCACAGCACAATTCCTTTGCACTCCTCTCTGTTCATCTCATCACCGGGAGAACCCATCAGATTCGTGCGCATCTAGCGCACATGGGAACACCGCTTTTGGGAGACAACAAATACGGAAATGGAAAAGCAAACCGCGCCGCACACTGCAAGTACCAGCAGCTGTGGGCTTATCAGCTGGAATTTAATCCGGAAGAAACCAGCTGCCTTTCTGACTTAAGCGGTCTGTGCGTACATACGGCACCGCCGCCTTTTGTCACAAAGAGATTCCCGGATGTTTCGCTGCAAAATATTTGAAAAGCTTATATTCCAAGCAGCACAGTACCAATCGGATACTGTGCTGCTTATTTTTATGCGTTCAGCATACGTGTTACAATTTCCTTGACAATACCCGGATTTGCTTTTCCCTTAGAAGCCTTCATGCACTGGCCAACCAGATAGCCCAGTGCATTGGTTTTTCCGTTTTTATAGTCCTGTACGGATTTTTCGTTCTGTGCCAGCACATCCTTTGCCAGCTGTTCCAGAAAGCCGGTATCCGAGTTTTGCTTCATGCCCTTTTCTTCAATGATGGCAATGGGGTCTTTATCTTCTTCGACAATAACAGCAAATACCTTTTTCGCAGAAGCATTGGAGATAACGCCCTTTTCTACCTGTGCAATCAGAGCCGTCAGATGCTCCGGTGTCAGTGCAGTTTCCGGAATCGTCTTACCGGTTTCATTAGTGTACTTTGCCACATCAGCCAGAATCCAGTTACTGATGCTCTTCGGCTTGCAGACATTCAGTGCAACGCAGGCATCAAACAAACCAGAACGTGCAATATCTTCTGCAATCAGTGTTGCATCTGTCTGAGACAGACCGAAATCGAACACATATCTCTGGAGCTTTACATTCGGCAGTTCCGGAATACTTTCCTTCAACGCCTGAATTTTTTCATCCGGCACTACAATTGTCAAAAGATCCGGCTCCGGGAAATACCGATAGTCCTGGGCATCTTCCTTGGAACGCATCACAATACTCATGCCCTTAATATCATCCCAGCGGCGTGTTTCCTGTGCAATGGTTCCGCCGGCTTCCAAAATTTCAATCTGGCGCTTTGCCTCATATTCAATACCGCGGACTGCTGCACTGAAGCTGTTGACATTCTTCATTTCGCAGCGTGTGCCGAATTCTGTAGCGCCTTTTTCCCGAACAGATACGTTAACATCGCAGCGGATAGAACCTTCCTGCATCTTACAGTCGGAAATGTTCAGGTACTGGAGAATGGACTTGATGGTTTCCAGATAAGCCTTTGCTTCAGCACTGCTGCGGATATCCGGCTCGGAAACAATTTCAATCAACGGAACGCCGCAGCGGTTCAGATCTACCAGGGAACCAGAGAAGGATTCATCATGCAGCAGCTTTCCGGCATCCTCTTCAATGTGAATTCTGGTAACACCAATGCGCTTCATCTCTCCGTCTACCATAACATCCAGGTAGCCGTTTCCGCAGAGCGGCACTTCTGCCTGAGAAATCTGGTATGCCTTAGGAAGATCCGGATAGAAATAATTCTTTCTGTCCTGCTTGCAGACACCATTGATTTGGCAGTGCATAGCATGTCCCATTTTAATTGCATATTCCACTACTTTTTCATTCAGTGTCGGCAGTGTACCGGGCATACCCATGCAGACCGGGCAAACCTGTGTATTGACTTCCAGTCCGAATGCATTCCGGCAGTTGCAATAAATCTTAGACTTTGTATTCAGCTCAGCGTGAACCTCCAGGCCCACTACAATTTCATAATCTTTCATGTACGTTATTCCTCCTGCTCTGCTCAAAACGTTTCCGGGATAGACTGGAATCCGCCGACCAGCTGCTCATATCCATAAGCGGCGTTCAAAATCGTCTGTTCTGCAAACTTGTTTCCGATCAGCTGCATGCCAAGCGGCAAACCAGCGGCAGATTTTCCGCACGGTACACTCACTGCCGGCAGACCGGCAATATTTACAGTAACAGTGCAGACATCGCTATAGTACATCTTCAGCGGATCGCCGATATTCTCGCCGATGCGGAAAGCGGCAGACGGTGCAGTCGGTGTGATGATAACATCGCAGTCCTGGAATGCAGATGCAAATTCCTGTCCGATGCGGCGCTGTACCAGCTTTGCCTTCTTATAGTATGCATCATAAAAGCCGGAACTCAGTACAAAGGTGCCCAGCATAATCCGGCGCTTGACTTCATCGCCGAAGCCTTCACTTCTGGTTCTCTCATACATATCAGTCAGGCCGTCGTATTCCTTAGCGCGGTAGCCGTACTTTACGCCGTCAAACCGTGCCAGGTTGGAGGAAGCTTCCGCAGATGCAATGATGTAGTAGGTGTTGATGGCATATTCTGTGCTGGGAAGAGAGATCTCCTTAACTGTTGCGCCATTCTGCTCCAGCAGCTTAATCGCAGCAAAAACAGCATCCTTTACTTCCGGCTCAATTCCTGCGCCGAAATATTCCTTTGGAACGCCAATGCGCAGTCCCTGTACATTTCCGTTCAGGTTGTCATACAGGTTGGTATAGGTGCGGTAAGCAGAAGTGGCATCCATGTTGTCATGCCCCTGAATTACGCTTTGCAGCAGAGCAGCATCCTTAACGGATTTACCCAGCGGCCCGATCTGATCCAGAGAGGAAGCGAATGCCACCAGACCATACCGGGAAACACTGCCATAGGTAGGCTTTAATCCCACAACGCCGCACAGAGATGCCGGCTGGCGAAAGGATCCGCCGGTATCAGAACCCAGTGTCAGGATGGCTTCTCCTGCTGCTACAGCAGCTGCACTGCCGCCGGAAGAACCGCCGGGAACACAATCCAGATTATGTGGGTTGTGTGTCTGATGGAAATAAGAGGTTTCTGTGGAAGAACCCATTGCGAATTCATCCATATTCATCTTACCGGTAATGATCATACCTGTTTTCCGAACCGCCTGTACAACAGTGGCATCAAACGGCGGCACATAATTTTCCAGCATTCTGGAAGAGCAGGTGGTGCGGATTCCCTTGGTGGAAATATTATCCTTGATTCCCAGAGGAATCCCTGCCAGAGGATGCAGTTTCTCCCCTGCGGCACGGGCATTGTCGATTTTTTCAGCCTGCTCCAGACAATCCTGACAGCATGTCACATAGGCACCAACGGAAGACTCCTTCATCTCGATCTGAGAGAGCACATCCTTTGTCAGTTCTGCGGCGCTGCACTCTTTCTTTTGCAGCATTTCAGAAAGCTCTGCGGCATTTTTTTCAAACAGCTTCATTTCTCAACTTCCTCCTTATTCAACCGTCTTCGGAACAACCAGGCATCCGGACTGTACTTCCGGTGCATTGGCAAGCATTTCTTCCCGGCGGAATTTATGTTCCACTGCCACATCTTCCCGGAGCTTCATAGGGTGTGCAGCATCCAGGGTCAGTTCATCCTCTACATCCGGCAGACGGTCTACCATATCCACAATGGCCGCCATATCCGTCTCAAACTTCTCCATTTTGTCCGGCTCAATCCGCAGCCGGGACAGCTTTGCAATATGTGCAATATCAATTTTCATCTTTCTCGATCCTTTCCTGAATTTTCTGACGAAATTCGTCTTCGCTGAGCACAGGAATTCCCAGTGCATTCGCTTTATCTAGTTTGCTTCCGGCAGATTCGCCGGCAACAACATAGGTCGTTTTTTTCGAAACACTGCCGCTTACCTTTCCGCCATACCGCAAAATCAAATCCTTTGCTTCACTGCGTTTCATGGTGGAAAGTGTTCCGGTGAGAACAAAGGTCTGATTGGCAAAACGGTCATCTTCCACAGCAGTTCCGTGATAAGTCATATTACAGCCGTATTCCTGCAAGCGTACAATCAGCTGCTGCATATGCGGCTCTTTCCATGCGCGGACAATGTTCTCCGCCATCGTCTCTCCGAATCCGTCAATCTGCTGAATTTCAGAGACATCTGCACGGAGAATGGCCTCCATAGTGGGGAAACGCTCACAGAGCAGCTTGGCAGCCCGGGAGCCAATTCCACGGATTCCCAGGGCAAAAATCAGTCGATCCAGACTGTTTCCCTTGGAAGCTGCAATAGAGCGGATCAGATTATCTGCTGACTTTTCCGCAAAGCGATCCAGTTCCATCAGATCTTCCTTTTGCAGCGTGTAGAGATCTGCCACAGAAGCAACCAGTCCATTCTCCTGGAGTGCTGCCAGGTTCTGCGGCCCCAGGCCGTCAATATTCATGGCATCCTTTGAAACGAAATGGATCATCCGCTTCATCAGCTGCGCCGGACAATCCGGATTCGGACAGCGCAGTGCTGCTTCTTCCGGATCCCGTACCGCCGGTGTATGACAAACCGGACAGCAGTCCGGCAGCTGATACGGAGATGCATCTGTGCTGTGCTTTGTAACACGTAGCACCTCCGGAATAATTTCTCCGGCTTTTCGCACAGAAATGGTATCTCCAATGCAGATTTCCCGTTCAGTAATAAAATCCTGGTTGTGCAGTGTTGCACGGGACACTTCCGTTCCGGCAAGCTGCACCGGATCAAAGACTGCCACCGGTGTAATCACGCCGGTTCTGCCTACACTCAGAACAATCTCACGTAGGACTGTTTCCTTTTCTTCCGGCGGAAATTTAAACGCCGCCGCCCATTTCGGAAATTTTGAGGTTGCCCCCATTTCCTCCCGCTGGGCGAAATCGTCCACTTTTACCACAACGCCGTCCGTGTCATAGGCATAGCCCACACGTGCTTCTCCAATTGCGGCAATCTGCTGCAATACAGCGTCCGCGTCTATCTGCTTCGCGCTATGCGGAATCACTGTCGGAAACCCGACAGAAGAAAGATATTCCAGAGATTCCAGGTGAGAAGCAAGGGTTACACCTGCAATCTGCTGCACATTGAAAATCCAGATATCCAGATTTCGGCTGGCAGTTACAGCAGCATCCTTTTGCCGCAAAGAACCAGCAGCAGCATTCCGCGGATTTTTGGCCGGAATCTCTCCGTCCTGCTCCTGCTGCTCCACCAGTGCCGCAAAGCTCTTTCGCGGCATATAAACCTCTCCCCGCACTTCCAGATACGCCGGCGCATGGTGCAGAGTTTTCGGGATATTGGCAATGGTACGTAGATTTTCAGTCACATCTTCGCCTACAAAGCCGTCTCCTCTCGTAGACCCCCTTGTAAACACACCATTGGTATATTCCAGCGAAACGGAAAGGCCGTCAATTTTAGGTTCCACGATAAACGCCGGATGTTCCAGTTCTTCCTGGCAGCGCTCTATAAAGGCGCGCATCTCATCATCTGAAAATACATCCTGCAAGCTCATCATCTGTACATCATGGGAAACCTTCTGGAACGTTCTGGAAGCCGTTCCGCCCACATGCTGTGTCGGGGAATCTGTACGCTGAAACTGTGGGAATTCCTGTTCCAGCGTTTCCAGTTCCCGCATCAGCCGGTCGTAATCATAATCGGAAATGGTAGGATTATCCTGATCATAATATTGCTGATTATAAAGCTCCAGCGACTTTCGCAGGGCATCTATCCGCTGCTGTGCTGTCATTTCATCCATGGTCTGATACTCCTCATTGTGCTGTGCCGAAAGCATGACAGCTTTCATGAATCTCGCTTGAAGGAACTGTCATATGGCATGCACCTTTATTATACCACAAATCTTCCTCATATGCTAGACCTTTTACAATTTTTTCATGCTTTTTTTCTTTCATTGCGAAATTTTAGGCCGAGAGAACGAAGATTCTTTTCCTGACTAGTTCATGCCAAAAGCCATTTCGTTCTATTTTTCTGCATGATCTCCATGAAATTCCAGATAGGACTCCGGCACATTGCCTACCACAACGGTTTCCAGAAGCAGGCAGTCATACTGTACTGACACATTGGTTTTGGAAAATGGAATTGCCGCAGCGATTTCTGCGGTTACTTCTGCGCGGATGGTATGGCAGGTCTGGTTCACTCCGGCGGATTCCAGTGTGCTGACCAGCTTGACATCAGCATGGCCAATCGGCATCAGCCGTACCTTTATACGCGGCCCATGATCAGCAAATATCCAGATGCCGCTGGCTGTGCCCAGAGAGACTTCCAGAAAAGCATCCCGGCAGTCATCCAGATTTTGCTGCACTGCTGTAAGCAACGCGGCTTGCAGCTGATTAATCTGGTCTGCATGTGTTTCCACCGCCGCAACATTCCCGGAACTGTCATAGAGCAATTCTGCAAAATCCTCATAGGAAACCGTCTTTTCCCCCAGTACCTGCGTAACGCTGTCCGCCATTACCTTTGTTCCGAATCGTTTGGTTTCACTTTCACAGACAGCACAGAGATTGGGACGAACCGCACGATCTGTCCGCACCAGGAGACCGGTCAAAAGCACAGCGGCCAGCACAAATACCAAAGCGGACCGGATGTTCCTGCGGCGCTGGCGATAAACCTGTCGGCGCATGTTTTCTCCTTTCCTGCGATAGGGGGTCTCATACAACAAACGAGCGACAAATTGCCGCCCGTTGGTGTCATAGGATTATGATGTACTGTGATCGGTCTGTTCCATAGCCTGTGCACAATCACAGCTTTCTTCTTTTGCAATGCCGGGAAGCGAACCGGGAGAAAATTCTTCTGCCGGAAACCGGATCTTGTCGAATACCGCACAAGGCGATTCTGTATCCATATGGCATTCCTTAGTGGGAATCGTGTACTCATACGTGGGAACCAAAATGGTTACCGGGCGAAACAGCTCTACCACGGAAAACAGACCCAGCGTCATGATAACAGTACGCACAGGCGTTACTGTATCCGGTGCACAAACGGAGCCGACTCTGGCTTCCAGTGCAATGGGATCGACAACCTGAACTGCCGCAGTAGGAAGGTTCACTGTTTCACAGCAAGCATTGGTGTCCCCCAGCTGTTCGCCGCTGCTGAAAAATGTCTTGGTATTGCTTTCGCCGCCGTACAGAATCACATTTTTGCTGGCATAGGCTGTTCCGGTGAGCAGTACCGGGCTTCCGCAGGAGCGCTCATAGGCCATCAGTTCAACCCGGAACGTATACGTCAGATCAATGGAGTAGAATCCGCGGTTAAACGGAACCGGCTCTATATTCATGCAGATATCCGAAACGCGGACACAGCGGCACTTTACCATATTGATATTTGACGGAAGTTCGCCTCCGTCCATCAATACCTGAAGATTGGAAAAACAATCCCGGTCGCTGCAGCTGTCGAATATCCGGTTGACTTTAATCGGAACCGTTTCTGCACACTGTTCCGGTGTGGGACGATATTGACTCATTAGAAATACCTCCTCATATCACTCTAGCGTTCCCGTCAGCTGCCTGACAGGTGCTTCTCTATAGTGTATTCAGAAGGTTTCCGTTTTGTGCTTGCTACAGCAAAAAAATCGTTGCACCGCAACCAGGTACAACGATTTTTTCAGCATTTGCAGAAGCATATCCCCTTAGTTCTCAGGAATTGTGATCTACATTTTTAAAGGTTTTCAGATTGCCGATCTTCTTGCTTCTTTCGTCCAGAACGGCTTCTACTTCTGACCACGGCAGATTCTGCTGTGCACACAGCACCATGATATGATACATCAGATCTGCGATTTCATTTTTAAGTTCTTCATTGTCATTATTCTTTGCGGCAATAATAGTTTCAGAGCACTCTTCTCCGCATTTTTTCAGAATCTTGTCCTGTCCCTTGGAAAACAGATAGCAGGTATAGGACTTCTGGGATTCTACATCCACTTCTCCGTTTTCATACATTGCCTTCCGGCTCATGACAACCTCATACAGTTCTTCCAGTGCGTTCATTTTGTTTCGTCCTCCTGATACATTTTATTGAAAAAACAGCTATAGGATCCGGTATGACATGCCACACCGGTCTGTTTTACGTTTAAAAGCAGCGTGTCATTATCACAGTCGCTGTATATGGAAACCACCTTTTGCAGATGGCCGCTGGTGGCACCTTTATTCCAGAGTTCCTGACGGGAACGGCTCCAATACCAGGTATAGCCGGTTTCCAGCGTTTTCCGCAGGCTTTCCTGATTCATATAGGCCAGCATCAAAACTGTCTTTGTATCCACATCAAAGGCAATGGCCGGAATCAGCTCGCCCTTCTGGAAATAGACATCCAGATTGTTGATATCAATTTCAACCATGTGATTCTCCTTCTTATTTTTGAAATTTCTTTTTGAGTGCACGCTCCACCGGGAAAAGAGCCAGCAGCAACTCTGCAGTCTGTACGCTGACAGCAACAGCTGCCAGAAGCGCCGCCGTCTTTTCCGAGACAAACCGCAGACTGATACAGGTTGCCGCAGAAACAACAAGCATTGCTGCGCCAAAAAGCATCCAGAGTCTGCCGCAATACTGATTTGCAAATTTCCAGCTCTCCTCATTTTGCATGGAACGTTCTGTACGGTATCCGACCCATGAGTTGATCTTTTTGGGCGCGTGATACCGCATTGCCCATCCGGCAGCCAGCTGAACAGCTGGAATCAAGAGCAGGCAAAAGACAAGAAAACGCATAGTCACACTTCCTTTGCCATTTTACCGCATGGGAATTCCCTTGGCACGGCAATCTGCCTTAACTTCCTGCACGGTCAGCTCCCGGAAATGGAACAGAGATGCCGCCAATGCCGCAGAGCAGCCGGTTTCCAGGAAAGCATCTGCAAAATCAGACAGCTTTCCGGCACCGCCGCTGGCAATTACCGGGATCTGCACTGCGTCACAAACTGCTTTCAGCATCGGCAGATCAAATCCGCCCCGCACACCATCTGTGTCAATGGAATTCAGGCAGATTTCGCCGGCACCTAGCTGCTCGCACCGCTTTACCCAATCAATGAGATCTAGGTGCATATCCACACGGCCGCCGTTAATGAACACTGTCCACTGGTTCTCGCCAACCTTTTTCGCATCAACGCCGACACAAATGCACTGACAACCGAAAATGTCTGCGCCGTCCTTGATCAGCTGTGGATTCTGCACGGCCTGAGAATTGACCGAAACCTTGTCCGCACCGGCGCGCAGCGTTTCCCGGATATCATCCACTGTCTTGATGCCGCCGCCGACTGTCAGCGGAACAAAAACCTTTTTGGCAGTTTCCCGTACCACGTCCAGCATAACGCCTCTGCCCTCATAGGAAGCGGTGATGTCATAGAATACGATTTCATCTGCGCCCTGCTGGTTATAGGCATAGGCACATTCTACAGGATCGCCGACATCTTTGATTCCCTCAAAGTTTACGCCTTTGACCACTTTTCCGTTTCTTACGTCCAAACAAGGAATGATTCGTTTTGCCAGCATAAGTTACACTCCTTCCGCCAAGGCAATGGCTTCCCGCAAATCCAATGTGCCTTTATAAATCGACTTTCCACAGATTGTGCCGTACAATCCCAGTTCCTTACAACCCCGAATGTCTGCAATGGTGTGAACCCCGCCGCTGGCAATAATCTTGCAATTGCCCTCTGTTGCGTCACGCAGATCTTTCAGCTGTTCCAGATTTACGCCGGACAGTGTGCCGTCCTTTGCAATATCCGTCACGATAAAATACTGCACACCCACTGCAATCATTTCTTTGGCCAGTGTGATGTAATCCGTGTCAGATTCTTCCAGCCAACCCTCTGTGGCAACCATGCCGTTTTTGGCATCGATTCCCACTGCAATATGCCGGCTGCCAAACTTTTGTACAGCATCCTTTACCAACTGCGGATTTTTCAGCGCTGCGGAGCCCAGGATGACCCGTTCCACACCGCTTTTCAGGTAGGTATCAATCGTTTCCAGATTCCGGATGCCGCCGCCGACTTCCACTTTCAGTCCGGTTTTGGCCGCCACATCCTCGTAGATATGCTGATTGACCGGTCTGCCCTCTTTGGCACCGTCCAGATCTACCATGTGAATCCAGGAAGCGCCGGCAGCTTCAAAACCCTTTGCCGTTTCCATATAATCTGCGGCTACTTTTTCCACTGTGGAAAAATCACCTTTGAACAGACGGACGCAGTTTCCGTCCTTGATGTCAATTGCAGGTAAAATAATCATCCGATCAGCCCTCCGAAGTTCCGCAGAATTTGCAATCCGGTTTCACCGCTTTTTTCCGGGTGGAACTGTGCACCGTAAACCGTCTTTCCGTCATAGACCATTGCCGGAATTTTTGCCGTACCGTATTCCACATAGGCAGCCAAATATTCGTCCGGCACGACTGCCTGATAGGAGTGGACAAAGTACACATAAGATTCCTCCGGCAGATTTCGGAGAATGGGGCAGTCATGCTGCATTTCCAGCTTATTCCATCCCATATGGGGAATTACCATGCCGGGCGCTTCGATTTTTTCCACCTTGCCAGGAACCAGTCCCAGGCCATCGCATTCTTCAAATTCATATCCCTTTTCAAAAATCAGCTGCATTCCCAGACAGATTCCCAGGAAAGGCTTTTTGTGCGACTCTTCTCGAATCACGTCAGTCAGGCCGCTGTCATGCAGCATCTGCATAGCACTGGGGAAAGCTCCCACACCGGGGAGAATCAGTGCATCTGCCTTCCGGATGGCTTCCGGATCAGCGGTCAGTGCAGCAGGAAGTCCCAGATAATCCAGCGCATTTTTCACGCTGAAAATATTGCCTGCACCGTAATCAATAATTGCAATCATCTTACAGCACTCCTTTCGTGGATAAGGTCTTGCCGACTTCCAACGGTGTTACCGCAGTTTTCAGCGCATGGGCAACGGCTTTGAAAGCGGCTTCACATTTATGGTGATCGTTAGAGCCATACATCATATTCACATGAAGCGTGATGCCGGCGTTGAATGCAAAGGCACGGAAAAATTCCTCCGTCAGGCAGGCATCATACTGTCCGATCATAGCATTGGTGAATGTTCCCTGAAATACCAGGAACGGCCGATTGCTGATGTCCAGGCTGCAAAATGCCAGCGCTTCATCCATGGGAATGAACGCACTGCCGTAACGGGTAATGCCAGACTTATCTCCCAGCGCTTCGCCCAGTGCTTTCCCCAGGACAATGCCAGTGTCCTCCACGGTATGGTGGCCGTCCACATAGAGGTCACCCTTTACGGCAATGTCCATACTGATGCCGCTGTGAACAGACAGTGCTGTCAGCATATGGTCAAAAAAGCCGATACCGGTATCGATGTTGGCAGTCCCCATGTTGTCCAGTTTTACGGCTACCTGTATGTCTGTCTCTTTGGTCTTTCGTGCAAGTTGTGCTTGCCGCATATGGATTCCTCCTTGTGTTGATTATATTTCCTCATGAAAGAAGTCATAATCAATTCGTTTTACTTCGTAAGTGGTCTCAACAGAAACGCCTAAGTTATATTCAATCATCAATCGTGTCAACATTTCTCCATCTACAAGAATGATTTTCTGCTGTAAATGACGTTGTGCAAACAGGATTGCCTCACTGGAATATTTGGCGGTTGTAATAAATAAGCCTTTTGATGCACCCTGTCCGGCTAACGCACCCAGGAATTTTTGAATTTCGGGTCTGCTTACAGTTGAATCCGGTTTCCACTGTTTTGCTTGTACATAAATTGTATCAAATCCAAATTTATCCGCTTTGACCAATCCGTCAATGCCCTCATCACCGGATTTCTTGGTGGCAATAGGCTCCCCATATCCCATATTTTTTAATAACTGAACAACCAGCTTTTCAAAATCATAGGGAGACATTTTCAGAATCTCCAGCATCAAGTCATCTGCGAGAGCTTCATTTATCTGTCTCATGGAATATTCCATTTGTTCCTGCGGATTTTGTTCCAGATCTACGGAAACCTCATCTGTTTTTTCAGGTGATGACACCGTTTCTTTTCTTCCATAAAATTGCCGAAAGGATTCAAATTGCTTCAGAAAATCAACAGTAATATGATTTACACCTTTTTTGATAGCATCTTTTCCAAGTTCTGTAATCTGATAATTAGAGCGTGCTGGACTATCAAGAAGTCCGGCTTTTTTTAAATATGTTTTTGCCCAACCAACTCTATCATTCACGTAGCTTCTGTTTCCGCTTGGTAGCATCTCCTGCTGCTCTTCATTCGTCAAGGAATAATACTTTGCACAGTAATCCCGAATTTCTTTAAAATGATGAACTTTTCCATCGGATAGTACCTCCATTATAGGAGGGAAAAATTCAAAATATTTTGGAATTGCCATTACTTTTCTTCATCCTCAAACCGCACCGTAATTGCATTGGCGTGTGCGGTCAGGCCTTCCTTGTTGGCAATCAGCACAATATCGTCCTTGGCTTCCCGCAGGGCATCTCTGGTATAGTAGGTGTAGCTGGAACGCTTGGTAAAGCTCTGTACGCCCAGGGGTGAGAAGAACCGTGCTGTTCCACTGGTGGGTAAAACGTGGTTCGGGCCGGCGTAGTAGTCGCCCAGCGGTTCCGATGCATATGCGCCCAGGAAGACAGAACCTGCATTGTCCAGCGCGCCCAGCAATTCCATGGGGTTCTCCATGAGGACTTCCAGGTGCTCCGGTGCAACCATATTTGCCAGAACAGTGGCTTCTTCACGGGTATTGCACAGCAGAACTGCGCCGTACTCATTCATGGACTTCTCAATGATTTCCTTCCGGGAGAGATACTGTACCTGGCGGTTGATCTCTGCCTGCACCTTTTCTGCCAGTTCTGCACTGGTAGTTACCAGAATTGCAGAAGCTAGTACGTCATGCTCTGCCTGAGACATCAGGTCTGCGGCAACAAATTTCGGATCTGCGGTTTCATCCGCCATGACCAGAACCTCGCTGGGGCCTGCAATCATATCGATATCCACTACGCCATACAGCAACTTCTTTGCGGTAGCTACAAAGATGTTTCCAGGGCCGACAATCTTGTCCACCTTCGGAATCTCTTCAGTACCATATGCCAGCGCTGCAATGGCCTGTGCGCCGCCGGAGAGGAATATACGGTCTACGCCGCACAGTCCGGCTGCCACCAGAATATCCGGATTCGGTGTACCATCCTTGCAGGGCGGTGTTACCATGATGATCTCCTTCACGCCGGCAATCTTTGCCGGAACTGCATTCATAATAACACTGGAAGGATAAGCTGCCGTGCCGCCCGGTACATACAAGCCCACACGCTCCAGGCCGCGGACACGCTGTCCCAGAATCACACCGTTGGGCAAAGCATGAATGAAGCCCTCCTGCACCTGGCGCTGGTGGAAATCGCGAACGTTTTCAATGGCATTCAGCATAGCATCCACAAAAGAAGGATCTGCATTGGTCAAGGCGTCATTGATTACCTCTCTGGGCACCTCATAATATTCCGGCAGGCTGCCGTCAAATTTCAAGGTGTAATTCTTGACTGTCTGATCGCCGCCTTCCTTGACGGTGCGAATAATTTCGCTGACAGTTTCTGTAACGCGCTGGTTTGTCTCGCCGGTGCGCTTGTCCAGACTAGTGAAAAATGCGTCACGCTGTGCCAGATCACTGGCGTTAATGGTTTTCATGGTAATCATGATAAAGCCTCCTCAATCTTCTGAATCAAAGCTTCAATTTCTGTCTGCCGCAGTTTCAGGCTGACGGTATTGGCAATAAGTCTTGCAGAAATCGGAACCACGTCTTCTACTACTTCCAGTCCGTTTTCCCGAAGTGTTACACCGGTTTCAACAATGTCCACGATACCGTCTGCCAGTCCCAGCAACGGTGCCAGTTCTACAGAGCCTTCGATTTTTACAATATCCACGTCCATGCCCTTGCTTTCAAAAAAGCGGCGCGCAACATTCGGATATTTGGTTGCAATGCATTTTACGCCGAAGCCGCTGTAAAAATCGGTTCCCTTTTTGCATGCCAGGGCAAACTTGCATCTGCCGAAGCCCAGGTCCACCAGTTCAAAGAACTTGCCCTGCATTTCAATAATGGTATCTTTGCCGACTACGCCCATGTCGCAGACGCCGTGTTCTACATAAGTGATAACGTCATTGGCCTTTGCCAGGACAACTTCCATATTTCCATCCGGAATCGGCAGAATCAGGCGGCGGCCTTTTTCCCGAACCGCAGTGCAGTCATAGCCCAGTTTTTCCAGCAGACCAACCGTATCTTTTTCCAGTCTCCCTTTTGTCAGGGCAATTCTCAACGGTTTCACCATTTATCCTACCTCCGTTACTTCTTCTCCGACAACAACAATTCTGCCGATGCCTTTTTCCTTTGCATACTCTCGTACCAGTTCCATGGTATCAAACAATGCGTACTCCACTATCTGTCCCTTGTCACGCAGTTCCTTTGCCACTGTCACCGCCTTGATTTCATAGCCGGACGCTGCAAAAACAACTGCATCTGCCGGCTGTACACAAACGGTGTGACTCTTGAGACGTACATTTGCCACAGCATCAACATTGATGGCAAAGCCGGTTGCCGGGATATCATAGCCGAAATCAGACAACAGCTTATTATACCGTCCTCCGGAGAGTACTTCTTCTCCATAGCCTTCCAGGTAGCCCTTAATGATCACACCGGTGTAATAATCTGCATTGTTTACCATACCCAGATCTACTGTCAGGCGGCCCTTTCCGATTACTGCGGAGATATCTTCATACAGCTTCCGCAGGTCCTTCAGAATCTCATCAATCCGCTCACTGGAGTACAGCTGAGAAGCCTTTTCAAAGACCTCTTCTCCCCCGAACAGCGCCGGCAGCTTTTTCAGAGAAGCAACGATTTTTCCGTCTCCCATGGTGTCCAGAACATCATTCAAAGCCGGATAATTCTTGGTTTCAATCAGGTAACGAATATTTTCCCGTTCTTCCGGTGTAGCGTTTAATTCACCCATCAGTTCCTTAAATACACCGGCATCTCCCAGCTCCAGAGAAAAGCTGGTATCATCACCGCTGCATGCAGCCAGGGATTCAATTGCCGTTGTCACCATTTCTACATCGGCCAGATAAGAGGAAGAACCCAACAGTTCAATTCCCATCTGCGTCAGTTCATCACTGCGTCCCTTTAAAGCCGGCTCAAACCGATAGACGCTCTGATTATAATACAGGCGCAGCGGAAGCGCAGCATCCCGCAGACGGGTTGCCGCTACACGTGCAATCGGCATTGTGGATTCCGGGCGAAGTACCAGAAGGCGTCCCTTGCTGTCTGTCAGCTTATACAGCCGTTCCTGGGGATAATGTCCCGACTCCGACTGAAATACATCGAAAAATTCCAGTCCCGGTGTGGTGAGTTCAGAATAGCCCTTGCTCCGGAACATCTGGTGCAGCTCCTGCTCAATCTCCCGGCGCACCAGGCATTCTTCAAATAAAAAATCTTTTGTCCCCTCCGGGGTGATCAAATCATATTTTCTCATAATTCCTCCTAAGAATCACTTTACTGTGCTAATACAATGCTATAGTAGCACAAAAAGAAACATATGTCAAGGCCTTCTGATTTAAAAGAGCGTCATCTGGCTGGATTTCGGCAAATTGCCTAAAGCATTCATTTGCTCCAGCGTTTCAATTATTGTTTTTGATGCGCCGCTCTGTGCCTGGAATTCTTCAATGGAAATGAAGTTGCGCTTCTGTGCCGTTTCATAGAGATTATGGGCAGCAGACATTCCGATACCAGGAATGGCACTGAACGGAATTCTGATTTTTCCGTCTTCTACCAGATAGCGGTCGGCGTGGGATTTGTACAGATCTATGGGCAAGAACTCACAGCCGCGGCTGAGCATTTCATTTACGATCAGCAGCGTATCCAGCAGGTCGCTCTCCTTTTTGGAACGTTCATTTCCCTTTTCCTTCAATTCATCAATTTTGGCACGGACAGCTTCCTTTCCCTGCAATGCCAGAATTGCGTCAAAGTCATCGCCTCTTGTGCTGAAATATACCGCATAATAGGCCAGAGGATGGTACAGCTTAAACCAGCCCAGCTTAATGGCCGCAGTAACATAAGCTGCCGCATGCGCCTTCGGGAACATGTATTTGATTTTCAGGCAGCTGTCAATATACCACTGGGGCACATTGTGATCCTTCAGCATCTGAATGCGCTCCGGCGTAAAGGTCTTTGGTGCCTTTCCCTTACGGGTATCTTCCATGATCTGAAAGGCCTGCTTCGGCTCTACGCCCTTATGCAGCAGATAGGTCATAATGCTGTCACGGGTTCCGATAACGTCTGAAATGGTACAGGTTCCGTTATCAATCAGATCCTTTGCATTGCCCAGCCATACATCGGTTCCGTGAGACAAGCCGGATACTTGCAGGAAGTCGCTGAACTTTTTCGGTTTGGAGTCCAGCAGCATCTGGATGGTAAATCCGGTACCCATTTCCGGAATGCCCAGGCTTCCTGTCTGGCAATAGATTTCCTCCGGTGTTACACCCAGGACAGAAGCATCGGTACACATCTGAATGACCTTTGGATCCGTAGTGGGAACATCATGAATCCGGATTCCGGTAAAGTCCTCCAGATGCTTATACATGGTCGGAACCACATGTCCCAGTTCGTCCAGCTTCAGGATGGTATCATGGAGCGAATGGAAATCGAAGTGGGTGGTCAGAATATCAGATTCCACATCATCTGCCGGATGCTGTACCGGCGTGAAGTCATACACATCGTAATCACTGGGCACAACCACCATGCCGCCGGGATGCTGACCAGTGGTACGCTTGATTCCGGTGCAGCCAATAGAAAGGCGGTTGATTTCAGTAGGGCTGTATACCAATCCCCGTTCTTCCAGATACTTCTTTACATAGCCATAGGCAGTCTTATCAGCTACCGCGGCAATGGTGCCGGCCTTAAACACGTTGTCCCGGCCGAACAACTCTTCTGTATAACGATGGGCAGAGGACTGATATTCCCCGGAGAAGTTCAGGTCGATATCCGGTGCTTTGTCTCCGTCAAATCCCAGGAAGGTTTCAAATGGGATGTCATGGCCGTCCCGGTTCATCTCTGTGCCGCATTCCGGACAGTTCTTAGGCGGCAGGTCAAAGCCGGAGCCAACGCTGCCGTCTGTGATAAATTCACTATGCTTGCAGTTCGGGCAGACATAATGGGGGGCCAGCGGATTGACTTCTGAAATACCGGCCATAGATGCCACAAAGGAAGAGCCGACAGAACCACGGGAACCAACCTGGTATCCGTGATCCACGCTGTCCCAAACCAGCTTCTGTGCAATGATATACAGCACGGAAAATCCGTGCTTGATGATAGAGGAAAGTTCTCGATCCAGCCGCTTTTCTACCAGCTCCGGCATAGGATCTCCATAGATTTCCTTTGCCTTTGTAGTGGTAATGCGCACCAGATCTTCCTCTGCGCCGTCAATGGTGGGGGTAAATGTCCCCATGGGGAACGGACGGATTTTCTCAATCTGATCTGCGATGGCATTGGTGTTGGTGACAACTACCTCATAAGCGCGGTTTTCTCCCAAGTAGGAGAATTCCTGAAGCATTTCCTCCGTTGTCCGCAGATACAGGGGTGGCTGACGGGAAGCATCTTCAAAGCCTTGTCCTGCCTGAAGGATTTCCCGGTAGATGGCATCCTCCGGATCCATGAAGTGCACGTCACAGGTAGCGCAGACCGGAATTCCCAGTTCATCGCCCAGTGCAAGAATTTTCCGGTTGTATTCCTGCAATTCTTCTACATTGGCTGCCGTGCCGTTTCGAATCATGAATGCGTTATTGCCGGTCGGCTGGATTTCCAGATAATCGTAGAATTTCGCAAGGTTTACCAGTTCCTTATGGGGTTTGTTTTCCACAAAAGCCTGGAACAACTCTCCGGCTTCACAGGCGCTGCCGAAAATCAAGCCCTCCCGATACTGCATCAGTACAGATTTGGGAATCAGCGGCTTTCGGTAAAAGCATTCAATGTGGCCATATGAAATCAAGCGGTACAGGTTTTTCAGGCCAACTGTATTGCGCACCAGGATAATCTGGTGATAGGCGCGCAGTTTTTTTACATCAATTCCCTGGGTTTTGGTATTCAGATCGGAGAGCAGCTTTGCCTGTTTGGTCTGAATCAGACGGCTGACCAGCTCCTTATAAATTTTCGCCAGCATCTGTGCGTCATCAGAGGCTCGATGGTGGTCAAATTTTCCCAGCTTCAATGCCTTTGCCACACCGTCCAGCTTATGCCGGTACAGATTCGGCAGCATTGACTGGCACAGCACCAGAGTATCTAAAGTCGCAAAAGGGAATACGATATTGTGCCGCTTGCAGACATTGCGGACAAAGGAGGTATCGAACCGTGCGTTATGCGCCGCCAGAACCGGATTCTCTCCGCAGAATTCCATGAACTTCCGCAGTGCTTCTGCTTCCTTCGGTGCATCTTCTACCATAGCATCGGTAATGCCAGTCAGATCTACGATTTTCGGCGGAATCGGACGTTCCGGATTTACCATGGTATTAAACGTTTCTACAACCTGCATGCCCCGCATGCGAACCGCTCCGATTTCAGTCAAGCGATCCTGTGCCGGGCTGAGTCCGGTTGTCTCTACATCAAAGATAATGATCTCATCCTGTAGGGTACGATCCCCCGGCAGATCAACTACAAGCTGGCGGCTCAGATCATTGACCACATAGGCCTCGCATCCGAAAATCACCTTAAAATTGGGATCCTTAAAGCTGTCCCAGGTGGACATAGCCTCCGGAAACGCCTGGGCAATTCCGTGGTCGGTAATCGCAATGGCCGGATGTCCCCAGTCATGGGCGCGCTGCACCAATCTGGCACAGGGCGTGATGCCGTCCATCTGTGACATGTTGGTATGGCAGTGGAGTTCCACACGCTTTTTCGGTGCATCATCTGTCTTTTGAATCCGCTTTACCATAACAATGGAATCCGGTTTCAGCACATCTTCCCGTGCAAAATCGTCATAGCTGATGCGGCCCAGAACCAGAAGGGTACTTCCCTTTTTGATATCGCCGTACGGATTCTTTGCAATATTGTCATTGGTGTCAAAAATTTTGATCAGCACAGAATAGGTCCCGTCTGTGATCTGATAGGTCAGAATGGTGCGTTCTCCCCGCACCTCTCTGGCATCCATTGCAAAAACATCGCCCATGACAAGGATGCGCTGGTTCTGCACTTCTACCGCTTCCCGGATGGCCATGGGGATATCCCGGATGGGGCGACCTTTGATCAGCACAGCGCTCCCCGGAACTACGCCGGGAATCTCCTCGTTAATGGCCACATTTTGTGCTGTCGGCTTGGGTGTCTTTGCGGCCTTCGGTGCGTTTCCGCCGGAAGGTGCCTGGGCGGCAGTCTGAAACTGTTCTGTATGCTGCGGCAATTCCTGCTCTGCCTTTGCAATCATTGCCTGAAATGCATCTTCACTGACGCTGGCATCTCCGATAAATACAACATGGAGCTTTTTATTAAACATCTGTTCAATGATGCCGGAGAAGAAATCAGCCACGTGATATTTTTCCAGTATATCATAGCCGCCGTTGTGCAGGTGGATTTCCAGGCGATCCTGCTCCAGCTGCACCTCAGCACCGTCAATAAAGCCGTTTACCACCGTCATTTCCCGTTTCAGAAATACCACCAGATCCGCAAAATAAGCCATGGAGAACAATTCCGGCGCATAGCGCGGATGCAGGCGGACACTGTGGATTTCCAGGCGAATTTCCAGCTCGTGTTCCAGCGCCAGCAAATCCTGCACCGGCACAAGCTGCGGGAATGCAATATAAAACGATATTTTCGTCAGATTTTCAGAATAGGTCATCCGTTTTAAAATGCCGTCCTGTACCGAATGCGGCATTACCGGAATATAATCCTCCAAAAATGCTGCGAAATTCAAATCCATATGTTCCACTCCTAAATTACAGCTTCTCTATTTCCGCCATCAGTTCCGGGACAATTTCTGTCTCCGGCACCTTCCGCAAAACCTTGCCTTTTCGGAACAGCACTGCACAACCGTCACCGCCGGCAATCCCAATATCTGCTTCCCGTGCTTCTCCCGGACCGTTTACCACGCAGCCCATGACAGCAACCTTAATATCCTTTTCCACGTGTTCCAGGGCAGCTTCGACTTCCTTGGCCGTCTTTACCAGATCAATCCGGGTTCTGCCGCAGGTGGGACAGGAGACGATCTGCGGGCCGCCGCGCTTTCCCAGACATTTGAGAATATCCTGCGCCGCCTTGATCTCCTTTACCGGATCTTCGGTCAAGGAGACGCGAATGGTTTCGCCGATGCCGTCATGCAAAAGCGTTCCGATGCCAATTGCCGATTTGATCAGCCCCATGCGTTCGGTTCCGGCCTCTGTAACACCCAAGTGCAGCGGATAGTGACACTGCCGGGCACAGAGCCGATAAGCCTCAATCATGGTGTTGACATCTGAAGATTTCATAGAAATTACGATATTGTCAAAATCACACGCTTCTAGCATCCGCACATGTCCCATTGCGCTTTCCACCAAGGCTTCTGCTGTGGGCGCGCCGTATTTTGCCAGAATTTCTTTTTCCAGCGAACCGGAATTGACACCGATCCGAATGGGAATGCTGCGTTCCTGACAGGCTTTCACTACTGCCCGTACCCGATCCATGCCGCCGATGTTTCCGGGGTTAATCCGTATCTTATCGATTCCAGCAGCAGCCGCTTCCAGTGCAAGCTGATAGTCAAAATGAATATCCGCTACCAGCGGAATATGAATTCTCTCCTTGATTGCAGGAATCAGCGCAATTGCATCGCGATTTGGAATCGCGGCACGAATGATTTCGCATCCGGCCTGTTCCAGTGCGGCCGCCTGCGCTGCGCTACCTTCAATATCATCGGAACGCGTGTTCAGCATAGATTGGATATAGATATGTTTGCCGTCTAAGGTACAGTCTCCGACTTTTACAGGTTTTACTTGTCTCATCTGCTGTTTTCCTCTCCTTTATTGAAAAAATCGTCCTACGTCCTGCACAGTTACAAGAATCATAAACAAAAACAAAACGGCCATGCCAATCAGGTGCACCATTGCCTCCCGGTTTTTTGCAATCGGTTTCCGACGGATTGCTTCCACCAGCAGGAAAACAAAACGGCTTCCATCCAGGCCGGGAATTGGGAGCAGGTTGAACACACCCACATTTACCGTAATGAAAATGGTCAGGTTCATCACCGACTGCACTCGTTCCAGAATGGTTTCACCGGTAGACGCTGCCTGTTCAATGACGCTGACAGTTCCCACCGGACCGGAAAGATCCTGCAAGCTATATTTCCCGGTAACCAGTTCTATCAAGGACATCCAGATCAGCTTTGCAGTGGCCACCGTATCCTTTGCCGCATAGGAAATCACAGTGACCGGGTTCTTGGCTTTACCCTGTACAGCAAAGTCCAGCAGGCCGTCTGTCTTGTCGTTATGAAAGGTTACATTTTCAATTGTCAGCTTGGCGCCATTCCGCTTCACTGTAACATCATAGGATGCCTTATCCGTGGTTTGCAGCTTGTAAATCAAATCCGTTGTGGAAAAAATATGGCTGCCGTCAATGGCAACAATTTTATCGCCGACCTGAAGGCCGGAGCGTTCACTTTCCGCAGCCGTGACAGTTTCGCCGGCAGCATTGGTATCGGATGCAAACTTTGCAATTGTGGTAGACGGAACCTTTGCAGCAGTGGAAATCAAAATGGCAATCAGCAGAAATCCCAGCACCAGATTCATGAAAGCGCCGGCCAGGACAACAGTCATTCTCCGCCAGACGGCCTTTTTCTCAAAGGCATTGGGATTGTCGCTGGACTGATCTTCCCCTTCCATTGCGCAAAAACCGCCAATGGGAAACAGGCGAAGCGAGTACTCGGTATCCCCTTTTTGAAAATGTAAAATTTTCGGCCCCATCCCAATTGCAAACTGATTGACCTGAATGTGATTCAGCTTCGCCACAATAAAATGGCCGAATTCGTGAATGCCGATAATCAGACCAAAGATCAGAATTGCAATCAAAAGTGTCACAATATGCTGCATGTTGGCTCCTTTCCGGAATTATGCGTCTGTTCCGTACGCTTTTCCATTCCATGAATACGAAACGTGCGCGGAACGTGATCACAAACAAAAACGATTTATCGATTGGAAATGGCTTCTCTCACAAATGCTCTTGCCTTTTCATCCGCATGCATGACATCTTCATAACAGGTGATTTCTCTGCGCGGTATGGATTCCATTGCCTTTTGCGCCAGCGCGCCGATTTCCAGAAAACCGATCTTTCCGGAAAGAAATGCCGCAACAGCCACTTCATTTGCACCATTTACAATACAAGGCGCCGTTCCTCCTGCGGTAATCGCAGCAATCGCTGTTTTCAAGCAGGTAAAGGTTTCAAAATCCGGCCTTTCAAATGTGAGCGTGCCGTATTCGGTAAAGGAAAGCGGCTTTGTGGGACAGGGCAGACGATCCGGATACAGCAGTGCATACTGAATGGGAATCTTCATATCCGGTACACCCATCTGCGCAATGACAGAGCAGTCCTGATATTCTACCGCAGAATGCATCACACTCTGGCGGTGCACCACAATTTCAATTTGATCCGGTGTCAGATCAAACAGCCATTTTGCCTCTATAAACTCCAGTCCCTTATTCATCAGCGTGGCAGAGTCAATGGTAATCTTATTTCCCATGCTCCAGTTGGGATGATTCAGCGCATCTGCAACAGTGACATGCTCCAGCTCCTGTCGGGTTTTCCCGAAAAACGGGCCGCCGGAGGCAGTCAATATAATCTTATGCAGCTGTTCCCGACGATTTCCCTGAAGGCACTGAAAAATTGCAGAATGCTCGCTGTCCACCGGATAAATGGAAACGCCCTTTTTCGCTGCCTGTTCCATTACCAGAGAACCGCCGGCAACCAGGGTTTCCTTATTTGCCAGCGCGATATCCAGTCCGGCAGAAATCGCGGTCAATGTCGGAAGCAATCCCACCATTCCCACAACGGAATTGATCAGAATGTCCGCCTTTGTATCAGAAGCAATCTCGCACAGGCCATCCATGCCGCAGAGCACCTTTACCGGCAGGTCGGAAAGCCGCTGTTTTAATTCTGCGTACTTTTCTTCCACAAAGATGCAGACCTTTTCCGGATGAAATTCCCGTGTCTGCTTTTCCAGCAGTTCTACATTCCGATTGGCTGCCAGGGCATAAATCCGCATATCATGTGCCTTTGCCACTTCCAGAGACTGAGTTCCGATAGAACCGGTAGAGCCGAGAATTGAAATGCATTTTCCCATTTTTATGATTTCCTTTCCTTCCGGATGACTGTGAATACAGCCAACCGGCATCTTTTCTCCTATAGCGCACACACGATGCAAGGCACAATTCGCCCTGCATCGTGTGTCATGAGCAGTGACTGCTCTGTTTCATTATCCGAAAAAGATCGGGAACATACATTCCAGCGCATAAAAAGCCGGCACTGTAAACAGGACGCTGTCAAAGCGATCCATTACGCCGCCGTGCCCCGGCATAATATTTCCGTAATCTTTTAGTCCCTGCTGGCGTTTCAAGATCGATGCGCTCAGATCTCCCAGCACACTGATTACTGAGCAGACAGCCGCTGTAAAAATCAGCCACCAGTAGTGCACATGAACGCCGGTCACCAGGCTGTAAATCAGAGAGAATACTGTCATAATTACAATATCTGTCACAATGCCGCCGAAGAAGCCCTCCACTGTTTTTTTCGGGCTAATTTCCGGACAGAGCTTATGCTTTCCGAAAAATGTTCCGGCAAAATAAGCCCCTGTGTCCGAAATCCAGGCGGAGCAAAGCGCCAGAATTACATATGCCAGGCCATAAGAACCGATGTGCAGCAGCTTCGGCAGTGTGCTGAGCGAGCCGGACACCAGCAGCATCACAGCCGCAATGTACAGACTGTCCTGATACTTGGTGCGCTGATGCAACAGCACCATTTCTGCAAAAATTCCGGTCAGGCAGAGCAGCGTTACCGCTGTAATTGCTGCCGTGTTTTCGTAATATGTGAGAAACGGGAGCGCTGCGCCGTAGACAAAGGCAGCTCCCACCGAAATGCGGCAATGGAGACACTTTCCGGCACGAAACAGTTCAAACAAGGCAATGCAGATCAGCGCGGCAATGGCAAGGGGAAAAACAAACGTCCGATAGAGCAGCAAAATGCCCACAGCCAGTATTGCGCCAACCACACCGGAAATAATACGAACCTTCATGACTCAAATCCCTCCGAATCTTCTGCCGCGCTGTGCATAGTCAGCCAGTGCCTTATTCAATTCATTGGCATGAAAGTCCGGCCAGAGAACATTGGTAAAATAATATTCCGCATAGGCGCACTGCCAGATCAGATAATTGGACAGCCGCAGTTCTCCGCTGGGGCGAATCAGGAGATCCACATCCGGCAGACCAGCGGTATACAAATGATCCGCAATGGTCTGCTCCGTGATGGATTCCGGGGAAAGCACACCTGTCTGCACTTCTTTTGCAATTTCCTGTGTAGCATGCTTGATTTCGTCCCGGCCGCCGTAATTGATGGCGAGAATCAGGTTCATCTTTTCAAAATCTTTAGAATCATGTTCCAGTTCTGCCATACGCTTTTGCAGGCGATCCTGCAGGCGGCTCCGGTCTCCTACAAAGACCATGCGCACACGCCGTTCCAGGTACTGGTCTGCATCGCAGAGATAATCCCAGAACAAATCCATGATGGCATCGACTTCATCCTGCGGACGCTTCCAGTTTTCTGTGGAAAACACATAGAAGGAAGCGTTCCGCAGACCGATATCCCGGCAATACAGGGAAAGATCTTTAAAGTTTTTCGCACCTTCCCGATGGCCGAATTTCCGCGGCATACCGCGCTTGGTTGCCCAGCGGCCGTTTCCGTCCATGATAAAGCCCACGTGCTGCGGCAGATTTTCCGGCAGTGCAATTGCGCCGGTTTCGTCCTTTGATACTGTTTTTTTATTGAAAAAAGGCAAAGCCATATTGTTCTTCTCCTATTCTATTCCCGGACTCTTGTGAAACGATGCTGCAATCAGATGCTCATGATTTCCTTGTCTTTTTCTGCTACCATCTTGTCGATTTCTGCTACAAATTTATCCGTCAGATCCTGGATCTTCTTTTCGCCGTCTTTTACTTCATCTTCGGTCAATTCAGAAGCCTTTTTCTTTGCCTTGAGCTTTTCAATGGAATCCCGGCGCACATTGCGGACAGCTACCTTGGTCTCTTCACCCAGCTTTTTGATTTCCTTACACAGATCCTTACGGCGGTCTTCTGTCAGCTGCGGAAATACCAGACGCAGTACCTTACCGTCATTGGTAGGAGTAATGCCGACATCTGATGCCAGGATTGCCTTTTCGATTGCCTTCAGAGATGTGACATCCCACGGCTGAATCACAAGAATCCGTGCCTCAGAAACAGAGACAGCGGCCATCTGCTGAATCGGTGTGGGAACGCCGTAATAATCGACCTGTACCTTATCCAGAACAGCCGGGTTTGCACGGCCTGCACGAATGGTAGTGAATTCGTGTGCCAGGCGATCGGTTGACTTCTTCATCTTCTCTTCGGTTTCTTTCAGTAATTCTTTCATAGTGAACTCCCCGATTTTTTTCGGGGCTCCTTTCTGATACATTTTATTTTTTACTGCGGAACAAAGCCGGTTCCGCGCGGCATGCGCAAAGACAGTTTTATCTTATGCCTGATTTGCCTCTGTTACAACAGTACCAACATCCTCACCCATCACAGCATCATAGATATTGTCCGGACGGCTCAGATCAAATACCAGCATGGGCATTTCGTTATCCCGGCACATAGAAGCAGCAGTGCTGTCCATTACCTGGAGGGCGCTGTTCAGCACATCACTAAAGGAGAGACGTGTATAGCGAACAGCATCGTCATACTTATGAGGATCCTTGTCATATACACCGTCCACCATGGTAGCTTTCAGCAGAATATCTGCCTGAATTTCTACAGCACGCAGTGTAGCGGCTGTATCCGTGGAGAAAAACGGGCTGCCGGTGCCGCATCCGAAAATGACAACACGACCCTTCTTCAAGTGAGAAATCGCGCGGTTCCGGATATATGGCTCTGCAATCTGCTGCATGCTGATTGCAGTCTGCACCCGTACTTCAACGCCCAGGTGTTCCAGCATGTCGGCAACTGCCAGTGCATTCATAGTAGTCGCAAGCATTCCAATGTGGTCTGCACGGGTACGATCCATATTTTCGCTGGAGCGGCCGCGCCAGAAGTTTCCGCCGCCTACAACAATTCCCATCTCCACGCCAGCATCGACACACTTTTTAATGCTTTTACAAATTGGAAGCATTGTCTCTGTATCCAATCCTGTCTTTTTGGGGCCTGCCAATGCCTCACCGCTTAATTTGAGAAGTACGCGTTTATACTTTGGTTCCATGGTTCCAATTCCTTTCGTCTGTTTCACAGTTTCAGAAGTGCCGATTGGCTTTTGTCATACAACCGGTTCAACCAGCATTCAGTCTTCCTGTATCTATTTTACACTATTTTCCCCGAAATGTAAAGCCATTTCCGGGAAAAAATCAAAAAAAGAGCACAGCTTTCGCCATGCTCTCTGATTATTCATAAGAATGCCTTGTAAAAGTTATTCTCACTTAATCATGCTAGCAATTTCTTCTGCGAAATTGTCAGCCTTCTTTTCAATACCTTCACCGCGCTCGAAACGAACGAAGTCTGTGATCTTGATTGTAGTGCCGGCTGCCTTTGCAACACCGTCTACATAGCTCTGAACAGTTTCCTTGTTTTCCTTAACAAAAGCCTGTTCCAGCAGGCAGTTTTCGCCATAGTATTTGCCAACCTTGCCGGCAGCAATCTTTTCCTTTACCTGATCCGGCTTGTTTGCCATCTTCGGGTCTTCTGCCATTTGTGCCAGGATGATCTTCTTTTCTTCATCCAGAACAGAAGCCGGAACGTCTTCACGCTTCAGGTACGGCGGGTTCATAGCAGCAACCTGCAGTGCGCAGTCCTTTGCAGCTGCCAAAACTTCCGGAATAGCACCAGCCGGAGATTCTGCACGAACCATAACGCCGATCTTGCCGCCGCCGTGGATATACGGTACCAGAATACCTTCCAGGCGAACGAAACGACGGATCTGGAGATTTTCACGAATCTTCAGGAACAGTTCCTGGAGTGCTTCGTCAACAGTCATTGTGCCGCCGGAAACGGTAGTAGCCTTCAGTGCTTCTACGTCAGCCGGATTCTTTTCAATGATTGTATCTGCAACCTGGTTTACAAATGCCTTGAATTCGTCGGTATTTGCAACAAAGTCTGTTTCAGAGTTTACTTCAACAACACAGCCTACAGTATTGTCTGCGTTTACCTTTGCAACAACCATACCTTCTGCTGCAACGCGGCCAGCCTTCTTTGCCTGTGTAGCCAGTCCCTTTTCCCGCAGCAGTTCGATTGCCTTTTCTACGTCACCGTCTGCTTCTGTCAGAGCCTTCTTGCAGTCCATCATACCAACACCGGTAGACTTCCGCAGTTCATTGACATCTTTTGCTGTAAAATTAGCCATTGGATGATCCTCCTCTTAAATTCGTGTATCGTCAGTTTTCCCAAAAAACCCGAATATGGTTGCTCTTCCATCAACAAGCATATCCGGGTTTTTCTGTAGAATCTTGCTTATTCAGCTGCTTCTTCTTCCTTTTCAGCAGCTGCTTCTGCTGCGGCAGCGTCAGCACCCTGACGGCCTTCGATAATTGCATCAGCCATAACGCCTGCAATCAGCTTTACAGCACGGATTGCATCATCGTTACCCGGAATTACATAATCGATTTCGTCCGGATCGCAGTTTGTATCTACGATTGCAACGATCGGAATATTCAGCTTCTTTGCTTCTGCAACAGCGATCCGCTCCTTGCGCGGGTCAACAATAAACAGTGCACCCGGCAGCTTCTTCATATCCTTGATACCGCCCAGGAACTTTTCCAGCTTTTCAATTTCCAGCTGCAGCTTTCCGACTTCCTTCTTCGGCAGAAGATCGAATGTGCCGTCAGTTTCCATTTCGTGGAGCTGTTCCAGACGCTTAATTCTTCTCTGAATCGTAGTGAAGTTGGTCATCATACCGCCCAGCCAACGTGCATTTACATAATATGCACCAGCGCGGGTAGCTTCTTCCTTGATGGATTCGCCAGCCTGCTTCTTTGTGCCGACAAACAGAACAGATTCGCCCTGTGCAGACAAATCGCGGATGAACATATATGCTTCATCCAGCTTCTTTACAGTCTTCTGCAGGTCGATGATGTAGATGCCGTTCCGTTCTGTGAAAATGTACGGAGCCATTTTCGGGTTCCATCTTCTGGTCTGGTGACCAAAGTGTACGCCAGCTTCCAAGAGCTGCTTCATTGATACTACGCCCATTGTGTAGTCCTCCTAAAATAAAATGGTTTTGCTTCCTCCGCCGCCCTTTGGGTGTCTGCAACTCTCCTGCATCCAGAAAAGCACCCGCATCCACCAAGGCAGACGTGCGAACTGCCTTTCTATTATACCAGATCTTCTATTTTGGGTCAAGCTTTTGTATGTAGATTTTTTCTGTTGATTTATCGCTTTGTTTTGTGCATACTGTACAGCTTCCGGAGTTATCCCACTCCACCAGAATGGTATCCACCCCAATCAGCCGGATTTGCCGGAAGCTGATCACGCAATTTTCTCTGGGGCCGAAGATTCCGAAGAACCGCGGCTTTCCATACAAAATCAGAGCATGCACTGCTGCGGTTTCTCCGTCCAGCTCCAGGTCATCGACCCGTCCCAGATTTTCTCCGTTTACAATGTTGATGACGTCCTTTTGCCGTAATTCTTCCAGCGTACACCTCATTGCAGTTTCACCTCAAAGCTAGTTTATGCAGATTTGGTGAAAACTTTCACGAAAAAACAGCAAAAAGTATGGTCACAATCAGATCGATTCCAAACACAGCTGCTGCAATGCCGCTCACCCATGCCAGCACCTTTTTCGACATCCAGCCTGTGATTTTGACGAACAGCGGCCGCAGCAGGTACAAGAACAGGACACCGCCGATTCCAAACCGCACTGACGGAGAAAGCGCAACTCTGGCTTGGAAATTCCACGCATAATCGGCGTAGGTCTGCCACGGCCAGCTGCCGGTTGTCCATTCCAGCAGGTAGCTGGCCATCAGTTCGATTCCGGTGGCCACTGCGCCGCATCCCAGGAAAATCAAAATCGGACGCATCCAGCGGACGCTCCAGCGCATGGGCATCTGTACAAATTTTCCAAAACAGCTGAGAAAAGCCAGCATTCCTACGCCGTAAACCGGACAATACGGGCCAAACAGCACACCACGGTTATGGAATCCCCAGTGATACACAACCACTTCCAGAAAGACCTCGTAGCACCACCCAATAACTGCTGCCATCATGAAATAGAGAAACAGACGCTGTACCATTTGCAGTTTTTTCTCTTTTGTTTTTGCTTCCATCCTCATCTTCTCCCTTCGGGCATTTTGTCGCTAATTTTTTAAAAAAGCAGGCGTTTGAGATGATGAAAACGCCTGCTTTTCACATTTATATGGATTGTAAGATACGTTTATTTCTTTTCAGAAAATGCCTTTTTGGCAACGGCTACGATATGATCTGCGGTCAGGCCAAATTCCTTCAGCAGATCGACTGCCGGTCCGGAGTGACCATACTCGTCATTCACACCAATGCGAACAACCGGTACCGGACAGCAGGATGTCACAGCTTCTGCCACAGCACCGCCGAGACCGCCGATAATGCTGTGTTCTTCTACAGTTACCAGCAAGCCGGTTTCCGATGCTGCCTTACAGATCAGTTCTGTGTCCAGCGGCTTAATGGTATGGATATTCAGCACGCGTGCGTGAATACCCTCTGCTTCCAGCAGTTCTGCCGCTTTCATGGACTCCCAGACCATCAGACCAGTCGCAACCAGTGTCAGGTCGCTGCCTTCCCGCAGGGTAATGCCCTTGCCGATTGTAAACTGATAAGTGGACGGATCATTGAAAATCGGCGTTGCCAGACGGCCAAACCGCAGGTAAACCGGACCTTCATACTGAATTGCTGCCTCGACTGCTGCCTTGGCTTCCACATCATCTGCCGGGTTCAGAATTGTCATGCCGGGGATCGTACGCATCAGTGCGATATCTTCGTTGCACTGATGCGTAGCGCCGTCTTCTCCGACAGAAATTCCGGCATGTGTTGCACCGATTTTTACGTTCAGGTGCGGATAGCCGATGGAGTTGCGGACAATCTCAAAGGCACGGCCGGCCGCAAACATAGCAAATGTGCTGGCAAACGGAATTTTTCCGGCAGTGGACAAACCAGCTGCAACACCCATCATATTTGCTTCTGCAATACCGCAGTCAAAGAACCGCTCCGGGTATGCCTTCTTGAAAATGCCGGTTTTGGTTGCAGCTGCCAGATCGGCATCCAGGACAACCAGTTCCGGATATTTTTCAGCCAAATCACGAAGTGCTTCGCCATAGCTTTCTCTTGTTGCTTTTTTCTGCATTTCTGCCATTCTTTAGCCCTCCAGTTCTTTCAGCTGTGCTGTAAGTTCAGCCATTGCCTGTTCATATTCTGCCTGGTTTGGTGCTTTGCCATGCCAGCCAACCTGATTTTCCATAAAGGAAACACCTTTTCCCTTGGTGCTCTTCTGAATAATTGCAACCGGCTTTCCCACGATGGTTTCCGCTTCCTGCATTGCAGCATCGATAGAATCGAAATCATGAGCATCCATCCGGATTACATGCCAGCCAAACGCCTCAAATTTTTCTGGAATCGGCTCCGGTGAACATACTTCAGAGAGCTTTCCGTCGATCTGAAGACCGTTGTTGTCTACAATGGCAACCAAATTGTCCAGGTGATACTGATTGGCAAACATTGCAGCTTCCCAGACCTGACCTTCTTCGATTTCGCCGTCACCCAAAATGGTATACACCTTATAGGCAGCGCTGTCCATCTGTGCAGCCAGTGCCATACCGCAGGCAGCGGAGATGCCCTGTCCCAGAGAACCACTGGACATGTCTACGCCTGGAATATGGATGCACGGATGTCCCTGCAAAAGTGCACCAATATGACGCAGGGATTTCAGTTCTTCCTTCGGGAAAAAGCCGCGTTCAGCCAGTGTGGCATACAGTGCCGGCGCACAATGTCCCTTGGAAAGAACCAGACGATCCCGATCTGCCATTTCCGGGTTTTTCGGATCTACATGCATTTTTGCAAAATACAGATAGGTCAGCGTATCACAAATTGAGAGTGAACCGCCGGGATGACCGGACTTTGCACAGTATGTTCCCTCTACAACACCCATCCGGATGCGGCAGGCAGTCGCCTGCAACTGTTTTTTGGTCATTTCGTCCATTCTATGAACCTCCATATTCCAAACATTTTAACGGTTCAAGCCCGTTTTATAACATAAGATAATCAATCAGTTCCGCAATTGCATCTGTTTCACAGGAATTCGACAGCACAAGATCAGAAACCGCTTTCACACAGGACTGCGCATTGGAGGGGCAGGCACTGAAATCCGCCTGCCGTAGCATTTCCAGGTCATTATCAAAATCCCCGGCCGCCACGATTGTCCAGTCCTCCATGCCGCACCGTTTCCGGTATTCCTGCAAGGCACTCCCCTTCGTCACGCCGCTGGGAAGCATTTCATAAAACCGTGCTTCTGACTGTACAAAATCGCCGCATGTCCAGTGCTGTTTCTGAAAATATGCAATCAAATCCGGCATACGCTCCGGCGCAATGGCAAAGAGCACCTTGAGCCAGTCTCCTTTGGGAATCTGTTCCGGCTCTGCGAGAATCGGTGTCACCTGGCAGATTTCCAGGTGTTCCCTTTCATAGGCCGTCATCCGGGAAACATAGGTGCCGTCAGAGCGGAGAATTTCAGCAGAAACATCCGGAAAAGCATCCAGAACCTGTCTCGTGACCGAAGCAGCCGCTTCCGGCAATTCCACGGTATACAGCATTTTCTCTTCCCGGGGATCGTAGATTCCGGCACCGTTAAAGAGGATTGCAGGCATATCTGCCTGAATTGCCTGGAGATACCGACTCGCCGCCTGCAACGTTCTGCCTGTGGCAATGGTAAACTTTCCACCAGCCTGACGAAACCGTGCAATGGCACGGAGACAACCCGGTGTCACCTCTTTCTTTGCCGGAAGCAATGTTCCGTCCAGATCCGTGATCAACAGTGTCTTTTGCAGATTCTTCATCGAAAGCCTCCTGTATCTGATCCAATGGATGCCAAGCGTTCCTTATTTCAAACCGCGCAAAACCTTTTGAAAATATTCCGGCAGCGGACTTTCAAACTCCATATACTGTCCCGTTGTGGGATGCACAAAGCCGATCTTTGCCGCATGCAGGCACTGCCCTTCTATTCCGGGATACGGTTTTCCATAGACATCGTCCCCCAGTACCGGATGCCCCAAATAAGCCAGGTGCACACGGATCTGGTGGGTTCTGCCGGTTTCCAGCCGAAGCCGCAGATGGGTTGCCTTCTGATATTCTGTCAGCACGTGATAATGCGTCACAGCTGGCTTTGCATTCTTTTCCGTAACGCACATCTTTTTCCGATCCACCGGATGCCGGCCAATAGGAGCAGAAATCGTTCCGTCCGGCTCGCGAAAACGTCCCATTGCAACAGCCTGGTACTCTCTTGTGAAAGAATGCACCTGAATTTGCGCAGAGAGCGCCTGATGCGCTGTGTCATTTTTGGCCACCATCAGCAAGCCGCTGGTAAAGCGGTCAATCCGATGCACGATGCCCGGACGAATCACGCCGTTAATGCCGGAAAGCCGGTTACCACAGTGGTACAGCAATGCATGCACCAATGTCCCGGTAGAATGCCCCGGCGCCGGATGCACCACCATCCCCTTTGGCTTATTCACCACAAGGAGGTCATCATCCTCATACACAATATCCAGGGGAATGTTTTCCGGAATCAGTTCCAGTGGTTCCGGTTCCGGAACCACCCACTGCACCATTTCTCCGCCTTTCAGCCGATAATTTTTGGAAACCTGCTTTTGATTTACGGTGAGATTTCCGTTTTCTATCTGCTGCTGCAGCATAGAGCGGGTAATGTCCAGCGTCTCCTGAGATGCCAGCCATTTGTCCAGACGTGCACCCGTAGCATCCGGCGGAATCAGCCATTGTTTTGTCTCAGGCATCTTTGGAATCCTCCGATGCTGATGACACTTCTGACGGCTGTGCCTCATTTTTCCCCTTCGCCTGACGGGGTTCCAGGAAAAACAGATAGCAGGCAAACAAAATTACACCGATTACCACACAGCAGTCTGCAAAATTAAACACGGCAAAGTGAAACAGTTTCACGTTCAGATAATCTACTACGCGCCCACTGCGGAACAGACGGTCAATCAGATTTCCGATTCCCCCTGCAATGATCAGCGTCAGACAAAGGGTCAGGAACTTTGAATGCTTCCGGTTCCGAAACAGCCAGTAGGTGCAGGCAAGAATCATTACCGCAGTAACTGCCACCAGAAACCAACGCATACCGGAAAAGCTGCTGAAAACCGCACCATCATTTTCCAGATAGGTGAGATCCAAGATTTTCAAATCTCCGATATGGAGAAACGGCTTTGTTCCCACCGGCTGCAGTTCTGTGACAGCCCACCATTTGATCAGCTGATCTGCGCCGACCAACAGTACAATTCCAATTATTGCAGCAATCAGCAAGACGGTTTTCCTTTCTTATTCGCCCTGTGCAATGACAGAAGCACAACGTGCACACAGTGTGGGGTGTGCCGGATTTTTTCCTACATTTTCCAGATACATCCAGCAGCGCTCGCACTTTTCGCCGGAAGCACGGGTTACGGTATAGGCAGTATTGCCATCGTCTGCCTTTACTACCTGAACCGCAGAAACGATCAGAATTTTTGCCAGGATATCTGCTTCTTCGCAGAGAACTGCATACTGCTTTTCATCGCCGACTGCGATGGTGACGGCAGCTTCCAGGGACTTACCGATCAGCTTCTCATTCCGCTTTTCTTCCAGAACCTTATTTACTTCCATACGTGTCTGATAGATCAGATCCCACTTTTCCAGGAATGCATCATCTTCCGCAATGCAGCTTGTCTGCGGCATTTCATTCAGGAAGACGCTCTTTGCATCGTCAGAAGCAGCATGTGGCAGATAAGACCAGATTTCTTCTGCAGTAAAGGAGAGAATCGGAGCAATCATACGAGTAATTGCGCTGAGAATCCGATAAATGGTAGTCTGTGCAGCGCGGCGTTCTACAGAATCCTCTGCCTCACAATACAGGCGATCCTTGATAATATCCAGGTAGAAGTTTGACAGATCAGTGGTGCAGTAATTGTGAATTGCGTGGAACACCACATGGAAGTCAAAGGACTCATAGCCTTCGTGTACCTTTGCAATCACCTTATTCAAGCGCATCAGTGCCCAGCGATCCAGTTCCATCAACTGATCATCTGCAACGCTGTCCCGATCCGGGTGGAAGCCGTCACCATTGCCCAGGTTGCCCAGAATATATCGTGCGGTATTCCGGATCTTCTTATAGGCATCTGACAGCTGTCCCAGAATTGCCTTGGAAATACGGATGTCGGAGTGATAATCGGAAGAAGCAACCCAGAGACGCAGGATATCAGCGCCGTACTGCTTTACGATTTCATCCGGCATAATGCCGTTGCCCAGTGACTTGGACATCTTTTTGCCTTCGCCGTCTACAACCCAGCCGTGGGTGCAGACTGCCTTATACGGTGCAGCGCCCTTGTATACCACAGAGGTAAGCAGAGAGGACTGGAACCAGCCGCGATATTGATCGGCACCTTCCAGATACAGGTCAGCCGGCCACTGGAGGCAGTCATACTGTTCCATTACCGCAGAGTGAGAAACGCCGCTGTCGAACCAAACATCCATGATGTCATATTCTTTGGTGAATTCCTTGCAGCCGCATTCACACTGTACTTCCGGAGAGAGGAATTCAGACAGATCCTTTGTCCACCATGCATCGGCGCCTTCCTTGCGGAACAGTGCTGCAATATCGTGAATTGTGGTATCGTTGACAATCGGCTTTTTGCAGTCCTTGCAGTAAATAATCGGAATCGGAACGCCCCAGGTACGCTGACGGGAAATACACCAGTCACTCCGGTCACGAACCATGCCCTTGATACGGTCTTCGCCCCATTCCGGAATCCAGCGAACGTTTTCAATTGCCTTGATTGCCTCATCCTTAAAGCCGTTTACAGAGCAGAACCACTGTTCAGTAGCACGGTAGATAATCGGCTTATGGCAGCGCCAGCAGTGCGGATACTGGTGGACAATTTTTTCTGTTGCCAGCATTGCGCCGACTTCTGTCAGCTTTGCTGCAATGGCACGGTTTGCTTCATCGGTATCCATGCCTTCAAATTCGCCGGCTTCCTTTGTCTGGCGGCCCTTGGCGTCCACGCAGACCAGAATGCCAATATCGTCATAGTTCTTGCAGACTTCAAAGTCCTCTACGCCATAGCCCGGTGCTGTATGTACACAGCCGGTACCGCTTTCCAGCGTAACGTGATCGCCCACAATAACCGGAGAAAGTCTGTCATAGAGCGGATGCTTTGTCTTCATGTGCTCCAGTTCGCTGCCCATGAAGGTGCCTACGGTTTCGTACTCGGTGATGCCGGCAGCCTTCATGGTCGCTGAAACCAGTTCCGCAGCCATGCAGTAATATTCATTTCCAACCCGAACCAGGGTATATTCATAAGCCGGACCTACACAGATTGCCAGGTTGCCCGGAATTGTCCAGGTAGTTGTTGTCCAGATTACGAAGTAGATCTGTTCCTTTGCAATGCCCAGCTTTGTAAACAGCCCCTTGTCATCTGTTACCTGAAATTTCACATAGATGGAGTAGCAGGGATCGTTTTCATATTCGATTTCTGCTTCTGCCAGTGCGGTGTTGCAGTCCGGGCACCAGTATACCGGCTTTAAGCCCTTGTACATGTAACCGCGCTTTGCCATTTCGCCGAATACTTCGACCTGGCGTGCTTCATATTCCGGTTTCAGGGTCAGATAAGGATCGCAGTAATGTCCCAGGCTGCCCAGACGCTTGAACTGTGCCATCTGATTTTTCACGTGCATCATGGCAAAATCCTTGCAGTGCTTCCGAAGCTCTACAGGAGAAATAGCACCATTTTCCACGCCAATGGATTTCATTGCCTTCAGTTCAATCGGCAGGCCGTGGGTATCCCAGCCGGGAACGTAGGGTGCACAATAGCCGCTCATGTTTTTGTACTTGACAACAAAATCCTTCAGCGTCTTGTTCAGTGCAGTTCCCAGGTGAATCTCACCATTGGCATAGGGAGGGCCGTCATGAAGAATATAACGGGGCTTTCCTTCATTCTTGGAAATCATCTGTTCGTACAGATCCTCGTCTTCCCATTTCTGTAAAGTATCCGGTTCCCGCTTCGGCAGATTTCCGCGCATCGGGAAATCTGTTTTCGGCAGATTTAAGGTTTTATTATAATCCTGTGACATAACTTGATCCGGCGCTTTTCCGCAGAAAAGGCCGCTCCTTTCCCTGAAAATTGATTAGTCCTCTGTGCCCTTGCTGTCCTGCAAATCGCCAAAACGGGAATCATAGGCGCCCTGGATGGTCTTTGCAGAGAACTGTGCTGTTGCAAAAGGATCAGATGCAGACGGTGCAGCTTCGGTCTCCGGCAGCTTCGGTGCTGCTTCTTCGGTTACGCCGAATTCGCTGTCATCTTCGTCCGGCATTGTGGAAACCATCTTGATATGGTCTTTGTACATTTCAAACAGAGCCTTCTTGAAATCAGCTACCTGCTTTTTGGCAGCCGCCAGCTTCTCGTGTTCTGCCTTGATCTCTGCCTCATTCTTCTCAATGAGGGCATCGTGCTGTACTGTCACCTCGTCCATCATTGCATCTGCCTTTGCCTTTGCCTTTGCAATGATGTCATCTGCCTTGGCATTTGCCTCAGCAATAATGCGGTGGCCTTCCTTCTGTGCGCCCAGAAGTGCATCCTTCAACGCATCTTCGTCCCGCATGTATTCCCGCACTTTATCTGCGAGTACCTGAATCTTGTTATTGCTGTCCTCCAGTTCGCGCTGGGCAGCGTCCACCTCTTCTTCCAGGCGGTTCAGAAATTCGTCAATGTCCTCCTGCTTATACCCAAAAGCAGCCTTTTCGAACCGAAGTTCATGAATTTCGCTTGCGCTAATCATAGGTATCTCTCCTCTCATTGATATTTCAGTATCGTAATATGATATCTCCCTTTCCGGGTGAGTCCGTCCACGGTTTCCAGTCGGAATTTTCCAAAACCGCGGATGGAAAAAACATCACCGGTCTGCATCAGCGCAGCAGGAGTTTCTAACGTTGTATGGCGGCAGCTCAGCTTTCCCTGCCGAATCAGCTGCACTGCCTTTTCCCGGCTCAGGTGCGTCACCATGGCCGTAATGGCATCTGCACGCAGAGAAGCCACAGTCCCCGTCAGCGGCACATAATTCGCCCCGGCTGTGAGCTGTGCCGGTTCCTCTGTATTTACCTGTACGCCCAGTGTACCCACCTGGTGCAGCTCCTGAAGTAAAACAGCTGCAGCCGGCGGACTGACAAAGGCCTGTGCCACACCATCGGCAATCAGGATATCCCCGATTGTCTCCCGTTCCAGATTACAGGCCAGAAAAGCCCCCAGAAAGTCCCGGTGTGCAGGCAGCGTCCCCTTTCGAAAACGCAGCGTCAGGCAGCAGATGGGAAATTGTGCCGGTTCCACCGGAATAAAATCCGGTGCAAAGCATAGTATGACACGAGCGGTGTTTTCTGTGCCGCCCCATGCGGTACACAAAACACCGGCAGACTTTGCGGCCTGCTGTGCCATTGCATAGTCCTCTTCCGGAACAAAGGCCGTAAAGCACGGTCGGCAGTCGCGGTCAGAGCGCCGCGCCAGGTCTTCCCAGCGCGCACGCAGCAATTGCAGCGAATCTGCCGCAGAATCTCGCTTCATCCCTGAAAACGGCCGCTTAAACCAGGCCGCTGTCCTGGAGCTCGCCTACGATGCTGTCCCCGTCAAATCCTACATTCTGCGGAATGATCAGGAATGTCTGATTTGCAATCGGGCGGATCCGGCCGTGCATTGCATATGCTGCACCAACAACAAAGTCAATGATCCGGCGCTTGTCCGGTTCCTGGATACCTTCCAGATTCAGGACAACAGTCTTGTTCTGCATCAGGTAATCTGCCACTTTCTTGGAATCAGCGGTATAGGTAGATGCCTTTACCAGCACAACCTGGAACTGCGCAGTTGCCTTAATGGTCGCATAGCGCTCATTGCGGCGTTCCCGGCTCTCATCATAGGAAGAAACCGGTGCGCTGCTCCGGCTGCCATAACCGCTGGCAGAACCGGAAGGAGCCGCAGAAGGTGCCTCTTCCTCCGGTGCAGTCATATTGGTGGTTTCCGGCTCGCTTTCGTCTGCCGGCATAAAAAATTCTTTCAGGCTGTCTAATACATTCATGATACTCTCCATTCTCCGCACATGTTGATATTGTAGTCCAGTTCCGCCGTACAATTCTGTGCGGTCACGGCGCAACGATTCATCTCACACATCAGGATGGCGGATGGTATTTACTGATATTTTCTCGCGCCGAACAGGGCAGAACCGATTCGCACGAGTGTCGATCCATAGCGGATGGCGGCGGCATAATCGCCGGACATTCCCATCGACAAGATTTCCATATCTATATTATCCATTTTTTTGGCGGAAATGTCAAGGAAAAGTTGCTGCATTCGGAAAAGAAATTTTTCATCTTCCGTTGCAGGAGGGATTGTCATCAATCCTTGTACGTGTACATTGGACAATTGTGCGACACCAAGCAACAATTCTTCCAGCTGCTCCGGATCCACGCCGCTCTTGGACGCTTCTCCTCCCACATTGACTTCAATCAGAACATTTTGCACCTTTTGAATACGGGCAGCATGACGATTGATTTCTTCCGCCAGATGCAGACTGTCCACAGAATGAATCAAGTCCATATCCTCAATGATATATTTCACTTTGTTGGTTTGCAGGTGGCCGATAAAATGCACCGATGCATCCTTGGCATAGAACTCTTTCTTAGAAAGATATTCCTGCACGCGGTTTTCCCCCAGTGTGTGAATGCCGCATGCCACTGCATGATTCACTGCCTCCGGTGCAACTGTTTTGGTAACGGCCATCAGCGTGATCTCATCAGTCGGCTTTCGGTATTTTGCCTTCGCCTCTTCCATGGTATCGATGATGCGTTTGTAATTTTCATCGATATACGCAAAATTAGTTTCCAATTGCATCAATCCCTTCTACAATGATGGAATCATAGAGCATCAGATATCCATCATCTGCGTGCAGTTTGGAAAGAACATAGTCCTTTCCTTCATATATCACATCCAGGCGGCGAAATTCAATCTTTTCCCCGTCCTGTACATAAACGCCTCGGGCATTCACCGTTTTTGTGGTTTTCTTGCCGGTTTCCTCATCGGTTTCGGTTTCTTCCACATCCTTGAAACGAATGGCATCCCGCGGCACTTTGATGCCTTCATATTCACCCAGAATCATTTCCACATGATCTGTACGGTTCTGGACAAAATCAGAGGTGAGCGTATCGGAATACAGCACAACCATTACCTGATCACTGTTTTCCACCGTGCGCAGTTCCTGGATGGTCGCCGGTGCTTCAGCAGAAGCATTCAGCAAACGAATGGTCACCTGATCTCCCACCTGATACTTCTGATCCTTGTTATCGATCATTCCCATCATATACCAGCCATATTCTGCAATAGATTTTCCAATCACATTGCTCTGCCCCAGATCTTCCGTCTGATTCGGCTTGGTGGGGCTGGCAATTGCCTGGCTGAGCTGTTCCGGCGTCACTTCATCCAGATGCTGCGCAGAAAATGTGGTCTCGTAGCCATCTACATGGCTGACAAAATAAGCCGATGCATCCGATGTCACTGTTCCCACCGGAGCACTCTGTCCGGCCTTCAGATCAGCAATTTCAGAATTCAGGGAAGAAATCTGATCGGCAAAGGAAATGCTGCCCTTGCTGATGACAATCTGATAGGTGCTGTAGGCTTCCAGAAACTGCTGTTCCGCCTCTTTTGCACTGGTCAAATTCATCTGATCCTTATACCCCACAGCTTCTTTATAATACTGTGTGATCTGCCGGGAAAGGTCTGCCGGCTGCGCCTGTTCCAGCGTACCGGGATTGGAGATGCGCTCCAGTACATCCAATTTTTCCTGGAGTGCGTCTATTTTTTGCTGACTTTCAATGGCCGATTCGTCCGGATAAACTTCAGCAATCACATCCCCGGAGGCAATTTTTCCGCCATCCGGCACCTGATAGCTGACTGCACCGCTGCCGCTGTATGTCAGGATAGTTTCATTCCGGACATACACGCCATCAAAAATTTTGGACTCATCTGCGGTAGCACGGATTGCCGTTTCGGTCTGATAACTGGTATCCACAAAATGGTATAGGATCGTACCAATTGTTGCGATTACCGATACAGAAAGCAGCACCAGCAGAATATTTGTCATTTTATTGCTGGAATTTGTTACCATACTACATCACCAGATTAGTTTCTTTCGCCGGCATCCAGAATCGAGATCGGATAGGTCGGCACAATAGTAGAAATGGCGTGCTTGTACACCAGATTCTGCTTTCCCTCGCATTCCAGAATGACAACATAATTGTCAAATCCCTTGACAGAACCCCGGAACTGATAGCCGTTTGTCAGAAAAATCGTTACGCCGATTTTTTCTTTTCTCACCTGATTGAGAAATACGTCCTGTAAATTTATTCCTTTATTCATGTTTATGATCTCCTTTGACTAAACCATGTATTTGGTTCGGAAGGTTCAATCTATATTATAGCACATTAAATCGGACTTGGCTATAATTTTTTGACATTTTTCCAAAATTTCTTGTTTCTTGTCGAATCTGTCGAGAATTATCCACTGAACCGCGTCATTTTTGCGAAACCATGTCAACTGCCGCTTGGCATATCGCCGGGTTTCCTGCTTGATTTTCTCAATGCAGCTGTCCAGGGGCATTTGATTTTCGAAATACGGAATCAGTTCCTTATAGCCGATTGCATGGGCAACCGTCCGGAGCGTGCAGTTCTGATAAACCTGATAAGCCTCCTCTACCATGCCTGCCTCTACCATCTGATCTACGCGCGCATTGATGCGATCATAGAGAATCGAACGATCGGAAAAGGTAAGGCCGATAATCACGGAATCATAAGGGCTGGGGATGGTATGGCTTTCCGCTTTGCAGGCGGTAAAGGTTTTTCCCGTACTGAGACAGACCTCCAGCGCCCGGATGACCCGCACCAGATTATTGGGGTGAATCTCTGCCGCCGCTTCCGGATCCAGCTGTTTCAGCCTGGCGTGAAGCGCCTCGTTTCCATTTGCGTTGGCATAGGCCAGCAATTCTTCCCGAAGTGCCGGATCCTGCTTTGTGGGGGCAAGCTGTACATTAGACAGCAACGAAGAGATATACAGCCCGGTTCCGCCCACCACAACCGGCAAATGCCGCCGGTCATAAACCTCCCGAATCACTGGTTTTGCCAGGGACAAGTAATCTGCCACGCTGAATGACTGCTCCATGGGAACACAGCCAATCAGGTGATGAGGAATCCCCTGCTGTTCTTCGGGTGTGGGTTTTGCCGTGGCGATATCCAGTTCTTCATAAATCTGCATGGAATCTGCAGAAATCACCTCGCCGCGGTACTGCTGTGCCAGCATCACACCCAATCCTGTCTTTCCGGAAGCGGTTGGCCCCACAACTGCCAGAACCGGAATTTTTTCCTCTGTTGTCATGGCTATTTCCTCCGAAACTGTTTTTCCAGGTCATATTTTCGTATGACGAACATCACAGGGCGGCCGTGGGGGCAGTGGCGGATCGCCTCGTTCTCCCACACCTCGTCTGCCAGCTTTTGCAGCTCCTGCAAATCGTTGTGATCGCCAGAGCGGATTGCCGACTTGCAGGCGATGGAGTGCAGCGCATCGTCCAGATGATGCACCTGGGGATCCCGTTTTCCCAGAACCAGATTGTGGGCAATCTCAGTCACAATATCATCTAGGTTCAGGGGCAGGACAAAGGAGGGCACCGCCGTGGTGCGAAGCCGGGGCGGATCCGAGCAGTCAAAGGAAAATCCCATATTTTCCAGAAGCGCCAGATTCTCCTGCACTGCGGAAAATTCCTCCATGGACAGCAGGGTTTCGCCGCACCGCAGCAGCATCTGACTGGTTTGTTTTGCAGCGCCGGAGCGAAGCTGTTCAAAACGCACCCGTTCATGCGCCGCATGCTTATCAAAGATCAGCAGCTGTTCCGGATCCAATGTTTCCGCAAGAATGTAATTCTGAAAAATCTCTCCGATTACTCGCGGTCTCCCCTGAAGCTTCTGCTCCGGCAGCCTGGGGGCTTCCGGTTCCTTTTTCGGAGGGAGAAACGCCTGGCGGTTAATAAACTGAAAGTCCCCTTCCGGCAGATCAGCCTCAGGTGCTTCCGTCTCTGGTTCCGGTTCCATGGGAGACAAAGCAGTGGACGACGGAGAAAGCGGCGCTGATTTCAGTTCAGACGGCAGCGCCGGAGCAGAAACAGTCGGCTTTTCCACAACAGGTGCAACAGAAATTGCAGTCTGCACCGCAGTCAGCGGAGACGGCGTTTCTCTCAAAGACGGTTTCGGGAAAGCAGATGTACTGGGCGGTGTCAGCACTTCCGGTTCCGACTCTGCTGCCGGGAGTGCCGGCTGCACAAACTGCGGCTCCTGTGATGGAAGCGGCGCAGTCCAGTCCCGCTGGGGCACATGCTCCATCTGGAACTCGTAAATCAGACCGTTTTGCATCAGAGCGTTCTTCACTGCAAAGAACAGGCTGTCCATAACGGCCTTTTCGTTGGAAAAACGCACCTCTGCTTTGGTGGGGTGAATATTGACATCCACCTGTGACGGCGGCACCTCCAGCATCAGAATACAGGTGGGAAACTTTCCGGTCATAATCAAATTCCGATAGGCGTTTTCCAGTGCCACGCTGCACTGCCGGGAGCGAACATAGCGCCCGTTCAGGAAAAAGTACTGATAGGAGCGGCTGGAACGGGCATACAGCGGCTTTCCGGCAAAGCCATGCACCCGGTTCATGCCGTCTTCATAGGATACAGGAACCAGGTCATGGGCAAATTCCTTGCCGCAGACTGCATAGACTGCCGCATAAAGGTCGCCGCTTCCGTCTGTACGGAATTCCGTCCGGTTGTCCCGAATCATGCGAAAGGCGATTTCCGGATGAGACAGGGCGATTTTCTGCACGATCTGACTCACGGCATTTGCTTCTGTCACATCTCGTTTCATGAATTTCTGACGCACCGGAACGTTATAGAACAAATCCCGGATAATCAGCGTGGTTCCGTCCGGACAGCCGGTCTGTTCCGTTTTTCCCGGCACACTGCCGGCAATCTGAAAGCTGGTGCCGTAGGCATCTTCCCGGCGTTTGGTGAGGATAGAAACCTTTGATACCGCAGCAACGGAAGCCAGCGCTTCCCCCCGGAATCCCAGGGTAAAGATGCGGTCCAGGTCTTCCTTTCGGGTAATCTTGCTGGTTGCATGCCGCAGGAACGCGGTAGGAACTTCCTCCGGTGCCATGCCGCAGCCGTCATCCACAATCCGCATAAAGGTTGTTCCGCCGTGCTGAATCTCCACGGTAATATGTTTTGCACCTGCATCAATGGCGTTTTCCACCAATTCTTTGATTACAGAAGCCGGACGCTCAATCACCTCACCGGCAGCGATCAGCTCCGATACTTCCTTTTTCAAAACTGTAATATGCGGCATGTTGTGCACCTTCTTTTTAAGCGGCCAATCACCTGCCGCAGTTTTTTTTGCTTAGAACCTGTCCTCATAAGACATGTGTATACGCTTGTGAAGACAAGTTTTTATATTGCGCTTTAGGAGAGCATGGCTGTCAGATCTGCCAGAAGCTCCCGGCACTCTGCATCACTCAGTTCTTCTAAATTTGTCTTTTGCAGCGCCGACAAAACCCGTTCCTTCTGCATGGATGCGAAGCTGATCTGGCCGCTTTGCACTGATTTTTTCGGTGTGTCCGAAGCGGCCTCTCTTTCCATTTCAGCCAGGAGCTGGTTGGCACGCTTTACCACCTGATCGGGCAGTCCGGCCAGCTTTGCCACGGCAATGCCATAGCTGTCATCCACGCCGCCCGGTACAATTTTACGCAAGAACCGGATGGAATCGCTGTGTTTTTTCACAGCAACGCTGTAATTCTTCACGCCGTCCAGTTCCTGTTCCAGATCCAGCAATTCGTGATAATGGGTAGCAAACAGGGTTTTACAGCCGATCTTCCGGCTACTGATGTACTCGGCAACTGCACGGGCAATGCTGACACCGTCAAATGTAGAAGTGCCCCGTCCCACTTCATCCAGAATTACCAGACTGTTTCTTGTGGCGTGGCACAGGATATCCGAGACTTCCTTCATCTCCACCATAAAGGTACTCTCTCCTGCGGTCAGATCATCTGATGCGCCGATACGGGTGAAAATCTGATCAACCACAGAAATTTTTGCATACTCTGCCGGGACAAAGGAACCAATCTGCGCCATCAGAGTAATCAGGGCAACCTGGCGCATATAGGTGGACTTACCGGACATATTGGGGCCGGTAATTACCAGCAGGCGCTGCGCCTTGGCATCCAGATAGGTGTCATTGGGGACAAACACTTCTTCTGTCAGCATGCGCTCTACTACCGGATGCCGTCCGGCGGTAATCTGAATGCTGCCGTCCACAGAGATTTCCGGCTTGGTATAGGCGTTTTCCAATGCAACATTGGCAAAGGAGGCCAGTACATCCACCTGTGCTACCGCAGCAGCCGTCTCCTGGACACTCTTCAGCATTGCGCCGATGCAGTCACGGACTTCGTTGAAAATGCCCTCTTCCAGGCGTAGTACCCGATCCTTTGCGCCCAGGATTTCATTTTCCACCTTTTTCAGTTCTTCTGTAATGTAGCGTTCGCTGTTGGCCAGTGTCTGCTTGCGGATATAGTCCGCAGGCACCAGATCAAAGTAAGACCGTGTGACTTCGATATAGTAACCAAACACCCGGTTATAGCCGATTTTCAGCCCCTTGATGCCGGTGCGTTCCCGTTCCCGCTGGACAATTTCCTCAATGATCTGTGCGCCGCCGTTCATAATCCGGCGCTGGCGATCTAGCTCCTCCTGGAAGCCGTCCTTAATCACGCCGCCGTCTTTCAGCGTCAGGGGCGGTTCGTCCACAATGGCATTTTCCACCAGAGTGGAAACGCGCTCCAGCGGAGAGATCTGCTGTTCCAGGGAACGGAGCAGACGGGAATCTGCCAGCTTTTGCAGTTCCTGCTTGAGTGCCGGAAGTTGCTGTGCCGTCATGGAAAGCGCCTTGAGATCCCGGGGCGTTGCCTTCTGGTACATGACACGGGTCATGAGACGCTCCAGGTCATACACATGATCCAGCAAATCCCGTATTTCCATCAAGCACACACTGTTTTGCGTCAGGGCTTCTACCGCGTCCAGACGCGCCATAATTTTCACCGGCTGAATCAGAGGCTGTTCAATCCAGGTTTTCAGCATGCGCTTTCCCATTGCGGTGCGGGCGCTGTCCAGCAGCCAGAGCAGGGAGCCTTTTCGGGTTTTGTTCCGCAGTGTCTCAGTCAGTTCCAGGTTCCGCCGTGTGTTCAGCCCCATGCCCATGGCCTCTTCGGCATCTGTCACAGAAATGGACAGGAACCGGGAAATATTCCGCTTTTGCGTTTCACGGATATAATCCAGCATGCCGCATGCCGCGCAGGCATCTGCGCCATCCTCTGAGATGCCCAACAGCTCCAGAGATGACACACCAAACTGTTCACACAGCGTCCCTCTCCCCTGCTCCAGATCGAAGCAGGTATCCTCCCGGACAGTCACAGTGCACTGGAGCCGTACCCGGATGAAATCCATCACGGATTTCAAGGACATAGCCTGGCTGTTGAGAATCAGTTCTGCCGGCATATACCGGGACAGCAGATCGATAATTCGTACTGTGAGATCGCTGGTTTCCTGCGGAACGGCCAGAGACATTTCTCCTGTAGAAATATCCGCAAAGCACAGGGCGCAGGAACCGTCATCGCCATAGTACAAACAGCAGATGTAGTTGTTGGAATCATCCTCCAGCATGGTGCTGTCAATCAGGGTACCCGGTGTTACAATCCGGATAACATCCCGTTCCACCAGTCCCTTGCTGAGTGCCGGGTCTGTCAGCTGCTCACAGATTGCGATTTTATAGCCCCGGTCAATCAGGCGCTTCAAGTACAGATCTACGCTGTGATACGGTACGCCGCACATAGGGGCACGTTCTTCCAGTCCGCATTCCTTTCCGGTCAGGGTCAGTTCCAGCTCCCGGGACACCAAAATCGCATCCTCAAAGAACATCTCATAAAAGTCTCCCAAACGGAAGAACAAGATACAGTCCTGATATTTTTCTTTTAAATCTGCATACTGCCGCATGCCCGGTGACAGCTTTTCCTTCGGAACATCTGCCAGATTCACATTGATGCACTCCTCTCCGCTGATTGGTACTTTTTATCGCTCAGTGGCATCCGCCGCCGCAGGAAGCACAGTTGCCGGTGCAGGCGGACAAGTCCGGGTGACAGGTGTCCGGATCTTCTCCGTTGGCACACAGGGTCAGAATCATGTCTACCTCCTGCATCATGCCGTCCATTGCCTGCTTTGCCGCTTCAAATGCAGCCATATTGGCATTGGCGCTGATGGACAGGTACAGTTCCTGGATTTTTTGTTCCAGCTTCTGAATCCGTTCCGGATTCTGCTGCTCCGCCAGACGCTCGGTTTCCCGCTGATAGGACATCCGCTTTAGATTGAATTCCTGAATTTCCTGCTGCAAGGCTTCGTCTGCGTCATTGGCTTTTTTGGCTGCGTGGTATGCTTGATACCGCGGATCTGCCTGGATGGCTTTTCCCAGGGCGCGTGCTGCTGCTTCTACTTCCTGCATGTTGTTTCCTCCTGTACCAGGACACCTTCTACTGCCCAGTTATGTGTTTCCGTTACGGTTATGGTGACAAACTGTCCGATCAGGGACGGATCCCCCGGGAACTCCGCAATGATAAACGCGTTGTCCTTTCCCATGAGATAGCCCTTCCGCTTGCTTTCGCCTTCTACCAGGACGCGCATGTTTTTTCCCAGAAACCGCTGATAATGCGCCGAGGCGATCTCCCGCTGCAAGGACAACAGGCGCTCCATCCGTTTCTTTTTTTCTTCCGGCGGTGTATGGTCTTCCATTTCGGCCGCCTTTGTCCCCCGGCGCTTGGAATAAATAAATGTATACAAATTGTCGTACTGTACCCGGCGGATGAGATCCAGCGTCCCCTGAAAATCCGCTTCTGTTTCATCCGGAAAACCGACAATCAGGTCTGTGGTCAGGGAAAATCCCGGATCCCGCCGGCGCAGATACTCCACAATTTCCAGGTACTGCGCAATGGTATAGTGCCGGTTCATCCGTTTTAAGACGGCATCGCTGCCGCACTGTACCGGCAGATGAAGATGGTGACCAATCTTCTTGCTGTCCAGAATGGTGTCCAGCAGTTCCTTGGTAGCATCCTTTGGGTGAGAGGACAAAAACCGGATGACAAAATCACCGGGAATTGCCTCCACCTGCCGGAGCAGCCAGGCAAAGGAAACCGGCGTTTCCAGATCCTTTCCGTAGGAGTTTACATTCTGTCCCAGCAGCATGATCTCCCGATAACCGCTCTGTACCAGCTGACGGACTTCTTCCAGAATCTGCTGCGGTTTCCGGCTGCGTTCTCTGCCCCGGACATAGGGAACAATGCAATAGGTGCAGAAGTTGTTGCAGCCGAACATAATGGGTACCGCCGCCTTAAACGGGTGTTCTCGTGAGGGGGCAATGCCGTCATACACACCGTCATATTCTCCGGTGTCACAGGCGAATTTCGTCCCCTGAAAATGCTCCAGCAAAAGCGCCGGGAAGCGATTGAGTGAGCCGGTTCCGAACACAATATTCACATACGGATAGTGCCTCTTCACATAGCTTGCCGTATGCTCTTCCGATGCCATACAGCCGCACAGCACCACAATCAAATCGGGGTTTTTCCGCTTGTACTGCTTTATATTACCCAAGATGCCGTAGACCCGGTCTTCTGCGCTTTCTCTGACGGCACAGGTATTCAGCAAAATCAAATCTGCATCATCCCAGGAGGACGTCATGGTATATCCCAGGGACTCCAGAATTCCCCGGATGCGCTCCCCGTCTGAAACATTCAGCTGACAGCCGTAGCTGTGCACAAAGGCGCGCACAGTCTGCTTTTGGGAGAAAATTGCTCTGTGCAGCAGCTCCTGTTCTTCCGGAGACAAAACGTTGTTTTGAAGTTCCATAATCTGATGTCCTCGCTTCTTCCTGCAAAATAATCCGCGGCAGTCTGAAAAGCCGCCGGACAGCCTGTTTCACCTTTTTTCGGCAAAAAAATTCATCGCGGCAATCCGGATGCAAACAGGCGCTTGTGTCCAGTATCTTTTATATTATAGCACAGGCCCTGCAATTTTGCAAGGTATTCCTTTGCTTTTTCACGATTTTTTTGCATTTTTCCGCTGCGGAATCCAACACGCCCTTTTCAGATAATTTCCAGCGGATTTTCACAGAGCAATCACACACGCCCGGTATACTAAGAACATAGAACATCTGGAGCAACCGTTTCAGATGCGCAGGCGAAAAAGCTTTGAAAAACGCCTATTTCGGCAAATTGCCTGGGAGCACAGCATTGTGTTCCGCATACATATTCTTACCGTTTCTTTGCAAGAAGCGGACCAACAGCCCTCGCATCTGTTTTGTCTGTCTTTTTTCAGCCATTTTTTGAAACAGGCAGCAAAATGCATGCGTTTCCAAAATACATCTGCGAATCGTTTCACGCCAGTTGAAAATTGATACAAGTAAATTTTCAAAAAACGATATCGCAAAGCCGGTGGGTCTCCTCTCCTTTTTCCCACCGGCTTTTTCTGTGTCGGAGGTAAAACCATTGGAACAAATGCGTTATTATTCTGCCGGGCGCTATTACCGCGCTGTATTCGGCAAACCCATGCAGAAGGCCGCCCTGGATGCCGGGTGCACCTGTCCCAATCTGGACGGCACCTGCGGCACAAAAGGCTGCATTTTCTGTGACGGCGGCAGCGGTACCTTTACCCACAGCGGCAGCATCACCAGGCAGCTGGAACAGGAAGCCCGGCGCATTTCCGCCGCTCATCCGGAAGCCGGCATTCTCGCCTATTTCCAGGCGCACACCAACACCTACGGCGATCCCGATTTTCTCCGTGTCTGCTATGCTGAAGCATTGCAGTTTCCAAACGTGGAGGGACTTGCCATCGGCACACGGCCGGATTGTCTGCCGGAGCCGATACTGGAACTTCTGGAGGATTTCTCCCACCGCACGTATCTGACTGTGGAACTCGGGCTGCAAACCATCCATGACCACACTGCCAGAAAAATCGGACGAGGCTATCCGTTTTCTGTCTTTTTGCAGGCAATGGAAAAGCTGCGCAGCCGGAACATTCGCATCTGTGTCCATCTGATCAACGGTCTTCCCGGAGAATCCGACCAGGATATGCTGGAAACGGCACGCATTCTGGGACAATTGCGCCCTGATGCGGTAAAAATTCACCTGCTGCATATTCTCAAGGGAACACCCCTGGAACAGCTTTGGCGGCAGGGCAGTGTTGCACCGCTTTCCTTCGCAGAATACGCTCAGATCACAGCGGCTCAGCTTGCCTTTCTCCCGGAATCCGTGGTGATAGAGCGACTCACCGGGGACGGCGATTCCAAAAAGCTTCTGGCACCTCTGTGGAGTCGAGACAAACATGCCGTGCGCAATGCTATCTCCCGGTATCAGAAGCAGACAGATTCCTGGCAGGGGAAATATGCGCTGCGTGATGACAGCGCTGTTTCAAAAGAGCAGTCTCGCAAGAACACATAAATAAATCAGAGTACACTCCTGATTCGCAGCAAGAATGTACTCTGATCAAAAGACACGAAAAAACCGATGCAGGAGACTGAAATGCATCGGTTTTTTCTATATTCATGATATTTTGATAACCAAATCAAACTTGAAAGAACTTTCATTCTTTCGCCAAAATTTCGATTGGACTCACTCCTCACGTCATTTCATATCGCACACTTCTCAATTTCAAAAACCACATTTGAAACACATCCTTTCCATTCACGCAGGCTGTTTCAGAAACATGTATTTGAAAAAATTAACAAGCCATGGGACTCACCTATTTCGCAGAATTTACAGTTGCCCGTGTGACGATAAAGCCCGGGCAGCCTCATTTTAAAATGCAAGAGTGCCTATTTCATGGGACTCACCTTTTTCATCATATTTTTAAGATAGAATGAAAAATAACGTTTCCATTGGATTCACCTTTTTCATGCATAATAGAATCAAGAAAAAATTATGCAGTTTCCATGGGGCTCACCCTTCATCATAAAATCACTCGAAATATCAGCAGTTCACTTCATGGGAATCACCTAAGTATTGTTAGTTGGTTTTTTCTCAGCATACTATGATAAAGACACGTCTGTTTCATGTCGGAGATTCAGTACCGTCATCGCACTGAATTGGAAAAAATCATATGCTGTCAATTCCAATAACAGATTTTGTGGCGCAAACAGTTGCTTACGTCATGCATCGGAACATCCCGCCGTACAGCATCTTATCATTTCTTTCGTGCCCTCAGCCAATCGAGTTGGCTCCTCGCTACGCTCTTATGCCTGTACCACTGACGAAGTATCCGACTCAGACAGCATATGCAGCTGTGACTCTTCACTTGCCATCGGACCTCGCCCTCCTTCTTGATTTGAAATCGCTCTCCCAAAAGGATAAACCTTAAACCTTGTGAGAGCCTATCGCTTGGAAACCGATCATCCAGAAGCTTCTCGCCAGCTCCTGTTTGTTGTTCCCTTTCGTTGTATATATCATACCACACCGCAGGTGCAAAGTCAATAGTTTTTTTCATATTTTTTTGAGTATTTCGTACGGTTTTAACAATTGTAAGAGAAAACGATATTTTGCTTTTCAAAAATAAGTGATGCTCGTTATTTCAAAAGGATTTGTCACTCAGAATTATGCTTTTACGGTTGATGAATATAGATTATTTTAGATAATCTTATATCGGCCTAAGGAACAAATGTGAAAAAGTTAAGAAACACCCGGATGCGTGGATGATTGTACTTGAACAACATCATTATTTCGAACATAAAAAGAGCCGCCCTGCAAATGATGCAAAGCTGGCTCTCTTGAATTTTTAAAGTTGTATTTAACCGGCTGGTGCTTCTGTCACCTGGGGCGCTTCTGTTACCACGGGCTCCGGTGCTGCGGTGGTGACAACAGCAGGAATAGTTTCCGTAGGTACTTCTGTTGCCGGCGGCGCTGTAGTTTCCGGAACCGGATTGTTAGCGTAGTATACAATCAGCTGAACGCCGTCATTCAGGTTAATGGTGTCCCCCGGGCTGACATCAATTGTCTGTCCATTCTTGACAGCTTCCACCCGGATGACACTGCCGTTGCTGTAAGCGGAATTCTCTTCCGGCTCCAGCGTATACGGAATATTGCGGTTCTCCAGCTTTTCGGTATAGGAGCTGTAGCCCTTTCCGGAATAATCCGGAATTTCTACATTTGCCTTTCCCTTGCTGACCTGAACCCTGACTGGTTTGGAGGAATCAAAATTTGCGCCGGCTTCATATTCTACCCAGCAGATCTGGCCGGCATCATACTCATCGCTGTACACCTCTTCTACATCAAAGGTAATCCAGGATGCGTACTGTTCCTTCTGGTTTTCAAAATTCTTTCCCAGCAGCACAGGCATAATACTGTCCCCCGACTCTGCCTCGGTTGCAGATGTTGCATCTGTTGCGGCAGTTTCTGCCGTGGTGACGGTTTCCTTCTGGGAATTGGCCGACTCACTGCCGCCCTTAAACAAATCTCCGGCAAAGACAAAGACACAGATCAGCAAAATCAGCAGCAGAACAATGCCCACAATAATCGGCACCTTCAGCCGATCTACTGCGCCAGCCTTTCCGTGACCGTCTGCATACTCCTCTTCCTCGTAATTGTCGTAGGAATAATCATCAGAATAGCCCACATCATAATCCGGATATTCTTCTCCGGCATACTCCTGATAGGCTGTGTTTTCATAATTCTGTCCGCCGCCGGACTGTACCGGCGGATTCTGGCGCATTCCTTCTGGAATATATGCACCGCTGGCATATCCGGCCTCTTTTTCTGCTGCATGCTCATCAAACAGACTGGTCACCAGTTCTGTCACAGTCTTGATTCGCTGATCGCTGTTCAAATCCAGTCCGTGCATGATCACATTGGAGACATGGCGCGGTACATTAGGATTCAGCACAGCAGGCGCCACCAGATTGTCATTTTCCATCCGGCTGATTGCAGAAGGCGGCATGCTTCCGGTCAGTACCCGGTAGATCACGGCGCAGACTGCATAGACATCCGTCCATGTACCCTGTCGGGTATTGGCCGCATACTGCTCCGGCGCTGCATAGCCGTTAAAGATCTCGCATTCCAGCTCTGTATTGGCCGTCCGCACAGCTGCAACAGAAAAGGCAGTGAGAATCAACTCGTTCTTCTCCGTGACGTAGATTGTGTCCGGACAGATGGCACGGTGTACCACGCCGGAATTGTGCAGAAGACTCAGGGTTGTCAAAAGCGGCGGAAGCATCCGGGACAGCTGTCCCCAGGTAAGTTCACCGGCATTGTCCTTGAGGTAGTCTACAAAGCGAATGCTGTCAATATATTCATCCACCACATAGGTAGTGTTGTTTTCTGCAAACAGATCCACCACAGTACTCACATGCACCTGTCCCCGGAGACGCGCCAGAGACTTATGCAGTTCCGTAAATTCTGCCATCAGTGCCTTATACTGCACCAGACGCGCCGGAATCACACTGATCACAGGTGAGCCGCTGACACGGTTGCACAGATTATGGGGCATATACTCCCGCAGAAGCACCTTACAGCCAATGGACTGATCATAAGCAAGATATGTAATCCCCTCTCCATTCATGGCAAGTACAACGCCCACAATATACCGATTGTGGAGCTGTGTGCCGGGAATAATGAAGGAAGGGTCACTTGGAGACTGGTCATAATATCCGCAGTTCGGGCAGACACCGCCGGAAAATTCCGTGCGTTCCATACAGCCATAGCATAATTTCCGTTCTCCCAAAGCGATACCTCCTGTTTTTTATCATCAGATTTGTCTGCTGTTTCCGCGCGCAGAAAGCCTGCGCACACGGAGCCGATTTCGGCTCTGATACCTGAAAGTCTGTCTTTATATACTGATACATGTGTTTTTCTCAGAAAGACTGGTTTTGAAAAATCGAAAGCAGGTAACAAAACGGCACATTATATTGTACCAGCAACCCGGAGAAAAGTCAACTGTTTTTCCCGAATTTCCAGGGAAAACAGTCTAATTTGTAGCCACTTGTAACACTTCTGACACCATTTGAACCAGATTTTTGCGGAAAGCACTGCGTTGTTACAGAGAAATCAAGCCCTCATCCAGGAGCTTTTGTGCCGCCAGAAGGATGCCGATTTTTCCGCTGTGATAAGTAATGCCGCCCTGCATCCAGACCGCAAACGGATCCCGAATGGGGGCATCTGCGGAAAGTTCAATGGACGCGCCCATGGTAAAGGCACCAGCCGCCATAATTACCTTGCTGGTATAGCCCGGCATATCCCAGGCCTCCGGTGTGACAAAGGCATCCACCGGTGAACCCTGCTGGATACCCCGGCAAAATGCCGTCAACTTTGCCTCATCTCCCAGCTGGATGGCCTCTACGATATCGCCCCGTTTCTGTCCCACCTCCGGATAACAGGAAAATCCGAATCCGGAGAAGAGCGCCGCTGCGAAATCTGCGGTTTTCAGCGCATTGGCGGTAGTGTCCGGCGCGTGGAAAAATCCCAGGTACATCTCCCGGTTCATATCCAGTGTACAGCCCACTTCCTTACCCATGCCGATACAGGTGAGCCGTTCGGCGCACTGCTGCACCAGAGTTTCTTTTCCGGCAATGTAGCCGCCGGTGCGCGCAATGCCGCCGCCTACATTTTTAATCATGGAGCCGATCATCAGGTCGCATCCCACCTGTACCGGCTCTCTGGTTTCCACAAATTCACCGTAACAGTTGTCCACCATAATCACTGCGTCCGGATTGGTGCTGCGCACCTGTTTTACCAACCGTGCAACCTGATCTGTAGTCAGCGCCGGTCGGAGAGAATAGCCCCGGGAGCGCTGGATATAGGCCACCTTCGCGCCGCGGACCGCTTCCGGAACAGCATCATAATCCGGCGTGCCGTCTGCGCACAGAGGCACCTCCTGATAATGTACACCGAAGTTTTTCAGAGAGCCGCTCTTTTCATCTCCAGTCAGACCAATAACCCCTTCCAGCGTATCATACGGCCGTCCGGTGAGAGACACCATTGTATCTCCGGTACGGAGAATGCCGAACAGTGCCACGCTCAGTGCGTGGGTGCCGGAAACGAAGTTGTGCCGCATCAGAGCATCCTCTGTGCCAAAGGTTTCGGCAACTACCCGGTCCAGTACCTCCCGTCCCTGATCGCCGTAGCCATAGCCGGTAGTACCGGACAGACACGGCTCGCTCACCCGGCTTTTCTGAAAGGCGGCCAGCACCTTGGCACCGTTATAGGCTGCCGTTTCCTCGATTTGTGCAAAGTCCTCCCGGCAGGTGCGCTCTGCCTCCTGCGCGGCGTCCAGAAGCCGCGCATCCAGCGGAAAAAAGTCCTGTAAATTTGTCAAAATGAAAGTGCTCCCTTCTCTTGTTTTTCCTTCGGAACATCCTGCCGTTCCAGCACATATTCCGAGGCAATTTCCTGAAATCCGATTTCCCGGTAAAAGCTGATCCGCACATCCAGGGCGTAGAGTATCGCCTGCTTTCCCTGCTCTGCCAGACGATTGGCCGTCCAGCGGAGAAAATCCCTGGCGTAACCGCTGCCGCGCTGTGCCAGACGTGTTGCCACCTGTCCCACCAGAACGCAGTCCTTCCAGTCATAGATCAGCGTAAGAGTGGTGCTGTCCCGATAAGTCAGGACGCGGCTCATGCCGTGGCGGCAGCGGTGGGAAACATCGGTCAGCCACAGGGAATATTCCAGCAGGTTCGGAAAGCCCTCTTCCAGAATGTCATAGACTTCCTGGAGTCGGGGCGCTTCATTGATCTCCTCCGGCCGGAACTGGGGCGAAGGCTGTCCCCCTGGTGTCAGTGCAAATGTCGCCCGGTGCAGTGCCTGATAATTGGGAATCTGCCGCAGCGCCGGCAACAGATACTGGGGACATTCAATCCGGAACGGCAGGTGCATTGCTGCAAATGCGCAGATTTCCTCTCCGGAAATTGCCCCGTCTGTACAGATCAGAAGGGTGGCATTCAGCAGAAAGAGCCATCCGCGCCGCCCGGTCTCCTCGTCTGTTACCCGAAAAAAACGGCAGAAATCATAGCCGCCGCCGTAAGCCTTTTCATAGGCAAGAATCTGGCGTCCCCGGAAGGTCTGTTCCAGGACAGCGGTCTCCTCCGGCGCAAATGCGCTGATTTGTTGTATCATTATGCTGTTACTCTCCCATATGCATTAGTTCTTCTGCCAGCAGCTTCACCAGTTTCTGACAAGACTCCATATCCCGGAAGTCTGCCAGGCAGGACGGGCTGTGGAGATAGCGGCACGGCAGCGAAACCGCCAGTGTCCGCACGCCGCCCCGGCTCACATGAATGGCACCGCTGTCATTGCCGCCGGCAATCCGGGATTTGGTCTGGCACGGAATCCCCTGCTTTTCACAGAGGGAAAACGCCAGGGCATACATCTCCCGGTCATAAATTGTGCTGCGATCCATGAAGGAAACCACCGGGCCGCCGCCCAGTGTGCACACCTTTGCATCCTCTTCTGCGCCGTCCAGGTCTGCGGCAGTGGTTGCTTCCAGCACCAGGGCAAAGTCCGGGGCAACGGTATAGGCTGCCGCCTTTGCGCCCCGCAGACCGATTTCCTCCTGCACCAGGAATGCCGCTGTGAAATCATAGGCTGACTCCTGCTCCAGCATCCATAGCAGCAGTGCACAGCCGAAGCGGTCATCGATAGCCTTGCTGCAAATCCGGTGTTCTCCCACCGGCTGATAATCCGGCGCAAAATAGGCATATGTACCGGGCGCAACCAGCGCCTTTGCTTCCTTTTGGTTTTCTGCGCCAATGTCAATGGACAGTGCACCACATTTGGGGAGAGACGTTTTTTCCTCCTTGGAAAGCATATGAATGGGCTTGGCACCCACTACGCCCTGGAGCTTCTGCGGCCCCACCAGCACCTGACGACCCAGAATGACAGAGGCATCTACGCCGCCCACCGGAGCAAACAGCAGGGTGCCGTCTGCGTGGACATTTGTCACAATCAGTCCCACCTCGTCCATATGGGCGCTGATCATCAGCTTATGGGGTGCACGGGCTTTGCCCCGCTTTTCTACCAGCAGATTTCCCAGAGGGTCAATCCACCAGGAAACCCGGTCAGTATGTTCCAGCACAGAAATCAGATAGCTGCGCACTTCGGATTCGTCTCCGGATGTGCCGCAGAGACTGCACAGTGTTTCAAAATGATTCAGCATGTTCCGCACCTCCTGAGATATGCTGCCAGCAGCTTTGCCGTCTGTTCCACGTCAGAAAGTGCAATCACTTCAGACGGCGTGTGCATATACCGCAGCGGAATCGAAACGGTTCCGGCGCAGACGCCGCCCCGTGTTACGGAAAAACGGTCTGCATTGGTTCCGGTCATGCCGGGCATTACTTCCGGCTGCCAGGAAATCTCTTCGGCCTCGGCCGCAGCAATCAGTGCCTCAGACACATTCCGGGACAGCGACGGTGCCAGGCCGATCATGGGGCCGCCGCCCATCTTGCCGCACTTGGCAGCATCTTCTCCGTGTCCCAGGGCAAAGGTTACATCCACTGCCAGGGCAACATCCGGATTCGCCGTATAGCCGCCGGTAATCGCACCACATTCCCCGGTTTCTTCCTGTACCGAGAACAACACTTCAACGGTACAGGGCAGTGTCTCCCCCTGTACCAGTTCCAACATGCGCAGAATTGCTGCCATGCCGCACCGGTCATCCAGTGCCGGGCCGGTTATCCGATCTCCCTGCATCTGCCGCAACGGCATGGCAAAGGAAACCGAGTCTCCCGGTGCAGCCGCCTGTTTCAGAGCTTCCGGAGAAAGCCCGGTATCAATCAGCAGTTCTGATACAGAGAGGACGTGTTCTCCCCCATTCTGGAGATGGGGCGGCACACTGGCAATCACGCCGGGAATGTCCCGTCTGCCGTGTACTGTCACGCGCTGCGCCGGCATCAGACGGCAGTCCATGCCGCCCACATTTCCTACCTTTATAAAGCCATCCTCCGTGATTGCCGTCACCAGGAATCCCACCTGATCCATATGGGCATCCAGGAGAACATGGGGACGGGCGCTGCTGCGTGTACCGAGGATGCCGTGTACATTTCCGTTCTGGATTTCCACCTGGCTGCAATATGGCCGCAGCAGTTCTGCCCCGCGGGCGGCAATGGGCATTTCACTGCCGGACACCCCAGGGCATTCCGTCAGTGTTCGGAGCAATTCCAGCATTTCCATGGACATCAGTTCAGCTCCTTTACCAGGTTTTTATAGTGTACCCCTCTTGCTTCAAAATTGGGGTACAGATCAAAGCTGGCGCAGGCCGGAGACAGGGTGACAATATCCCCCGGCTTTGCGCGCTTTTTGGCTTCTGCAACAGCTTCTTCCATAGAGCCTACGTGGACAAATTCCGGTGCGCCCTCCTGATAGAGCTTACTGCTCCGGATTGCCGCTTCAATCTTATCTGCGGTCAGTCCCATGAGGAGCACCAGCTTCACCTTCTGGCATACCGTATCTGCCATGGGTTCAAAGGGGATCTTCTTGTCATAGCCGCCCATAATAACAATCAGCTTCTGGGAGAAGGAGTTCAGGCCTGCCAGAACGCGGGTGGGGCTGGTGGCAATGCTGTCATTATACCATTTGACACCGCCGCACTCTCTTACAAATTCAATCCGGTGTTCTACACCGCCGAAATTCTTGGCAACGTCTACAATCACTTCCGGAGAAACGGTGCCCCAGACTGCGGCAATGGCTGCCAGATAGTTTTCTACATTGTGCATGCCGGGAATCCGGATATCCTGCATGGCAACCACCGGAGTTTCCGTTCCGTTTTCCGTATAACAAAGCATGCCGTCCTCCCGGAGGAAGGTGCCCCGTTCCGGATGTCCCTTCCGGGAAAAAGCAGACAGAGTACCCCGTACCATGCCGCGCAGGTTCCAGGTAGTCTCATTGTCCAGGTTCAAAACAGTTCTGGAAAAGGCATCCTGATGGGTGATCAGATTGGTCTTAGCCGTGATATATTCTTCCATGGTACCGTGTACGTCCAGATGGTTCGGTGCAATATTGGTAATTACAGCAACATCCGGAGACTGACGCATAGACAGCAGCTGGAAGCTGGACAGTTCTACCACTGCCACATCTTCTTCCCGGATATCTTCGATGATGGGAAGCAGTGCCCGGCCAATATTGCCGCCCTTATGCACCCGATAGCCGGCATGTGCCAGGAACTCAGAAATGAGGGTGGTGGTGGTGGTCTTGCCGTCAGAGCCGGTCACGCCGAAGATCTTGCAGGGGCACAGTGCAAAGAACACTTCCATTTCAGAGGTGATCACAACCCCTGCCTTTCTGGCCGCCTGCAATTTTTCGTTATGGTAGTACATACCTGGAGAACGGAACACCACGTCATATTCTGTAAGGCAATCCAGATAGCCGTCTCCCAGGCAGAAGGTAACGCCCAGTTCCTGGTACTCCTGATAGACAGCGCCCAGCTGTTCCGGCGATTTGCGATCCAGCAGTGTTACTGCGATGCCCTTTTTCCGGAACAAACGGATAATATCGTGATTGGTAACACCTGTTCCGATAAATGCCACCTTCGACTGTTTCATCACTTCAAAAAAATGTGCAATACTATGCATCCCAATGCCTCCTGCATCTTCTGTTACGGATTCCCACGGAGTGGAAATTCATTTTGTGACAACACAGCAGGCACGCCCAGTCTGTCGGAACGTGCCTGCTGCCGAATTTTTGAAAAACGCGCAAGTCCGCGCTTGGCGTTCCCTATCCAATCAGTCCAGGAAATCGTTCATGGTAACTTCCACACGCGGATTTCCGTCAGAATCATCATCAATCATGACAACCTTTTTCATGACGATATCCTTGTTGGGAGAGGACTGTTCGCCATCGCTGCCCATGGAACGCTCTACCTTCAGGAAGGAGTCTACAACCTCCATGCCCTCTGTTACCTTGCCGAATGCGGCATAGCTGCCGTCCAGGAAGCTCTCATCCCCGTAGCAGATGAAGAACTGGCTGGAACCGCTGTCCGGATCATTGGAACGCGCCATAGACACCACGCCCCGTGTGTGAGACAGAGTGTTTTCCACGCCGTTGCTCTGGAATTCGCCCTTGATGTTCTCATCACTGCCGCCGGTGCCGTCTCCCTTCGGGTCACCGCCCTGTGCCATAAAGTCCTTTACGATCCGGTGGAACTTCAGGCCGTCATAGAAGCCGTCCTTGACCAGCTTTTCGAAATTTTCACAGGTGATGGGAGCAACATCCGGATACAGGGTGATGATAAAAGCATCTGTCCCCACATCGCCGCTTGCGGACTTCTTGGATGCGCAGGCAGTGAATGTTCCCACCAGCAGTGCTGCGCTAATGCCCAGTGCTAAAAATTTAAAACCACGTCTTTTCATATTACATTTGCCTTTCTGGAATCAGATGCCGCCGGAGCAGCTCTGTGAATTCTTGGCCGCAGATCTCCCCTGCAGCCTGCAGCGTCTACGGCCAAACCGTGCAGAATGTCTGCACACAGCCGTAATTATTTTTATTATACCACATTTTAAATGGGAATGCAAGGGCGGCGCTGTATAAAGTTTCCGGCGGAATCGTGCGGATTTGTGGTCAAAATGTGGTCAATGTCTCTCCAAAATAAAAAAGCGCATCCCAACCAAATCGGTCGGGACACGCTCATTTTTTGCTTATCCAAAAAAACAACGCAATTTCTTAGAATTTCCCTGCTTTCGCTGCTTCTTCAACAGATACAGCAACAGCAACAGTCGCACCAACCATCGGGTTGTTGCCCATGCCGATCAGACCCATCATTTCTACGTGAGCCGGAACGGAGGAAGAACCTGCGAACTGTGCATCAGAGTGCATACGGCCCATTGTGTCTGTCATACCATAAGAAGCCGGGCCTGCTGCCATGTTGTCCGGGTGCAGTGTACGGCCTGTGCCGCCGCCGGAAGCAACGGAGAAGTACTTCTTGCCCTTTTCGATGCATTCCTTCTTGTATGTGCCTGCTACCGGGTGCTGGAAACGAGTCGGGTTGGTAGAGTTACCAGTGATGGAAACGTCTACACCTTCCTTCCACATGATTGCAACACCTTCGGTAACATCATTTGCGCCGTAGCAGTTTACCTTTGCACGGGGGCTGTTTGCATCCTTGGAGTAGCACTTGCGGAATACTTCCTTGACTTCGCCGGTGTAGTAATCCATCTCAGTTTCTACATAAGTAAAGCCGTTGACACGTGCGATGATCTGTGCAGCATCTTTGCCCAGACCGTTCAGGATAACGCGCAGCGGTTCCTTCCGAACCTTGTTTGCCTTTTCTGCAATACCGATTGCGCCTTCAGCAGCTGCGAAGGATTCGTGACCTGCCAGGAATGCAAAGCACTTGGTATCTTCTTCCAGCAGCATTTTGCCCAGGTTGCCGTGACCCAGACCAACTTTTCTCTGATCTGCAACAGAACCCGGAATGCAGAATGCCTGGAGTCCTTCCCCGATTGCAGCAGCAGCGTCAGCAGCTCTGCGACATCCCTTTTTAATTGCAATAGCGGCACCAACGGTGTATGCCCACTTTGCATTTTCAAAGCAGATCGGCTGAATGCCTTCTACCATCTTGTATACATCCAGACCAGCAGCCTTTGTGACTTCCGCAGCACCTTCGATGGAGTCGATGCCATATTCCTTCAGAACAGCCAGAATCTGCTTTTCTCTTCTCTCATATGATTCAAATAATGCCATGGGTAGTTTCCTCCTGTTCCTTATTCTTTTCTCGGATCCACAAACTTCACTGCATCTGCAACACGGCCGTACTGACCCTGTGCCTTTTCAAAAGCAGTGTTTGCGTCGTCACCAGCCTTGATGAAGTCCATCATCTTGCCGAAGTTCACAAACTTGTAGCCGATGATCTCGTCATCTTCGTCCAGTGCGATCTTGGTAACATAACCGTCTGTCATTTCCAGATAACGCGGGCCCTTCTTCAGTGTGCTGTACATGGTACCAACCTGAGAACGCAGACCCTTACCCAGGTCCTCCAGGCCAGCGCCGATCGGCAGACCTTCTTCAGAGAATGCACTCTGTGTACGGCCGTATACGATCTGCAGGAACAGTTCCCGCATTGCGGTGTTGATAGCGTCACAAACCAGGTCGGTGTTCAGAGCTTCCAGAATAGTTCTGCCCGGCAGTACTTCTGCTGCCATTGCAGCGGAGTGTGTCATACCGGAACATCCGATAGTTTCTACCAGTGCTTCCTGGATTACACCCTCTTTTACATTCAGGGTCAGCTTACATGTGCCCTGCTGCGGTGCACACCAGCCCACACCGTGTGTCAGACCGGAAATATCGCTGATTTCCTTTGCCTTTACCCACTTTGCTTCCTCAGGAATCGGTGCGGCACCGTGCTGCACGCCCTGCTTCACGCAGCACATTTCATTTACTTCGTTTGAATAAATCATGGTCAAACTCCTTTCATGGTATGGCATTGTGTATACGATCCCGCATACGAATTTTATTATACACTATTTTTCGACAGGAATCAAGCGTTTTCTTGTGAATTTCTTTCCGAATTTCCTTTTATAGTTAGTTATAGCTAACTATAATGATGACCATACATGTTATCCATGCTGTAGCATTTACAAAATATCTTATTTTTGAGGGCATAGTTAAAACGGTAGCTAGATCGCTATTCCTGGACACGCCTGCTGTCGCCATTTTCGCTGGACAACCTTTCATTTGGTCTGAGTGACCTGACTTGAACGGGCGGCCTCTACCACCCCAAGGTAGCACGCTACCAACTGCGCCTATAATTTTTTGAGATTTTTATTTGATACCTCGTAGTAAATAGCATATCGGTTTCTACAAAAAACTTGACAAACATCAGGTTCTGTTGTATAATAAAATAAAGAGAGCGTGCCAGTAGACGGTCTGCTCCCATTATAAGTGATTATTGAAATAACCGCTCAAGTTCGCAGCTTAGGGGCGGTTATTTCCGTTTATTGTAGTGATTATGGAAAATATCGCAGATCAATGCTATGATAGCAACAATTAGGATACTGTACTGAATCAATTCTGACCAAGTTACGTATTCCATACTACTCACTCCCTTCCGGGAGCAGGAATCGACCGCCTACCGTTTCAGGCATGCCCTCGAAATCCAGCATACCATATTTATCGAATTTTGTCAAATGAATATCTTGCATCTTTTTAATAATATTCGGGAATATTATTTTCCGGAATTAGAAACAATAAATTTCAAAATAATTCATTGACTTGTTTTCAAATGTGTGCTATAATATAAAAGCATTTGAAATAGAATGCATTTCTTGTGTCTGGGTGTGGCGCAGTTGGTAGCGTGCTACCTTGGGGTGGTAGAGGCCGCCCGTTCAAGTCGGGTCACTCAGACCAAATGAAAACCACGTAATTTCGATTTTTTTCGAGATTGCGTGGTTTTTTGTTTTTTCTCAAAAATGCTCGTAGTGCAAAAGTTGACGAAAAAGCAGGGAAATACGAAAAAACATCCCCAGTTTTTGCCGGGGATGTTTTTTCGCCTGTTATTCCTCCAGATACGCAATCGAATCCGTATAATATGTATTGTTATAGATATCTTCCAACACGTAATAAATGAAGGTATCCCCCAGCTGCGCGGCTGCATCTGCATAGCCGACTTCCAGGCTGCCCTGCACGGTAAAGACCTCATCTTCCAGTGTCATGGTTTCCACATAGTTGAGATCTTCATCGTAGATGTCATAATACACCTGGAACGTATCCCCGTCACAGATATCATACAATCCCTTGGCTGCCACACTGTCCGCATACACCGGACGAACGCCGGCAGCATATCCTGATGGATGCTCCGTATCCCAGACAAGCACAATTTCCGCATCTGTACCATTATAAATACATGGCACAGAACCGCAGGTGAAAAAGCTGTCCTCATCGCTGGTGTAGGATTCATAAAAAAACGGCACCACCTGTCCATCCAGCGCTACCCATGTCTGGTCGTATTCCACAATCAGATTGCCGTAATCATCAAACTCACAGTAATCATCCAGCCCCATATCCACATAAAATCCATCGTAGACGGCAAACATCTGCATAGCGGCATCGTTGACAATCTCCCAGTCCTCGTCTGAAAGTTCCAGCACCCACCTGCCGTCCACCTCTGTGGTTTCCAGCAGACTCAGGTCTGCGCTGTAGGTTTCATAGTAGGATTCGTCATAGCCGGCATCCGCATCAAACCACTGAAAGCCGCTGTACTCGCTGGCCGCTGCGTGATTCTGGGTGTTGGAAAACTCAGAAACAGAGATCTGCCCTCCTGCCATAACATTGGCGAATTGCTCCAGAAATGCCGGATATGCATCATCATACCCCAAGGTCTGATACATTTCTTCCAGCATATCCAGCGCAGACAAATCATAATACGGGAATAAAATAGATAAGCCATTGTCTCCGCTGCCATTTTCCGTTTCCTGATAATACACCACACAGTCTGAAACCGCCTGTTCCAGCTGGTCTGCCGCTTCGCCCTGAGTCTGCTGTGCATAGTCCAGCAGATCAATGTGATCTAATTCCGACTGATACACTGCACGGGTATTGCTGCGACTCTGGGAAATGATACGGTACTCCCCTGCAGAAAGCTGCTGCACTGCGTCATCGGAAAACTGGCTGAGTGCCGGCAGCAATTTCTGGGTCACCTGTTTCAGATCAAACATGCCCAGCGTAGAATACATGCTGGGAGAATCCAGACCGCTTTCTGTAATATAATCGTCGATGATCTGCTTTCCATAGGTCTTTGGCGAAATTCCGCAATTTCCCGAAAGCGCGCCAATCCAGTCGGTATAGTACCAGCCGCATCCCGGCTCCGGTTCCTCAGAGGCAATCAGGTAATCGGCGTACGGCGCCGCCATTAAGCAGGTTTCGAAGTTTGCCATCAGGCATGCATCAAACCCCAGCATATCCAGACGCACCCCGGCATCGCCCAGCGCGTAGGAGAGTTCTGTCAGGCTCATGCTGTCACCGTCAAAATTTTCGTCATAGCCATAGCCGCCTACCACACCGCCGCCGTGATCCCACAGCACCAGCCCATAGTGGTCGGCGGCATAATTGCTGCTGCAATACTGGATAAAGTCGGTCAGTGTGGCGCTGTCTGCCATGTTCTGCATACCCAGACTGTCGTCTGCCAGTTCCAGACCATCCTCTGTCACCCGATACCGCTGACAACGGTCATCTGCCACAACGGTGTTCTGCCATTCCGCCGTGCCGCCAGTCTGCACGATTATATTCAGATTGCCAGCGGTATATCCATACATGATCTCGTTTAAGTCTTCCGTGGCAAATCCGCCTTCTGATTCCAGATCAGAAGCGCACATATACAACATCAGGGTATAGCTGTCCGAAGCATTTCCCTGTACCTCCGGCGCGGTCTCTTCCTCCCAGTCTAGACAGCCGACTGCTGCAAAGCCAAACGTTGCCGCCATGCAGACCGCGGCAAATTTTCGAAACAATACCGGCATAAATCGCTCCTTTCGTTATTTCTTATGCTGCATTTCTCTCCCCCAAAATATTCTTGTATCCAGCTTCAAAAAAAAAGCAGAGATAACGAAAGATCTCTGCTTTTTCCAATGGCTTTGACAAGCCTATGTGATTCCAATATGAACAGTGGAAAAGGCAAAGGAAAGACAATGCCTTTTAAGAGCACTTTGCATAATATTTCTGCTTATACCAGTTCACTGCCATCCTTGGCTGTCATTTTTCCGGTAGCGATCAGAATCAGATCAATGAGCCACCAGATACCGAAACCGCCTGCTGTGATCAGCTTCAGGATACCCAGACCGACATATCCCAGATAAAAACGATCTACGCCCAGTTCTCCCAACAGAATGGAGAGAATCAATGCTGTGGTTTTGCTTTTCATGGTCATAACCTCCCTTCGTCCGGCACCGTTTCCGTTTGTCCGGAACGCGGTGCGTGTCGTTTGATATAGAACTTCCTCTGCTTATCCCGCAGATTCTTCCAATCCCATTACTGAATACAAATATGCAACTACAGCGTTGGCATCTTCTTCGGATACCTGTGTATACACGACGCTCTCGCCGTCATTGGTCAGCTGCAATTCTGAGCCGTCCTCTGAAATATCCCAGCCAAAGCTTGCCAGCAGATTGTAATTCTCATCGTAGGCATTCAGAGTATCATAGTCCATGCTCCACAGGAACGATCCCTGATCCAGTGTGCCGTCCTGGCTGAGTTCAATGATTTCCAGGGTATCGCTGCTCATGGAAATAGCAGATGCGCTAGTGTCATCAGTGCCTACCCAGTAAGTACCCTGCAAGTATTCCTGTACCTTTGCGGCAGTTGCCATTTGCTGCATTGCAGTTGCTGCATCAGAAAAGCTGTAGTTATCTGCCTGTGCCATGATGACATTGTTGTTGAGGATCATCACGCCATTTTCCACATCATAGCTCCACGGAATGGAAGCGATCTGGTTGGTCAGTTCTGCATCCTCGAAAATATAAATGGTAGGATCCCCTGCGGTAACGCCCCAGTAACCGGAAGCGGAAGAGCCGTCATCTGCTTCAAACACGATTTCTTCATCATTGAAGCCCATTGCATAGCAATTGTATTCTGCATCCATACCCAGCCAGAGAGTACCTGCCAGTGCTTCTGCATACGCTGCGGTTTCATCATCTGTACTGCCGCTTTCCTCTGCGTCTGTGTCATCTGCTGCAAGATCTTCTGCGTCTGCATCATCTGCCGCAGCATCCTTGGATTCCGCAGCAGATGATTCTGTCTTGGAAGAAGAAGCATCATCCCCTGAACCGCAGGCAGTTGCCAGTGCAGCCGTTCCAATCATTGCCATTGCAGTCAGCCATGCCAACATTTTTTTCAGTTTCACCAATTCTAATCTCCTTTTCAGTTTCGTCAGAACACGCCTTCGCCTGCTCTGGGCGGCGTTCCGGCATTTCGTTTAGAATGCCGCGCCGTTGATGATATAATTATACAGGAAGTTTCACAGTTATGCAATACATTTTACGTAAAACGCATTTTTTCTTCATGAAACGCAAAAATTCCTCTCGACAATCCATGAAAAATATGTTATAATGTAATCTGTAATCGTATGCCTATTCAAAAGTTTACAATCCAACGGAGGTGGTTTTGCATATGCATTTTGCACTGGTTGATGACTCTGCCGCAGACCGCAACAGTCTGAAATTATATCTGCACGTCTACCTGAAAAAACACCGCATCACCGCGGTACTGGAAGAATTCTCCTGTGCCGAGGATTATCTGGAAGCCGCACGGCACCAGATTTTCGATGTAGTTTTCCTGGATATTTATATGAAGGAAAAGACCGGCATGGACGCAGCCAAGGAGCTGTTCGCCGCCGGAAGCACCACAAAACTGATTTTTCTTTCCAGCAGCACCGACTTCCTCCGGCAAAGCTATTCTGTACGGGCGGTGTATTATCTGGTAAAGCCCATTGTGCCGGAGGAATTCGAACAGGCCATGCAGTTTCTGGAATTGCAGCCGGACTATGCCGTGCCGTTTCTGGAAATCGTTCAGGAAAATGTGCCGCGCAGCATTTCCACTGAAAAAATCCTGTATATTGATGTACAGGGGCACACCACGGTGATCCACACAGAGACCGAGTGCATCTCGCTTTCGGTTCCCTTCGGCAAGCTGACAGCACCTCTGGAAGCAGACGAGCGCTTTCTCCCCTGTATCCGGGGCATTCTGGTCAACATGCAGCACATTCAGGAAATGGACGGCAACCTGTTCCGTCTTTCCAGCGGCGAAACGCTGCCCATCAATATCCGCAACAAGAAAAAGATTGGTGAACAGTGGCGCACCTATCTCTACGATCAGATGGCAAAGGAGGATTGACGCTTTGATACTTACCCTGAAACGTTCTGGCAGCTTTGCCGTGCTCTTTGCCTGCCTGCTGACCTGTCTGGGCAGCGGCGCTCCGGTTTCGGCTGCGGCAGAAGAAGAACCAGAAGTTCTCACTGCAATCGCTTCCGCAGATGTTTTCTTCAGCGGCTTTCTCATTGCCACCGGAGATACCTTTGAACTAGAAGAATCCCAGTCTTATCTGGAGGATGCACTATCCTATCTGGTTGCCTACAATGAGGACGGCGGCGAAGCCCTGCTTCTGGCAGAGATCTCCGGCTGGGAAGCTGTAGACATTCAAACCGCAGGAACCTACACTGTCACGGTACACCTGTGTATTGACGATTCCGACAGAGATGCCGCAGACTATGTGCTTGCGCCGGAATTGGAGTACGTTTCCATTCCGGTCTGCATCAGCCAGCCAGATGCATTCGACCTGTTCTGTGCACGCAGTACGGCGGAGTACCATGTGATCTACTGCCTGCCGGAGCTTCATGAAAGCGACAAGATCTATGCCTATTCCAGTAAGCAGCCCTGCGACACCGCAGAACTGAACCGTTGTGCCTGGACACTGTGTGATGAGGAAACGGCGCTTCTTTCCCAGAATGGCTTTTTCATTATCCGAGACCGCCTGCCTGAAAAGTGGTATACCTATTTTTACATACAGACAAAAAATGCCCGTTCTCAGTACATTGGCATTTTTGAGGACGGCAGCCAGACCAAAGTGATCTCTATCGGTGGCGACCGGGACGGCAGCGACAATATATCATCATCTGCCCCGGCAGTTTCTCAGCCTGCCCCCACTGCGCCGGAAACTATCCCGGCAGAAACCCAGCCTGCTGTTACACAAACGCAAACAGCTCCGGTCAAGGTTCCGGCCGCGCCTGCCCCGACAGAGGAAAATGACAGCGCCGGTTCTCTCCAGGAGGAGCACAAGAAAAAAGCCTATTCCATTAACCGTGCTCCTGCCGAAACCACTCCTGCCAAGACCACATCCGCTTCTACCGATGCAAAGTCCAGTACCACGCAGCGCAAAACTACCGCAGCTCCTATAATGGAATATTCGGACAGCAATCGGGACACCATTTCCGGATACCGGCTGCGGTGCATGTTCGAGCAAAGCGGCGGTGCGGTATTCTCCAAGAATGGCATTACCCTTTCCATCCCCGAAGGCGCATTTTCCTGCACGGACTCCGACACTGTCACTGTTTCAATTACACCGAAAGAGGACGGCGATTACGCTGTACAAATCATGGTAAATGACGAAATGGTTTCCCTGCAAAAAGAAGTGACTCTGTGGTTTCCGGAATCGCTCTTTTCCCAGGATGTCGAACCGACACTGGAAGTCAACGGTGCCGCACAGTTGCTGGAATATGACGCAGACAGCTGTGCCTACCGCATGGACACCGACTATCTGGGACTCTTCTCCATTCCGGCAGCCGAGACGGCACACCATGTTCTGTACTGGATTTTTGGACTGGCCGGCGGAATTGCTGCGGTAGGGGTAGGTGTGTTCCTGTTCCTGTGGCTGCGGAAGCACAAACGATGAACCGGGGTAATCATTACATCCGGCTATATTTGGGTATGCTGCTGTCTGTGCTTCTGGCATCCCTGTTTTTCAGTGGACTGTACCGTTTCAACAACAAATATACCCAGCACACCACCCAGCCCATCAGCGGTCTGCTGATTCTTTCAGAAACAGATATGGAACAGCATCCCAGCCGCTATCTATGGCATGACTGGGCATATTATCCCAATGTGCTGTTAACGCCGGCAGACTTTCAGGATGGCAACCCCGACCGCTACATGACCTATGTCAATCTCCAGTCCGGAAACCGTATGGATCTCTCCGGGCAGAGCGATCAGGCACGATTTGGCTGCGGCACCTACCTGCTTCACATACAGGTTCCCAACACCCACATCAGCTACTCTTTGGACATGCCGGAGGTGTTCTCGGCGTATCGGCTGTACATCAACGGCAATCCGGCCTTGTCTATCGGAAATCCCGACCCTGACCACTACCAGGATGCCACTGGAAGCCGGCTGATCACCTTCTTCCCGGATGAAAACGGCAGGATTACCATTTTGATTGCCGTCAGCAATCAGTCGTATTTTTACAGCGGCATGACTTTTCCACCGGCATTCGGCACGCCTCAAGCGCTGAACTACACGCGGGGAATCCGGCTGGGACTGCGGCTTTGCACGATTTTCATGTTTCAGATTGCCATTCTGGTGTGCGGATATTTCTGGTTCCGGACGCGTCACAAAAACGCCGCCCTCCTGGCGCTGCTCTGCCTGCTGATGATCGGATGGACAGTATACCCCCTGCTGCATACGCTCTTTCTGCTGCCTGTATTCCCCACCTACTGGCTGGAAACGCTGTGCTGTTACGGAACGCTGGCGCTGCTGCTCTATCTGCACAACCAGGTCTGCGGCATTTCCGCTACTGTTTCCCGTATCAGCTGCGGCGTTGCCGTGAGTGTCTGCATCGGTCTTTCGGGATATTTTTTCGGTGCATCTGCCATACCGGACTGGGGTATTGCCGCAGTTTCCCATATCCTCACCGGATATAAGCTGCTGCTTTCCGCGTACCTGATTCTCACCGCATTCCTGACTGCGCGTAAAAGCGAAAAGAATCATAAGCTGCTCTATGTCTCCCTCTTTTTCAGCTGTGCCTGTCTCTGGGATCGTATCTATCCGGCCTATGATCCCATCTTCGGCGGATGGTTTCTGGAATGGGTTTGCACAGTGCTGATCTATATGCTGTCCGTGATGCTGTGGAGATTTCTGGCAGAAAGCTATACCCAGAACTGCCTGCTCCAGCAGCAAAACCACAATGCCGAAAAACAGCTGGCCATGCAGACCAACTACACCCTTCAGCTGCGGGAACAAATTGAAATCCGAAGGCGGTTTGTTCACGATTTCCGCCACCATCTCCGCACACTGCATACCCTGGCAGAGCAGACCGGCGACCAGACGGTTCTGGAATATCTGGACTCTATGGGAGAATACAGCAGCGGTACGGGAAAAGCTGCGGAAACCTACTGCGGCAGGCCAGCGGTAGATGCGCTGCTGTTCTACTATGACAATCTGGCAGAAATCCGACATATCGACCTGTCTTTGCAATTTCAGATACCGGAATCATTTCCTATGACTGACGTGGAGCTTTGCACATTACTGGGAAATCTGCTGGAAAATGCTGTAGAAGCATGTCTGCGAATGCCGCCGGAAGCACCAAAGCGCATTCTGCTAAAAACTGCCTGCAAGCCCGCATTCTGGTACATGGTGATTGAAAACACCTATGATGGCATACTTGTTCCAAAGGAACAGCAGGGTCTTTTCACCAGAAAGAATAACCGCGAATACCACGGTATCGGGCTTTCCTCCGCTATTCATGTTGCAGAAAAGCACAAGGGCACATTAGACGTACAACCAAGCGCAAAACTATTTCGGGTGGGTGTCCTGATTCCCACTGGAAAGCACGCCACAACCCCAAAAGCAATGCCGCCGCAGTAACTGCTTCGTCCCCACCTTGACAAACCCTGAAACCGTGCTATAATAAAAGTATGCTTGAAGGAAGCACGGCTGCGTTTTCTCCAAACAGTTTTGAAATATCTGGAAAGGAAGTCTGAAACATGAGAAAAAATTTTGGTGCACAGACCTGGATGTACCCGATGCCGGTTTTGATTGTAGGAACCTATGATGAAAATGGTGTGCCGGATGCTATGAACGCTGCCTGGGGCGGCATTTATGAAACCAATCAGATTATGCTCTGCCTGAGCGAAAGCCACAAGACCACGCAGAACATCCGCAAAAAGGGCGCTTTCACCGTCAGCTTTGCCACTGCAAAGACAGTTGTTCCTTCTGACTATGTGGGAATCGCTTCTGGAAACAAAGTTCCCGACAAGCTGGAAAAGGCCGGATTCCACACCGAAAAGAGCACTTTCGTAGACGCACCTTTGATTCAGGAACTGCCCATGGCACTGGAATGCAAGCTGGTGAAATTCAACGAGGATGGCATTGTCATTGGTGAAATCGTTAATGTCAGTGCAGCAGAATCCATCCTGAATGCAGAAGGAAACATCGATGCGGAAAAGCTGGATCCCATTGTTTTTGACAGCGTACAACATGTATACCGCAAGCTGGGCGATGTAGCAGGAACTGCCTTTTCTGATGGAAAGCAGCTGCAATAATCTCCTTTGCATATCTTTGTAAAACAATAAAAAACCGGAGCAAACCGCGCTTCCCTTTTCACAAGGGAACCGATTTGCTCCGGTTCTTTTTATGCATTCCATTTCAAACGATGTCGGATGCTTACCACCCTGTCACCATTTTGTGGCTGATATAGGCCACTGTTCCGTAATAATCAATCTTGTACCAGTAGCCGTCATAGCTGTATACAGAGAAGGTATCTCCGGCAGAAACAGTACCGATTACATTGCTGTCATTGTCCTTGGAAGGCGTGCTGCGGACATGAGCAGTAGAGCCAGTTACTTTTACCATGGTGTAGGAATATTCGTCTCCGTTAGTAACGATCGCACCGGAAGACAGATACTTTGTGGGAACATAGCCAAAAATGCCGTACATATCATGAGAGCCGTCATCTGTACTGATATAGGAGAAGCTGCCGGTTGTTCCCCAGACATACACATTGTCATTCTGATACAGGGTATTTGCCTCTGTGGTGGGAGAGTTCAGGTTTGCCTCCGGATAAATGTACACAGAAGAACAGTTGACATGCATCACCGTAGCATTGGTTCCCATGGAAAATCCGTAATAGCTGGGATCTGCCGCGCCGTTTACATAGTTCGGAGAAGCTGCCTGCTGTGCCGGTGCCTGTGTTACGGCAGCAGGCGCTGCTGTTTCTGCCGGAGCCGCAGTCGGTGCCTCAGTGGGAGCCTCTGTAGGCGCTTCGGTCGGTGCTTCTGTAGCAGTCGTTTCTTCTACGGAATCCTCCTGAGTCACAGCTGCATCCAGATGCTTCCGGGGCGAGCCATCCGAAGAATTGGTACTGTTCTGATACAGCAGCACACCCACAATGGCCACTACCAGCACCAACAGCGCCAGCAGTCCGGCAATAATGATCATCAGCGGTGAGCGTTTCTCCGCGGCTGGACGAACCGGTGCTGCCGCAGGTTCCGGCTGCCAGCCGTAGATGTTGTCCCCTGCCGGCGGTGTCTCCGGTGTGGTTTCCGGCTGAGGTGCCGCGTTGGAATAGGCGGTCTGCTGTCCCTTTGCTGCCGGCGGAACGGTCTGGGATGCACTGCTGTTGGAATAAACTGACTGCTGTCCCGGCGCTGCCGGCGGAACTGCCTGCGTTGCATTCTGCGTGCCGCACTTAGTGCAAAAGACTTCTTCGTCCCCCATAGCACAGCCGCACTTGGTACAATATTTCATGAAAAATCCTCCCCCTGTTTTCAGAAGCCAATCAGGAGACTTCTGCGGCATCCTGGTATCCAGACTGCCGTTTCTTTGGAATTTCTTCTATTATATCGCATTTTCTGTAAATTGTCAATCAATTTGTCACACAGCGTACAGAAATCCGATTTTTGTTCGTCTTTACACCAGTTTCATCTGACCAGTTCCCGGCAAATCTTTCGCCATGCCGCCGGCAGCCGGAATGGTTTTCACCCGGTATTTTTTCAAAGCGGCCGCTTCCTCCTCGTCCAGAATCCGTGCTTCACACACCAGATGCTTGGCTTTCAGGGTAACAACCTGAACGCCCTGAGTATCCCGAGTTGCCTTTGATGCAATCAGGCTGCTGTCTGCCAGCACTGCCCGGTTCCCGTCTGTGCGGAAAAACAGGTTCTGCTCCGTTCCGGCCGGAATCTGGAGCACCTGTACCAGCGGTGACTTGGCGCTGTACGCCTTTTGCAGTTTTTTCCGGTTGGTCTTGGTGGCATAGGCCGACAGCGGCACACGCGCCGCCTTTCCCCCGGCAAAGGCAAACAGCAGATCTCCGCTGTAGTCCGTGGTTGCTATCATCTGCACCACGGCTTCCCCATCGGCAAAGCCCAGCTTCGCCGGCACGTAGTCTCCCAGGACGCTGGCCTTACACTCACCGAACTCGCTGACCTTGGTTTTGTACACCTGCTGCTGATTGGTAAAGAAGAGCAGCTCTGTACGATTGGTGCTTTCCAGATGGCAACAGATCTCGTCCTCTTCCTTGAGCTTCTGCTCGCTGTTCATCCGCAGCGAAGCCGGCAGAATCTTTTTGAAATAGCCGCCGCGGGACAAAAACAGATGCACCGGATAATCCGGGATGTCATCCTCCACAGACTCTTCCTCCACGTCCGAAGCGTAGTAGAACAGAGTCTTTCTGGGCTGGCCGTACTTCTTCGCGGTTTCCTTCAGTTCGGTAATGATAATGCGCTTGATCTTCTTCGGATCCTTTAAGGTTTCCTCCAGCTCGGCAATATCTGCTTTCAGCTGGTCGGTTTCCTGTGTCCGCTTTAGAATATATTCCCGGTTCAGATGGCGCAGCTTGATTTCCGCCACATATTCCGCCTGGATTTCATCAATGCCAAAGCCGATCATCAGATTCGGCACAACGTCTGCCTCTTCCTCTGTCTCCCGGACAATCCGGATGGCCTTGTCAATATCCAGCAGGATTTTTTCCAGTCCCAGCAGCAGATGGAGCTTTTCCTTCTTCTTTTGCAGATCAAAGCACAGCCGCCGCCGCACGCATTCCATCCGGAACGCCGTCCATTCTTCCAGAATTTCCCGGATGCCCATGACCTTGGGCGTACCGCCCACCAGAATATTAAAATTGCAGGAATAGCTGTCCTGGAGCGGTGTCAGCCGGAAGAGCTTTTGCATGACCTTTTGCGGATCGCTACCTCGTTTCAGATCAATGGCAATTTTCAGGCCGTCAATGTCCGTTTCATCCCGGACGTAGGAAACTTCCCGAAGTTTTCCCTGTTTGATGCAGTCCACAATCTTGTCCACAATGGCTTCAATGGTGGTGCTGTAAGGAATTTCTGTCACTTCCAGACAGTTATCCTCTTTATTATATGTCCACTTGGAGCGCACCCGTACACTGCCTCTGCCCGTCTCATAGATCTTCCGCAGCTCGTCCTCCTCATAGAACAAAAAGCCGCCGCCGGGGAAATCCGGCCCTTTCAGAGTGGAAAGAATATCATGCTTCGGATCCCGGATCACGCCAATGGCTGTTTCGCACACTTCTGCCAGATTAAACGGGCAGACGCTGCTGGCCATGGAAACGGCAATTCCCACATTGGCATTGACCAGAATCGTGGGAAATGTGGTGGGAAACAGGGTGGGTTCCTGCATGGTGTTGTCATAGTTGGGAACAAAATCCACCGTGTCCTTGTCAATGTCCCGGAACAGCTCATTGCAGATAGGCTCCAGCTTTACCTCTGTATAACGGGAAGCCGCATATGCCATATCCCGGGAGTAGAATTTTCCGAAGTTTCCCTTGGACTGTACAAACGGGTGCAGCAGTGCCTCATTGCCCCGTGCCAGACGTACCATGGTGTCATAAATTGCACTGTCTCCATGAGGATTGAGCCGCATGGTCTGCCCCACCACATTGGCAGACTTGGTAAGGCCGCCGCTGAGCAGATTCATCTTATACATGGTATAGAGCAGCTTTCGGTGAGACGGCTTAAACCCATCAATTTCCGGCAGCGCACGGGAAATGATGACACTCATGGCATAGGGCATGTAGTTCTTTTCCAGTGTCTCTGTAATCTTTTCTTCTTCCACAATTCCTGCGCCTGCAATATAGGCACCGGAGATTGCACTCTTTTTTGGTTTATCCGATTGTTTTCTTCTTGCCATTTTTGTCCTCGCTTTTTTGCTGTATCTTAGAGCGCGTTCCTGTCCGCATGAAATACACGTCTTTTCGGCAAAATTTTAACAGGAACACGTTTTAGCTGATATCTGCCAGTTCCAGATAATCGCTGCCGTATGCGGCAATAAAGTCCTTGCGTCCCTGGAGATCGTCTCCCAGGAGCATATCAAACATGGCCGCTGTTTCCTCAATACCGGCCGCCGTCACCTGAATCAGCCGGCGTGTTTCCGGATTCATGGTCGTCAGTGCCATCATATCCGCTTCGTTCTCGCCCAGACCTTTTGACCGCTGGAGCGTGTACTTTTCTCCGTCAATCTCAGCAAGAATCTCCGTCTTTTCCTTTTCCGTATACGCAAAATAGGTACGCTTTTTGGTAGTGATTTCAAAGAGCGGTGACTCTGCAATATACACATAGCCCTCATTGATCAGAGTCGGAGTCAGACGATAGAGCATAGTGAGAATCAGCGTCCGAATCTGAAAGCCGTCTACGTCCGCATCCGTACAGATCACAATTTTATTCCACCGCAGGCCGTCCAGGTGGAAGGAGGAAATATCCTTATTGGCCTTTGTGCTGACCTCTACGCCGCATCCCAGCAGCTTCATAATATCCGTAATAATATCATTTTTAAAGATCTTGTTGTAGTCTGCCTTCAAGCAGTTCAGAATTTTACCACGTACCGGGATTACTGCCTGAAACTCTGCGTCTCGTGCCATTTTAACCGATCCAAGTGCTGAGTCACCCTCTACAATATAGAGTTCCCGGCGGCTGAGATCCTTGCTGCGGCAATCCACAAACTTCGGGATCATATTGGTGACATCAATGGTACCTGCCAGTTTTTTCTTTAGATTCAGCCGTGTTTTTTCTGCGTTTTCCCGGCTGCGCTTATTCACCAGCACCTGCGCGGCAATTTTTTCTGCCTCATCTGGATTTTCGATAAAGTAGATTTCCAGCTGATGCTTCAAAAAATCTGTCATGGCCTCATAGATAAACTTATTGGTAATAGCTTTTTTCGTCTGGTTTTCATAGCTGGTCTGGGTAGAAAAGCTGGAAGAAACCAGCACCAGACACGCCTCGACATCTTCAAATTTCAGCTTGGATTCATTTTTCAGATACTTGTTGTTCTGCCGGAGGTAGGCATCAATCTGATAGACAAACGCCTGCTTCACCGCTTTTTCCGGCGAACCGCCGTGTTCCAGCCAGCTGGAATTGTGATAGTATTCCAGACGCTGTACCTGGTTGGAAAAAGTCAGGGCAACGCCCAGCTTTACCTTATAATCCGGCTTATCCTCCCGGTCTCTGCCCTCTCTCTGACAGCTCCAGTCCTGGACAGAGGTCAGCGCCGTTTCGCCGGCAATTTCCCGGACATAGTCTGCAATGCCATTTTCATAGAGGAACTGCTGCTCTGTAAAGGAGCCGTCTGCCTCTTCCTTCCGGAACACAAACAGCAGGTTCGGGTTTACAACTGCCTGCCGCCGCAGTGTGTCACAGTAGTAATCATCCGGCACGTCAATTTCCGTAAAGACATCCAGATCAGGCATCCAGCGGGTACGGGTGCCGGTCTGCTTTTTCCGTGTAGGCTTTTTTTCCAGGCCGCCAATATTTTCTCCTTTTTCAAAGTGTAGGTTGTACTGATAGCCGTCCCGAATAATTTCCACATCCATATAGGCAGATGCAAACTGGGTGGCACACAGACCCAGGCCGTTGAGTCCCAGGGAATAGGCATAGTTGTCCTCGCCGGCATCATATTTTCCTCCGGCATACAATTCACAGTATACCAGTTCCCAGTTATACCGATTTTCATTCTTGTTAAAATCCACCGGACATCCACGGCCGAAGTCCTCTACTTCTACCGAGTGATCCTGATACTTCGTCACAATAATTTTTCCGCCGTATCCTGCGCGGGCTTCATCAATGGAATTGGAAATGATTTCAAAAATCGAATGGGCACAGCCATCCAGACCATCTGAACCAAAAATAACACCAGGCCGCTTCCGTACTTTATCCGGGCCTTTCAGCATTGTGATACTTTCATTATCATAGGTTTGCTTCTTCGCCATGATCTCATCCTTTCTCTTTTTGCTCCGTTTTTGCATAAACATATCTATTATACCATCTTAAAATCAAAAAATCAAGTTTTACGCATCAATTTTCTGTTTCTGCAAAAACAGCATCCAAAAGTATTCCCTTTGCTGTATTGCCGCCTGCCGGAGCGGATTGGCATGGTTTTCCCACTTTCCTTCCATCAGCCTCAATCCTCTTAATAATAAAAAGCAAACGTGCACTATATTCGACAAAATATGAGATTAGTTCCGAAAAAAATAAACTTGACAAAATTACAACGCTGTGCTATAATAATATAGTCGGTTGACACCGAGAACGCCATGCGGGTGTAGTTCAATGGTAGAATTCCAGCCTTCCAAGCTGGTTACGTGGGTTCGATTCCCATCACCCGCTCCACATGCGCCTTTAACTCAGCTGGATAGAGTAACTGCCTTCTAAGCAGTAAGCCACTGGTTCGAATCCAGTAAGGCGCGCCAAATGTCCCGCTGAGGGGCACAAATATGGTGGGTGTAGCTTAGCTGGTTAAAGCGTCGGATTGTGGTCCCGAAGATCGTGGGTTCGAATCCCATCTCCCACCCCACTAAATATCACGCAAATTAGGTGTAATACAAGTTTTGTTTTGAAGCTTTGTATTGCATCTTTTTTGCGTTTTCCTAACAGATACCTAACATATAAAATTCAGCACCGAAAAAACAGATGCCCTGGCAAACCTGAGAGAAGCCCATGTATTCATATTCACTACCCTCTCTAAATAGATGTCCGGCATAAGTCACATCTAGTTCAATAAAAAAGATTCCTCCCAACTGCCTATTCGTTGAGAGGAATCTTTTTATTTCATTGAATCATTTTTACGAAGCAAGAACATTTTCCGTTCCGGACAGCGTAAAGGTAACGCTAAAGCTTTCCTTTGGCATATCATAGGTAAGCGGTGTGAGATCGGTGTTGTAGATATTGACCAGCTCGATGTAGAAATTGCCCTGATCGTCTGCCATTACCAACGGATTGCTGATCGGGATTTCGGTATCGTCCGCCTTTACCACAACATCGCTCACCTTCAGCTTATTGCTGTACGCAAAGTCGCTGCTGACAAAGAGCATGTTCAGCTTGCTGCTGTCTGAGGAGAAGTCATAGCCATCTACCGATACGGTGTAAGTGCCATCTCCGGTGATAGTAGCATCTGTAAAAGTTGCGCCAGTGTCAATGGTCTCATCATCATCGCCCCACTTGATCAGGGTGTTGAAGTGATCGGTTGCGCCGCCGTACGTTGCATCATCATACGCATTCCGGAAGGTGTACACCTCTGTCTGAATTCCGATGTATGCATGTACTTCCGATGCTTTTTCATTTTTGGTTTCAATCTTCAGATCCAGGCCAGCCTGCGGATCCTTATCCTTTACTGCCTTCAAAATGGTGGAAATAATCTCCGGCTGTGTCTGTTCATAGGTATTCCGGTCGAACAGACCAAAACCATATACGCCGTTGAAGCCGTTGTCCCAGTATACCGGAATCATGCCCATTGAAGCAGCCCTACCTGCAACATAGCCGTCCCAGTATGCACGGTTACCCTGGAGCTGTCCGCTGAAATCTGCATATGCAGAGGATTTGTCAATGCAGCCGTACTCGCCGATAATAACCGGGATATCGTTGGCAACAAACTTATCGTGAAGCTTCTGGAACTGCTCATCCAGATATGTCTGATCGCCCCACTTCGGATAGTTCATCTTCGAGAAGCCATAAGTATCAATCAGATTCAGACCGTAGTCACCCCACAGGATGGTTTTCAGATCTTCCTGACCACAGTAATCCCACGGGTCATAGTAGTGTACCGAAACCATC
>UMGJ01073884.1_pt1 | contig 117659 bp, 118 predicted proteins | sample 1965221 | NCBI WGS metagenome assembly UMGJ01 (sample SAMEA4836067, study PRJEB28245) | human gut metagenome | biome: gut microbiome; material: fecal sample | place: Denmark | collected 2008
CATTTCGAGTGCGCCCCGTTATGACCACTTCGATACGTCTCCATAGAACGTTATATATTATACCATGTAAAAACACGTTTGTCAAGGGTCTGTGTCAGATTTAACATTTTGTTAAAAAATATAAGTGCACGATTGCGTTTGTGAACGAATTGCACAAATCAAAGTTGAAAATCATCGCGCTATATGTGCAAGTCTACAAAACTGAAAAACTTTGCGGAAAAGTGTTGACAAAGGGGCAAAATAAGTGTATAATATACAAGTCGGTTGACGAGGAAAACCTCAGAAAGCGACACTAAATATGGCGGTATAGCTCAGTTGGCTAGAGCACTTGGTTCATACCCAGGGTGTCGTTGGTTCAAATCCGACTGCCGCTACTTTACGGCCCGTTGGTCAAGCGGTTAAGACACCGCCCTTTCACGGCGGAATCATGGGTTCGATTCCCGTACGGGTCATTTTATCAAACGCAGATGATTTTTATATCGTCTGCGTTTTTTGTTGCCGTAAGATCAATTGACGTAATTGTTGACAAAGGTTCACCGAGCTGAACTGCTCGAAGTGAATGATCAAGCAGGAGATAATGGCTGCGTTTTGTTTGCCGGAAACGAGCCGGAGAATTACTATTATTCGATCGGCGGCGGGGTGCACATGGGCGAGAGCGCCGAGGAACCGGTCAAAAGAGAGGTGCTTGAAGAAACGGGCGTTTTCTACGCGGAACGCAGGAACTTCAAAGCAATAGCATGACATTCGGTGTGAAAGAAAATATGGCTTGGCTTCCGATAAAAGATCTGCATAAATACAAGGCGTTCCCGAGCTTTATGAAAGACTATCTGAGCAGGGAACACACTGGTATCGAGCATATCGTTACTGATGAAAGAAAATGATATAGTATATTATATATTGGCAGAAAAGTAAATTTAAAATATATTTTAGAGAGTGCAATAGCGTGGAGAAATATAACGATTTAAGTAAAACGATCTCGCATGTGATCGTTTTAAGTCACTATTCTGTTTGCTATGCTGACGCCGCACACTTGACTATCACAGTAAAATGTGCTATAATGATTTTGTCAAATAGCAAAGTTATTTTGCTAAATGTAGTTAGCCTAAGCTAACGCAAACAATGCGTATCTGCAAAAAATCACGAGGTATCGTAAATATTAGCACTGCAAGTTGTACTTTTTTCTGCTGTACTTTCTTATGGTTATGTTTGCGGTCAAAAATGACGATCCGAACTGCCGTTATATCTATCCGAAGGAATATACTGGTGAGGCGGTGAAGCGCGGGCTTGCCGGCCGCGAGGAAGTCACGAAGGGGAGCAAACGCTTCATGATACCTTGTAAACTGAAAACGGAGATGTTCTAATGAGTGAAAAAATCAAGCCTGTGCTCAATGGCGCGGCGGAAACCATGCTCCAGAGCTTTTACGCTCGGGCGATGTACAGTAAAGATCCGAAACATAAATTTCATGACGCAAAAGCTGAGGAAATAGTTGCCAAACTCGACTATGATTTTAGCAATGCGCAGAATGACGCGGCGATGAGCGGAGGAGTTGTCGCGAGAACTATCGTTTTTGACGAGCTGGTCGGCGACTTTATAGCGAAAAATCCCGATTGCACGGTCGTAAACATCGCCTGCGGACTGGATACGCGCTTTTACCGTATGGATAATGGCAGAATAACTTGGTATAATCTGGACTTGCCCGAAACCATTGAAGTGCGCGACTCGCTCTACCATGAATCGGGCAGAGTGTCGACTGTGGCTTGTTCGGCTTATGACCCCGAGTGGGCGCGGATGATCGAGAAGCGCGGCAAAATGTTATTCGTTATCGAGGGGCTTTCGATGTACCTCACCGCCGAGCAGGTGCGCGATATGCTCGCAATAATACGCGACAATTTCGACAATGCGACAGTGATGATGGAGTGTCTGTGCCCGAAATTTGTCAAAAAAGAGAGCCTGGAGCGCTCGATTCAGGCAACGGGCGCGAAATTCAAATGGGGCGCGAACAGCTTCGACGACCTCGGCGAGGCGGGAAGAGGTTTTCGCCGTGTGAAGGACGACAATATCCTGCGCGGAATGTGGACGCTCAGCCCCGCGTACAAACTCGTGACGTGGATACCGATCATGAAGACTTTTGCGCAGAAAATTCTGGTATTTGAAAAAACGTGACCGGTATTAACCGTACTTGATAATTAGTGCTGATTGCTGCATGCAGAAACAGTCCATTTTTCTGTACACGTAAGCAACGCTTGACAATTCGCATTTGCGGTGTTATACTATTATGAGTGCATAGCGGTTTGCTGTTTGTACAAACTATTTCTAGCGGAGATGTAATTATGTGGTTTGTATACGCATTGCTTTCAGCCGTTTTCGCGGCGCTGACCTCTATACTTGCTAAGGTCGGAATCGACGGCGTTAATTCAAATCTCGCGACGGCGATACGCACTGTTGTGGTGGTCATGATGGCGTGGCTGATGGTGCTAATTACCCATTCTCAGGGCGGTATCTCGGAAATTGGCAGAAAAAGTTGGCTGTTTCTAGTGCTTTCGGGCTTGGCAACGGGCGTTTCGTGGCTCTGCTACTACAAGGCTATCCAGCTCGGCAGCGTTTCAAAGGTCGTGCCGATAGATAAGCTCAGCGTTGTCATCACACTTGTGCTCGCGTTTATCTTTCTGCATGAGGAATTTACTGTTAAATCAGTAATTGGCTGTATACTTATAGCGGCAGGCACATTGCTCATGGTACTCTAAACTACCCAAAATTGATTACGATAATCAGGTTTGCGAGCTTGGAAAATCGCTGTGATTTTATATCATAGGAGCAGACATACTGCACAAAAGCAGTGCGTCTGCTATTTTTTTATAGACTATGTAAATTTGTGCATTGACAAACGACCTGCATTATGTTATGTTGTAATTGGGTTAGTGTATGCAAACCAATTTGACGGAAAGGTAATAACATGTATTTTGAAATTTTTCGCGGTATTCTCATACCCTTTCTCGGCACATCGCTCGGCGCGGCGGGCGTGATGATCTATGTCGTCGTTGAGGAACTTATTCACGAAATGTCCGAAAATCCGCACCCAAATATCGGGACTGTCTTTTTCGCGGTAGGCTTCGTGGTGATGATGTCGCTGGACGTTGCACTAAGCTGATTTGTGCATATTAAATAAAACTGTTGAGAAAAATAAGTACAGATTTGATAATTGTATCTAAAGTAAAAGTGTGCTATAATAGTTAAGGTGACGAAAACTTTTCTCAGTCTGCAAAATTTTTCGCCGCCAAGACCACGAAGGGAATGATTACAATGGGAAACAACAATACAAATTGGGGCTATGAAGCCGTATTTTACCAGATATATCCGCTCGGATTTTGCGGCGCGCCTTTTGAAAACGATGGCGTGCAGGAGCACCGTATCTTGAAAGTGCTCGACTGGGTGGATCATATAAAGGAGCTCGGCTGCAACGCAGTTTACTTTTCGCCAGTTTTTGAGTCGGACACACACGGCTACAACACCCGCGATTATTCGAAGATCGACTGCCGACTCGGCACGAACGAGGACTTCAAAAAGGTCTGCGACGTACTGCATGAGCAGGGAATAAAGGTCGTGCTCGACGGCGTTTTCAACCATGTCGGCAGAGGCTTTCCGCAGTTCCGCGACGTTGTCGAGAAGCGCTGGGATTCGCCCTATAAGGACTGGTTCAACATCAATTTCGACGGTAACAGCAACTACAACGACGGCCTGTGGTACGAGGGCTGGGAGGGTCATTACGACCTCGTCAAGCTTAACCTGCGCAATCCAGCTGTCGCCGACCATATTCTGAACGCTGTTAAGGGATGGATAGAGGAATTTGGTATAGATGGTATTCGTCTGGACGTTGCCTACTGCCTTGATTTCGACTTCCTCAAGCGCCTGCGTTCGTTCACCGACAGCCTTAAAGAAGACTTTTTCCTCGTCGGCGAGCTGCTTCACGGCGATTACTCACGCTGGGTAAATCCTGAAATGCTGCATTCTGCTACCAATTATGAGTGCTACAAGGGTCTGTACTCCAGCTTCAATTCGATGAATATGTTCGAGATCTGTCACTCGCTGAAAAACCGTTTCGGCCCTGAAAACTGGTGCCAGTACCGCGGAATGCACCTCCTCTGCTTCACCGATAACCACGATGTTACGCGCGTCGCGAGCATCCTCACCGACCCGCGCCACTTGCCGCTCATCTACACGCTGCTCTTCGGAATGCCCGGAATTCCCTGCGTTTACTACGGCAGCGAGTGGGGCGCAAAGGCTGAGAAAAAGGACGGCGACCCCGCTCTTCGTCCCTCGTTCGATAAGCCCGAGAGCAACGAGCTTACCGCGCACATCGCCGCGCTCGCAAAGGCTCACCGCGGAACTAAGGCGCTCTGCTACGGCGACATCAAGATACCTGTTCTTACCAACAAGCAGTGCGTTCTCCAGCGCGATTTTGAGGGTCAGCGCGTGTTTGTCGCGATAAATGCCGACGATCAGCCGTTCACCGCGCATTTCGACGCAGGCTACGGACTTGCCGATGACCTCGTTACCGGCGAAACTCACGACTTTGGCGGCGGCAGCGAACTTGCTCCTTACTCCTCGCATATTTGGCTCTGCAAGTAAAGTGTACAGATTCTTGTACAGATAATTCGCTTACTTTTTAGTACAAATATTTGTACAATTAAAAACACGGTAGTGCACTAGTACGAATTTCAGTACAGTTAATTTGAATTGTAGCAAGTCCAATAAATCGTACAATTAAATTGAAGCATAAAAATAACCGCAGTCGATGAAAACTGCGGTTATTGCTTTTATATAAGAATATGAACTTAGTCTACGGTCTCAAGACCCTCTGCCTTGAACGCCTGACGGAGGTCGTCGATGAGGTCTTTCTTGTCTTCGATACCGATAGCTACGCGGTAGAATCCGCCGTGGAATTCCTGCGGATAGAGGTACATTCTCTCGTCGTCCTCGCCGAGGAACACGATAAGGCTGGCGTCATGTCCCAGCGATACAGCCGATGTGAAAATATTAAGATGAGTTACGACTCTGTTGTAGAGATCGTGCTCGCCCTTCAGACCAAATGAAAGCACACCACCGAAGCCGTTCTTCATCTGTTTTACAGCAAGCTCGTGACCCTTATGGCTCTTCAGACCGGGGTACGCAACGAAGCTTACGCAAGGCTGCTTCTCGAGCCACTCGGCGATGGCGAGCGCGTTGTCGTTGTGCACCTGCATTCTCAGCGGGAAAGTTACCGCGCCGCGCATGATGAGCCATGCGTTGAACGGGCTGATAACGCCGCCAATATTTACCTGTGCCTGATAGCGGATCTTGTCCATGTCCTCGTGGTTGCCGATTATTGCGCCGCCCATCGAGTCGCCGTGACCGTTGATGTATTTGGTAAGGCTTTCCACAACAAAGTCAACGCCGTACTCCAGCGGACGGGTGTTGTAGGGCGAAGAGAATGTGTTGTCCGCCGAAACGAGAATTCCGTGCTCGTGCGCCAGCTTTACGATGCCTTCGATGTCGCAGATGCAGAGGGTCGGGTTGCCGGGAGTCTCGAAATGGATAAGCTTGGTATTCGGCCTAATTGCTGCTTTTACCTTTTCGAGGTCTGTGCAGTCAACTATCGAGGTTTCGATGCCCCATTTTTCAGTCCAAAGCTCGTTGAAAATGCGGTAAGTGGCGATATATGTAACGGTGGAGAAGATAACGTGGTCGCCCTTTTTCAGTTTGGTGAAGAAAAGCGCGGAAAGCGCCGCAACGCCGCTCGCCAGAACTACGCAGTCCTCGCCGCCCTCAAGATTAGCGATCTTTTTCTCCAGCAGACCCTGATTTACGCCGCCGTTGCGGGTGTAGATCTTGTCCTCGGAAGCCGACCAGTTCATGGTAGAAGGGTCGTAGGGAAGCAGGAAGCTGTTCGCCATGTTGATAGCAGGCTCTATAGCGCCCGTGCCGGGATCGGGCTCGTTGCCGACGTGGATAGCGCGGGTGGTGAAGCTCAGCCCATCGTAATTGTGTACTTTTTTTTCGCTCATATTTTTTCGTCCTTTCGCGTGTTTTTTGCAAAATTCGTAATAAACCAAATTATATTATATCATACTATCCCGCTATGTTTGTAAAGTTTTTCTGAATTTTACCCAAAGCTTGCCGCACAATTTTCCTTTTGCTTGACATACTGCCGTGCTTGTGATACAATTATTATTAAAATTTGAAAGCTGGTGCGTGCTATAAAAATGAAGAAAATTCGCGGTATTGTGGAAAATGCCCGCGCGGCGGCGCTGTATTTTGAAGCTTTTCCGCCCGAGGAACGTGCGCCGTGGCTTCTTCTCGCTAAAAAAGCCCGCAATGCAAACGTCGATAACTGGGGCATCTACGCCGACGGCAGATTCGCAGGGCTGATGTACGTTGTAAATCATGCCGATCTCTCCTATGTTTTCTATTTCGCAGTCAAAAAAGATTTCCGCGGAATGGGACTGGGCGCTCGCGCTCTGAAACTTGCCCGTAAGCACTACGCCGGCAGACGCTTTTTCCTCGCGATAGAGAGCTTAGACCCCGCTGCCGATAATTACGACGAACGTGTAAAGCTCCGTGATTTTTACCTGCGCGGCGGTCTTTTGCCGATGGGCATGAACGTTCAGGAGGGAAGCGTGGTCTACGAACTGCTCGGATGCGGCGGAAAGGTCGCGGCGGAGGAATACAGCGCCCTTATCGCCGAATACCTCTGCAAGACGGTTTTCAGAGGCGTAACGATGCGGATCTTGCCGCCCGAAAATTAGCTTTTATATAAGGTATACCTTAGGCACATTTTTCCTCTTAACACAGATCTGTCATTTGTTTGATACCATAATTTCAGATTACGGCGGTGAAAAATTTGTAAAAAGGGGTTCACATTCGCGAAAAAATGTGGTATAATAAAACTAAGTAAATGTGCGCGGTCGGCGACCCTCCGCGTGGAAAGGAAAGTAAAGATGACAAAATATATTGGCGCAAAATGCTCGGTCTGCGGCGAAATGTTCAAAGACGGCGACGACATAGTCGTGTGCCCCGACTGCGGCACGCCTTACCATCGCGCCTGCTGGGATAAAAATGGCGAGTGCATAAACCACGAGTTGCATGAGTCAGGCATGAGCTGGAGCGAAAAGATGGAAAGCGAAAGGCTCGAAGCCGCCTCACACGGCGAACCGATACGCTGCATACGCTGCGGGACAGAAAACGACCCCGGCACGATGTTCTGCGTTGAGTGCGGAATGCCGCTCGCGCAGGGCAGGAACGACGCGCGTCCCTTCAACGGCACGCAGGCTCAGTCCGACCAGTCCGAAGAACAACCGAACCAGAACGGCTTCTTCAATTACAGCCAGCCGAACGCCGACGCGCAGAGCGGGCAGGATCAGCAAAACCAGCAGGGCTTCTCGAACGGTTTCAATTTTGGCATACCCGTTCAGCCCGTTAAGCTCACCGAAGAGTCAGACATAGACGGCATACGTTTGGGCGATTTCTTCGATTACGCGGGCAGACGCTCGCTCTCGTTGATCGCAAACTTCGTGAAATTTGCCAAGACAGGTTCGAAAACTTCGATGAATATAGCAGCTCTTTTCTTCCCGCAGTACTATTTCTTTTACCGCAAAATGTATAAAAAGGGAATTTTGTTCATGCTGCTATGGTTTCTGACGGCTATTCCCACCTTGATACTTTACGGTCAGTCGGGCGTGCTGGGCATGGTCTTCTTCAATATGCCCTTCAATATCAAGTCGCAGGCGTTCCTCAACATTTGCAACGTCGCCCAAATAGCCGCGACGCTCATGGGCATATTCGCCTGCCTGTACGCCAATTACTGGTACTACAAACAGGCACGGAACGACATTCAGAATATCCGCTCGCAGACCGACTTATCGGAGAACGAGATTCGCGCAAAGATAGCGCAGTCGGGCGGAACATCGTGGGCTAAGGTGATAATCGCGGGCGTTTCCGCAGTGGCAGTGAGCCTTGTTTTTCTGCTCGTGCTGACGATATTGTTCTGAGTTAACAAAAAATTTACGAATACTGCCGCGCCCGCTCTTGACAAGTTGGCGCGGTTTTGTTATAATAATATTGCTGTCTTTATGTGCAGCCGGCGGTTTTCCGCTGACCCTTGCTCGCAAATGCGGGCTTAATATCCACAAGGAGGTGTCATTTAAAATGGCGAAGATCAATGAAAAGTACGAAGCAGTAGTAGTATTCAGCTCTAAGAGCGGCGAAGAGAACGTTAAGGCTCTTACCGAAAAGTTCGATGAACTTATCAAGGCAAATGCAACTGACGTTACTATGAACGACTGGGGCAAGAGAAAGCTTGCTTACGAGATCAACTACGAGGCAGAGGGTAACTACGTTCTCTGGAACTTTACTTCCGTAACTTCTTTCCCTGCTGAGCTCGAGCGTGTACTCGGTATCACCGACGGCGTTCTGCGTTTCCTCGTTACTGTACAGTAAGTCGGTAACCTTTAGGGAAAAACCTGCTCTTTGCGCCGCGCGCAGAGGGCCGAGAAAGGAAGATAGATCATGCTGAATAAAGTTATTCTCATGGGCAGGATCACGCGCGATCTGGAGCTTAAAACTACTCCGAGCGGCGTTTCCGTGCTCACATTCTCTATTGCGGTAGACCGCAGCTTTGTCCGCCAGGGCGAAGAACGTCAGGCTGATTTCATCACCTGCGTAGCATGGCGCCAGCAGGCAGAGTTTATAAATCGCTATTTCGGCAAAGGCAGAATGATCGCCGTAGTCGGAAATCTCCGTACCCGCACCTATGATGATAAAAACGGTACTAAACATTACGTTACCGAGGTCTATGTAGACGAAGCTTCGTTTACAGGCGAGCCTAAGCAGCAGGGCGGTTACCAGGGCGGTTATCAGCAGCAGCCCTCTTACCAGCAGAATAACAGCTATCAGGGTTCTTATCAGCAGCAGCCTGCGCCGCAGCAGAATAATTATCAGAGCGGCAGACCCCAGCCCGATGATCCTATGAATATCGGCGATATTCAGGACTTCGAGGTATTCAGCGACGATGGCGTTCCTTTCTGACAAATTGTTGCATTTAAATTAATTGGTATTTCCGGTTAGGAGGATTGACATGGAAAGAAATTCAAGACCTATGAAGAGAGGCCGCAAGAAGGTTTGTATGTTCTGCGTAGACAGAGCTGAAAAGATCGATTATAAGGATATTGCTAAGCTCAGAAAGTGCATGACCGAAAGAGGAAAGATCCTTCCTCGCAGAGTTACCGGTACTTGCGCTTACCACCAGAGAGAGCTTACTTCGGCTATCAAGAGAGCGCGTCACCTTGCTCTGCTGCCTTACGTTGCAGACTAATTGCGCTATAAATTTATTTTAGCTAACAAAGGTATCCGATATGATGCGGATACCTTTTTGTTCTATAAATTTTTTCCTGCTGCTTGAAATATTACAGAAAATGTGGTATTATATTATTACCGACTTAAAAACTGACCGCTCGCTCATTTGCGGGCTTCGGCAAAATAAATGCTGAGAGGTGTAAACATGAAACAGGAGTTTGATTACAACGAATTTGATAAAAATTTTCCGCTGGGCGAAAGTTTTGAACTTCCCTGCATCCCCGCTAGGGACGTGGTGGTGCTGCCCGGCGAGGAAACTAATATAGATGTCGCGCGCCGCAGGACCGTTTATTCGGTAAAACGCGCTCTTAAAAACGACGGTTACGTCTTTATAACTATGCAGAAAGACTCTCTGGAGGAAAAGCCTTCCGCCGCCGACCTCTGCCATGTGGGCACTATCGCCTATGTGAAACAGGCGGTGGAAACTAATGGCAGCGTGTACCGCTGCTACATCATCGGCTGCGCACGCGCTGAGCTGGAGGAATTTTCTGCTGTGGGTGCCGGATTTTCCGCAACAGCCCGCCGCGTGCTCGATTATGAGGAGGATCCTCTCAACGAGCACCAGATACAGGCGATAATGCACGAAGTTCTCGACAGCTTCGGCGAGCTGCTCGACGCTATGAATAAGCCGCTTTCTGATGAAGAACGCGCAGTTTTCGCGATAAGAGATCCGTATGAGCTTTACGAAACGCTTGTCCAGCTGCCGAATATATCGCCTGTTAATCGTCAGGAGCTTCATGAGCTGCCCTCATGCGGCGAAAAGCTGATGAAGCTTGCCGAGGTGCTCGCTTCTGAGGCTGATATTGTACGTCTGGAAGCTCAGGTGCACGCTAAGGTGCATGAGTCGATAAATCAGGGTCAGCGCGATTATTATATTCGTGAGCAGATACGCGTGCTGAAAGAAGAGCTTGGCGAGGACGACGATTATCAGTCGGACAGCGAGGAGTGCGCCGCTTACCGCGAAAAGCTCGCCGCTGTTCACAATATCTCTGATGACGCCCGCGCGCGCCTTGCGGAGGAGATCGAGCGCCTTGCCAAAACGCCCTCCTATTCGCAGGAGGCGGCTCTGCTGCGCTCTTATCTCGATGTATGCCTTTCACTGCCTTGGGATACCACTAGCGAGGACGTTACCGATATAGATTCGGCGGCGAAAATTCTCGATGAAGACCACTACGGTATCCGCAAAGTCAAGGATAGGATTCTTGAAAACATAGCCGTTCGCGAGCTTACGCCCGACGTTAAGGGACAGATAATCTGCCTTTCAGGCCCTCCGGGAGTCGGCAAGACCAGCGTGGCGAAGTCTATCGCCCGCGCACTCGGCAGAAAATTCGTTCGCGTTTCGCTCGGCGGCGTGCGCGATGAAAGCGATATTCGCGGCCATAGAAAGACCTACCTCGGCGCTATGCCCGGCAGGATAATTATGGCGCTGAAGCAGGCGGGAACTTCCAACCCCGTAATGCTGCTCGATGAGATAGATAAGATGGCGAACGATTTCCGCGGCGACCCCTCGTCCGCAATGCTCGAGGTGCTCGATTCTGAGCAGAACAGCCAGTTCCGCGACCACTATACCGAGATACCGTTCGACCTCAGCAACGTGCTTTTTATCACCACGGCGAACAACACCTCCGCAATATCCGCCCCTCTGCTCGACAGAATGGAGCTGATAGAGCTTTCCAGCTATACGCGCGAGGAGAAATTCCACATCGCGAAAGAGCACCTGCTGCCGAAACAGCTCAAAAAGCACGGCATAAAGGCTTCGCAGCTTCGCCTTGCCGACAGCGCTATCTACTCGCTGATCGACAGCTATACTCGCGAGGCGGGCGTGCGTACCCTCGAGCGCGAGATTGGTTCGCTATGCCGCAAAGCAGCTAAAAAGCTCGTCACCGGCGAGAAAAAGGTCAGCATAAAGGCTGCCAATATCGAGGAGTACCTCGGTCACAAGAAATTTACCGATGATTATTTCTCCAAAAAGCCTGCGGTCGGCTGCGTAAACGGCCTTGCGTGGACAAGCGTAGGCGGAGTTATCCTGCCCGTTGAAGCCCTCATTCTCGACGGCAAGGGCAAGGTCACGCTTACAGGTTCGCTCGGCGACGTCATGAAAGAGTCGGCAACGCTGGCTGTCAGCAACGCCCGCCGCCTCGCAAAGGCTTACGGCTACGACGCTGATTTTTACGAGAAAAAAGATATACATATCCACGCTCCCGAGGGCGCTGTTCCTAAGGACGGACCTTCGGCAGGCGTTACGATGATAACCGCGCTGGTTTCCGCGCTCAGCGGTATAAAAGTGCGCTCAGACGTTGCGATGACGGGCGAGATAACCCTTACGGGCAAGGTTCTGCCGATAGGCGGTCTGCGCGAAAAGACCATGGCGGCGTACAAGGCGGGTATGCAGACGGTGATAATCCCGCAGGGCAATAAGGGCGACCTCGACGACGTTGACGAAAAGGTGCGCGAAGAGGTGCAGTTCGTGCTCGCTGATAAGATCGAGGACGTGCTCGCAGTAGCGCTGATGGCGGGTGAAAAGAGCGGCGCTGACGAAAAGCCCAAGAAAAGAAAGCCCCGCGCCAAGCGCTCTGAGCACACCGAGCCTGCCGAGCCGGCCGAAGCCGCCGAAACAGGGAGGGCGTAAACATGAATTTTTCTAAGGCTGAATTTCTCACATCTTTCGGCAAGCTTTCGCAAATGCCGCCCTCAGACCGCGGCGAGATATGCTTTTCGGGCAGGTCGAATGTGGGAAAATCTACGCTGATAAATAAGCTGCTGAACCGCAAATCCATAGCGCGAGTAAGCTCAGTGCCCGGCAAAACGGTCACGATAAACTTCTTCACGCTTGATAATATCTACCTTGTAGACCTGCCCGGCTACGGCTACGCAAAGGTCTCTAAGGGCGAAAAACGCGGCTGGAGCAACCTTATAGGCGGCTATCTTGAGGACGACCGCCGCGATCTCGAGCTTGTGATACAGCTTATAGATATGCGCCACGCCCCCAGCAGGGACGATCTGCAAATGATAAATTTCCTTATAGAAAGAGAGCTGCCTTTTATAATAGTATTCACCAAGGCGGACAAGCTGAACAAGCGCGAGAGGGAAGAGCGAATGGCGGCTTTCGCCGAAGAGATACCCTACTTCGAGGACATCACCTGCGTGCCTTTCTCGGCGGTAACGCTAGAGGGCGTAGAGCAGCTTCGCGGTATAATCGAGGAAGTATCGGAAGATTACGCCGACTTTCTCGAAAACGGCGCTTTGCTTGACGACGCAGACGATATTGACGGCGAAGAGGAAGATACTTCGGATACGTCAGAAGAGCCTGCCCAGCAGGAAAATACCGGCATTGACGCCGCGGGCTATCTTATCCCGAAAAACAGAAAGTAACTTATCAACGCAAAAACGCTTCGGTTTTCTAATACCCGAAGCGTTTGCTTATTTGCCGACATCGCCGCAGCATTTCGCCTGCATGGCGCGCCCCGCCGAGATGGTCTCAAGAGTGTCGCCAAGCTGAGTGAGCACAGCGCCCAGCAGGGCAAGCTCTTCATCGTCCAAGCGGCAGGCTATCGCGTTGGCGAGCGCGGTGACGGCGGCCGTGATCTCGCAGGCGTTCACGTCAGCACCCCCGTTTATATAGTATGCTTTTCCGCCGCGCGCCGTTCGCCCTTGCAATTGCCGCGGAAATATGCTATACTATTTATAGGCAATACTGCACAACTATTGTGTGCAGATTGCGTTGTCAGATTTTTCGTCAGATCGCTTAAAGCCGACGACGCTTAACTCGCGTTAAGCTAGGATGTTTTGGGTGATATGACGTAAAATATGCAAGCAAGATGTGCACAAAGCCGCTAGGCGGTAGTTGTGCGGTGTTGCCTTAATGTATATTTGAAAGGACTGAGCACTTATGGCAGCACCGCTTGCCGAAAGAATACGCCCGAAAACGCTTGACGAAGTAGTGGGTCAGCGCGACCTGCTCGCCGAGGGCAGACCGCTGAGAAAGATAATCGACGGCGGCAGGATACCGAATATGATATTCTACGGCCCTTCGGGCGTGGGCAAGACAACCGTTGCGCGGATAATCGCCGAAAATACAAATATGATGCTGCACAAGCTCAACGGCACTTCCGCCTCCACCGCTGACATCAAGCAGGTGATAGCCGATTCGCACTCTATCTTCGGGTGCAGCGGCGTGCTGCTCTACCTCGACGAGATTCAGTACCTCAACAAAAAACAGCAGCAGTCGCTGCTCGAATACATTGAGGACGGCAGCATAACGCTCATCTCCTCCACCACCGAAAACCCGTATTTTTACGTCTATAACGCGATAATCAGCCGCTCTACCGTCTTTGAATTCAAGCCCGTCACCCCGCAGGAAGCCGTGCCCGCCATTCAGCGCGCTTTCAAATTTCTTGCCGACGAGTGGGGCTTGAAGCTTGCGCTGGAAGACGGCGTTTGCGAACATATCGCGAGCGGCTGCGGCGGCGATGTGCGAAAGTCGATAAATACCGTAGAGCTTTGCGTGCTTTCCGCCGATAACGATGGGCAGACTATCTCAGTTTCGCTTGAAAACGCGGCGGCGCTCACTCAGCGCAGCAATATGCGCTACGACCGCGGCGGCGACCAGCATTACGATATTCTCTCGGCTCTGCAAAAGTCTATCCGCGGTTCGGACGAAAACGCCGCACTGCACTACGCCGCGCGCCTTATTGAAGCGGGCGATATTATCTCGCTCTCGCGCCGTTTGCTCGTCATCGCGAGCGAGGATATTGGTCTTGCCTACCCGCAGGCGGCGAGCATCGTGAAATCCTGCGTTGACAGCGCCATGCAGCTGGGCTTGCCCGAAGCACGCATCCCCCTCGCCGAAGCGGTGATACTTCTCGCGACTGCGCCGAAATCCAACAGCGCCGAAGCCGCCATCGACGCCGCATTGCAGGATCTAAAGACCTGCGGAGCGCTTGATTTTCCTCGACAACTTCAAAACAATCATTTCGACGGAGCGGAAGCGAAGGTCAAGGGTCAGCATTATCTGTATCCGCACGATTATCCTAACCACTGGGTAAAGCAGCAATATCTGCCTGACGCTTTGAAAGACCGCGTTTACTACAATTTTGGCGAAAACAAGAACGAGCAGGCGGCAAAAGCCTACTGGAGCAAGATAAAAAAGTGAATATAAACAACTCAAGCGCACCTGCCGAGCAACGGTAAGTGCGCTTTTTTACTGTACTAAAATATGTACTGCTGATTATAATTGTACATATATTTGTACTTATACGAAAGTTGAGATCATCTGCTTCCGACAGTTTTCGGGCGAGTATTCCCACCTTTGCAGATTGCCCGCGCTGAGGAAATACCGCAGCTTTCGCGCCGTCGGCGGCGAGCCGAGTACGTCCACTATGCCGAGCTTTATCTTCATTTTTTCGGGTATCATCGCCTTGATGTTCACTATCGCCGACTGCCCCGCGTATACGTTTTCCTTAGGCTCGGCAAGCCCCGCCAGGTTCGGCGCAAGCTCGATGAAAATGCCGTAGCTTTCTACCGAGCGCACTATCCCCGCGACCGTTTCGCCCGTGTGGAAAGCCGCGCAGTTTTCCTCCCAAGTGCCCAGCAGCTCTTTGTGCGAGAGGAATATCCTGCCTTCCTGTATATCTTTTACCACGGCGAAAATGTCCTGTCCGTTGTAAAAACGGTCGGCGGGGTGTGATATTCGCGAAACGGAGATCATGTCGATAGGTATCATCGAGGGCACGCCGCAGCCTATGTCTACGAAGGCGCCGAACGGCTCCAGGTGGGTCACCCGCGCGGGGATAATGTCGCCGCGGGTAAGGCGCGAAATGAAGTTCGTCATGCACTCCTCCTGAGCGGCGCGGCGCGAAAGAGTGTAGAGGGGCGCGCCGTCCTCGCCGCGCGATATGTCCTCTATTATGAAGCATACGGGACGGTTGACTTTTGATAATATGGCGATGTCGCGCGTAGTACCCTCGGCTATACCGAGCGCCCCCTCTTCACGCGGGATAATGCCGTGGGCGTTCGGTAAATCGACTATCAGGTCGTGCGCAGCGTCGCAGAGTATCGCCGTAGCTTCTAGTATCGTGCGCTGTTCATACGCCTCGCGCAGCAGGCTCTCGGAATTTAAAATATCTCTGTTTCGGCGCGTTTGAAAAAGCTTTCCTTCGGGGTAGTATGGGTTCATTTTTGTTACCTCTTTCTGGCATTTTTGCGATAAAAAAATCGTTTTCCGCCAATGTTTTTTACGGTAGCAAAAGCGTATTTTTTCGCTCAAGATCAGGCTCAAAACACGCCTTTTACCGCTTGTTTTAACTATATGCCGTACAAATCAGATTTATGAAATATGCAATAAATGTTCATACTTTTCCGTTTATGGTGCACAAAAAAAACAAAAATCTTTGAGCTGATTGTGCATGGTAACCAAAATTTTGGGCTTTCACTTGACATTTTGAGAAAAACGTGTTACAATAACGTAGTGATTTGTAATCAACTTGTAACTTTTAAGCCGGTTGGTTACAATTCGAGAATAAATCGTGACAAAACCGAATAAATTGTTCTATACGTTTTTTGGGACTTGTTTCAAAACGTAAAAAACCAACGAAAGGGTGTGTAAAGATCACGCTTTTGGCTCACCCCGAAAGCGCTAAGATCCGTATCATGACAAATTCAAAGACAGAGATTTCATTAACTAAAAAAGTTTTCGCAAAAATAGTTTCGGCTGTATCCGCTATGGCGCTCGCAGTTTCCCTCGCAGGCGCTGTTTCCGCTGAGGAGTATACCGAAAGCTATGACGATTACGCTGATAATGGTACTGCGGCGGTTCAGTCGGCAGATGACGCAGCAGCTGCACAGTCCGCTGACGTATCCGCTGACGTAAATATCGCGGGCGCAGTTGCCGAAAAGCCTAAGCTCGATCAGGTAAAGCTGATAAGAGAGACCAAGTACAGCGACGCTACCCACCCCTATAACCGTCAGACCAGCGCCATCACCGTGAACTGGAACGCAGTAGACAACGCGCAGAAGTACGAAGTTTACATGAAGACCAAGCAGAAAGACGGAACTTACGGCACAAAGTGGAAGCTTATGGGAACTACCACCGGCGAAACTTCTTTCACCGTTACAGGTCTGAAAAGAAACTGGAGCTACGCTTTCAAGGTTAGAGCTAAGGCTTCGGGCTACAAGACCGGCAAGTGCTCTAAGGTGCAGAAGATCAATACCGCAAGGATCGACTATGACAGAGCGGGCTGGAAGGCAATGTGCCGCATAGTTTACCACGAGGTAGGCGGCATCAACGACTCTATGTGGGACGCTCCCATAGTTTACGTTTCCGACTGTGTTGTAAATCAGTATGAGGCTGCTAAGTATCTTAACGATTCGCTCTGGGCACCCTATTACAGAAGATACAGCTCCATTCAGGACATCATCTACCGCAGCGGCGGCTTTATGAGCGACGCAGGTCTTGCTTACGACGGCGCTACATACGGCAGAGTTACCGATAAGGTAAAGAAGGCTGTATACGGTGCGGTTTATGATAAGGTGACTGTAAGCGGTATAGATCACGACGACGGCGTTTACTACTGGTGCAACACCAGCTACCGCCCCAACAGCTACAAGGTAGCGTATTCCTACAAGATCCCTTGGGGATATTTCAACATTTGGACTGAATACTGGGGCTGATAACAAAACTATGAGAGGCGTTTTTTGCGCCTCTTTTTTATTGACCGCAAAACTTGACAATCTGCGATAAATGTAGTATAATTAGTAGGAATGTATTATAGCGCTTTGCGCGGAAAGAGGATACCCTATGACGTTTGCAACCGCAGGCTTTGCCGATAAAAGTACCGCCCTGCAATATCTAAGAGAATATACGGCGGAGTATAAGCAGAAAAACGGTCACGCGCCGCTTTGCTACCTTCATTCTTTCGGCTGTCAGCAGAATGTGAGCGACGGTGAAAAGCTTAAAGGCGCGCTTACCCTAGCGGGCTATGGCTTTACCGAGATATACGACCGCGCTGCGCTGATAATCTTCAATACCTGCGCTGTCCGCGAAAACGCTGAGGACAAAGTATACGGCGTTATCGGCGGGCTGAAACATTTCAAAGAACAGCACCCCGAAACTATCATCGGCATTTGCGGCTGTATGGCGCAGGAGAAAAAGGCTGCCGACCACATAAAGTCTACTTACAGGCAGGTAGATCTCGTTTTCGGCACGTTCGCTTTCTCAAAGCTTTACGAAATGCTCGCCGAGGTGCTGAAAGAGAAAAAGCGCGTTTTCAATATCGAGGAAAACGCTTCCGAGATCGACGAGGATTTTTACCAGCTTCGCGAAAACAAATTCTCAGCATTCGTGCCGATAATGTACGGCTGCAATAATTTCTGCACCTACTGCATAGTGCCATACGTCCGCGGAAGAGAGCGCAGCCGCACGCCGCAGGCTGTTTACGACGAGGTGAAAAAGCTAGTCGGCGAGGGCTATAAGGAGATAATGCTGCTGGGTCAGAACGTAAATTCTTACAGCTACGGCTTTCCCGCGCTGCTGCGCAAGCTCAACGAGATAGAGGGCGATTTCCGCCTGCGCTTCATGAGCAGCCACCCAAAGGACGCGGGCAGCGACCTCATCGACGCGATACTAGAGTGCGATAAGGTCTGCAAGCACCTGCACCTAGCTCTGCAATCGGGCTGCGACAGAGTGCTCAAAGAGATGAACAGGCGCTACACCGCCGCCGACTACATGAAGATAGTAGATTACGCGCGCGGCAAAAAGCCAGATTTCTCATTCTCTACCGACCTGATAGTGGGCTTTCCGGGCGAGAGCTACGAGGAATTTTGCGAAACGAAAGAGTTTATCAAAAAGGTGAAATTCGACAATATCTACTCGTTCGTATACTCGCGCCGCAGCGGCACAAAAGCTGCGGAGATGCCCGACAATATCTCAGATAAGCAAAAGGGCTTGTGGCTGCGCGAACTGCTTTTAGAGCAGCGCGAAGTTTCGGAAAAATGGCTCTCGCGCTTTATAGGTAAAAAATGCCGCGTGCTTGTCGATGGAAAAGGCAAGGAAGAAGGTATGCTCACGGGCAAAAATGACGAGAATATAATCGTGAACTTCCGCGGCGGGGAAGAGCTAATAGGAAATTTTGCCGATGTCGTGATAACAGACGCCATGAACTGGGCGCTGAAAGGCGAGCTTATCGGCTAAAATAAATTTAAACAGAAAATAATTTTTTAAGGAGTTTTTTATTATGACTATCATCGAACAGGCAAGAGCGCTCGGCGCAGCTATCCAGCAGGACGAAAGATACACCAGATACAACGAGGCTGCTCAGAAGAGCGATACCGATACCGCTATACAGAACAAGATCGGCGAATTCAATATGCTTCGCCAGCAGCTCAACGTAGAAATGTCGAAGCCCGATAAGGACGCCGACAAGATGACCGAGCTTGACAAGAATATCAGAGAGCTTTATGACGAGATAATGGCTATGCCCGCAATGGTAGAGTTCAATTCCGCTAAAGAAGATCTTGACAAGCTGCTCCAGAGCGTGAACTATATCATCACCTGCGCGGCTAACGGCGAAGACCCCATGACCTGCCCCGAAGAGCCCCCTCACTGCAGCGGAAGCTGCGCCAGCTGCGGCGGCTGCCACTGATACCGATAGATACGGAGCGTGACGTTTAGTATGCAGGAGATCGACGAAAGCAAGCTTTCACCGGGTATGCAGCAGTACATGGCTGTAAAAAAACAATATCCCAAGCATATAGTGCTTTACCGGATCGGCGATTTTTACGAGATGTTTTTCGATGACGCCATTACCGTATCGCGCGAGTTGCAGCTTGTGCTTACGGGTAAGGACTGCGGTCTGCCCGAGCGCGCGCCTATGTGCGGGATACCACACCACGCCGCCGATGTTTACATCAAAAAGCTGGTGGATAAAAATTTCATGGTGGCCGTGTGCGAGCAGACCGAAGACCCCGCTAAGGCGAAGGGTCTGGTAAAGCGCGAGGTGGTAAAGGTGCTGACTCCCGGCACTATCACCGACGGCGAGCTGCTTGACGAGGGCGCGAACAACTATATCTGCTCGTTTTACGCAAGAGCGGACGAGTGCGCGCTCTGCTTTGCCGACGTTTCAACCGGCGAGGCCAGACTTTACAGCTTTTCGGGCAAGCAGATGACCGACCGCGCAATAAGCGAGCTTTCGCGCTATATGCCATCTGAAATGCTTATAAACGAGGGCTTTCTGACGCTGAAAGACGTGAGCACTTTCGTAAGAAAAACGCTGAAGACCACCGTGCAGCTGCTGGACGAAAACGACTTTCTGCCCGATATACACGCTGACGAAGCGCTTTCGCAGTTTTCGGCAGATTCTTTCGACGAATTGGAGATAAACCCCCTCTCGGTAGGCGCGTACGCCCTCTGCGGGCTTTTCGCCTATATACATTCCACGCAGCTCGCGCTGGTAAAGCGCTTTACAACGCTTATCAAAAACGACGGCGACCCCGCCATGACGATAGGCTTCACCGCGCGCAGAAATCTGGAGCTTACCGAAACGCTGCGCACTAAGGAGAAAAAAGGCTCGCTGCTTTGGGTGCTCGATAAGACCAAGACATCTATGGGCAAGCGCCTTATGAAAAAATACCTCGAGCAGCCGCTCATAAACCCCGCCGCGATAATCGAAAGGCTCGACGCGGTAGAGGCTTTTGTGAACGACCCCGTGCTGCTGGGCGAGATAACCGAGCAGCTCTCGGGCATATACGATATAGAGCGCCTTATGACGCGCGTAATGTATCAGACCGCCACTCCGCGCGACCTGAAATCGCTCTCGCTGACGGCGCTGAAACTGCCCGACCTCAAAAAGATGCTCGCGGAAGTGCCCGCTAAGCTGGTGGATAAGCTCAACCGCAAGATGTCTACCCTAGAACCTATCTCAAATCTGATAGAAAACGCGCTGGTAGACGACCCGCCCGCCGTGCTCAAAGACGGCGGAGTTATCCGCGAGGGCTATAATGAAGAGCTTGACGGTCTGCGAAATATCATTACCGGCGGCAAGGATATAATCGAGGACATAGAAAAGCGCGAGCGTGAAAAGACGGGAATAAAAAATCTGAAGATCGGCTACAACCGCGTTTTCGGATACTACATAGAAGTCACCCGCTCGAACTACGACCTTGTGCCCGATAATTATGTAAAGCGCCAAACGCTGAAAAACTGCGAGCGCTTTATAACCGAAGAGCTGAAAATAGCTGAGAACACGATCCTCGGCGCAAACGAGAAGATAGTAACGCTGGAAACTGAGATATTCTCCGAGATACGCAAGGCCGTGGCGGCGCGGCTGGAGCTGGTGCAGGACACCGCGGCTTCGATAGCGGCGGCAGACGTGCTTTGCTCATTCGCAAACATCGCCGTTGCCAATAATTACACAAAGCCCGACATCGCGATAGACGGCATAATAGACATCAAAAACGGCAGACACCCCGTGGTAGAGCTTATGCAGAGCGACGAGGTATTCGTGCCGAACGACACTTACCTAGACCTCACCGACAACAGAATGGTGATAATAACAGGCCCGAATATGTCGGGCAAATCGACGTATATGCGGCAGACCGCGCTGATAACGCTCATGGCGCAGATAGGCTCTTTCGTGCCCGCCGACTACGCCAAGATCTCGGTAGTAGATCAGATATTCACGCGAATAGGCGCTTCTGACGACCTCACCAGCGGTCAGTCAACATTCATGGTAGAGATGAGCGAGGTGGCGGATATAGTAAAGCACGCCACAAAGCAGAGTCTTGTTATACTTGACGAGGTGGGCAGAGGTACTTCAACCTATGACGGCATAAGTATAGCGCGGGCTGTATGCGAGTATATATGCAATTCGCGCGGACTGGGCTGCAAGACGCTTTTCGCAACGCATTACCATGAGCTTATAGACCTTGAAGCGGGCATGAGCGGCGTGAAAAATTACTCGATAGCCGTAAAGCGCAAGGGTGACGATATAAAATTCCTGCGCAAGATAGTAGAGGGCGGCGCCGACGACAGCTTCGGTATAGAAGTAGCCAAGCTGGCGGGCCTGCCGCAGAAGATAATCGCCCGCGCAAAAACGCTGCTGGGCGAGATGGAGAGCGAGGATAAGAAAACGCGCCTCGCCGCCGCTGCCGCCGAAGCCGACCAGATCTCGTTCGAGGCGATAGGCGACACGGTGATACGCTCGAAGCTGAAAGAGACCAGCGCTGACGAAATGAACGAGCAGGAGCTTCGCAGCTTCGTAAAAGATCTGCAAAAGTATATTTAAGGCGAGCCTGATCGCCTTTATCAGCGCCAATAGCGGCGTTTAGGAACGGAGGAAAAAATGTCGGCTATAAGTCTGCTGAAAAAAGAAGTTTACGAGCTGATAGCGGCGGGAGAAGTTATCGACCGACCCGCTTCGGTGATAAAAGAGCTGCTGGAAAACGCAGTTGATGCGGGCGCCACTTCCGTCACTGTCGAGATAAAAAACGGCGGCAGGACATTCATGCGCGTTACCGATAACGGCAGCGGCATACCTTTTGACCAAGTGCCGACGGCATTTTTGCGCCACGCTACCAGCAAGGTCGCAGAGAAAGCCGACCTCGAAAAGATCAGCACGCTGGGCTTCCGCGGCGAAGCGCTCGCTTCGATATGCGCGGTTTCAAAGACCGAGGTGCTCACCAAAACGCACGATTCTCAGCTTGGCACGCGCTACGTCATAAGCGGCGGCGAGCAGCGGGAGTATGAGGCCGCGGGCTGCCCCGACGGCACTAGCGTTATCGTGCGCGACCTTTTCTACAACGTTCCCGCGCGGCTGAAATTCCTCAAAAAGGACGCTACTGAAGCCAACCGCATACAAGACCTGATGGGCAAGCTCGCCGTTTCTCACCCCGAGATCTCGGTAAAGCTCATCAAGGACAACGCGCAGGTATTCGTGACCGCGGGTGATGGCAAGCTTTACACCGCCGTATATTCCGTGTTCGGCAGAGAGTTCGCGAAGAGTATGCTCGAAGCGGACTATGCTTCCGAGGGCGTGAGCGTGCGCGGATTTGTTTCCAAACCGCTGACCTCTAAAAACAACCGCAAGTTCCAGATTTTCTATGTGAATGACAGATACATACGCTCCGAGGTCTGCTCGCAGGCGCTCGAGGAAGCGTACCGAAACAGCATAATGGTCGGCAGATTTCCCGCCTGCGTGCTGAATATACATATCGACCCCGATATGATAGACGTAAACGTGCACCCCGCAAAGACGGAGATACGTTTTTCCGACAACCGCTTTGTTTACAACGCCGTGTATTTCGCGGTGAAGCAGGCGCTTACCGAAAAGGACGTACCAACCCGCATGACCTTTGATAAGCGGCGCAATTTCGACCCCGAAAAGCTGTATGTAGAGCCTGAGGAAAGCAAGGCTGTGCAGATGGCTTTCGCTCCGCCGCGCACCGAGCGCGTGGAAAAGGCTGAAAAGCCCGTGCGGGAGCACACCGATGATCTTTTTTTAAGCTCGCTGGAAAGCCCCGCGCCGCAGGATAATGCGCAAAAGCCGCTTTGGAGCGGTGAACTGCCGCCCGCCGCGCCCGAGGAAGCGCCCGCGGAAAAGGCGGAGGATAGTAATGATCCGTATGACGACGACGCGTTTTTCCGGCTTTGTGAAAATTATAACGCTTCCTGCGCAGGAGATGGCGAAGCCAAGGCGAAGACAGAGCCTGAGCCTGCCGAAGATACAGAGCAGGATAACGTTGCCGATATTGCCGACATCGAGCCTAAAGATACCGACCTGCCGCAGAATTACGGCGAGGATACCGAGGCTGAAAGCAGCGGACTTTCAGAGGACTTCATGTTCGTAAAGACTTCTGATTTTGAGAAGCGCTACGACGTTCCGCAGCCCGCCGAAGAGCTGCCCGAGCCTGAGAAAAAGCCCGTGGTGGTCGGCGAGCTTTTCAAGACATACATAGTCGCCCAGCGCGGAGATGAGATGCTGCTGATAGATAAGCACGCCGCTCACGAACGCTACATTTTCGAGAACATAAAAAGCGACAGCCGCAATCTTTCGTCGCAAACGCTGCTAGAGCCGATAATGGTCATGCTCTCATACGATGAGTACGACGCGCTGGCGGCGAACACCGATAAGGCGGCGAAGCTGGGCTTTATAATAGAGCCTGACGTTGCGCCAACTGTGGCGGTGCTGGGTCTGCCGATGCTTCTGCGCGACGAGAACCCTACGGACATCGTTACCGAGATAGCGCACAAGCTGCTCATGAACGAGCGCGACCCCGCCCCCGAGCTTTACGACGACCTTTACCACACTATGGCGTGCAAAGCGGCGATAAAGGCGCACGACGACTCGAGCATACAAGAGCTGCAAAAGCTGGTGGACTCGATAGTAGACTGCGACATACGCTATTGCCCGCACGGCAGACCCGTTATGATAACCATGCCGAAGCGCGAGATCGAAAAGCAATTTAAGAGGATAGTTTGATTTTAAGGAGATGAACGATTTGCCCGAAAAAATACCGCTTTTAGTGATATGCGGCCCGACCGCTTCGGGCAAAACGCGCCTTGCCGTGGACTTAGCGCTCGCTTACGACGGCGAGGTGGTTTCGGCAGACTCTATGCAGATATACAAAGAGCTTTCCGTGATAACCGCTAAGGTAACGCCCGAGGAGATGCGCGGTGTTCCGCACCATTTGGTAGATTTTCTGCCGCCCGAAAAATCATTCTCGGTGGCGGATTACGTTCAGGCGGCGGGCGCGGCGATAGCCGATATACACGCGCGCGGCAAACTGCCGATAGTCTGCGGCGGCACGGGGCTTTACATCAGCTCGTTGGTGAAAAACGTGCAGTTCGATGACACGGGCGCTGACCCCGAGCTTCGGCGAGAGCTGGAAAATTTCGCGCAGGAGCACGGCAAATACGCGCTTTGGGAACGGCTGAACACCATCGACCCCGAAGCGGCGGCGCAGATACACGAGAACAACCTGGTACGCGTAGTCCGCGCGATAGAGGTCTACGAAAAGACGGGGCTTACGCTCACCCAGCAAAAGGTAAACAGTCTGCGTCAGGGAAGCCCTTACAACGCCTGCGTTATCCAGATAGGCTTTCGCGATAGGGCGGAGCTTTACGAGCGGATAGATAGGCGCGTGGACGAGATGATGGAAAACGGTATGCTTGAAGAAGCGCGCCGCGTGTATGAAACATCAGACCCCGCGACGGCGCATCAGGCGATAGGCTATAAAGAGCTGATACCATATCTGAAAGGCGAGGCGGAACTGGCGGACTGCGTTGAGAAAATAAAGCTTGAAACGCGCCACTACGCTAAGCGCCAGCTGACGTGGTTTCGCAGAATGGATAATGTTACCACGGTTTATGCAGAAAAATCAGAAGAATATAAAATTTTTTTTGAAAATGTGCAAAAGAGTATAGCCAAATCGGAAATAATGTGCTATAATAAAGAATAAGGCAAAGAATAAGACAACGTATTTTTTGCCCGCAGATAGAGAAAAACAAACTTACGCAACTTCAGGAGTGTATGAAAATGAACAGAAACTTAAATCTTCAGGACGTATTTCTTAATCAGGCAAGAAAGGAAAAAATACCCGTAACTATGTTTCTTATGAACGGCTATCAGTTTAAGGGAATGGTAAAGGGCTTCGACAGCTATGTAGTTATCCTCGACTGCGAAGGCAAGCAGAACGTAGTTTACAAGCACGCTATATCCACCATCTGCCCCGCTCGCCAGATAAATATTCTCGAGCCTGCGGATATGTCGGCTGAATAAGGCGGATAAAGCTTTATGAGATCGGGCGTATTCAATAACATTACCGCCAAGGTCCTCATACTTCTGATAACCGCGCTGCTGCTGACAATGGTGGGCAGCCAGGCGTACCGCATACTTAACGACAGGCACGATACGCAGGAAGCGGTGCTTTACAGCATAAACGAAGACATAGATTTTCAGGGCGTGATAGTGCGCGACGAAACACCCGTTACATACAGCGGCGGGGGAGTGGTGAGCTACTCTTACTCCGACGGCAGCAAAGTATCTACGGGAAATGCCGTGGCGCAGATATTCGATTCGGAAGAGGCGGTATCGGCAGCGCGCAGGCTCGAACAGGTAGAAGAGGAGATAGCGCAGCTAAAACGCGCGCAAAATCCCGGTACTACCGATTACGTTCAGCCGGAATCTATAAGCGGTAAGATAGACGATTATTACAAACAGTTGCTCTCTTACAAAAACGAGGGCGAGTTTGAGAATTTCAGCGGCGTAAAAAGCGATATGTCGCTGGTAATGAATATCTACAACATAATATCGGGCATATCTTCGGATTACGATTCTAAGATAGCCGAGCTTCAGCAGGAGGAGATACAGCTGAAAAGCCAGACTGACAAGGCGAAGGACACGGTCGCCGCACCGCAGACGGGCTATTTCGTATCCTACTGCGACGGCTTTGAGGACAAGCTGAACAAGCAGAACGCCGAAAAGCTGGACGAAAGCGAGATAAACGATATTGTGAATTCGGCGGCAGCTCCGCAGGACAACACCAACTCGAACTACGTTGGAAAAATGTTTACTGATTACAGCTGCTATATTGTGGGCGTTATCGACACAGACAGCCGCGTCGCGCAGGACGCGAATTTGCAGCTTACGCTCGACTCCTCCGACACCGTTTACAACGTTACGGTAGAGTCGGTGAAAAAGGCGGACAGCGAAGGCAAGTCGGTAGTTGTGCTCTCTTGCGACAGCCTTGACGAGGCGCTTGTGGGCAGAAGAGTGCAGTCGATGCAGCTTATTTTTGACGAATATCAAGGACTTAAAGTGCCCAGATCTGCCATAAGATTTCAGGGAGATCAGAAAGGCGTTTATGTCATACTCGGTCAGGACATCACGTTTAAGAAGATAGACGTGATCTACGAGGGCAGCGATTTCGTGCTCTCGCGCAATACCTCAGACGAGGACTGCCTGCTGCTGTATGACCAGATTTTGTTGGAGGTGGTATCTGAACAAGATGTGCAGCGAAGTGAAAGCAGCAGCGGATCAGACATTTCCCGAGGTGCTTGAAAATATAAAGGAGATCCGCTACAATGTTGAAAATACCGCGGCAAAATACCGCGCCGGAGAGCCGGTAAGGATAATGGCGGTAACGAAAACGGTAGCACCTGAAAAGATAAATTTTGCGGTAAAAAACGGCTTTGACCTGCTTGGCGAAAACCGCGTTCAGGAATATCTTTCTAAGAAAGACTTTTACGACAGATCCGCAGAAGTACAATTTATCGGACACTTACAGACTAACAAGGTGAAGTACATAATCAACGAGGTGACGATGATACAGTCGGTAGACAGCCTAAAGCTTGCCGCTGAGATCGACCGCCTTGCTGCGAAAAACGGCAGAGTTATGAACGTGCTTCTTGAAGTGAACATCGGCGAAGAGGAGAGCAAGAGCGGCGTAAGCGCAAAGCAGCTGCTTGAGCTTGCGGAGCAGGCGGCCGAGCTGAAAAACATCAGCATAAAAGGCCTGATGGCTATACCGCCGCGCGGCGCTGATGAGAGCGTTTTCGCGCATATGCACGAGCTGTTCCTCACGCTGAAAGAGAAAAATTTACCGCGCGTCAGTATGGAAATACTTTCCATGGGAATGTCGGGCGATTACGAGCTGGCCATAAAGCACGGCTCGAATCTGGTAAGAATAGGAACAGGGCTTTTCGGAGCCAGAAATTATAATACGGAGGGGTAAATAAAATGAGTTTATGGGACGGCTTTAAAAGCATTTTCGTCGGCGAAGAGGACATAGAGCAGGAAAGCTATGAAACATACCGCCAGCCGCCGAAAAAAGAGCCTGCGCCGCGCGCCGAAAGACCCGAGTACCGCGCTGAGCCCAGACCCGAGGATATACGCTACGAGGAGCCTGTAAGACCCGAGCCGGAGCCGCAGCCTGAGAGAGCAAGTACCCAGCGTACTGCGCCCAGACAGCAGCACCAGTCTGCCAATAACAGACAGAGCAGACAGACAAGCTCGGTGAGAAATGCCAATACAAGACAAAATTACAATAATAAGAGAGAGAAGGAAGTTGAAATGTCTACTACCGAACAGTCATCATTCGATCTGGTACTTGCAAGACCCAACAATTACAGAGATGTAAACGCCATCGGCGACGACCTGAACGCAGGAAAGACCGTTATTCTCAACCTTGAAATGGTAAAGCAGGAGGACGCTACCAGAATACTTGATTTTCTTTCGGGTGTAGCTTATGCTAACGATGACGAGATCAAGATGATGGCGCAGAAGACCTACGCTATCATGCCTGCGACCGTAAACTTCTCGGGCGTTGACTTAGTAAGCGAGCTGGAGAACAACGGTTACAATTTCTGATGAAAAAAACGCTCGCGTTTTTGGGGGATATTTCCGACGAGGACAGGATATTCGCAAACTCGGTTGCCGATAAAGTGCGTGCAGCGCAGGAGAGATACCGCGATTCATACACGTTTTTTCTCGGCGAGGGCAGGCAGGAGCTGGCGCGAAAGGTGTTGGCTTCGCAGCAGCATGAAAACTTCGCATTTTTTGGAGGATACGAGGGCGCAGACCGAAAGGTCTTGGGCATTTTCGGTGAATATTCGCTGCCGCAGACGGAAGATTTCCCTGTAAAGGCGCTTACATTTACATACAGCAAACGTGAAAAGCTTACCCACCGCGATTTTCTGGGGGCGCTGATGTCGATGAACGTTGCGCGCGAAACTGTCGGCGATATACTGGTGAACGAGGGCAGCACGACTGTTTTCCTGCTGGATACAGCCGCGGGCGAAGCTATGCGCACCATCGCAAAGATCGGCAGGACGGGTGTTCAGATAAACGAAGGCTTTGACGAGGACAGCCTGCCCGAGCAGAAATTTTCTGAGATAACGGGCACGGTATCGTCGCTGCGGGCGGACTGCATAGTCGCGCTGGCGGCCAGGTGCTCGCGGACAAAGGCGGAACAGCTAATTTCGGCTGGAGCGGTGAGCGTGAAAGGCGTGCCGCTGACCGACGGCGCAAAAAAGCTTAGCGAGGGCGAAGGCTTTTCGGTGCGTGGTCACGGAAAGTATATTTTTAGCAAAATTGGCGGAAGTACGAAAAAGGAAAGAACTTTTATAGAGTTAAAAAAATTCATTTAGGAGGCATTTATTATGTTGGAACCCGAAAAGATCAGAAGCAAAAGATTTGCTACCGTGAAAAACGGCTGCAATCCTGCCGAGGTTTCTTCATTTTTAGCGGAGATAGCTGACGAGATAGCAGCTTTGCAGTCCGCTAATGCAGACAGTGAGGAAAAAATTGTAAAATTAGTTGAGAAGATAAATCAGTACCGCGAGGACGAAGAAGCGATAAAGTCTGCAATGGTTTATGCCCAGAAAGAATCGAACAAGCTCATAAACGACGCTAAGGCAAAGGCACGAGACATGATAGAGTCGGCTAAGACCGAGCAGGTGCGCCTTTCGGAGCAGAGCGCTGCCGAGTGCGAAAAGATAATAGAGGAGCACAAGGCGAAATGCGCTGAGCTGATACAGCAGCAGACCGAATCAACGCAGGCTGAGATCGTTGCGATACAGCAGGAGTACGACGACGAAAAGGCGGCGCTTGACGATCTGCGCGCGCAGGTGACCTATTTCAAGTCTCAGCTTACCGAGCTTTACACCAAGCAGCTCGCGCTCATCATGGACATTCCGCAGATGGACAGCGACGAACTTGCCGAGTATGAAGAGGGCTACGACGAATACGCCGACGATGAATATGACGATTACGACGAAGAGTACGACTACGATGAGGAGTACGAGGATGAGTATGAAGAGCCAGCGGAGGACGAAAAGACCGCGGAGCAGAAGCATATCGACGAGGTGCTCAACACAGCTTCATTCGAGCCGATAATCCCCAAGCCCGATTCGGCAGACCTTCTTTTCGGTAAAAACACCAAGTAATATCAGGGCTTTGCGGAGAATATCTGCAAAGCCTTAGCTATACTGCGCGTGCCGCAGGGAAAGAGTTTTAATGTTAGTTATCTCACTTATCATCGCCGCAGTCATCGCGGCGGCAGACCAGCTCATAAAATACGCTGTAGTGCAAAATTTCGCGCTGGGCGATGTAAAAGAGCTGATACACGGCGTACTCAGCCTTACGCACATACGCAATACCGGCGCGGCGTGGAGCATGATGGCAGGCAAAACATGGTTTTTGATCGGTATGCCGCTCGTTATAATCGTGTTTGCGCTGGGCTTTATTTACAAAAACCGCCATGGCTCGAAGCTCGGGCTGATCTCTATGGCGATGGTTCTGGGCGGCGGCATCGGTAATCTTATCGACAGGATACGGCTAAAAGAGGTCGTGGACTACATCAGGGTAGATTTTATAAATTTTCCGATATTTAATTTTGCAGACATCTGCGTCGTTATCGGCGCAGTGCTGTTCTGCATTTATATAATATGCAGTGAAGAGTCCGAAAAAAAGGACAAAAAAGCCGAACAGTCCGTAAAAGCGGACAGTAACGACGGCGGAGATATTGCAGATGGCGAGTGAAAGGCTGACGCTTGAGGCGGCGAACGAAGCTGCGGGCATGCGTATAGACAAGTGGCTCGCAATGCAGTTGCCCGAGCTTTCACGCTCACGGATTGAAGCACTGATAAGCGGCGGCGGCGTTGTCGTGAACGGCAAAAATCCCTCAAAAAGCTTGAAATTAAAGGGCGGCGAGCAGATAGAGCTTGAGATACCCGAGCCGCAGGAAATGGAAGTTTTGCCGCAGGATATTCCAATTGAGATAGTCTACGAGGACGGCCAACTTTTGGTAGTCAACAAGCCGAAAGGCATGGTGGTGCACCCCGCGCCTGGCAACCCCGACGGTACGCTCGTCAACGCGCTGCTGTACCACTGCAAGGGCAGGCTATCTTCGATAAACGGCATTATCCGCCCCGGAATAGTGCACCGGATTGACAAAATGACGAGCGGACTGCTGATGGTCGCGAAGACCGACGCGGCGCACCGCTGTTTGGCGGAGCAGATAAAGCAGCACAGCTTTACGCGCGAGTACATGGCAGTAGTCTGCGGAGCGTTTTCGCCCGAGAGCGGAACGATCAGCGCGCCGATCGGCAGAAGCAAGTACGACCGCAAAAAAATGTGCGTGACGGAGCATTGTGCAAAGCCCGCAGTGACGCACTACGAAACCATCGAGCGGCTGAAAGGCTGGTCGGTGATGCGCTTTCGGCTGGAAACTGGCAGAACGCACCAGATACGCGTGCACTGCGCCTACTCGGGTCACCCCGTGCTTGGCGACGAGGTGTACGGCAAGCCTTTCAAGGGCATAGAGGGGCAGTGTTTGCATGCAAAAAAGATCGGCTTTATCCACCCGAACGGGGAGTACATGGAGTTTGACAGCCCGCTGCCCGAATATTTTGAGGCGGTACTGCGAAACCTCAGAAAATAGGAGGGATCTTATTTGTTTGAAGATATTTCCAAAACTGTATTGATAACAGATATGGACGGCACATTCCTGCCCGCTAGCAAAGTGCCCACCCGCAAGTGCTTAGAAGCGGTAGAGCGTTTTGAGCGCGCGTGCGGCAGATTTTCCATCGCGACGGGCAGAGCCATACAGGCGGCGAACCAGTATTTCGGCATGGTGGAGGTCAACTGCCCGATAATCATGTGCAACGGCGGAATGGTCTACGATATAAAAAGCGGCGAGCACATCTACGATGTATTTCTGCCGCAGGACGTTCGCGGGCTGGTGAAAGAGATACTCGCCGCGAACCCAGAGATAGGCTGCGAGGTGCTGACGGCGAACGCCGTTTACGTCCCCGCTATGACGCCGATGGAGGCGCGCCACAACGAAATTTGCAAGGTAACGCCCGTGATATGCGGCGTTGACGAGATACCCGAAAGCGATTGGTACAAGGTGCTTTTCGCAGCTGACCCCGCTAATCCTGAGATGATGAAAAAGCTGATAGCATTCGTCGAGGAAAAGGGCTACGACGGAGTAGATTTCGTGCGCTCGAGTTTGGAGTATTACGAGATACTGCCTTTGAACATCTCAAAGGGCACGGCGCTCGGCGAACTGCGAAAGGCCTGCGGTATGCAGGATTACACTTTCGTTGCGGCGGGCGATTACAATAACGACATCGAGCTTCTGCAAGCGGCTGACGTGGCGGTGTGCCCATCGAACGCGACGGAAGAAGTGAAAAAGGTCGCCGATATAGTCTTTGAGCAGTCCTGCGAGGAAGATTTTATAGCGGCGGTAATAGACTATATATTTAAAAAACTGGAAAAATAATATGTTATTTGGAGGTAAAAACATGGACGCTACTTTGAAAAAACAGCTTGAGATCACAGCCTGCAAGGTGCGAATGGGAATAATCGAGGGCGTGCACAGCGCCAAGTCGGGTCACCCTGGCGGCTCGCTTTCGATAGCCGACACGCTGACTTATCTTTATTTCGCAAAGATGAACGTGTACCCCGATAAGCCTGACGAGCCGCAGAGAGACCGCCTTGTGCTCTCAAAGGGCCACACCGCACCCGCGCTTTACTCGACCCTAGCGCAGAGAGGATTTTTCCCCGAAGAGGAGCTGAAGAGCCTGCGTCACATCGGCGCTATGCTTCAGGGTCACCCCTGCATACACATTCCCGGCGTGGATATGTCTTCCGGCTCGCTCGGTCAGGGCATTTCGGCGGCTTGCGGAATGGCGCTTTCGGCTAAGGTCTCTTCCGACACTTACAAGGTCTACACCATTCTCGGCGACGGCGAGATCGAAGAGGGTCAGGTTTGGGAAGCGGCGATGTTCGCGGCGCACTACAAGCTCGACAACCTCGTTGCTATAGTTGACAACAACGGCCTGCAGATCGACGGAAAGATCGAGGACGTAATGTCCCCCTACCCGATAGTTGATAAATTTATAGCTTTCGGCTGGCACATTATCGAGATGGACGCGCACGATTTCGACTCCATCGAAGCGGCTTTCAACGAAGCGGAGAGCGTTTCGGGACAGCCCGTTGCGATAATCCAGAAGAGCGTTAAGGGCAAGGGCGTTTCGTTTATGGAAAATAATGTTTCATGGCACGGCTCTGCACCTAACGACGAGCAGTACGAGCAGGCAATGGGCGAACTGAAAGCAGCGCTCGCGGCACTTGAGGCATAAAGAAAGGAACGGATAAAAATGGCAGAAGTTAAAAAGATTGCTACCAGAGAAAGCTACGGCAACGCGCTTGCAGAGCTTGGCGATAAGTACGAAAACCTTTACGTTCTCGACGCTGACCTTGCCGCGGCTACCAAAACAGGCATTTTCAAGAAAAAGTTTCCCGATAGATTTTTCGACTGCGGCATAGCTGAGGCTAACATGATGGGCGTTGCGGCAGGCATGGCGGCTACGGGCAAGATTCCCTTCGCCTCCACATTCGCGATGTTCGCGGCGGGCAGAGCTTTCGAGATCGTTAGAAACTCCATCGGCTACCCCCACCTGAACGTCAAGATCGGCGCTACTCACGCGGGCATTTCGGTCGGCGAGGACGGCGCTACACACCAGTGTAACGAGGACATCGCGCTGATGAGAACTATCCCCGGCATGACGATAATCAACCCCGCGGACGACGTTGAGGCGAAAGCTGCGGTAGAGGCGGCTATCCTGCATGAAGGCCCCGTTTATATGCGCTTCGGCAGACTTGCGGCGCCTGTTTTCAACGACGCTGACACATACAAATTCGAGCTTGGCAAGGGCATAAAGCTGCGCGAGGGAAGCGATATTTCGATAATCGCGACAGGACTGATGGTTTCCGAAGCTCTCAAGGCGGCTGAGATACTGGCGGCTGAGGGCGTTTCCGCCGAGGTCATCAATATCCACACCATCAAGCCGATCGACAAGGAGATAATCACCGCGACCGCCGCAAAGACCCGCAAGGTTCTGACGGTCGAGGAGCACAGCGTTATCGGCGGACTCGGCTCGGCAGTATGCGACGTGCTGGCTGAGACCTGCCCGACGAAGGTCGTAAAGATCGGCGTGAACGATGAGTTCGGTCACTCCGGCCCAGCTGTAAAACTGCTCGAAGAGTTCGGACTTTGTGCTGACAACATCGTGAAAACGGCTAAGGCAATGGTCTGATATACACATAAAAATTTTTAGCGGACGGTGAATGCTGTCCGCTTTTTTGTACACTTGCACTCTTTCATCGGCTGCGGGATATTATGTAATGAAAGGGGGCGGCAGCTTTGCGGTATGGAAAAGACAGGCGTTTCGGACGGCTTAGGGGCGCGATTTTGTGCATAGCGGCGGCGGCGGGGCTGATCTGTGCGGTTATCTACCTGCAAATGGTAAAGCACATGAAAGAGATATGCGAGTACAAGGGTCGGCAGACGGCGAACGCACTGGTGGCGCGGGCGGTGGACGATTGTCTGCTGGGCGAAAACGGTGATTATCTGCAGATAGAGTACGCGGAGGACGGCGGGATAGCGGCGATAACGGCGGATACATACAGGATAAACGCGCTGGAAAACAGTCTGCGGCGGCAGATAAACGAGGAGTTTTCGCACATTGAGGACAACGAAATGGGTGTGCCGCTCGGAACGCTTAGCGGGATAACTGCGCTGAGCGGGCGGGGCGCGGAGGTGCGTATAAAGCTTCATCAGGTCGGCGCGGTGGACGTTTCGCTGAAAAGCGAGTTTGAGTCTGCGGGGATAAATCAGACTCGGCATTGTCTGAAAGTGGTTGTAAAGTCGGAACTTTCCGCGATACTGCCGGGGCACTCGACCGACATCACGGCGGAGGACGAATATTTGATAAGCGAAACGGTGATAGCGGGCGAACTGCCGCAGGGGCTTTGGAATACGGCAGATATGCTCGAGAATTGACGTTTGTAAGCTGCCGCACTTGACATAACGGCGCAAATGTGTTATAATAAAAAATAATGCGTAATTATGTATAAGGAGAAGTTGATATATGGTATTTCTAGAAAATCTGAAATCACAGCTTGAAAGCTTTAGACCTAAAATAAAAGAGCTTCACGACGTTTTTGACATCGAAAACAGCAAGGAGCGCATACTCGAACTGCAGGAAAAGGCTGCAGAGCCAGGCTTTTGGGATGACCCCGAGAAGAGCCAGCCCGTGCTGAAAGAGACCCGCACTCTGGAGGGACACATCGAAAAGTACGAAAAGATAACCTCGGCTTTCGACGACATCGAGGTAATGATCGAGATGGCAGCTGAGGAAGAGGACTCGGAGGAGATAGTTGCGGAGATCGAGCAGGAGATCGAGGCGCTCGGCAAGAACATCGAAGAGCTCACCCTCGCTTCGCTGCTGACGGGCGAGTACGATAAGAGCAACGCGATACTTAACTTCCACGCGGGCGCGGGCGGAACTGAGGCGCAGGACTGGACTGAAATGCTTTTCAGAATGTACACGCGCTGGGGCGAGCTGCACGGCTTTAACGTCAAAACGCTCGATTATCTCGAGGGCGGCGACGCGGGACTCAAGAGCGCTTCTATAATCGTTGAGGGCGAGAACGCTTACGGCTACCTCAAGAGCGAGTCGGGCGTACACCGTTTGGTGCGCGTTTCGCCTTTTGACGCTTCGGGAAGCCGCCACACTTCGTTTTCGGCGATCGACGTAATGCCCGAAATGGACGATTCGATAAACGTCGAGATCAACCCCGCCGACATCGAAATGCAGGTTTACCGTTCGTCGGGCGCGGGCGGTCAGCACATCAACAAGACATCTTCGGCAGTCCGCCTTATCCATAAGCCTACCGGAATTGTAACATCCTGCCAGACACAGCGTTCGCAGTTCCAGAACCGCGACTACGCTATGAAAATGCTGGTAGCGAAGCTGGTCGAGATCAAGGAGCGTGAGCACCTCGAGAAGATCGACGACATAAAGGGCGTTCAGAAAGAGATCGCTTGGGGCGCGCAGATACGTTCATATGTTTTCATGCCGTACACGCTGGTAAAAGACCACCGCACGGGCTACGAAACGGCTAATGTCAACGCGGTAATGGACGGCAATATCGACGGTTTTATCAACGCATACCTCAAATCACTCTCGCTCGGCAATCTGAACGAAGAGGATAGAAAAGACTGATAATTGCACATTTAGGCATAAAGAAAACGGCTCAGAAACGAGCCGTTTTTTGTTTCATTTTTTTATACTTTGCGCTGGTTTTTCGTCAGCCTGTTCTCCATTTTCTGCTGGCGAATATCGTTGCCGACGAACTGTATCGGCAAAAATTCGTTGAGCAGACGCGTGCAGATTCGCTCGTTGTACTTGTTATTAAGCTCAGCTTTGGTCAAATTAGTGGTAATAACTGTAGGCTTTTTCTGATTTATCCTGCCGTTTATCACGCTGTAAAACGCAGCTTCGTAAAACGGGCTGGAGAATTCCGAGCCGAGGTCGTCGATGATCACAAAATCTGCCTGCAAAAGCGTGTCGAGCGTATTGCCCTCGCTTCTGCCAAAATGCTCGTCCTCTATCTTTCGCATGAAGTCGGAAACGCTGCCGATCGCCACGCTAAAGCCATCGCTAGCGAGTTTTTTCGCCATGCAGGAAGCGAGAAAAGTTTTACCAAGCCCGGTTCTGCCGATGAAAAGCATCGGGCGTGTGCCGCGTGGAAATTCGCGGCAGTATTTCAGCAGGTAGCTGTAAATTTGGTTCATGTGTTTGCGCGGGTCGCCCTCGGGGTAAAACTCGGGGCGGTACTCGGCGAAATCGCGCAGCGCGATGGTCGAGCTTTCGTTCAGCTCCTCGGCGGCGTAAGTCCTCAGCAAGTCCTCGAAACAACTGCACCGCACGCCCTCGACGTAGCCTGTGTCGCGGCACTTTTCGCAGACGAAGCGCGGTTTGAGGTAGTCGGCGTCGCCCGTCAGATTTTTGACCAGCATGGTGATGCGCGCCTGAGTGGCGAGGTTATTGTCGCGCACGATCTCTGCTGCCGATTTGGCGTTCGGCTCGTGGTTGGCGACCAGCTTCACCAGCTCAAAATACGAGCTTTGTATCTTGTTTTCAAGCGTTTTGACCTCGGGCATTTCGGCGTAAACGCTCTTGCGGCGGCGTTCGAGGTCGGCTGCCGAGTCCTTGCGGCGCTGCGAAAGCACCGCTTCCGCCTTGTCAAAAGTTTTTTGCGTGTATTTCAAATGTCGTCATCCTCCTCAAAGCCGAGCGTGTTCGGGTCAAAATTGTCTGCCATTTGCTGCCAGCGGTCGAGGTCGTAGGAGGGCTTTTCCTGCTCGATCTGCCTGCGCCGCGCGATCTCCTGCCGCTCGACGTCCTCGGGCGTGGCAATGCCGCTCTCTTTCCAGCGCTTTAGAATGCCGTTTATGTAGCGCACGTCGGTCTTGTTCTTGTTTTCGCGGCAGCGCTCACCTGCAAGATCTACCATATTTGTACCGAATCCCCATGAGTTCCACTCCGCAAACATCTCTTCCTGTTTCTTGGTAAGCTTGCCTTCGATGCCCAGCACCCTCGCGAACCGCACGTTGACATCGTGCTGTTTCTCCTGTTCGGCGATCTCGCTCTCGACCTGTGCGTATGTGCAAATGCCCCTCGAGAACCAGTCCTTGGCAACAGTTTCTATGTATGCGATGCGCGGCTTGCCGATGGAAACGCAAAAATCGATGAGCATGAGGATCGAGGGCACGTCGTAGCCGTAGTATTCGTAGATGTTGAGAAGCCCCGCGGTCTCGCTGCCGTTTATCAGCCTGCCAAAAATGCGCTCGGCCTGGTCGAAAAGAGTTTTCAACTCGGCATTTTTCTTGACCTTTTCCATTATTTCCTTGTTGGAGTAGCGCATGATCGACTTCGCGGCGGCGGTGTTTTTCATCGGGTTCACAGCGTCGGTAACGCAGACGGGCGCTGCGGGCATTTCCTGCTTCGGCAAGATCGGCGCGCTGGTCGGTTCGGCTTGCCTCGGTGCGCTTTCTCCGACAGTTTCCGCTGAGATAACTCCGCAATTTTTCCAAAAAAGTATGCCGTCGGCAGCGGTCGAAATGTTCTTGAACCCGCATCGCTCAGCAATTTCCTGCTCGTCGGCGATGTCGCTGTCCGCACACAGCAGACACATCAGTACTTTAAAGTAGTCTGCATCGGCAGTTTTGATGTATTTGTCAACAGCGCTGCATGGAACGCTGAAAAATCTTCCCACTCTAGGTAAGTCTATCCTGTATTTCATGACATTCATTCCTTAAATGATCTTAGCTTTAATTATATCACAAATCGCCGAGTTAGTCAATCGGCGGGCACGATTTTCCGCGTGTACTCGTTCTCGAAAACGCCCGTGTTCATCTGCATCAGCCGCACCGCGCGGTTCTCGATCGCCGCGATGTGTGCCGCCCGCGCCGAGCTTTTTTCCAGCTTTCGCAGCGATGTCGAGATCGGCAGATCGCCTTTCGCCCGCGCGATGATCTCCGCTCCGCGCTTGTTGAACGCCAGTATCCGCAGGCATGGCACGCCGTCAGTAAAGTCCGCTTTTTTCGCGCCGATAGCGAGATGCAGTGCGCTTCGGCGTATCCGCGCGAGCGTGAAATTTCGCGGCTTGACTTGTGCAAGAAACGTTTGCAAGTTTTCGGCGGGCTGTTCGGCGGCGCGCAAAATCCTGTCCGCCAGATTTTCATTGATCTCGGGTGATCGCAAAAGCTGTTCGCGCGTGGCGGTCAGCAGGCGGTAATATATGGCGTTCTCGGCGGCGTGCGGGTGTTTTGGCGGCGCGATGTTTACGCCGTTCGGCAGATATTCTAGTGCATTACCCCCGTTTTGGATAGCCCCTCGCAGATATGAACCGCTTGCAAATCCGTCCTGCGGAGGAAAATCGTGCCCCGCGCCGATACGCTTTATAGGGATAATTTCTGCGTTAGGTGCATATTTTGACAATGCAGTTATATATTCACAGGCAAGCGTACTGTTCGGCGACGAAACCGCGGCGGCTATCTCTTCACCGTAGATCTCCAGCGCGGCGGCTTTGAGCGCGGCAGGGTAGGAAAGCCCTCCCGCAAGCGCGCGCTTTACCGCTTCACTGTCTGACAAATTCTGCATAGCGTTTGCGGTGTTTTTCAGTAGTTCGGCGCTTTCAAATTCGCTTCCGAACGCGAGCGCGTCAATGTTCAACTGTACTAAAATTTGTACAGCTGAGTCGGCAAACCAAGGCGCGGCAGAGCATGAAAACGGCGCGGGAAGTTCGATAACAAGGTCTGCACCGTTTGCGACCGCCGCTGCCGCACGCTCGTGCTTTGAGCATATCGCAGTTTCGCCGCGCTGTACCGCCGCACCGCTCATGGCTACGACGATGTGGCTTGCCCCGCGCCTGCGCGCCTCGGCTATCAAATATGCGTGCCCCTTGTGAAAGGGGTTGAATTCTGCTACGATACCTGCTGTAAACACCGACATTTCCTCCGTGAATAATTTTACATTTAATGACTAAAATCGACGGCAAAATTTGTGCAAAACGTCGAAGATGGGAAATGCACTTGAAAAATCGCCGCAAAGTTGCTATAATAATAGTATATTGGATTTTTGCGTCCTTGTCAAGGGCGCAGGCGTACAAATCCGTAAGAATAATTCCGAAAAGGGGTCTTTAAAAATGAAAATATTGGTTGTAAACGCCGGTTCTTCATCGCTGAAATATCAGCTTCTCGATATGACCGACGAATCAGTTATCGCAAAGGGCAACTGCGACCGTATCGGCATCGGCGGACACATCTCGCATAAGACAGGCGACGGCAGAAAGATCGAGCAGGACTGCGATTTCCCTACCCATACCGAGGCTTTTGAGAAGCTCGTTGAGGTGCTCACCACCGGCGAGGGCAAGGTTCTCGACTCTATGAGCGAGGTTTCGGCTGTCGGCCACAGAATAGTTCAGGGCGCTGAGGTTTTCAAGGAGACCTGCATCGCTACCGACGAAGTTATCGACAAGATCGATGAGCTGGCTGAGCTTGCTCCGGTACATAACCACCCCCACGCGCTCGCTCTGCGCGCCTGCAAGGCAGTTCTCCCCAAGGGCGTTCCGCAGGTAGTAGTTTTCGACACCGCGTTCCATTCCACCATGCCCCGCAAGGCTTATCTCTACGGTCTGCCTTACGAGTGCTATGAAGATCTGCACGTTAGAAAATACGGCTTCCACGGCACTTCTCACAGATTTGTTTCGGCTGAGCTGGCTAAGCAGATGGGCAAGAAGCCCGAGGAGCTGAAGATAGTTTCCTGCCACCTCGGCAACGGCTCTTCCATCACCGCAGTTGACGGCGGCAAGAGCGTTGATACCACTATGGGCTTCACCCCCCTTGACGGACTAATCATGGGTACTCGCTGCGGCTCTGTTGACCCCTCGGCTATCGACTTCGTTGAGAAAAAGAAGGGTTTCACCCCCGACGAAATGACATCTTACATGAATAAGAAGTCGGGCTTCCTCGGAATCTCCGGTGTTTCTTCCGACAACCGCGACATCAGCAAGGCTGCGGAAGAGGGCAACGAGCGCTGCAAGATGGTAAACGAGATGTTCACCTACGAGATCAAGAAGTACATCGGCGGTTATGCGGCTGCTATGGGCGGTCTTGACGCTGTACTTTTCACCGGCGGTATCGGCGAAAACGACGCTCCTACCAGAGCAAATTCCTGCGAGGGTCTTGAGTTCCTCGGAATAAAGATCGACCCCGAAAAGAACAAGGTAAGAGGCGAAGTTTGCAAGATCTCTACCGATGATTCTAAGGTTCAGGTTTGGGTAGTTCCGACTAACGAAGAGCTGCTTATCGCAAGAGATACGCTCGCTATCGTTGAGAAGATGTAATTTCGTACAATAATTATACGCAATAATTCAAGAGCCATTCACTTTTTTCGGGTGAATGGCTCTGTTTTTATTTGATATTTCCGTTCATATTTTCAATTCGCGCTATCATTTCTGAGATGTTCAGCACGCCGTAAGCAAAGCCCTTGCGCACCAGCTCGTCGGGCACATACTGATCGTACTTTTCAAATTCAGGAACTTCGCCGGGGTAAAGCAGCTCCATCGGGTCAAGCGGTTTGGCGGATTCTTCGTGCAATATCTGCCAAAATTCCTGCTCGCTGACTTTCATTTTAAACTGTATGAAGTACGGGCGGGAAGAGTCCATGCCTTTTAGACCCAGCCGCGCGCCGCACCGCAGTTTTAAGAAGCGCTCCATCGCGAGAAATGCGTATGTTCCCAGCCATGGAAATAAGCACCACATATCGCCGCCCAGGCAGATCAGCGGTTTGTACGCCGAACCAGAATTATCCGCGCTCTGACGCGCCTGCTGCAAGCGCGCCGCGGCATTTTTCATGAGGTAGGGGAAGCTTTTTTGCTCGCGCAGCACCTGCCGCATACGCTCGAGGATCTTCGTGTTGATGTCGCCGGGGCATTCGCCGAAATAGGCGGGCACTTTGCCTTTGACTTGCTCGCAGTAGACGAGCTTGCGCTTGCGGTCAACTTCCTCAACTATCCAAACGTGCCCCGCAATGGCGATCTTGTCGCCCGCAGGCGGCGGCTTCACGATAGTTCCCAACTCGTGCGAACCGCAGCGGACGGTGTATTCTTCATTTTCTTGAAAAACTGCGTAGAATTTGAAAGAGTTGACGATTCGCTCACCCGCAATGCCGACTATCAATCCGCCGCGCTCGGTGCGCTGTATGTGATCGTTTTCCAGCATATGGCGCAGTAATATCTTGTAATCGTCGCGAGAGATACACTTGAATTGGTTGAGCGTCAGCACGCGCGAAGCCAGCTCCGCCGCCGTCATCTCGCCGCAGGAAGCCAGCGTGCTCATCGTTTGGTGGAAAAGCAGGCTGAACGGCAGTTTGCCCTCGGCGGGCGGCTCTACCCAGCGTTCCTCGAGGTAGCTTTGCACCAACGCGATGCCTTGCAAAAGTTTCCACGGAATGGTGGTCGGCAGCATGGCGCGCGCTTCGGGCATTTCCTCGCGGATAACGAACCACATTTCGGGCGGCAGACCTCTCCTGCCAGTTCGTCCCATGCGCTGTAAAAATGAGGAAACCGTAAACGGCGCGTCTACTTGAAATGCGCGCTCAAGCCTGCCGATGTCTATGCCGAGCTCGAGTGTGGCGGTCGTGACGGTTGTCTGAAACTGCTCGTCGTCTTTCATGATCTCCTCGGCGGTCTCGCGGTATGAGGCGGAGAGGTTGCCGTGGTGTATCAAAAATCGGTCGCGCTCCTGCTTCGCCTCGCAGTATTGCCGCAGGGTGGTGGTGACAGCCTCGCACTCTTCGCGCGAGTTGACGAAAACAAGGCACTTTTTGCCGCGCGTGTGCTCGAAAATGTAGCCGATACCGGGGTCGGTGGAGTCTGGTGCGCGGTCGGTGACGCTGTCAAGCTCGGGCAGAGCGTTCGCAATAGGTTTGCCGTCGGAAGCCTGCGGGCCTTGAATGTAAAAATGCTCCATCGAAAGCCGCCACTTCGTGCCTTTGCTCTCGATCTTTGGGACGATCGTGCCCCTGCCCGTGCCCGCCGAGAGAAATTCGCCCGCCTTTTGCGGGTCGCCAATGGTCGCCGAAAGCCCTATTCTCCGCGGGTTTACGCCCGCCATTCGCGAAAGCCGCTCGATAAGGCAGAGTGTCTGTCCGCCGCGGTCGCCGCGCATCAGCGAGTGCACCTCGTCGATCACGATGAACCGCAGGTCGCCAAAAAGTCTTGAAATTGCAGCGTGTTTGCGTAGCAGCATCGCTTCGAGCGACTCGGGCGTGATCTGGAGAATGCCCGAGGGATTTTTCAGCATTTTGCTTTTGTGCGACTGTGAAACGTCGCCGTGCCAGTGCCAAACGGGTATGTCCGCCTCGGCGCAGAGGTCGTTCAGCCGTGTGAATTGGTCATTGATGAGCGCTTTTAGCGGGCCGATGTAGATCGCGCCGACAGAGGTCGGCATATCTTCGGAAAAGAGGGTGAGTATCGGGAAAAAAGCCGCCTCGGTCTTGCCCGAAGCGGTCGAGGCGGAGAGTAAAACGTTTTCGCTGGTGTTGAATATTGCGTCGCCTGCCGCCATCTGTATCGCCCGCAGAGATTCCCAGCCGTTTTGGTAGATAAAATCTTGTATAAAAGGTGCATATCTGTTGAAAATATCCATGAATTACAGCCCTCAGATCTCAAATTCCGCGAAATCTTCCGCCGTCTGCTGCGCCTGTTCCTCAAGCGCAGGCTTTGCAAATTCAAATTTCTCAGAATTTAGCAGACTGCGAACGTCGAGCTGCGGGTTTTGATAGGTGATGTCGAGCAGCTCGATGAAGTCGCGAATGACCTCGCGCGGCGTGATGTTCGTGTCTGCGCCGACTCGGCTGTATTCGATCTTAATAAAATCTATCAGATCTTCTTGCTGTAACCTGTTCTCGTAGCCGAAAAGCCCCGAGTGAATGTCCTCCAGTTTCTCGATCAGCACCAGCATTTCCTCGTAAGTCAGCGGCGAAAGCTTGATGACTGGCGCGAGCATATCGCTTACCTCGCCTCCAAACCGCCCCTCCGCAAGCCGTGAACGCAGCGCCTCGTAGCTGTAAACGCCGCGCCGCGTGTCCTCAATGCACTGCGGCGTGCCGCACATGATTATGCCGATGTACTTCGCCTTGCCTTGAAGCGTATCGTTGTACATTGTCAATATTTTTTCATAATTGTACTGACGCGTTATGCTGTTGGGTATTTTGTAAATATTGACCAGTTCGTCGATCAGTATAAGCATTCCGGAATATCCTGCCATTTTCAGAAAAGCCGAGAAAAGCTTGATATATTCGTACCAATCTTCGTCAGTAATGATGATGTTCACGCCCAGCTCGCTTTTCGCTTCGGTTTTTGTTGCGTACTCGCCGCGAAACCACTTGACGACCTTGCCTTTAGTTTCGTCATCGCCCTCGGCAAACGCGCGGTAGTAGAGGGTCAGCAGGCGCGAAAAATCGAAGCCGTGCACCATTTCGTTCAGCGAATTGATGACCGCGTAGATCTTCTTCTCGACCGCCTTTTCAAACTCGAGCGAGTCGGGAGTAAGGTCGCTTTCGGCAGCGGTTTCGGTCTGCACGGCGTTTATCCACCTGTCCAAGATCAGCGTCAGCGCGCCACCCTCGGGACGTGTTTTCGTGGAAATATTTCGTATGAGTTCCTTGTAAGTGGCAAGACCTTGACCCTTCGTACCCTGCAAACGTCTTTCGGGCGAAAGGTCAGCGTCGCAAACTACGAAATTTCGGTCCATAACGTAATTTCGTATAGTTTGCAGCAGGAAACTTTTACCGCTTCCGTACTTGCCCATTATAAATCTGAACGATGCGCCGCCGTCCGCGATTATGTCAACATCGTGCAGCAGAGCGTTGATCTCGTTTTCCCTGCCAACCGTGATGTATGGCAGACCTATTCTCGGCACAACGCCGCCTTTGAGTGAATTTATTAAAGTTGCCGCAATCCTCTTAGGTATCTTCATGGCTTTATCAGTCCTTTCAGCTCCTCCAGATAGTCCTCAATAACGTTAGGAACGTCGCTTTCAAATTCCAATACTGTATCGTCAAACATATCAAAAAGCTTATCGTTTATACTGTCTGCAATTACTGAGATCATAAGCATTTTACTCTTTGCAAAATCTCTAATGCTTTTCTCATCTTTATATATAATTAGTTTCAAAAATTCGTATTCATTATCATCGAGCGGCAATTCATCGCTTGCCGATTTATTATCATTCATCTGCTCGGCAGAAATATCATCAATGTTAATATCTTCGAGTTCAGCATCGTTAAAAGCCTCTTCCTCAGTAATGAGCTTTTCGCAAGTAACGTCCGCCGCGGCGCGAATTTGTCCGAGTTTTGAAACGTCTATCATGATCTCGCGCGGTGGTTCGAGTGCTTTTTCAATAGTCTTTTTAACACTTAAATTGCTTCTCTCGCCGATAGTTTTTTCAATGATCTGCTCAAACGTTTTCGTGATCTTGTCGGGCTTCAAGTACGGTTCAACGCCTAATTTTACGCGCAGAGCACGGTCAACAGCCTTGACGAGGGTGCCAAGCTCGGTGCTTTTCTTGCGGCTTCCGTAATATTTTTCACAAGTCCAGAAACCGTTTTCGCAGCGGTATTTCTGCACGCCGCTCACAGAATACTCATAATTATCGCGCTTTATGCGGTCGAAAAACACCGCTGAGCTGAACATATAGTACGAGATCGAAGCACGTTTTCCGAAAAGTTTTTCGCAATATCCGCGTTTTCGGTTCTTTGCGTAGTATTCGCAGACTTTTCTGAACACCTCGCAGATCGTTTTTTCGGTGATGTCTGAGTAGTTCTTGTACAGCTTAGAGCGGTCGATCCGATAGTTCGAAAGCTCTGTAATTGCTGAGAAAAGTGTATCGTCATCCGTATCCGCACAGTTCTCCAATGCAAGCACGTTTTTGTCAAAATCGGTGCGCGCAAGGTCGGTGATAAGCTGCGGGTCGAGGTCGTAATAGACAGCGAAATCGTTTAACCAAAGCTTCATGTAATTCTCGATACGGTTGTCGATCTTGCCGAAATTTTCACGAAAATACTGCAATTTTACGAAACCGTCTTTCGGTTCTGTTGAGCCGATGCCGTTCAGAAGTTCATAAATGTAGACGAATGCGAACGCAAGCGGCGCAGGATCATACTGCCCATGGCGAATTTTAGTGCGCCATGAAAAATATCCACGCAGTTGTTCGTCGTTCATATCGCGATACGTAGGGTAATATCTTACAAAATCACCGTAATATTCATAATCGTCCTCGAAGGCTTCCATAAATTTTGCCTGTTTATAGAAGATTTCGGCGGTCGACATATCCAATGAATGGTAGCTTCGCGCGATAGCCTTCATTTCGCGGTACTTCGGCGGCGTGAAATTTTTCATCTTCGAGGCGGGTATAAGTATAGGCTGGTCGGTGTAGACTTTTTCGGAAAAGTTTCGGCTGTTTTTCTGTCGCAAGTCTTCCATTATCTTGCTGATTATCTCTTTTGTGTCTGCCAATTCTGTCCACCTCCGCTCGCGATATACCTTATATATTATAGCACCCTTGCGTGCAAATGTCAACATATGTTCGCGGTTGCTCGGGCGAAAAAAATTCATAAAATATCTATTGACATCCTTAAAATCAGAGAGTATTATATTAGTATATTTAAAAGCTGCGACGGGAACGGAGCAGGGAAATGCCTTACAGAGAGCGGCAGTCTGGTGTAATGCCGCAGGAAAGCCCTGAGCAGATCATCCCCGAGCCTGCGGAGTGAATGTTTTTCTTTAGCTTCGCACGTTTCCTGCGTTAAAGGATAATGAGTGGCTGCATTTTGCGGCAAACGAAGTGGTAACACGGAGAATTTTTACGTCTTCGCCTTCGATTTTTTATCGAAAGCGGAGATTTTTTATTTTGTATGGAAAGGTATTGGTGGTAATTTATGCTGACTCTGGATAAAGTCTACAAGGCTTCTCACGTTCTGAAAGAGGTGCTCGCGCCTACTCAGTGCATCAAAGCAAAAAAGATCAATCCCGACGCTGATGTTTACCTCAAAACGGAAAATTTGCAGGTAACAGGTTCGTTTAAGGTGAGAGGTGCGTATTTCAAAATTTCCCAGCTTACAGATGAGGAGAAAGCAAGGGGAGTTATCGCCTGTTCCGCTGGTAACCATGCTCAGGGTGTTGCGCTTGCCGCTAAAAAGAATGGCATAAAAGCCGTAATTTGCCTGCCAGACGGCGCGCCGATCTCTAAGGTCGAGGCGACCAGAAGCTATGGCGCTGAGATTTGCCTTGTTCCGGGCGTTTATGACGACGCTTACAACAAAGCGCTCCAGCTTAAAGAGGAAAATAATTACACATTTATACATCCCTTTGACGACGAAAACGTTATCGCAGGTCAGGGAACTATCGGCCTTGAGCTGCTCGAACAGCTTCCCGACCTCGACGCAGTAGTCGTTCCCGTCGGCGGCGGCGGACTTATCTCGGGCGTTGCCTTCGCGCTGAAATCACTCAATCCTAACATTAAGGTCTACGGCGTTCAGGCAACTGGTGCACCTTCTATGGTAAATTCTCTCAAAGACGATAAGATCGAGTGCCTCGATTCTGTTTCGACCATCGCAGACGGCATCAAGGTAAAAGAGCCGGGCGAGCACACTTTCGAGCTTTGCAAGAAGTACGTTGACGACGTTGTTACCGTTAGCGACGATGAAATTTCCTCGGCTATCCTCGCACTGATCGAGCAGCATAAGCTTATCGCAGAGGGTGCTGGCGCGGTTTCGGTTGCGGCGGTAATGTTTAACAAAGTTCCCATAAAGGGCAAAAAGGTCGTTTGCCTTGTTTCGGGCGGCAACATCGACGTTACTATCCTTTCGCGCGTCATCAAGCGCGGTCTGCTCAAGTCCGGCCGCTCCGACACGCTCACTATCCAGCTCGAGGACAAGCCCGGTCAGCTGAGAGATGTTTCCAAGCTTATTGCAGATCTCGGCGGCAACGTTGTTTCCGTTCACCACGAGCGCGCCAGCGAGGACAGCGACATCACCGATTGCATACTCCGCATAGTTCTCGAAACCAGAAATTACGAGCACAAGGCTGAGATAAGAAAGGCTCTTACCGATGCAGGCTTCAAGCTAGTAAACAAGTAATAGGCGGCAGATATGGCAGAAAATTGGCAGAAATCAGTTGCCGCGATAGTCGAGCACGATGGCAAAATTCTCCTCGTCCGCCACACTTACGGCGCGGGCAAGGGGCGGCTTATAATCCCTGGCGGCTATCTGAAAGATAACGAAACTCCCCAGCAGGCTTGCGTGCGCGAAGTGCTGGAGGAAACAGGCATTACGGCAGAGCCGAAGCGGCTTGTCGGCGTTCGCTTTAATCTCAAAGATTGGTATGTCGTTTTCGCGGCGGACTATGTTGGCGGCGAAGCACATTCCGACGGCGACGAAAACAGCGAAGCGGTGTGGGTCGATATTGACGAAGCCCTCGCCCGCGACGATGTTCCCGACCTCACGCGTAAGCTCATCGCCGCGTATAAAAACGGCAGCGCACTTGAGTACACCGAGTTCGTCAGCCGCGAAAATCACGGTACATATTCACTTTACTGCTGATCGGCAGTATGTTCAAATATCAAATATAAAGGAGTAGATCAACATGGCAGAAACAGTTTACACCAAGAATGCACCTGACGCGATAGGCCCTTATTCGCAGGCTAAAAAGGTCGGGGGGCTAATCTTCACTTCGGGTCAGATAGCTATCGACCCCGCAGTAGGCGACGTTACAGCTAAGACCATTGAAGAGCAGACCGAGCAGGTCTGCAAGAACCTTGCGGCTGTACTCGAAGCGGCAGGAAGCAGCCTCGATAAGGCTGTAAAGACCGTATGCTTCCTTAAAGAAATGGGCGATTTTGCTGCATTTAACGGCGTTTACGGAAAGTATTTCACTTCCAAGCCCGCACGTTCCTGCGTTGCTGTAAAGCAGCTTCCTAAGGACGTTCTCGTAGAGGTCGAGGTTATCGCAGAAGCTTGATCTTCGCGAGATATTGTCAAAAATTTTTAAAAGGCGGATATTTCTCCGCCTTTTTTCATGAACGAAAGGGGCTGCTGAAATGCTTGTCAGAAGGCTGAAACGCAGATTGATAGCAGAGTCGGAGTCGGCGGGACATTATATGTTCATATTTTTTAGATGGACAGTCATCGCGGCGGTCACGGGCGTGGTCGGCGGAGTTGTCGGCGCACTCTTCCACATGGCGGTGAACGCCGCTACCGAGTTCCGCGGGGAGCACGGCTGGGTCATCTTCACGCTGCCCGCCGCTGGCGCGCTCATAGCGCTGATCTACCACATTTTCGGCTTCGATAACGACGGCGGCACGAACCTTATAATCAGCTCGATACGCACGAAAGACCACGTTCCACTGCGAATGGCGCCGCTGATATTTGTCGCTACGGTGATAACTCACCTTGCGGGCGGTTCGGCGGGACGTGAGGGCGCGGCGCTCCAGCTCGGCGGCAGTATCGGCAACCGCATAGGCGAGCTTTTCGGCGTTAAGGAGCAGGACATCGGGCTGGCGGTGATGTGCGGCATGAGCGCGCTTTTCTCAGCGCTTTTCGGCACGCCGCTTACCGCCTGCTTTTTCGCGATGGAGGTCATAAGCGTTGGCGTTATCTACTACGCGGGGCTCGTTCCGTGCATCGCCTCCTCGCTTACGGCTTACGGGATTTCGCTGCTCATGAAAGCCGAGCCGACTCGCTTCAATATCAGCAAATTCGTGCCGCACCTCTCGTTCGGCTCAGTCGTGCGGGTCTGCATTCTCGCGGCGGTCTGTGCGGTGATAAGCATATTTTTCTGCGTTGCGATGAAAACGGCGAACAAGTGGTTTTCGCAGATTTTTGAGAACAAATACCTGCGTGCGGCGGTCGGCGGAGCGGTGATACTCGCGCTGACTTTGCTCCTGCGGACTACTGATTACAACGGTGCGGGAATGAACGTTATCGAAAACGCCGTGTTAGAGGGTAAGGCGCACCCCGCCGCGTTTCTGCTCAAAATTATCTTCACGGCGGTGACCATCGGCTGCGGATTTAAAGGCGGCGAGATAGTTCCGACAATGTTCATCGGCGCGACCCTCGGCTGCGCATTTTCCCCGCTGATAGGGCTTGACGCACGTTTCGCGGCGGCGGTCGGCATTGTCGCACTCTTCTGTTCGGTGGTGAATTGCCCTACGGCTTCGCTTTTCCTGAGCTTAGAACTTTTTGGCAGCGAGGGCATAGTTCTCTTCGCGGCGGCGTGCGGCGTGAGCTATATGCTTTCGGGCTATTACGGACTCTACTCCAGCCAAAAAATAGTATATTCCAAGCTGCACACCAGATACATAAATAAACGTACAAAGTAGCCATCTAAATCGTTTTCGGTCAGTTTTGACAAATAAAAAATTAAAAATTGTACAAAAAACTATTGCTATTTAGAAATAAATATGCTATAATTACAAATGAGAAGTTGCTCTGAATAAAAAACGAAAACGTTTAAGCAACTTCGCGGAAACTATAAAAATAAGGGTGAGAATTCATATGAATAAAAAGATAACTGCCAAAGAGGGCTTTGTGATGAAGGGCGTTTCATGCGTTCTGCTTGAATATGGAAAGTATTCTGCGGTGATCTCGCCCGAGTACGGCTCTTCCGTTTGGCGTATGCGCGATGAAGAGGCGGGTATCGAGGTTTTCAGGTATTCCGATAAATGTTCCGCGGCGCAGATAGATAAGGCCCGCGAAATATGGGGTCTGCCTACGCTTTATCTGCCGAACCGCTTCGACGGCGGCCTGCTGAAGACTTCCGACGGCGCTTATCATCTGCCTGTAAACGAGGTAAAGCTCGGCAACCATCTTCACGGCTGGGTGCACAAGCGTGCGCATAAAATAGAAAAGGTCGCTGCTGAGGAGGACAAAGCCGTTCTCGTGACATCGTTTACACACGGCGCAGAAGACCCAATGTATCAGTATTTTCCGATAGATTTTAAGATAACTTACACGTTCGAGCTTTCGGACAACGGGCTTACCCATAAGGTAAAGCTGGAGGATCTCTCTGATAAAAAGCTGCCCGTTTCCATCTGCACACACACCTGTATAAATGCGCCCATTACCGACGGCGGCAGACAGAAGTCGCTGCGCCTGAGCGTGCCGATAGTTGAGCGCTGCGAGCTGGACAAGCGCTGCCTGCCTACCGAAAAGCTTCTGCCGCTCGGCACCAAGGATATGCGCTACAAAAACGGCATTATGCGCCCCGTCCTCCACCAGATCTCGAACGATATGTACACCGCCTGCGATAACGAGCTTGACGGCAAGCCTTTCTACGGCGTAGTCATCACCGATAAGGATACTGGCAAGCGTCTTTGCAACGAGGTGTCTAAAGAATACAAATTCTGGAATATGTGGAACGACCGCGGCGGCAACGGATATTTCTGTCCCGAGCCTATGACGGCAATGATAAACTGCGCGAACTTAAAGCTCAGCGACGATGTTACAGGCTATAAAGAGCTTGCAAAGGGCGAAAGCTTTGAATGTTGGCAGCGCTTCTTTACAATATGAATAGAGAAGATATAAACGAAGCGCCGATCATCGACGACGATCAGCCGTTCACGCCAGAGGAAGAGAAATTTCTCGACCAAAAGATGAAGTGGCGGGCGCTATTCCTGCTCAGCGCGCTGATAAGTATGCTTGTGTTCGAGTTTCGCGATAAAGCGGGCAAGAAAGTAGACGTGCTCAGCGGCAAGGAAGCGATACGCATTTTCCTGCGCAATAACCGCATAGGGCTTGTGTTGGCGCTGATAATGCTCGCGGTGCTGATAGTGGCGCTGATTTGCGAGCGCGGCTTTCACCGCAGCGATTCTTCGGCAAAAGTATACGGCTTTTTAGGCAGCGCGGGTCTGATGATCTACACCGTTGTGGCGTTTATTTTAAGCGGCAACCATATCTACGCCGATTACCAAGGCGTTACGGTCGCTGAGCCGTATGAATATGTGCTGAGTACTCAGTCGGGCAAATATTTCGTCGGCTTTGAGGATAAAGATGAATTCGTTCAGCTGCAGATCCCCAAGAAAACCTACTCACAAATGCAGCAGGGCGAAATAGTTTCTGACGATACCGGCGAGATCTATTCTATGGTAAAAGATAATGGATATAAAGACGCCGTGCTTTACAGCGGCGGATTTGAGATAAGCTACTATTTTTATTCGGCAATATTCAGCAGCGCGAAGCCTGTTTCACAGCACTGAGTTTATAAAAGCAGCTTATTACGGGGAGATCTTATGATATGACAAGAAGGAAAATATCGGCAATGATGGCTGCTTCGGCTGCGGTGCTCTGCTTTTGCGCCTGCGGAAATTCTGCTGAAAGCGGCGCTTCTTCCGCCGAAAGCTCTTCTGTCGCGGCGGTCACCACGACGGCTACGGCGGAGCAGCCCGCGGCTACCATAACGGCTGTTATGACAGAAGCGGCGGACGAGTCCTCCGAAACGGAAACTCAGCCTGCCGAGCCGAATGAGATCGACTTGCAGGGCAGGGCGATAGAGTATTGCGACGGCGCGCGCGACGTTATAACCCGCTGGTACAGCTATATGGACAGCGGCGATTATGAGCAGGCGACGGCGCTTATGACAAAGACCGCCGCGAAAGCATTGGATATAGATTCATATTCCAAGACCGAAACGGGCGGGGTGACAACTGTTGAATTCGGCAAATGCACCCTCAGCAAAAGCGGCGACGGCGCGAATATCAGCGTGGAGACCAACGTTTCTTACGACTCGCAGGCGGATACCGTGATGCAGCGCAGGATACTTGTGCATTTCGACGGGCTGGATTATATCATTTCCGAAATTACCGATGAGGGTATCAGCCTTTACGGCTGAAAATTTTTACAAGCAAGGCTCGCATATCTGCCGCGGGAGGCTGATGTGCGGTGTTGCCTTAAAATAAAATCATAATATATCGAAAGGTGGATATTTAAACATGAAGTTTGGCTACTTTGACGACGCGAACAAAGAGTACGTCATCACAAACCCCAGAACTCCATATCCGTGGATAAACTACCTCGGAACACAGGAGTTCTTCTCGCTCATCTCCAACACAGCGGGCGGATATTCTTTCTATAAGGACGCAAGACTGCGCCGTATAACAAGATACCGCTACAATAATGTGCCGATAGATATGGGCGGAAGATATTTCTACATAAAAGACGGCGAAACTATCTGGAACCCCGGCTGGTCACCTGTAAAGACAGAGCTTGACTTCTATGAGTGCCGCCACGGTATGGGCTATACCATCATCACAGGTAAGAAAAACGGTCTGAAAGCCGAAGCTACTTTCTTCGTACCGCAGAATTACGCGGGCGAAGTACAGCAGGTAGTTCTTACTAACGAGAGCGACGCAGAAAAGACCTTCTCCTTCTTCTCTTTTGCAGAATGGTGCCTTTGGGACGCGCAGGACGACTGCACCAATTTCCAGAGAAACTTCAGCACAGGCCGCGTAGAAGTAGTAGGTTCTACCATATACCACAAGACTGAGTATAGAGACAGAAGAGATCATTTCGCATTCTATACAGTAAACGACGAGATCGACGGCTACGATACCGACAGAGATTCTTTCATCGGTCTTTACAATGGTTTCCATAACCCGCAGGCTGTACTTGCCGGCAAGGCTAACGATTCTTTCGCTGACGGCTGGTCGCCAATCGCTTCTCACTACAAGAAGATAACCCTCGCTCCCGGCGAGTCTAAGACCCTCGTATTCATTCTCGGCTATGTTGAAATGCCCGTTGATAAGAAGTTTGAGGCTGACGGCGTAACTATCAATAAGGAAAAAGCTCTCGCAATGATCGAGCAGTACAATACTCCCGAAAAGGTAGCCGCTGGCATGGCAGAGCTGAAGGATACTTGGGACAGACTGCTCAGCGTTATCAACGTTGACACTCCTGATGATAAGGTAAACCGCATGGTCAACATCTGGAACCAGTACCAGTGCATGGTCACCTTCAACCTTTCGCGCTCCGCTTCTTACTTCGAGAGCGGTATCGGCAGAGGTATGGGCTTCCGCGATTCTAATCAGGATATTCTCGGCTTCGTTCACCAGATCCCCGACCGCGCAAGAGAGCGTATAATCGACATCGCTTCCACCCAGCTTCCTGACGGCGGCTGCTACCACCAGTATCAGCCCCTTACCAAGAAGGGCAACCTCGACATCGGCGGCGATTTCTCCGACGACCCGCTGTGGATGATCCTTTCCGTTTCCGCATACATCAAGGAAACAGGCGACTGGTCTATCCTCGACGTAATGGTACCTTACGATAACGATGAGTCGAAGGCTAAGCCGATGCTCGACCACCTCAAGGTATCTTTCTACCGCGTAGTTAATAACGTAGGCCCTCACGGTCTGCCGCTCGCTATGAGAGCTGACTGGAACGACTGCATCAACCTTTCCTGCTACTCCGACACTCCCGGCGAAAGCTTCCAGACTTACACCAACCCGAAGTTTGCTGCTGAGGGCGGCTACTCTAAGGTAGCTGAGTCTGTAATGGTAGCTACGCTCTTCACCTACACCGGCCCGAACTACGTTGCTATACTCAAGCACCTCGGCAAGGACGATGAAGCTGCTGCTGCTCAGGCTGAGATCGACAAGATGAAGAAGAACGTTATGGATTCCGCATTCGACGGCGATTGGTTCCTCAGAGCTTACGACTCCACAGGCGCTAAGATGGGCTCTAAGGAGTGCGAAGAGGGCAAGATCTTCATCGAGCCGCAGGGCTTTGCCGTAATGTCTGAGATAGGCAAGGACGAGGGCGCTGACATCAAGACCCTTGAGTCTATCGACAAGTACCTCAATACCAAGTACGGCCTTGTTCTGAACAACCCCGCATTCTCCAAGTACTATATCCAGTACGGCGAGATCTCGACTTACCCCGGCGGATACAAGGAAAACGCCGGTATCTTCACCCACAACAACGCATGGATAATCTGCGCTGAGGCTTACGCCGGCAGAGGTGATAAGGCTTTCGAGTATTACAGCAAGATCGCTCCCGCGTTCAACGAAGAGATCTCCGACCTGCACAAGACCGAGCCTTACGTTTACGGTCAGATGATCGCAGGTAAGGACGCAAGCAGATTCGGCGAGGGCAAGAATAGCTGGCTGACAGGTACTGCCGCATGGAACATGGTAGCTATCTCCCAGTACATCCTCGGCGTACAGGCTGATTTCGACGGTCTGAAGCTCGATCCTTCCATTCCTCACGAGTGGAACGGCCTTACCGCTACACGTCAGTACAGAGGCGCTACCTACAACATCACCGTTAAGAACCCCGAGCACGTTTGCAAGGGCGTTAAGAGCGTTACCGTTGACGGCAAGGCGGTAGATGGCAATGTTCTCCCCGTAGCCGCAGCAGGCTCGACTGTAAATGTTGAAGTTGTAATGGGCTGATACGAATAAAGTTTTCTTACAAAAACTGCATGGCTTTCGGGCTGTGCAGTTTTTTTGCGTTCATAAAATATTAACCGCCATGTGCTTGACATATAATATAAATTTGCGTATAATAATAGATATTCTAATTTTAGACTTTCTTATATTAGGAGGATTTTTGACGAAATGAACGGAATGACTGCTTCAAAAATGTTTTACAGCGCAAACAGGGTTATGGAGGCGTACCATAACATGCTGCGCCCGCTCTGCAAAAAAACAGGTCTGCCGCCTATGGCTGTCGATATACTCATGTTCATATCGAATAATCCGGATAACAACACCGCGCGCGATATTTGCCTTATGCGCGGTCTGAAATCGGGCATAGTTTCCGTGCACGTCGAAAGGCTGGTGAACGAGGGTCTGCTTACGCGCGAAACTGTGCCGAACGACCGCCGCAAAACTCGTCTGGTGCTCACTCCCGCCGCCGCGGACATCGTAAAAGAGGGCAGGGAACTGCAAATACGCTTCGGACACCGCCTGCTCGAGGGCATCAGCCATGCCGATATTGAAGTTTTCCGCAAATGCCTTTCCGCAATCGGCGAAAACATAGAGGATATGAGAAAGAACGGGTTTGAAAAGGAGAGTGAAGATATATGATAAAACTGCTGAAAAACTTGCGCCGCCGCGAAAAGATGATGGCGCTTGTCTGCTTGGTTTTCGTGGTGTGTCAGGTGTATTTCGATCTGCGTCTGCCCGATTACATGACCGAGCTTACCGTGCTGATAAAAACATCTGGCACTACCGCCGACATCGTGAATATCGGCTTGAAAATGCTGGGATGCACCGCAGTGAGTGCGCTGTTAGCCGTCGCCTGCGGTTATTTTGCTTCAAAGACCGCCTCGGGGCTTAGCTTCGCCGTGCGCGAAAAGCTTTTCCACCACGTAATGGATATAGGCAGCGAGGAAATGCAGGATTTCTCGATACCCAGCCTTATAACCCGCACCACGAACGACATCACGCAGATACAGATGATAGTTGCGATGGGCTTGCAGATGATGATAAAAGCGCCGATAATGGCGGTCTGGGCGATAATAAAAATTCTCGGCAAAAGCTGGCAGCTCTCTGCGGTCACCGCGGCTTTCGTGGTCGTGCTGATAGTCAGCATTTTCCTCATCATGAGCAGCTGCATACCGCGCTTTCGCCTTGTGCAGAAAATGACGGATAAGATCAACCGCGTAGCGCGCGAAAACCTCAACGGCATAAACGTAGTGCACGCTTTCAACGCCGAGAAATTTCAGAATGATAAATTCGACGAGCCGAATATGGGTATGATGCAGCTTCAGATGAAAAACCAAAAGCTCTTCGCCCTCGTTCAGCCGACTATGGGGCTGGGCATGAACGGTTTGGCGCTCGCGATATACTGGGTCGGCGCGGCGCTTGTCAACAACATCGCCCTTACCGACCCCGCCGCGCGCCTTTCGATGTTCAGCGAGGTGTTGGTTTTCAGCACTTACGCGACCTACGTCGTGATGTCATTCATGATGCTCGTCATGATATTTATGCTCCTCCCGCAGGCGCAGGTGTCGGCTGAGCGTATCAACGATGTGCTCGAGCGCGAGGCTAACGTAAAAGAGGGCGGCGTGCAGCAGGGCAGCGAGGTCGGCACGGTAGAGTTCAAAAACGTTTCCTTCCGCTATCCGCACGCTTCCTCCGAACAGCTCAGCGGCATAAACGTCCGCGTGGAAAAGGGCGAAACGCTCGCGGTCATCGGCGCTACGGGCAGCGGCAAGACTACCCTAGTCAGCCTAATCCCGCGCTTCTTCGATGCGACCTCGGGCGAGGTGCTTGTGGACGGCGTAAACGTCAAGGATTACACTTTCGCCGCGCTGTATGATAAGCTCGGCTACGTCACGCAAAAAGCCGTGCTCTTCTCGGGCACTGTTCGCGAAAACGTATTTTTCGGCGAGAGCGCTCAGCAGTTCGACGACGCAGACCTTGGATCTGCAATAGAGATTTCGCAGGCAAAAGAGTTTGTCGATAAGCTTGAGGGCGGCAGCGATTACGCGATAGCGCAGATGGGCAGAAACGTTTCGGGCGGTCAGAAGCAGCGTCTTTCGATAGCGCGTGCGCTGGCGCGTAAGCCTGAGATACTTATTTTTGACGACTCGTTCTCGGCGCTCGATTACCGTACTGACGCGAAGCTCCGCGAGGGTCTGAACAAGCAGCTCGCAGGCTCGACAAAAATAATCGTCGCGCAGCGTATAAGCACTATTCGCCACGCAGATAAGATAGCCGTGCTCGACCGCGGCGAGATGGTCGGCTTGGGCACACACGAAGAACTTATGAAAAATTGCAGCGTTTACCGCGAGATAGCTACCTCGCAGCTCAGCGCGAGCGAATTGGCGTAAGGAGGGGACTAACATGAGAAAAAATAAAGACGGCGGTATACGCACAGCCGTGCCGCGCCTTTCGGAATATCTGCACGGCGACATCGGCGTGGTGATCCTCGCCCTCGTCCTCGCGGCACTCAGCGCGGTCATGACGATAATCGGCCCGAACAAGATCGGCGATATGGCGACGATAATGTCAGACGGTCTGCTCGGCGGCATCGACCTCGGCAAGATCGCGAAGATAGGCATTTTCCTCGCGGCGATATACCTGCTCAGCGCGCTTTTCGGCTTCGTTCAGCATTACATCATGGCGGTGGTAACGCTGAAAATGTCCTACCGTATGCGCGGCGAGCTTTCGGAAAAGATCAACCGCGTGCCGCAGAAATATTTCAACACCCACACGCAGGGCGACATACTCAGCCGCATGACTAACGACGTTTCCACCCTCCAGCAGGGTCTGACAAACAGTCTGCCGACCATAATCAGCGCGGCAACGCAGTTCGTCGGCTGCCTTATCATGATGTTCGCGACCCAGTGGCGGCTGGCGCTCATCTCGCTGGCGGTAACGTTCGTCGGCATGGGATTGGTGGTGCTGATAATGTCGCGCTCGCAGCGCTTTTTCGCGGCGCGCCAGAAAAGTTTGGGCGAGCTGAATGGCTTCGTTGAAGAAATGTACTCGGGTCACGAGGTCGTCCGCATCAGCCGCGCTGAGCGCAAGGTGCTCTCGCATTTCGATAGCCTGAACGCCGCTGTCTACGACGCTAACTGGCGTTCGCAGTTCCTTTCAGGCGTAATGCAGCCGCTCATGAACATCATCGGCAACATCGCCTACGTTGCAGTGTGCGTGGTCGGCTCTATCCTCGCGATGAACGGAACGATAGAGTTCGGCGTGATAGTTTCGTTCATTCTCTACGTCCGCCTTTTCACCACCCCGCTCACGCAGATAGCGCAGGGCATGACGAATATGCAGACGGCTTCCGCTTCGGCGCACCGCATTTTCGACTTTCTCGAAAGCGAAGAGATGGCTGACGAAAGCGAAAAGACCGCCGAGCTGCCCGAAATTCGCGGCAAAGTAAGCTTCGAGCACGTCCGTTTCAGCTACCCCGATACGCCCGATAAGGTCATAATCAACGACTTTTCGGCGGAGGTTTGCCCCGGTCAGAAGGTCGCGATAGTCGGCCCTACCGGCGCTGGCAAGACCACGATGGTCAATTTGCTGATGCGCTTTTACGAGATCGGCAGCGGCGAAATAAAGATCGACGGTGTGCCGATAACCGAGCTTACGCGCGAAAAAGTGCACGAGCTTTTCAGCATGGTGCTGCAAGACACTTGGCTTTTCGAGGGCACAGTTCGCGAAAATCTGGTCTACAATATGCAGGGCATTACTGACGAGCAGTTGGAGCAGGTCTGCCGCACCTGCGGACTGGATAAATTTGTACACTCGCTGCCGAACGGCTTCGATACCGTGCTTTCCGAAAGCGCCTCTATCTCGGCTGGTCAGAAACAGCTTCTCACGATAGCCCGCGCGATGCTGCAAAACGCGCCGATGCTCATTCTCGACGAGGCGACATCCTCGGTCGATACCCGCACCGAGCTGATAATACAGCGTGCGATGGACGAGTTGACGAAAGGCAGAACTAGCTTTGTTATCGCTCACAGACTATCCACAATAAAGAACTCCGACCTCATACTGGTAATGAAAGACGGCGACGTTATCGAAAGCGGTACTCACAACGAGCTGATGGAGCGCGGCGGCTTCTACGCCGAGCTTTACAACAGCCAGTTTGAGCAAGCATCGTAATATAAATATTTGAACACAAAAAAGCGGAGCGCTCGCAACTGAACGCTCCGTATTTTTTATAATTACTTTTCTTCGTTTTCGTCTGACCCTTCGTCCTCGGCGGCCTCCGCTTCGGGCTCGGACTCTTCGTATTCCTCGGCTTCTTCCTCAGAATATTCCTCAGTTTCCTCTTCTGATTCAGCCTCTTTGTACTCTTCCGTATCGGCTTCGTCAGCTTCCGCAACTTCCTCTTCATCGCCCTCGGTATCTTCACTGCGGTCGGGCTCTTCTGGGAAGAAATCGTCGTCATCTATCGGCGTTTGCGGCTCTTTCTCAGGCTTCGGCTTGATATTGCTCTTCAGCGCGTAACGCTTGTACGGATTGCCGAATACCGCAAAATACTCGATTATCAGCGCCGCTATCGCGAGCAGCACCAACAAGAATATCACGAATTTCTTAGTGCGCTCCGAGCTGCCGCTTTCGGTCTTGGTAACAGATGTCGCGTTCGTGTCGGCGGCGTTTTCTATCGTCGCACCCGCTTCCGCAGCGCTCTCGGTCTGCGTAACAGCGCTCTGCGTGGAGATGACTAATCTGTAATATTTGAACGTGCCGTCGTTAAATTCAACAGTCATGTTGGTAAGACCCTCGGCGAGTGTGGATATGCCCTTGTCGTCAGCGGTCGCGAGCGAGCCGTCCTCAAAAGTCACGCTCTTTACGTCTTTCAGACCCAGCGAGCTGAAAGTTATCGTCTGGTCGCTTTTCGCAACGCGCAGCTCGGTGTACATCGACTCGTCAGCGGAAGCGTCGGCAGGCACAGCGCCCTCTATCTGGATTATTGTTCCATCGGCGGTCGCGGTTATCGACTGTGAATCTCCATCAAGTATCGAATTTACAGTTATATACAGCACGGACGAGCGCACGGTCGGGTCAAGTATCTGAAAATCTATCGTCAGATAGTCGCCGTCGTACTCCGAGCCGGCAGTGTTGGTGTAAATGTACTGAAATACGCCAGAGCCCATGTCGGTCGCGGCAGCCTCGCCGCCCGCTTCCTCGTGCACCTGATTGCCCGTAACTTTGAAAACGTCAGCGTCGTAATTTATCGTGATGTCCGCCGCGGTTATCGGCTTTTTGTTCTTGATCTTCAGCGCCGCCGAAAACTTCATGTCCTTGATCTTTGTCGGCGTCAGCGAAACCACGGTCGGGTGGTCTTGTGTGGGGTCGGTGGAAGAAGTTTCCGTGTCGTATGTGCCGTAACCCGTGTAGGTGTCGTCGTATGTATAGTCCGTATCGGTGTTGTAATCGTAATTATAGTCGTTGTAGTCGCCGTAGCCGTAATCGGTATTGTAGTCCTCGTAACCATAGTCGGCAAAAGCTGTCAGCGCGCTCGCCGAGAGGAAAACCGCGGCTGCTGCGGCGGCAATTATTTTTGATCTCATGCTACCAATCCTTTTTAACTTTCCTTAATTTGCGTTTCCACATACTTTAATTATACAATATCCGCCGCGCTATGTCAACCCCTTTTTAATGGTAATACGCTGAAAACGGCATATACGGCGGACAACTGTTAATCTTTAGTTAATCAAAGCATTGCAATATGTTCTTATTATTGTGATAAAATATACTAAAATCTGTTTGGAAGAAGGAGATCTGTACTATGGGCGGACTTGATATTTTTAATATTTCCGAGCGCGTTTCGGGCTTTATGATGTTTGTTTTTCTGCTGCGTACAGTGCTGCTATTCGGCGGCATTTTAGTCTGCCGCTACGGCATTGTAATGCTTTGGGAACTTCGTCCCGTTCGCAAAAAGCGCTACTCCACCGTTGTCGAAGCCACCGTCACCGAGGTCACCGAGGAAAACCGATCCGCTTCGATGAACCGCTACCTAATGCCGCGCTTCGAGTACGAGCAGGAGGGCGAGGTCAAGTACTTCATGCCGCGCGAGGCGTACCGTTCCTGCCGACTGAAACAGGGCGGAAAAGTAAAGCTCTGCCTCGGCGAAAAGGGCAAATTCCGCACTATCCGCAGCGAGGTAACGCTCGCAAAAGCGCTCATCTTCACGATAGTGGGTCTGGCGATCGCTCTGCTGACAATCTTATTATAAAGGTATAGATTTTCCCGCTGACTTTTCACGGTCGGCGGGAGTTTTTTCGCTATGTTACAAATCAACAGTTTTTGTGCGGATTTTTGGATAATGTTACAAATTTGTTTCCGAGATGTAGAAAATTCGCTGAAGATGTGCTATAATGAATTTATATAAATAATCCCCGCAAAAGAGAGGCAATCAAAATGAAGATCAAAGGCAGTAAAATAGTGCATTACGCGTCGATAATTTTCCCCGCATTTTTCGTAATGTACTTCATGATGGTATTTTATTACCAAAACAGTATGTATCCGTTTGGAACACGTTCCCTTTCCTGGTGCGATATGTCGCAGCAGGTAGTTCCTCTGCTCAACCAGTTTAAGGATATTTTAGACGGCAAAAGCGGTTTTTTCCTTAACATGAAAAATTCGGGCGGAATGAACTTTTTCGGTGTGTTCTTTTTCTTTTTGGCAAGCCCGTTCACATTCCTCGTGAAATTTGTCGATAAGGCGGATATGATGATGTTCGCGAATGTGCTCGTCGCGCTGAAAATGTCGGTCGCGGCGTTCACGGCTTCGCTCTGCTTCACCCTCTGCCGCAAAAAGCTCGACCCATTTTCTGTAATGCTTCTCAGCGTGATGTACCCGCTATCAGGCTACGCGATGATGTATTTTCAAAATATTATCTGGCTTGACATGATGTACCTTTTCCCGCTGCTGATGATCGCGCTGGATAGGATAACGCGCAGGCAAAAGCCGCTTATGTACATATTCGTACTCTCATCAATGGTGGTAGTCAACTACTATATCAGCTATATAGTGGTAATTTTCATACTGCTATTTACAGTTGTGTATATTCTTGGAGCACACAGCCATGAATTTTGCAGCCGCGTCTGCCGCGATATACTTGTCGGTTCGGCGATCTCGGCACTGCTGACGGCAGTGGTCTGGCTGCCCTCGCTGCTCCAGTATTTAAGCTCGGGCAGGGGTGAAACTACGATAGTTGATTCGATAGTTGGCTCGGACTTCATCACCAATTTCTTTACAATTCTGCCAATGCTTTTCTGCTCGGCGTTCGCCATAGTGATAACCGTTACGGACATCGCCGTTCGCTGCGACCACAGCGCGCGGAACAAACGCCTTATCCTCTTACTTGGCTTGACGCTGATACCGATGTTCATTGAGCCTATAAATAAAATGTGGCATACCGGCAACTATATGTCATTCCCGTGTAGATTTGGATTTATAACCATCTTCCTTATACTCTTCTGCGCGGCATATTCCCTCGAAAAACCCGTTGAGTTTAAGAAAAATTTACCTGTCAACATCGTAACGCTCGCGGTCTGCGGCGTTGCGGCGGCGCTGGCGTTCTACTACATGAACACCCTCGCCGACAAGAAAAAAGAGGAGATCAGCCGTTTCTCGCGCACCCTTTGGGGCGATCTGGAGTCGTTCAAATGGCTTATTTCGGTGTTCCTGATCGTGCTGGCGATATACGGAATGGCACACTTCTTCTACCGCAAAGGTTTTATGCACAAGACCGTTTTCCTGTCGTTCTGCGCGATAGTTTTCGTCGGCGAGAGCTTTTTCAGCAGCGGCGTATACATCGGCTACCCCGCGATGCACAATGAGGAGATCAACAAAAGCCAGTCAGAAGCTTACGACCTTGCTGACCGAATTGACGACGACGATTTTTACCGCGTGAAATCCTATGCAAAATTTTACAATAACAACATGATCGGAGCGCTGGGCTATGATACCATTTCACACTACACCTCGCTGAACGACCGCAATTTCATGTTCACAATGAAGCGGCTGGGTTACAGCGGCGTTTGGATGGAAACTCTTGCCGTCGATGGCACGCGCCTTACCGACGCTATGCTTTCGATAAAGTACGAGATCAACGGCGGCTGCGACGGCAGCAGTATTATTTACCAGTCAAAAGCGGGACGCATAGAGCATTTGCCAAACTACCTGCCTATGGGTCTGCTGGTAGATAAAGGCTCACTAGACGGTAAGGAAGATATGCCGAATGAACTTGACCGCATCGGCGTTCAGCAATATATGAGCGAGGCGCTGCTCGGCGAAAACCTTGTGACAAGGTACGAGCCGACCGGCGAACTGACGAAAAAAGACGGTAAATACACATTCCACATGGGAGATACAGTAACTTACGAATTCGATGTTGACGGCACCTGTGCGCTTTATGCGGATTGCTTCGATGAGCTTACAAATCATCTATCTGAGCCTATATTTGATGCGTTCGACATCTCGGTGAACTCATCAGTTGCACGCACAAATTATCCTAATTCGTCAAATAATGGCTTGTACTGCCTCGGCGATTTCAAGAATGAAAGCGTTAAGGTGACATTTAAATGCAAGAAAGACATTACCTGCGCTTCGTTCGGGCTAATGAGCATCGACACCGCGCGGCTGAAAGAGCTTTGCAAGTCGGCGCAAGGCGTTGGGCTTACGGACGTGAACAATGGCATGAAGGGCAGTTGCAAGCTTGATAAGGCGCAAACTTGCTTTGTTAGCCTGCCATATTCGGATAATTATGCCATTAAAGTCAACGGCAAAATGGTCTATTACAGCCGCGCACTTTCCGGATTCATAAGTTTTGATCTCAAAAAGGGAAATAATGACATCGAAATAAGCTTCATACCGAAAGGATTTGCGGCGGGAACGGCTATCTCCTGCATCGGAGTTGCGGCGCTCGCGGCGTACATCGTGTTCCGCAAGAAGCTTGAAAAGCCGCTGAAATGCGACAATGCGGCAAAATCCATCATGTTAGCGGTATCAGCGTTTGCGGCTTTGGTGGTATATATCGTACCAATTGTTATCTATATTGTTAAAATCACAACAAAATTCCAATAGGAGGCAGACAAAGTGAGTAAGATTATCTGCGCGGCGCTGGCTGCGCTAATGATGGCGGGCGGAACGGTTTATGCGATGCTGCCCGAAGCTGCCGCCGTTGCTCAGGAAAAAACAGCCGTCATTGACGAAAACAATGAGTTTGTGCCTAACGAATTTGACATTACGCTTTTTGGTGCAAACGGCGATGACGAGATCGACGACACAGACTATATACAAAATGCGCTTGATATGGTCGAATCTGACAGTGCCAAACAGCAGACTGTTCACATTCCGCGCGGAGTCTACTACATTTCGCGCTGTCTGACGATCCATTCCAACACCTCGCTGATTTTGGATGACGGTGCGAAGATCATTCGCACGGACGAAAGCCAGGCTATGTTGAAAAATGCCGATGACAGCGGCGCACTAGTCGGTGGTTACGGACACGCGAAAAACATTACCGTCAGCGGTGGTGAGTGGGACGGAAATGTAAAAAACCGTGAGAGTGCAAAGGCGCTTTTTCTCTTTAACCATTCGCAAAATATAAATATATTAAACACATATATTCATGATTATTGCGGCGGTCACGGCGTGATCTTCAATGCTTGCAGTGACGTCGAGATCAGCGGAGTTGAACTTTCTGACTTTGTAAAATGCAAAAATATGGAACAAGGCGGCAGCGCATGGTATCAGGAAGCGATGCATTTTGACTATGCTTCGGAGGAGCAGGATTACGAGGGAAGTGCAGCTCCGTTGGATAATACCGGCTGTCGAAATGTTCACGTTGACAGCTGTAAATTTGAAGATCTGCCTGTTGCTGTCGGTACGCATCACGATTACAGCGAGCTTTACGGCGATAACATAACGTTCAATAATTGCGAATTTAAGGATATTAAATTCGCATGTATCAACGCTTACGGCTTTCGCACTATGGAGATAAAGGGCAACAAAGCCAGCAATTGCTTGAGTTTCGCGAACCTGCGAAAGTGTCAGGGAGATGTCAGCAACAACAGCGTGAGCCTTGTCAGCAAGGCAACGAAATCTCAGCTTGCAGGCGTTTCTAAAGGTTACCAAATGCGCGTGATTGATTGCACGCTGAACATTTCGGGCAACAAGTTTGTCGGCGGGGCGTCAAGCGGATTGGTTATCTCAGAAAATTCCAACATTGAAATGTCGCAAAATAAGATCAAAAATGTCAAAAATTTCGGCATGAAGATCTCCGATTCAAGCCGTGTGGCTATGTCGTCTGATCTGGTCAGTGGCAGTGGTGAAACAGGCATCGGTGTTGTAGACGGCAGTGTTTTGACGATAAAAAATGCAAAAATATTAAACAACAAACAGGACGGTATCAAAGGTTCATTTGCCAAGAAGATCACGCTGAAAAATTGCACTATCAAGTCAAACGCACGCGGCATCGCTGTCAATGGCGGCATTGTCAATTGCACGTCCGGTAAGATATGCCACAACGCGGGAAAAGAGATCGTCTGCGCGTCGGGCACAAAAGGAACGTTCAGATCAAATACGTTCGGCGGTGGCGGCAATACTATCGCGACTGGTTCAAATATCAAAATTACCGGCAGTAAATATTTGCTTGACGAGGGCAGCTTGAAGCTAGATAAAAAAATCTACAAATTCAAAGGCAAGGCGGTAAAACCGAAAGTTACTGTGACTTTCGCCGGCAAAACGCTTAGCAGTAAGAATTACAAAATCACCTATTCTGCCAACAAAAAACGCGGTAAAGGAACTGTCACAGTTATCGGCAAGGGCGCATATGTCGGCAAACTTACTGCCAAATTTACGATCAAATAACTACCGTTACGGAGGATAGATTATGCTGAAGAATAAATTGACAGCTGCCGCGGCGGCAATGTGCATTTTGCTGTGCGGATGTTCAAATAATAAAGACATTGATTCGCAAACAACGTCCATAACTGACATTTCGATAACCGCTCAGCAGGTTTTTGACGCGGTGAAAGACAAGGACTACGCTGCTGACATGAATGCTACCGCCGTCTTTGGCGACGATGTTTTTACTGCCAATTGTGAAAAGCTGTACGGCGAGCCTGCCGAGAATTTTACCGACGGTGGCATTATGTACGTTTCTTCGGGCGCTTCCGCAGACGAGATCAGCATTTTGGCGGGTGACAGCGATTGCGAAAAACTTCTCAAAGACCGTGTTGACCGACGTGTGAGCGACTTTGAGGGTTACAAGCCCGACGAGCTGGATAAGATCAGATCTGCCGAAGTTTTTGAATACGGTGGGCTTTGGATAATGATTATTTCTGACAATTCAGACAATATAAGGTCTGATATTCAAGCAATTTCGTAAATTTTATTCTATCGGGCGGCGCTTGTCGCTCTTTTTTTGCAAAAAAATACCGTGCAGATAGTGTCTGCACGGTATTTTTATCTAGCTTTTATCAAGCTTACTTCTTTTTCTTGCTAACTATTGCAGAAGCTGCAAAGAAGATCGCTGCTGCCGATGCAACTGCTGTTACGCCTGTCTGCGGGCTTGCGTCCTTGTTTCCGCTTGCGGTAGAGCTGCTCGCTGCGCTGGAAGAAGCAGAGGAAGTCGCCGACGAATTTGCGCTCGAATCTGCCGCGCTTGATGTGTCGGTGGTCGCTTCGGAAGAGCTGTTCTCAGTTTCAGAGTTTTCGTCAGACGATGCGTCCGAACTGTCCTCGCTTGAAGTATCGTCCTCAGAGCTGCTGTCGATCGGGTCGATGTCTACGTCGTTAACGCTCCAGCCGTAAAGCTCGGTTATCTTGTCCGCCAGCTTGTGAGCTGCTTTCGCGTGGGTCTTTTCCGAGGGGTGCCAGTCAGAGCCGAGTCCGTCCTCGAGGTTCTGAACGTCAAACTTCAGGCTGTTGATCTTCGTGTCGCCCGTTTCGTCAACGTACTGCTTCACAGCGTCCTCGATGGCAGGGTACAGATCCTGACCCATGATGCCGAGGGTGCAAAGTATCTCGGAATTCGGGTTTTTCTCGCGTATCAGCTTGATGAGGTCAACGTATTCAGCGGTGAATGCTTCGATCCTGTCCGCCTTGCCCTTTGTGTACGAAGCGTCGTTCGTGCCGAGGTTGATAACTACCAGCTCGGGTGAGCTGCTGAAATCCCAGTCCACCTGCGAGATGTTCTTGCCGTCGATCCAGCCCCAAGAGAAGCCGACCTTGTCATAATATTTGCTCACGATGGAGTTTGAGTTTATTTTGTCGTTGCTTGTGTAGCCCGAAAGTACGCCGTAGCCGCTGTATGAAACCATGCTGTAATCCGAATCGAAAAGCTGTGCGGTCTTGTAAGCGTAGGTCTTTGTGCCGTCCTCAGTTGATGTTAAGAAATGGTCGTTCGCGCTCTTTCCGTCAACGCCGTATCCGCAGGTGATCGAGTCGCCGATGAATTCAATGCTGTGCGACTTGCTCTCAGTGGGCGAGATCGCGCCGTCGGCCTCTATCTCGTCGATGAGCACCGAGGAATTTGCCGACTCTGAAAGCTTTACAACGCTAACGGTGTGCAGCTTGTTCTCGCCGAGGTCAAGCGTTATTTTCTGTGGTTTTTCGGTGAGCATAACGTCGTCAACTTTTTTGCCGTCAGCGAAAAATCCAATGCGCGCGCCCTCGGTAGCTGAGATGGCGTTGCCGTCACCCGTGATGGTAATAGCAGTGGTAGTTCCTGTAAACTGATACTCAGCACCCGAAGCAGTCAGCGAGAACCAAAGTGATTCGCCGTTGTAATATGTACGTCCGAGCGTTTTCACGTTTTCAGTTGTAGGCTCGTAGGAAACCATTTCGCCGTCGGCGGAAACGCTCTGAGAGAGTCCGCAGCCGAGGGCAACAGCCGCCGAGCAAACTGCCGCGATTATTCTTGCCTTCATAATTTTTCCTCCATAATTGTATAATAAACTTCCATTTTGTATTATAACATATTTATTAGACAATTGCAATACCTTTCGTAAAAAAAGTTGCATTTTTTCAGAGAATATGCTATAATAGATTAGAAATATTTTTACGGAGATCAAAAAAATGAACAGAGATGTAATTGTTGAACGTTTAGCAAAAGAATTTGAAACTAAAAAAGAGTACGTCGCCAATGTCATGGATATGCTCGATAACGGCGATACAGTGCCCTTTATTTCCCGCTATCGTAAAGAGCTTCACGGCGATATGGACGTGCGCGGTCTTAGCGAAAGATATGAATATATGAAGAATTTAGAGGCGCGAAAGGAAACCGCTCTCGCGGCCATCGAAGAACAGGGTAAGCTCACGCCCGAGCTGAAAAGACGCTTTGAAAACGCGCTCACCCTCGGCGAGGTCGAGGATCTCTATCTTCCTTATCGCCCCAAGAAAAAGACCCGCGCTTCCGTCGCAAAGGCGCGCGGTCTTGAACCCCTCGCCGACCTGCTGCTCTCAAACGGCAAAGCGCCCGCTGAGAAGCTTGCCGAAAATTTCCTCGGCGATGAAGTTCCCGATGCAGCCGCTGCTTTGAACGGCGCTTGCGACATTATCGCCGAGCGCGTTTCTGAAAATGCCGACATTCGCTCGATGGCGCGCAGCTACGTTTTCGAGCGCGGCACGCTTTCTGCCGCCCGCGCGACTGACGAGGAGACCGTTTACGATAATTATTACGATTTTCACGCCGCGCCCAAACGCATACAGGGTCACCAGTGTTTGGCTATCAACCGTGCCGAAAAAGAAGGTGCGTTGAAAGTCAAGATAGAGTCAGACTCCGACCGCATGATCGCGCAGATCGAGCGCCGAGTTATCCCGCGCGGCAGCAATTACGCCGATATTCTCGACTCCGCCGTTACCGATTCCTACGACCGCCTGCTTGAGCCCGCGATAATCCGCGACATCCGCTCCTCACTCACCGAGCAGGCTGAGGACGGCGCGATACGTAATTTCAAGGTAAATCTGAAAGCGCTTCTCATGCAGGCGATAGTGCCCGACAAGGTGATAATGGGTCTTGACCCGGGCTATTCGCACGGCTGTAAGGTCGGCATAATCGACTCGCAGGGCGCTGTTTTGACTACCGATGTGGTGTATCTGCATCAGAAAAACCGCGCCGCTGATCGCCTTTCGCAGCTCTGCAAGAAGTATGGAGTCGGCTGTATCGCGATAGGCAACGGCACGGCTTCGCGCGAAACCGAGGAGCTGGCTTCGGGGCTGGGTATCGACTACGTCATCGTCAGTGAGGCGGGCGCTTCCGTTTACTCGGTTTCTAAGCTGGCGGAGGAGGAGTTCCCTGACTTTGACACGAACGTGCGCTCGGCTATCTCTATCGCGCGTCGTCTGCAAGACCCCCTCGCCGAGCTTGTCAAGATAGACCCGAAGTCGATCGGGGTGGGTCAGTATCAGCATGATCTGAACCAGAAAAAGCTTTCCGAAGCGCTCGCGGGCGTTGTGGAGGACTGCGTAAACAGCGTCGGCGTGAATGTCAACACCGCTTCCGCGCCGCTGCTCAGCCGAATCGCGGGTCTGAACGCCACAACCGCGAAAAATATCGTCGCTTACCGCACGGAAAACGGCGCGTTCACCTCGCGTCGCCAGCTTCTGAAAGTGCCGCGTTTGGGCGCAAAAGCTTACGAGCAGTGCGCGGGATTTCTGCGCGTTGCGGGTGGTAAAAATATTCTCGACAACACGGGGATCCACCCCGAATCTTACGAAGCCGCCGAAAAGCTGCTTGCTCTGCTGGGCTACACGACCGATGACGTGAAAGCCGAGCGGCTGGGCGACCTTGCTGAACGTGCCAAAAAATACAACGATAAAGAGATCTCGGAAAAGTGCGGTGCGGGCGCTGCGACCATGGCGGACATTGCGAAAGAGCTTGTGAAACCCGGCCGCGATATGCGCGAGGAGCTGCCGCCGCCCGTTTTCCGCAAGGGCGTTATGGGCATCGAAGACCTCGAGGAAAACATGGTGCTCGACGGCACGGTGCGCAACGTTATCGACTTCGGCGCGTTCGTGGACATCGGCGTTCATCAAGACGGGCTGGTGCACATCTCCGAGATCGCCGACCGCTACATCAAGCACCCCTCAGAGGTGCTCACGCCAGGTCAAAACGTGCGTGTGAAGATCATCAAGCTCGACAAAGCGAAAAAACGCATTTCGCTTTCGATAAAGCAGGCGAAGTAAGGAGGGCGCGCTGTGGCTTTGAAAAATCAGATACTCGCGATGCTTGAGCAGAGCCGCGGCGAACCGCTTTCGGGCACTGCGTTGGCGCGCAAGTTCGACGTTTCGCGCAACGCGGTCTGGAAGGCTATCAATGCGCTGAAAGCCGAGGGGCACATCATCGAAACGGCGGGCAAGCAGGGCTATAAGCTTGCGGAGGATAGCGACGAACTGACGGCTGAGGGCATTCGCGCCTGCATGGACGGCTTTGAGGATATAAAAATATTAACCTATAAAGAGGTCGCTTCCACTAACGATGAGGCGAAGAAATTCTGCGTTGTAAACAGCGGCGAACGTGCGGTTTTCATCGCCGAAAAGCAAACTGCGGGCAGAGGAAGATTTGGCAGAAGTTTCTATTCACCCGAGAGCGGACTTTACCTCTCGGCAGTGACTCACCCCAACCGCACCATCGAACGCTCAGTGGTCTACACGGCGGCCGCGGCGGTCGCGGCTGTTCGCGCGATAACTAAAGTCTGCGGCGCAGAGCCGAAAATCAAATGGATAAATGACCTTTATCTGGACGGCAGAAAGATCTGCGGAATACTCACCGAAGCCGTCACAGACTTTGAAACAGGCGAAGTTCGCAGCATGATAACAGGCATCGGCATAAATCTTTCGACCGAAAATTTTCCTGATGAGCTGCGCGAAAAAGCCGCGGGTCTTGGCAGTGGAGTGCGCCGAAATCAGCTCGCCGCGCATATAATCTGTGAGCTGTACCGCCTTACCGAGCTTGAGCCGAGCGCGTTTATGGAGGAGTACCGCCGCGATTGCTTCCTCATCGGCCGCGAGATAGTTTTCTTCGACGGCGAAAAAGAGCTTCGTGCGCGGGTGGCTGACATAGGCGCAGGCTGCGAGCTGGTGCTCGATATTGACGGCGAAAAACGCTCGTACATTCACGGTGAGATACAAAAAATAATCGGGGAGGATATAAAAATATGAAATACATTTTGTCGCTCGATCAGGGCACTACATCGTCCCGCGCGGTGCTTTTTGACGAAAACAGGCGCACCGCCGCGATCTCTCAGCACGAGTTCGCGCAGCACTTTCCGCGCGAGGGCTGGGTCGAGCATGACCCGATGGAGATCTGGTCGTCGCAGTACGCCGTTGCGGCGGAGGCGGTCGCGAAAAGCGGCGTTGACCCGCGCGATATCGCGGCGCTAGGCATCACAAATCAGCGCGAAACTACCATTGTTTGGGAGCGTGCGACCGGCAGACCTATTTATAATGCCATTGTTTGGCAATGCCGCCGGACCGCGCCGCTTATAGAGGAGCTGAAAGCGCGCGGACTGAGCGATATGATCCGCGAAAAGACCGGCCTTGTACCCGACGCTTACTTCTCGGCGACCAAAATTCGCTGGATCCTCGACCACGTTGACGGCGCTCAGCAGCGTGCGGAAGCGGGTGATCTGCTTTTCGGCACTGTCGATAGCTGGTTGATATGGAAATTAACAGGCGGCAAAACTCACGCCATCGACCGTACAAACGCCTCACGCACTATGCTTTATAATATCCATGATCTGGATTGGGACGGCGACCTGCTGCGGCTTTTCAATATCCCGCGCGCCATGCTTCCCGAGGTCAAGTGCTCGGGCGAATACTTCGGCGAGGCGGACGTTTGCGGCGCTGCCGTTCCGATAATGGGTGCGGCGGGCGACCAGCAGGCGGCGCTTTTTGGGCAGTGTTGTTTCAACGCGGGCGATGCCAAAAATACCTACGGCACCGGCTGTTTTCTGCTGATGAACACGGGCGTGAGCTGCCGCGTCAGCGAAAACGGGCTTGTCACGACCGTTGCGGCGGGGCTGAAAGGCGCTCCGCAAAAGTACGCGCTCGAGGGCAGCGTTTTTGTTGGCGGCGCGGTTATCCAGTGGCTTCGCGACGAGCTTCGGCTTTTTTCTGAGAGCCGCGATGCCGAGTATTTCGCCCGTAAGGTCGAGGATACAGGCGGCGTTTACCTCGTCCCCGCATTCACGGGCCTGGGCGCGCCCTACTGGGATATGTACGCCCGCGGCACGATCGTCGGCATCACCCGCGGCACTAAGCGCGAGCACATTATCCGCGCTGCGCAGGAGGCGATAGCTTACCAGTCTGCCGACCTTTTCGCCGCTATGGAGAAGGATTCGGGCTGTAAGATCTCCGCGCTGAACGTTGACGGTGGGGCTTCGCGCGATAGTTTTCTTATGCAGTTTCAGTCCGATATTTTGGACAGAAAGCTTATCAAGCCCGTAGATCATGAGTCTACAGCGCTTGGTGCGGCGTACCTCGCAGGTCTTGCGGCGGGCGTATGGAAAAGTGAGGAAGAGCTTGCCGCGCAGCGCGTGACCGAGCGCGTTTACGAGCCTTCCATGACCGCCGAAAAGCGGGCCGAGCTGCTCGCAGGCTGGCACAAAGCGGTCGGCAGAAGCGCAGGCTGGGCAGAGAAATAAAAAAACGCGGCTGCTCCACACAAATACAGCCGCGTGATATTTTGGCAATTCTGCACATCATTTGTGCGGTGTTGCCTTATTTTTTGTCCCGCTTTTCGTGCGAGCTTTTTGCCGCCGTAACGGCGAGTGCTCCGCCTGCCAGCAGGGAAGCTAGGGCTATCCCCGCGCCGAGTCCGGTGTTCGGCGAGCCGCCATCGTTCGGGGCGGTGCTGTTCGGTTTCGGCGATGTGCTCGAAGCCGTGCCCGATGAACTTTTCGAGCTTGACGAACTTGAAGCCGCCGAGCTGCCGTTTGACGAGCTTGCATCTCCCGACGATGTGTCTGACGATACGTCAGATGAACTGCCCGAAGCGTCCGAATTATCTGAAGAATCGTCCGCCGCTTCCGTGCAGAGCACATAGAATGGACTTCCGTCCGTTTTGAACGTCATATCCGCGCTGCCGAAGTCGGTTAGCAGCCCGTTCGACGTGCCGTCGGTTTTCAGCGAAAATGTAAAGTCGCGCTCGGCGCTTATCGTCACCCTCACGCCATCGGCGGGGTAAGCCTCGCCGTTCTCCAGATAATAGATGTTGTAGGCGAGCAGGTTTTCGTACTTTTCGCCCATTACACCGCTTATCCAGCCTAGCGCTTCCTGCTCGGTTATTGGGTCGATTATCAGCCGCCGCGAGCTGTCCCCATCGTTTACCGAAACGTCCGTGCCGTCGGGCAGCTGCGCGCTTCCACTGCCGTTTTCGTCGAGAGGCACTTCGTTCCAAGGCGTATTTTCCGTGTATATCGCGTGTACATCGCCGTCGCCGCTCGGATTTTCAGCGTCCAGCCGCGCGTTTGCTGCATATGCCGTCAGCGACATACTTGCCGCTATCGCAGCCGCGAGTACAGCAGTGATCTTTTTCATTGGTCGCTCTGACCTCCTATCGTTGTGTTCAGCGTTGCCGCGCCTGCGCTTCGGTAGGTCTGCGGCTCGTAGCCCATGATCTTCAGCTTGATTTTCGTGCCCTGCGGCAGCTCGCGCGAGATGGCAACGTACTTCACATACTCGTTCGGCTTTATCAGCCCTGTTTCGCCCAGCATCTCGCCGTTTTCATCGAGCACCCGCAGCTTTATCAGTGCTGTGTTTTCCTCAGCGTTCGTAAGGTACACCACCGCCTTGCCGCCATCTATAGTCACGTTTCCGCAGACCGAAAATCGGTAGCTCATGCCCTCTTTGTACGGCGAGCTGTACCCCAGATCTTCGGGAACGTCGGGCGCGCCCTGCTCGGCGGCGCTTTCAAATGGCGGGGGAGTAAACTTCGCCTTCTCTTGCGGACGGTTCAGCGCAAATATCATCACCGCCAGCGCCGCAGCGAAGCACACCGCCAGTATCGGCAGCAGCACTTTCTGCAAATTTTTTTGCTTATCCATCATAAGCCCCCTGAACTTTTATTTTGCTGTAACTACCCAGTTTTCGCCGTCTTTAGCAATCGTAAAGCTGTTTTCGTCAACGTAATTTGTCGGGTCAAAATCGTATGTGCCTGCCCCGATAACAGTCGTGCCGCCCCAAAGCGCTGCTTTTCCGCTGACTACGCTGTTTCCTTTGAGTATCAGCGTGCCGGTGTTTTCAACGTGTATCGCAGGTACGCTCTTTTCTCTTACCATTTTGCAATCGGTAAGCGTTACCGTGCCGCCGCTTACGCTGACAGCGGTGCTGTCATATGCGATCAGTTCACAGTTTTTCACATCGGTAGTTCCGCCGTTTGAATCAAGCGGCGTTCTGTGCGTATTTATTTTTCCGTTCTTGATCTTGCAATCGAAGCCATCATTTACTAAACCGCCCTTTAAAGTGTGTCCGTTTAGGTCTATGTCAACATCTTTGGTCAATTCGCAAACTTCGCTGTTGGGTATTTCAATATAGTTTGCAAATTTTATTTTTCCGCCTCTATCGAGCAGGGTTTCTAACTCCTCAAAGGTCGCCGCCATCGTGTAACCCTCGTTGTCTAGCTCGTAGGCTTTGTGCTCAGCGATAGTTACCGTGAAAGTGCCAAGCTTCTGATCTGAGTCGATGCCGCCGCCGTAAATGCCGAAGTAGTTTACAAACTGCGGCGCATTTTCGGGCTCAGTTCCCTCAGCGTTGTCAAGCAGAAATACATTTTTATATATCATGTGTTTCAGCCCTGCAACATCTGATTTGAAAGAGTACAGCGCCTTGATCTGCGCGTTTGAGTGGTTGGTCACGGTTATAGACCTTACAGCGTCAGTGACTTCTTTTCCCCAACTGCCCTCGGTAGTGTCATACTCGTGCGTATCGGGGTTCCAAGTCTTGTCGCCGTCGGTGTATGTAAACGTCATATCTTCCCAAGTGACGTCCACCGCGATGATAGTTCCAGCGCTGGTTCCCGCAATGTATTTTCCTTTTACTTCTATCTCCTCGTCAGCGAAAGCAGTCATAGACCCTGCCGAAAGCGCCAGCGCGAGTATAAATGCCAGTTTCTTTTTCATGGTTACCTCTTTCTTACGCCAGAATGTTTATAGAAATAGTACCGATCTTTCCGTCAGCTGAGATTCCCGCTCCGCTTACGCTGAATTCTACCGAGTCGCTCGGCGCGTCCTCTACCGTAGTGCCCTCCGCACTTACGAGCACAAAGCCGTCCTTGTCGAATTTTCCGCTCAGTCCGTCTACCGCCGAGCTGAACTCAGGTTCTACCGCAATGTCGGCGTTCGAGTGGTTGGTAACAGCGATGGTCTTAGTGTCCGCCGACCACTTGCCCTCGGTGCTGTCGTACTTGTGCGTGTCGGGGTTCCATTCCTTGTCGCCGTCGGTGTATGTAAATGTCATGTCGTCCCATGTAATGTCATACCTGTAAACAGTTCCGCCATTGTTTCCCGCAACGTATTTTCCGTTTACATCTATCTCCTCGTCGGCGAATGCCGTTATAGATCCTGCCGAAAGTGCCAGTGCCATTATAATTGCTATTGTCTTTTTCATGATAAATTACCTCCGATTATTATTTACTACCCAGTACTCATCTTCCTGAGTAACTGTTAAATTGTTCGCGTCAACGTATTCCGTAGGGTCGAAATTGTATCTGCCCGAATAAACGTTCATGTTTTTATTATTTACCAACTCGCCCTCGATGTTCACGTTTTCGCTTATGTTTACTGTTCCGTCACTATTATGAAGCGCTTTTCCGCCGCCTGTATTTTTTATCGTGCAGTTGCGAATGTTTACAGTTCCGAACAAATTGTCCAGCGCGATACCCGATGTAGTTTCTATCTCACAGTTTTCGATATTCAGCGTGCCTGTGTGCACATACAGCGGGGAGCTGTTTTTGTATATTTTTCCGTTGCGAATAGTGTAGTCGCCCGTGTTGTCGATATATATCGAGCCGTTAATGGTAAAGTAGTTTAGGTCTACTACCGAGCCGTCGGTCATGTTTATAGAAACATCTGTAAGGTCGTTCGTCAGCCTTACTTTCGCATTGCCGCCCTCCAGCGCTTCATTCATTTCAGCTTCGCTGCCGACCAGTGTGTAACCATAGGCGTCGGTGGTAGCGGTTATTGTTACCGTGATGTTGCCGAGCGCAGAGTCGCTCTTGATAGCCGTGCCGCTCACGCTGAATTTTGCCGAGTCGGCAGGCGCTTCGGCGGGCGTTGTTCCCTCTGCGGTCACGAGCTTTATCTTGCTTTTGCTGAATTCCCCTTTCAGCCCCTCGATGTTTGATGTGAAAGCGAGGTCTGCTTTTATGTCCGCGTTCGAGTGGTTGGTAACGCTTATTTCCTTGCTCTCTGTCGACCAGCCGCCCGCAGTGGCTTCGTACTGGTGCGTTTTGGTGTTCCATACTTTGCCGCTCTCGGTGTACTCAAAGGTCATGTCGTCCCACTTTATGTCCGCCGAAACGGTTACATATTTGCTGTCAGTGTAATTCGCCGATACCTGTATTTCGGTCGGCGATGTGCCGTCGTTCGTTTCTGCAAAAGCGGTTATCGAGCTTGTGCAGAGCGCCAGCGCCGTTATAAACGCCGTTTTCCTTTTCATTTTTTAGCATCCTCCTTTCCTTAATTATTCGTACTCGGCAAAATGTTTATCTTTATCACGCCCAGCTCGTTCGTGCTGCTGTCTATCGCCGCGCCGCTCACGCTGAAATACGTTTTCTCCTCAGCTTTCCCGCCGACTTCAAGCACGCTCTCGGTAAAATCTCCGTTCAGTCCGTCTATGTCCGTATCAAACTCCAGCCGCGCTGTAACGCGTGTGTCGTTGTTGTTCGCTACGGATATTTCCCTCTGCTCGCTGTACCACATATCAGAAGCGGTGCTGTATGTGTGCGTTTCGGGGTCCCATATCTTGTGGCCGCCGAAGTATGTGAAGCTCATCTCTTCCCACGATATGTCTACCGAGATCTCAGACCCCGTATTTGCGTTCTCTTCGGCAGATACAGCCGCCGCCATGCTTGCCGTAAGCACCGCCGCCAGCAAAAGCGCCGCTTTTTTCTTTATATACCGCATATCATGCCTCCGCTATTTTTCCGTAACAAACCAGCCCTCGGTGCCTTTATGCACGTCGCATTTGTCAGTGTCAACATATTCCGTAGGGTCGAAATTGTATAAGCCCCATTCAGCGCTGATCGTTACTTTGTCGGTGTCGTTTTCTTTGTATATGCCGCTGTCTATTCTTATAGTTCGGTTTAATGTCAAACTGCCCGGTCGGTCTTTCAGCCCTATGTTCGCGCCGTTCAAGCCTTTTCCCGTAAATGTTGAGTCAATTACCGCTACTTTCGCATTGTCTATCAGCAGACCGTAGTTATCATCGCTTTCCAGCTCAAGATTTTCCAGCTTCAGATCATTGCATCCTGCCGCGTATACAGCACTTGCATTGCTGCCACTGGTTTTCAGCGTACCGCTGTATATTGATCTGCAATTTCCTGTCACCTTGAATATCGTATTATTCGCTGTAATGGTGTGTCCATATAATCCAATATCGCAAGGCTTCGTTATTTCAATAGTTTCGTCCAGCGTCATATCATTGCTGAGAACTATATTACCGCCTTTCTGTACAGCCGCTTTAAGTTCTTCCGCGGTGGATACTGATGTTATATTAGCATAGTTTTCATATATCGTAACGTATATCGAGCCAAGCTTTTCGTCCTCTTGTATCGCTTCGCCGCTCACGCCTATTTTTATAGTCGTTTTAGGCGCGTCGGCGGGTGCAGTGCCCTCAGCGGTCGGCAGGCTTACAATGTCTTTGTCGATGCTGAAATCTACGTCCTCAAGCTCCGCGTCGTAATCCGTGTAGATCAGCAGACCCGTGTTAGAATGATTTGTGATGTTTATGTTCTTAGTTTCATTTGTCCAGCCTCCGTCAGTAACCTCGTAAGCGTGCGTGTCGGGGTTCCATACCTCGTCGCCGTCCTGATATGTGAATGTCATATCGTCCCATGTTACATCTGCCGCTATTACAGTACCCCCGCCGCTTGCTGCGACGAATTTGCCTTTTACCTCTATGTTCGCGGGCGATGTGCCGTCGTTCGTTTCAGCAAAAGCCGTCATCGAGCCCGTGCAAAGCGCCAGCGCGAGTATAAAAGCTGTTTTTCGTTTAATGTTCATGGTGTGCTCACCCCGCTTACTTAGCCGCTACTACCCAGCTTTCGCCGTCCTGCGTGATAGTAAAATTCTCAGCGTCTACAAAGTCCGTTGGGTCGAAATTGTAAGTTCCCGCGAGGATATTTGTGTTTATCACCTTGTTCGCGCTCTTGTATATCTCTCCCGTAAAGCTGTTCGTTCCGCTGATGTATACCGCGCCGTTATTATTTATGAGCGAGTAGTTTCCGGTTTCGTTGATGAGCGTGCAGTCGGTTATGTTTACAGTTCCGCCCATAACATATACAGGCGTAGCTTTGGTGCTCATGTAGCAGTTGATGAGGTTCGTAGTGCCTTTCTGCGACATTATAGTTCCGTCAACGTTGAGTATCTTGCCGTTCTTTACGGTAACCTCCGAGTTGTTGTTCATTATCTGACCCGTTATCGTGTGTCCGTCGAGGTCTATAACTACGTCCTTTTTGCAGTTTATCCGGCTGCTAAGAGTTATATCGCCGGTGAGCTTTACGCTGCCGCCCTGCGCGATGGCGTCTTTCAGCTCGGCGTATGTGGCAGCTTCCTTCACGATGCTGCTGCCGTCGCTTTCAGAAATAGTAACGGTAGCCGTTCCGACCTTAGTCATTTTGGTAACGTCGCGCGAAAGCTCGCCGCTGAGTGTAAGCTCGGTAGTTTCGGTAAGGCTCGCGTCGTCGTAAGTCTTGCCTTCAGCCGAGGGAAGCTCGAAGCTTTCTTTTGTAAGCTTGCCCGTTACTTCGCTGTATCCCGCCAGCGGCTTGTATGTAACGTCTGCCGCAATGGGCGTGTTCGAGTGGTTGGTAACGCTTATCTCGTTGCCGCTCGCCGACCATTTGCCCTCGCTCTCGAGGTCGTAATCGTGTTCGTCAACGTTCCAGATCTTCGAGCCGCTCACGCTGTAAGTAAACTCCATCTCGCCCCATACTACGTCGGCGTAAATGGTCTTTTCGGTAACGATGTTCTCGATGTACTTCGCCTTTACTCCGATGTCCTGCTTGCCGCCGTTCTCCTCGATGGCCGCTGCAAAAGCAGTGGTGCTGAGCACAGAAGAGAGTGATAACGCCAGCGCTAAAGAAATAGCCTTTTTCATGTGTGTTTCCTCCTAAAAAGTTGTATTTTTCTTTGGAAGATACCGAACTGTATCGTGCGGTACTGCCTTTATTTTTCGACCGTAACGGTAATTTTCGCTACGGTATCTACCATTGCCTTTTCGCCCGATTCAGGGTCGTAGCTGAGCACGCGGAAATCTGCGTCGGTGTATGTGCCCTCGCTCAGCTTTTTCTCAGCGCCGTCTAAAAGCGCGAGCTTTTTCAGCCTGTTGCCCGGCTCTATAGTGCCCGACTGCGCTACTATCTCGCCGTTTATCTCTATGCAGAGTACTATGTCCTGCGTAGATCTGCCTGGGTGAGTATAATTCAGATAAGCCGTTTTGTCCGCAAGGCTTATGTTCACGCTGCTGTCGTATTCCAGCGATATACCGCCGCCGCCGCTCGGCACGTCCAATTTTTCGCCGTTGTCTGAAAGCGGCTCGGCGTTCTGCTCCGCCGCCTGCGGCGCGTAGTCGGGGATAAGCACCTGTTCCTGCGTGTTTCTGAAAAACAGCGCCCATATCGTTACGCCCATGCAAACTGCCATGCCTATTATCAGCGCGATTATGATAAGCCTGCGCTGTTTCTCCTGCTTTTCGCTTTTGTCCATTGTGTAAATGACCTCCTTTATTTCAAACAGCGTGAGAGAGCTTTGTCTACTACCGCCGCCGTCACCGTTTTTGCGGTGAAGTACCTGCAATTTATCCTGTATGACTGCGCGCCGAAAGCTTCATCGTCGGCGAACCATACCAGCGCCGCTTTTGGGCATACGTCGTGCGCCGCTATGGCGGCCTCCATGCCTTTTGCCCCGCGCTCCGCCACGAATATCATGTCAGCCCCGCCTTTTTGCAGAGCCGCTATGTAGTCGTCGGTGCTTTCGGGAAGAATGAATTTCATCAGCCGAAACCGCATAAGCTCAGACATCTGAATGGCGTGCATTATGTCATACTTTTTGCCAAAAATTATAATATTCAATATGCCGCCCCCTTTCTGACGTGCAATTTGGGTGGGTTTATTAACAAATATTATATAGTTTAATAACCAAAAATGCAATCCTTTTTACTCGAAAGGTTGGAAAGTTACTCAATCGGTCGCGCAAAAAAATGGTCGCAATACTTGAAAATATTAAAATAATGTGATATAATCATTATGAGAAATTGTATAACAAAGGGTGATCTTCAATGAACATTGCACTTGTAGATGATGACAGAGAGCTGCTTGAAAAGCTCCGCGTGCTGATGATTCAGCAGTTTGCCGAGGTTTCAGACCGCCTTTATAATATTGATACTTTTGAGAGCGCCGAGGAATTTTTCGCAGACTGGTCGGCTGGCAAGTACGGGCTTATCGTGCTGGATATTTATATGGGCGATGCCAACGGCATAACCGCCGCCGAGCGTATCCGCGAAACTGACAGCGATGTGCGCATAGCTTTCTGCACATCGTCAAACGAATTTGCTACCGAAACTTACGGCGTCAACGCCAGCGATTATCTTCAAAAGCCGATAACCGCCGAAAAGGTAGCCCGCCTGCTGCAAAAGGCGAATTTTGAGGAGATAGAAAAAGAGCGCGCCGTGCAGCTTCCCGACGGGACATATCTGCGCTGCCGAAATATAATCTACGTCGAATACTGCAACCACAAGCTTACATTTTATCTGAAACATGGCGAGCCTTACGGCATCTACTGCTCGTTCTCTAAAGCTGAGAGCCTTCTCGCACCGTGCGGCTATTTCTTCTCGCCGACCAAGGGACTCATCATAAATTTTTACGAGGTAGCGAAGATAACCGAGGACACCTTTATAATGAAAGAAGGCTCGGCACTGCCGATAGCGCGGCGAAAGGTCAAGGAAGCCAAGGCGCTTTACAAGACGTTTCAGTTTGAAACTCTCAGCAGGGAGGTAGAATTCTGATGAGTGCGGCAGAGATGGTGATATACTCGGTTCTAAGTTATCTGCCATACATAGCGCTGGCGCTTTTTCCGTTCAAAAATGACTTGCGCTTCTCAAAGCGCATAACGGTACTGCTGGTGATAGTCTCGGGCATATTTCAGATACTGATAGGTCTGTGTGCGGGTCTTTGGGGCGGCAATTCCGCACTGCTGAGCTTTATAAGCACGGTTACATACTTTGTATTTTACTTCACAGTCGTAAAAGCGCACTTCGGCAAAACGCTTTTTACACTGCTTACGCTTTCAAACATAGCGAACTTTGTGGTAATATCCTCGAAGTGCATAGAGGGCGCGCTGTTCCCCGAAAACGCTATGCAGGGCTACCGCTGGAGCTTTTCGCTGATAATGGTCTTGGTGCAGGCGGCGCTGCTGATACCGCTTTGGTTCTACATTCGCAGCACATATACCACAGTTATGGAGAAAGATGCTGCGAAGCCAACATGGCGCTTTCTCTGGCTGATACCCGCGACATTCTACGTCGAGTGGTATTACCATCTTTACAGCAACAGCGGAAAATCTTCGCTGGAGCTTGCACTCGAGCCGGAAAACACGCTTTTCCTTTTCTTTATAAATCTGGGAGCTGTATTTATTTACCACATGGTAGTCTGCCACATCAAGGCGATAGAGGCGAACATAGAGCTTTCCGAACAGAACCACGCTCTGCAAACTCAGCATTTGCAGTATGAGAATTTGCAGGAGCGTATCGCAGAGGCGCGGCGTTTCAAGCATGATATACGCCACAACGTTCTGACGGTTCTTTCTTTTTTAGAGGACGGGAAGTACGATGAGGCAAAAAATTTCCTCGAAGCGTATGATCTTTCCATGCCCGATGACCGCAGCGTTTGCTTCTGTAAAAATTATTCAGTGAATGCGATCTTGCTGTTCTTTGCACAGCAGGCGAAGGACGCGAAGATAGATTTCATCACTGCGGTAGATGTGCCCGAGAACATTGGCATTTCGGACAATGTTATCTCGGTACTGCTCGGCAACCTGCTTGAAAACGCAGTAGAAGCGAGCAGCAAGGCGGAAGAGGGAAGCCGCAGGGTAACAATAAAGAGCGTCTGCAATGGCGGTACGATACTTTTCAAGATCAGCAACACCTATGTGGGCGAGCTTGTTAGAAACAAAAGCGGGCTTTATATGTCAACGAAGCATTCAGGCAGCGGCATAGGCTTAGCCTCGGTGCGGAACATAGTGAAGCAAAACGGCGGAATGTTGAAAATTTCCGATACAGGCGGCGAGTTCGCGGTAACGGTAATGCTCATGCAGGAATAAAAAAAAGAGATCGAGCGTTTGTGCTTGATCTCTTTTGATTTTGCATATAAAACAAAAAAACGCGACCGATTTTATTCGATCACGTTTTGTTGGTCGGAGTGACGGGACTTGAACCCACGGCCTCTACCACCCCAAGGTAGCGCGCTACCAATCTGCGCCACACCCCGACGACTTTAATATTATAGCACATAATTTCACCCGTGTCAACAATTTTTGCACGGAAATTTGTTAATATTAAGTAAATAAAAATAGAAGATATTATTAACTACGGTTTTTGCAATACTTGTGCGACAAAAAATAGATTTTGTCCGTATAAAGTGTGTATTTTTTATTGTTTGTAAGAAAAAATACATAAATTCATAACAAAATATGCCCTATCTTGCTGATATAATGTATATATAAATATAGTATAGCGCTGGTTTTGTCGCTTTTTCAGACTTTTTACAAACATTATACAGCGCTCTGCCTTGTAACATGCGCATATTTGCGGTATAATAGCATTATGCACCGCTTTTACATAGCGCGGCGGCAGTTCAGGAGGAGATAATATGCCAAAAAACACCGATAAATACATTTGTTACGTCAATCGAGAGCTTTCGTGGCTCAAATTTAACGAACGCGTGCTCGAAGAAGCTGAGGACGAAAGCGTGCCACTGCTCGAAAGGCTCAATTTCATCTCGATTTTTCAGAGCAATCTCGATGAATTCTTCATGGTACGCGTTGGCGGTCTGCATGACGCCATGCTCGTTTCTGACCGCTCGCGCGATAATAAGACGGGCATGACCCCGCAGGAACAGCTTAGCGCTGTTCTCGCACGCGCAAAAAAGTTGCTCAAACGTAAGGATGAGGCTTACTCGCGCATCATGGCGGAGATCGACACTCGCGGCGTGCGCGTCGCCCGATTTTCCGAGCTTAACGAGCGCGAGCAGGAGTATGTTCGCCTGAAATTTGAAGCGGATATTCAGCCGCTGCTTTTCCCCGCGCTTATCGGCAAAAAACAGCCTTTCCCGTTTCTGAAAAATAAAGAGGTCTACGGTATCGCCGTGCTCCAAAGCAAAAACGGCAAACGCCGCCTGGCCATCGTTCCCTCGATAACCCTGCTTTTCCCCAATGCTATCGAGATCCCGCCTATGGCTTCCTCAAAGGGCACTGTTTATATGCTCACCGATGAGATGATACTGCACTTTTTTGCCAACATTTTCCCGGGCTATAAGGTCATCGAAAAGTCGCTGATAAAGATAATCCGAAACGCCGATATAGATGAATCACGCGTTTACGATGAAGATCTCGATTACCGCGACCATATGGCTGAGGTCATCAAAATGCGCAAAAAGCTCTGCCCTGTGCGCCTTGATATGACCCGCCGACTTAGCGACGGCGTTGTGGAAGAGCTTTGCGAATACCTACACCTCGAGAAAAAGTGCGTTTTCACCAGCGATTCTCCGCTCTCGCTCGACTTCGTAAAGATTATTCGCGAAAAGCTTTCCGACGACCCCGAGCTTAGCTATAAGCCCCGCACTCCGCAGAAATCGCCAGCTCTCACTGATTCCGCGATAATCCCGCAGGTGCTGAAAAAAGACGTGCTGCTGCACTATCCGTATGAGAGTATAACGCCTTTCCTTAATATGCTCAGTGAGGCTGCACGCGACAAAAATGTTATCTCTATCCAAATGACTCTTTACCGCCTTGCCCGCCATAGTAAGGTAATAGAAGCGCTGGTCGAAGCTGCCGAAAACGGCAAAGAGGTCAACGTTTTGGTAGAACTGAAAGCGCGCTTTGATGAAGAAAATAACATAAATTGGTCTAAGCGCCTTGAAAAGGCGGGCTGCCGCGTTATTTACGGCATAGATAGGCTCAAAGTTCATTCCAAGATCTGCCTTATCACTCGCAAGAGCGGCAAGAATGTTCAGTACATCACGCAGGTCGGCACCGGCAACTACAACGAATCTACCGCGCGGCTTTACACCGACCTTTGCCTTATCACCGCGAACAGCGATATTGGCAAGGAGACCGCCGAGGTATTCCGCCGCCTGCTGATGGGCGAAACTATCTCAGAAACAAATCTGCTCATGGTAGCGCCGCACTGCCTGCAAGATAAAGTAATAGACCTTATCGAGCGTGAAACGGCAAAGGCGCGCGAGGGCAGGGAAGCCTACATCGGGCTGAAGCTCAATTCGCTGACCGATAAGAAGATAATGGAAAGCCTGATAGAAGCTTCGCAGGCGGGCGTGAAGATCGAAATGGTCATTCGCGGTATCTGCTGTCTGCGCCCGGGCATCGAGGGCTACACCGAAAATATCCGCATTGTGAGCATCGTCGGCAGACTTCTCGAGCACTCGCGTATATACATTTTCGGCAGCGGCGATGACCGCCAGATCTACATAGCCTCCGCCGACCTCATGACACGCAACACTTTGAAGCGCGTAGAGGTAGCCGCGCCGATACTTGACGAGCAGCTTAAACGCCGCGTTGAGCAGATTTTTACCGCCATGATGAGCGACAACACTTCGGCGAGAGTTATGCTGCCCGACGGTACTTACGAGCGTCAAGAGCCTGTCGGCGAGCCTTTCAACGTGCAGGAATTTCTTTATGATACCGCTTATAAGGCGGCAGGATCTCGAAAATCTAAATAATACCAAAAGCGCGGCTTCGGCTGCGCTTTCTTTTATTTACAAAAAGTTTTTTTGTAATCGTTATTGTAAACGTTTAAGCCCGCGCGCGCCTATTGCATTTTTTTTCGCGATATAGTATAATATATTTATCACAAATAACCATGAAAGGAAACGTAATATGAACGAATTTGAAACTAACAAAGCTTATGTTACCTCGAGATATGAGGAGCTTATCAACCGCAAAAACCGCAAGACGGACAGCTATAACGGCATTTACGACCGCTATGTAAATCCCGTGCTTACCGCCGAGCACGCGCCTATCATCTGGAAATACGACCTCGACCCCGCGACCAACCCGCACTTTATGGAGCGCCTCGGCATAAACGCCGTGCTCAATTCGGGCGCTATCTATCTCAATGGCAAATACTGCCTTGTAGCGCGCGTTGAGGGCAGCGACCGTAAATCTTTCTTCGCAGTTGCCGAAAGCGACAGCCCTACCGAGGGTTTCCGTTTCCGCGATTATCCCGTTATCCTGCCCGATACCGAGCCTGACGAAACCAACGTTTACGATATGCGCCTTACTCAGCACGAGGACGGCTGGATATACGGCGTTTTCTGCTCTGAGAGCAAGGATACTTCCGTCAACGACCTTTCCGCGGCTACCGCGCAGGCGGGCATAGTTCGCACTAAAGACCTCGTTACATGGGAGCGTCTGCCGAATTTGAGATCTAAGTCGCCGCAGCAGAGAAACGTAGTTCTCCACCCGGAATTTGTTGATGGCAAATACGCTTTCTACACCCGTCCGCAGGACGATTTTATAGAAACAGGCTCGGGCGGCGGCGTTTGTTTCGGTCTTTGTGATGACATTACGAACCCCGTCATCTGCACCGAGGAAAAGGTCATATCCCCCCGCCGCTACCACACCATAACCGAGGTCAAGAACGGCGCGGGCGCTGTTCCGATAAAGACCCCCAAGGGCTGGATACATATAGCGCACGGCGTAAGAAACACCGCCGCAGGTCTTCGCTACGTTATCTACGTTTTCGCGACCGACCTCAACGACCCCTCTAAGCTTATCGCCGAGCCTTCGGGACTATTCATCGCTCCACACGGCGCTGAGAGAGTCGGCGATGTTTCAAACGTTTGCTTTACAAACGGCGCTATCGTCCGTGAAAACGGCGATGTTTACATCTACTACGCATCCTCCGATACCCGCGTGCACGTAGCTTCGACCACTATCGAGAAGCTGATGGACTACACTTTCAACACTCCGTCTGACCCGCTGCGTTCGGTAGACTGCGTAAAACAGCGCTGCGAGCTTATCGAGAAGAATCTGAAATTCATGGGCAAGTGACCTCTTAAAATAGTAAGACCTCCGAGCTTTTCGGAGGTCTTTTTTGTTTGTTGAGTTTTTATTCCGCGCTTTCAGCAGCGATTTCCGCCGCGCTGTCTGCATCGCTTTCAGCATCGCTGTCCGCGAATGACGAGGTTATCTCCATATCGGGCGTGATGATTCCCGGCTCGTATTGCAGATTGAAAAGCTTCCAATGTCTGCCGACCTTGCCGACGTAGAAATTCATGCGGAAAGTTTCTTCGCCTTTTGAGCCTTTGAACGTAACGTCGGTGACTACCAAATTCGCCTCGCTTATGTCTGGAACAGTGCCGTAGGCTTCCTTGTAGCCGTCTAAACTGTACTCGGTAAGCTCATCGGCTCTTTGTATCTTCCAGCCGATGGTGAAATCGTCGCCATAGGTATCTGCAAAATCGGCGGCAAAAGTTTCCATGTATTTCTTGTCGCCCATTTCGGAAATCTTGAGGTCGCTCTCATAGTCTTTTTGCATCTCTTTTGGGAAGCATGAGCTGTATTTGTCGAAATCGCGTTCGTTTATCGCCGTCAGGTATTTGTCCACAACGTCGCTGCTCTTCTCGCTAAAGCCTATAACGCCAGTGCCGAAAAGCGTGCCTACCACGATAAGCATCGCCGCGATGGCCAACACGATCAGCAGGCGCACCATCTTCGGGTCGCGCTTTTTCTTGCCGTTTTTATCGCGCTGAGCCTCTTTCAATTTTTTGTAATGTTCTTCCTTTTCTTCAGCTGTCATAAAGCGCACTGGCTTATTGGTCTGGTATTTTTTGACGGCTTTTATTTCGAGGTCAGGGTCGCCGTAGCCGCAGTGCTCGCAAAATTCGCCCTTGTACTCTTTGCCGCATGATTTACATATTTTAGACATTTGTCAAATTTCCTTTCGCTAAGTATAGAAGTATTATACCACGTTCCAGAACTTTTTTCAAGTGTGCACGGCAATTTTTCTGCAAAGACTTGTAGCACTGCGATCTATCTCAAATTTTCTTTCATTTCGCACTTGACATATCTGCTAAAATATTGTATCATAAAATCAATTATCTGAAAAGCAACTATTTGTCATGTAGATCATTGCAATTGCAAATGGAAAGGCGTTACAAAAAATGTTCGAGCGCCGTGCACAATACAGAATTTGCACAAAAAGACCATCAGCGCAAGTAGGAAGATATATATGTTTCACTCTGCACGATGGAAAATCCGCACCGCCCGCCGTGCAGCGTTTTGCTGAATATTTAGACCACAGAAACGATAAAAACGACCTAGATAAGGAGATGGGAAAATGAAAATAGGCTCGATCGGCTACAACCACAGCCACGACAGATCATTCGTAATGGACAGACCCGCAGGCCCGGGCGCATGGCTGTTTTTGCTAGTAAAATCAACGGCTTTGTTCGAGTTAGACGGCGTTAGGCAGAACGTTGCGGCGAACTCCTGCGTGCTCATTTCGCCCAACACGCCATGTATGTACACCGCCCTAGATGATAACTACACCGACGATTGGTTCTACTTCTCGGAAGAGGTCGGCGACATGGATCATTTTGCAAAACTCGGGCTGCCGATCAACCAAATAGTGCACCTCGGGGCGGTGGAGGAGCTGAGTCAGATAATGCACATTTTGACCTATGAGCACTACTCGGCAGACGCCTTTCACGAAGAGATCGAGCAGCGCTATCTCGATATACTTTTTATGAAGATCGGCAGGTTGATCGCAGACAAAAAGCATCTCTGCACACGCGCGTTCGCAAAGAAAAATGACAGCTTCACGCACATTCGCAGCCGCATTTACACCCAGCCCGATTCGGTCGGCAGCGTTGATGAGCTAGCCGCAGAGGCGGGAATGAGCCGTTCGGGCTTCCAGCATATGTATAAAAAAATGTTCGGTGTGAGCGTTATTGCCGATGTCATAACCAGCAGGGTCGAGCGCGCAAAACGTTTATTGACATCGACCACGCTGACGGTCGATGAGATCGCCGCGCGGTGCGGGTACTCCGGCTCGTATACCTTTATTCGTCAATTCAAACAGCGCTGCGGCAAAACGCCGACAGCCTACCGGAAAGGTCTCTGACATATCGCCGTCCGTTTGCGTTGGTGTTTTTTTGCACAAAATGATACTAAATTGAGCTTGTTTTGATATTACATTCGTGCACAAAATGTAGTATACTATTTGTAGAGAAATTATACTGAGGTGATCAATATGCCAAATCCTATCTTGCCGCTTTGGGAATATATACCTGATGGAGAACCGCGCGTTTTCGGCGACCGCGTTTACCTTTACGGTTCGCACGACAGAGCAGCCAGCGACGTTTTTTGCGATTTTAAATTGAAAGTTTGGTCGGCGAGCGTGGATGATCTTAATAACTGGACTTGCCACGGCGACAGCTTCAAGACCCGCAGCAGCGGCGACCGCAAGCCTGATGCGCCATGGACTGACCACGAACTTTTTGCCCCCGATGTTATAGAAAAAGACGGTAAATACTACCTATACGCATATATTGTGGGTTCTAAAGGAGCAGTTGGTGTTTCAGACCGTCCTGAAGGCCCGTTTAAACTGCTTTCCAACTATAAATATGATACAAAAGTGGGCGATGATGGTATTTTTAACGATGCTGGCGTGTTGGTAGATGATGACGGAAAAGTCTATATCTACTACGGATTTACCGAGTCGAACATGAACGAACTTGACCCCGCGAATATGTACGAGATCAAGGCAGGCAGTTACAAGCGCCCGGTGATCGACGACACAGAGAACGTTCCGCAGGAACAGCGCTTTTTTGAAGCCAGCTCGCCGCGAAAGATCAACGGAAAATATTACATGATTTACTCGCCCTGCGTCGGCAGCCGACTTGCATACGCGACCTCCGACTCGCCGAGAGGCCCTTTCATATACCGCGGATACATCATTGACAACGGCGTTGATTACCCCGGCGGAAATAATCACGGCTCGGTCTGCTGCATAAAAGGTCAATGGTATGTTTTTTACCATAGAATGACAAATAGCACAATAATGAGCCGACGTGCTTGCGTCGAAAAGATCGAGATCCTGCCCGACGGAACTATCCCAACGGTCGAAATGACCTCGCTCGGGTTTGAGCATTCGCTCGATCCGTACAAACTCACACCTGCTGAGATTGCGTGTGTGCTGAAAGGCGGCTGTTTTGTCACCGAGAAGGACATTTTCACGCGAACAATTACCGACATCACCGATGGCTGTGTTATCGGATACAAATATTTTGATTTTGGTGATGATTTTACCAATGATGGAATGACAATAGCAATGAAAGTCAAAGGCGGCGGAGCGAAGTGCCGTGTGCGCGTTCTGCTAGACGATCCTGAAAATGGCGAGGAAATCGGAAGCATACAGATCGGCACAAGTGACGGCGTTTACACGGCAAAAACGGCGAAAGTTATTGGCAGACACGCACTTTATTTCGTTGCCGAGCACGGCGTTGAGGGCTGGACGGCGCAGTATTTTGAGGGCAGAAAGCTGTTTGAACTGGAAGAATTTGTGTTTATGAAATGACGAAAAGAGGAAGAACAAGAAGATCTGTGCGCTGACGGCTTTGATGGCAACAACAGCCTTGCCGATTTGCTGTTTATCCGCTCCTTGCAGAAGTACGCTGAGAACGATTTGATGACTAGTAGTATAATATATAAGACCGTCTGCAATATATCAGACGGTCTTTATACTTTATATTGATGTGCATATTTCATTCGGAATCTATATGTGGTATTATATTAACAAATATGCGATTGCTGAGATCAACATCAACCCAACTCCGCATGACAATAAAACTATCCCTGCGGTCTTTGCAGATGTCACAACCTTATCTATATATGCACATTTCGGCTTTTTCGGGTCATATATCACCTTTACATCGCTGCCGATATGCCATACCTGCTCCCCAAGCACCCTGTAATTGTGATATATGCCCGTCGTGTGGATATGAAATATATCATTTTCGGATATATAAAACCCGTCGCCCTGCCCAAATACCTTTTCCATTTCGGGCGTGCATATATTAGTCGAAACTACGCCTTTGTAATGTCTGTAAGCCGTGTATGTCCTGCCATTCACGCTGAATTCTGCGACAGGCGCGACAGACTTTGCGTTAGCCCCGCCAGCTATGCGGTGTTTTATAACTTTTCCGACCGTTTCAGCTGTGCATCTCCTGCGCAATGATCTGCCGCGCATAAAAAACGTCAGCGACAACAGCGCTGCAACAAGTCCTGCCGCGCCTACACATATGCAGCCGATAGTATTTGCGTCCATATATCTTCACCTCGAAGATATTATATCACAAAATCGGAGCAATATCAAGCACATTATATTAACAATTCCATTTTTATTCGTGCTTTTATCGGATTTTAGGGCATTTGGAGAACTTTCCTCTAAGTCATATAATTGACTTCTACCAGAAATTTCTACCAAATTATCTACCAAAATCGCTCTTTTTTGAGATTTTCCATTTCTTCATCTGTCTTGTCACATTATATTATATAATTACACGGCTGTGGGATGTGACGATTCCGCAGGCGTGTCTTTTTTCTTTTTTCTGCTGTTTGACTTCTTAGGTGCAGGCTTTTCGCTTTCCGTTTCAGTCTTTGCTGACTGTTCGCTCTCGGCAGGAGTTTCCTCCTTCTTTGCACCAAACACTCTTGAAATGGTCTCAGCCGATGCTACCTTTGCATTGTATTCAAGGTGACTGTAAAGGTTCGCCGTGATATTGAATGTCGCATGACCGAGCCATTCCTGAATAGCCTTCATCGGAATATCGTTTGCAAGCAAAAGACTGGCACAGCTGTGACGGAGATCATGGAAACGGAGCATTTTCAGACCGTTTTTCTTGATGACCTCATGGAAGTCGTGCGTTACCGTATTGGGGCTGATGAGCTTTCCATACGGATCACAGCAGACAAAGCCCTCAAACTCGGTGCTGTATTCCTTACCGCCGAGCTTTTTGTAGTGCTTGTCCATTTTCTTCTTTTCAAGAAGCATTTCCTCAATGTGCGGTATCAGCGGAAGCGTTCTTCTTGTGGAATTGGTTTTCAGCCTGGTCTCCACAAAGAGCTTCGGCTTGCCGTTCTCGTCATAGTCGCTTACGACCTTACGCTCGATAGAGATAGTCTTTTTCTTGAAGTCGATAGAGTCCCATTTCAAGCCGATGATCTCACATCTTCTCAGCCCGTAGTATGCGGCGATATGCACGATAAGCTCCAGCTTGTGATCCTTGAACACCTCAAACAGTTCATTCAGCTCGTCCTCGTTGTAGAAAACGGCTTCGTGTCTTTCGGCTCTCGGCATCACCATTTTATCCATAGGGTGCTGCGGCAGTATCTCCATTTTTACCGCCCACATAAATGCGGAGTGGATCGCAAGGTAATACTGTTTGACCGAGCTACCCTTTAAGCCCTGATCCATCTTGTAATTAAGGAATGTCTGAATCTGAGAATGGTTGAGATCGGCAAGTGTCACATCGGGATATTCTGCACTCATGTACTTCATAAAACGCTCCATGATCCTCTTGTAGCACTGATATGTGGTACGGGCGGCATTTGGCTTGATAGCCGTCAGCCACTCTGAAAAGAAATCACTAAGCTCCTGATTGATGACAACAGGCTCACTCTCGTCCTCAGTATTCTTCTTGGGTGCTGTATTGAAAACCACCTGATTGTTGTTCCACTTATCAGCAAAATCAGCCACGATCTCCTCGACAGCTTCATTCAGTGCTTTCTTAGTGCATTTCTCAGGCAGTCCTGTTGACACCCACTTGCGCTTGCGCTTTCCTGCTTTGTCCTTGTAGTCAAAAACAACATACTGTTTTCCGTTCTTTACGGAAGTGATGTATTTATAGGGCAGACTTGCTTTCATTATAATTTCCTCCTTGCATTGAAAGCGGTAGAAGTCTGCTGTTGACTATTCAATTATAGCGCAAATCGTAATATAATGCAAGACCTACCAACCGCAATTCTCTATTTTCGGCGCATTGACCCGGTTTTCACGGCTTATTTTGTGCGCGTTGCAGAACGTAATTTATGACCTCGATCTTCGCCACTCGGATCTTGCGTCCGTGAGGCATTCGGGGTATCTTACCTTCTCTTACAAACTTGCACACCGTTCTGTGCTTTAGGTCAAGCATTTCGCAAAGCTGTTCTGCACCTACAATATCGGGATAGTCAGCAAACATGGTATGATAAACGTCATTGGTATTCGGCTGACTTTCCTCTGTTTCTATTATTTCAGATGTATCTTCCATAATCAAAACTCCTCTCGCAAAAGAAGAAATAGAAAACTGTACTGCTATGCAATACTAAAAGCGTTGATGTTTCATATTAAGTTTTCAAGATGCTGTGCCGACCGTTTCGGACGGCGTACACCAGGTCTGTCAGTTATTTATATGTCCAAGATTGATGTACTATTGGCAGACACCCTGCATGACACAGGGTATCTCCCGATAGGACATCGCCTATCAATATGAAAATAGGAGTATAACATGAAGTCTTGATAAAATATCAGTACCACAGACGGCAGACAGCAAATTGGCATAAACTGTTCCGCCGTCCCTGATACCAAATGCAAGGAGTTCGGAGTGCCGTAACCGTGTTTTTCTGTCACGGCTCACACCCTTCTACTCTATAACCGAAAAAAACGAAGATTTCCTCATGATTTGAGTGTGTCTTTTCGGCTGAAAAGAAAAAATCGTTGTTATGCACAAAAATCATTCTTCATTTTCGTGCGCTGTGATATATTCCCTGAGCAACTTTCGGGCTTTCTTCATTCGGTATTCGACCTTTTTCTCTGTGACCGAGTATTTTCTCGCCAGATACATCATTGTTACAGTCTTTTCGGACAGATAGTAGTCTCTGATAAGCTGGTACTCAAACGGATAGTCCATTTTCATCAGTTCTAAAGCTATGGGGAGATATTCAAGACGGGCTTCACGCAGAATGTCAGCCGGTAACAGCTCGTCCTGCGGATTGTCGGGTATTCGGCTTATATCATCATGGTCGAGGTAGATAACATCGTGTGCAGCGTCCTGTTCTTCAAGATACTGCTCCCGCCGCCCCATGCGGTTGTATTCTTTCTCCACCTCTCTCGGAACTTCGTCACCGAAGTGTGTATACTGAAACTTACTCATTTCCGCCTGCCCTCTTTTTAGAGATAAGCGGTTCTTTGCCCTCAGCCTTAATGCACTCATTAAGTGCCTTGACCGTGTACTTCTCCATAAATGCACAGTTTGCAAGGAAAAGGCGGATTATATAATATCTTGGATCGCTTTTGCGTACCTTATGGGGAGTCAAGCTGAACAGATATTCCTGCCTAAGAGGGTGAAGCCTGAGTGCAACACAGAGCAATATAAGGTTTTCATAGCCGATTATCCTCTGGTCTTTGCAGTAGTAATAAAGACATGACCTCGAAATCCCCGTCAGCAGTGAGATCTGTCCCTGAGTGATACCGCTGTCATCTGAAAATCGCTTCAATGCTTTGCCTATTGTGTCCGAATCAGGCTCAGGCCCGTGTATGTAACGTTCATAGTCCTCCGGCTCCTCACGTTCTGTGAAGAGCCTTACATGGAGTCCGTCATTGTTATCGCTCATCGGCAAATCTCTCCTTATCGTTGATTTAAGACGAGATTTACGCAAATGAACATAGTTAGCCTGTCATTCGGTCAGTATCCCGTCCGACAACCAAACTCTCAGTACCATTTGATTGACCATGTATTCAGTTCAGCTTATTGTGACCGAGATTCCTCTGCGCAGACAGGCACAATAAGTGTTGTAGGCTCATAGCGCTACATCTTCTATTATGCACTATAACAGCCGAAAAATCAAACTTTGCAGTGCCACTCCAAGTGGCATACCCACTTTTCTCTTTTCCTTGATTTTACAAGAGAAACGGAGTTTTACACAAAAAGAAGTCAAAACATAGAGAAGTCCCAAAAGCACCGCAGGCATGGGCAAAATCAGTGTGATATGCTTCTCCGCCAATGCCACATAGGGTGGAATGTTCATAGAAATTTTACAATTTATATCCCTCCTTCCGAATTTACAGACAGAAAAAGGGCGGCCTGAACTGCTCAGACCGCCCGGATAACTCTTTCGTCATCGGATATTTCCCCTCAGACTGATTTCTCTTGTGAAGCACAAAACAATGCCCACGGCAATCTTTGCAGATAGCTATGTGTTTGTTACTGCACAACTCATCTTGACCACCTCCAAGAACAAAATCATTTGCTTCTCATGTCTTGCTCGGAACTGATATGATCTCACAAAAGCATAGAGTTTTTCTGTCTGCTATCATTATATCAAAGCAGGTGGACAAAATTTTCACTTCTGACCGATTATTCCTAAAATTTTATTATACCATTTCAGATAGACAAAATTTGTACTTCTGGAAAAGAAAAGAGCCATTGCCTTAATAACAACAGCTCCGTCACATCTATTTTATTCCGCTGTATCGAACAGGCTCTTGAAGTTCTTCTTTGAGAACGAGGTCAGCCTACCATTGCTCACCCATTCTATGAACACATTGTCAAGATCGTCAATGTATAAGACCGCGGCAATGCTGCCAACAGGCACACTGTCACTTATCTTCTCTCTGAGCTTGACCTTTGCTCCTGCTGTTACTTCATCTATCATTACTATAACCTCCTGAATAAACACACTTGTATTATTATACAACAGCGTAACGGGAGTGTCAAGCACCGTTTGTCCGAAAACAATTTATACAGCAAACTCAGGATACGCACCGAGCATTTTTCTGACCTCATTCAGATACTCAGCCCTTTCCTTTGCAGGAGTGACCAGCTCAACTCCGTCACCGTACTGCATTATCCAGAGATACAGCTTTCGGTTTATACCGGATTTCACATTTATAAGAACGTATTCCTCATTTTCGTCGGAACGGACGTGAGCCAGATCACCGAAATACTCAACCATTTCATCGAGCAGATACCGCTTCACCCTCAGCGTTATGTATTCATAATAATCGGGCGAAAACATATCCGTCACAAAGGCATCGACTTTTTCTTCCTTCGGGAGCTGAACTTCGGAAACCTCACCGCCCTTAATGTCCTTCATGCGGTCAACACGGTACGTTCTCCATTTCCCGTCAGCTTCATTGAAGCATTTCAGGTAGAAGTGTTCGTGGAAGTATATCACGCTTACCGGGATAATCTCTCTCCGCTTGTAGTAATACTGCATCTGCTTTTTGGTATCTATCTTGCCGTACTCAAAGTTTATTTTTCTCCTGTCAGCGATAAGGCTGTGTATCACATCAAGATTATGGATAAGGTCAAGGCTGTTTGAGCATCGGTCATTGAGCGTTACCCTGCTGATAAGCGGTCTGATCTCGGCATTGGAACACAAGCCCTCAAACTTATGGATAAGCGACTTTTTCTGAGCTGAACTCAGGAACTTGTTTATGGAGATCGAATCAACGATAAAACGTATCTCATTAAAGGTGATACTGTTGTCAAGCAAGGCATAGTAAGCAGTGCCGTGTTCACGGGTAACTCTCACGATATTGTTGCCCATACTTGTCAGCCTGTCAAGGTCACGGCGGATAGTGACCTCAGCGACACGCTTCAGATTAGTTACTTCGCACACAGATGATCCTGAATATCCTTGATAGACACATACCTGTTCTTGTCGGTAAATCTTGATAGGTAATCTATGATGAATATAATGCGTTCCTGTTCCATTTTATCCTCCCACACATATTTTAAGAGATCCCTGCTCTGTCACTCCGTCAGAACAGGGATCTTTCTGTTTCCTGTTTAGTTTTTTCTTTCAGCAGACTGTCGCACAACTACCGTTATTATTATACCAAATCTGCCGTTCAACATCAATCCGCTTCGGAATATCTAAGTATAATGTTCTGGACTTTTATAGTATCAGCGATTCTATTTGTAAACATTCTATGAACTTTCGGGCGTTTTATGGGGAAATCCTCAGATTTTTCGGTTAATAAGTGAAGGGGTATAACCTCTGAAATGAACGGAGCATTTCAGAGCCAAGTCGCTATGCTCCAAGTCCTCTTAAAAACGAGGCTGCTCAGGACGATAAGGCCCTGAGCGAGAAAAATGCTCGGAGAGCATTTTTTCAAACCCAGCAAGCTCGGTATTTTGTGTCCACAGGAACACAATATGCAAGGCTTGGCAGAGGGACACCCCTACGACCCCGACTATGCAAAAAGGAGATGAAGAAAACGAGACCGAAAGAAGATTATGATCCACGAAATATTATCCTCAATTTGCGTGTGAACAAGGAAGAAGCAGAATGGATAGAACAGAAATTCCAAAACAGCGGAATGAAATCAAAAAGCGACTTCATTCGTATGATGATTTTTCAGGGGCAGATAATTAAAGTCAGCGATGATTTTGTCAGAGATTTCCGCAGGAAGTATTCAAGCATTTCCAATAACATAAATCAGATAGCTTTACGGCTCAATGCTTCGGGAAATATCTATGCCGAGGACATAGCCGAGATAAAGAACGGAGTCAGTGAGATTTGGCAACAACTAAACTATTTTCGATCAGTGTTACTGAAAGTAAAGCCCTTGCCTATATCGCCAGCCCAGCAAAGACCGAAAACCGAAGATTGATTTATGCTTATGGGTGCAGTCCCGATCCATATCAGGCAAGCAGGGATTTTGAAGCTGTCAGGGCTTTGGGAACAAAGAAAAGTTCGGTGCTGTCACAGCATTTCATTCAGAGCTTTGCTCCTGGGGAGATCACTCCCGAAAAGGCTCTTGAAGTCGGTAAGGAATTAGCGGATAAATTACTTCACGGAGAGTATCAGTATTATCTTGCAGTCCACACCGATACAAACCATATCCACGTTCACTGCATTTTTAATAATGTGAACAGCGATAACCACAGGACGTTTGAGACCTTAGAAAACAGGAAAAGCGAGTTTGCAACCAAGAAACTTATGAAGCTGTCCGATGAGATTTGCCGTAAACATGGCTTGTCGGTTATCGAGGATCACGAAAGTTCAAAGGGAAAATCCTACTACGAATGGACGGTGGATCAGCTTCATCTTTCGTGGAAGTCCAAGCTGAAATATGCGATAGATCAGGTCATCAAGGTGAGCGATGATTTTGAGGATTTTCTCAAAAAGTGCGCTGACTTCGGTGTGCTTGTAGATTATAATCCAAGTCATAAGATAGACCTCAAATTTATGCTTGCGGAACAGAGGGAGAACAACCCGAGAGCAAAGATGACCAGAGCGAGAACTTTGGGGTGGTTTTACGAAACTCCGCGCATAAAGTCCCGTATTGAAAACAATAAGCAGTTTATGGCTTATGCTCCGAGGGCAAAGATCATCAGGACTACCACAGACAAATTCATGCAAGCACCTGCCCTCACACGCTGGGCGGACAGGGCAAACATGAAGGAAGTCAGCAAGGCGATGAACGAGATCGCAAAGCGTGGTCTTACATATGAGGAAACCGTGAGTGCAGCGCAGGAGTCTTTCAGCAGGCAGATGAAATTGCAGGACGATCTGGACCGTATTCGTATGCAGATCGGAGACCTCAGCAAACAGCTGAAACTTGTGGAGCTGTATGTTAAGTACAGACCTTACAACGAACACTTCAAAATGCTTACGGGCAGGGAGAAAAAGAAGTTTCACAGCGAATACTGTTACGAACTTGACGAGTACCAAAAGGCAGTAAAAAAGCTCAAAGACTGGTATCCTTCGGGAAGTGTACCGAGCCTTGAGCTTTTAAGGAAAACTATTGGTGATCTTGAAGCCGAGCAGAAGCAGAAGAAACAGCTTTATACTCAGACCGCTGACGAGACCGAAACGCTGTCAAAGAGCTTGCAGAAGATCGAGCAGTACCTCGGCAACGAACTGGAGCGAGCCGAGGAAGAACAACGCAGGAAGCGGAAAAAGAGTGGGGATCTGGAATGACAGCTTATTTTCCCCGATACAGCGGAGCTAATTCCAATCCTGTGTTCTGAATGATTTTTGTTAATTCTTCTTCGTTGTCAAGGTGCATCAGATAGACTTTTACACCTTTTTGAACCAACCCTTTTAAGATAGGAAGTGTATCAATGTAGAACAAGTGAACTCCGCTTTTATAGAAAGAAATCTCCGAATAAAGATAAGCGCCGCTGTGAAGCAGAGGAAGAAACGGATCAAGTGTTGCAGTATCGCCTGTGTAGACCACATCATTTCCCTGAATACTCAGGTGATACCCGAAACATTTTCCGTTCAAGGTCTGAGCGTGAGTAGTCGGAACTGCCGCAACAAGCCATTCACTATTGAGTTCATCAGCCGTAACGATATTGAACCACTCAGGCTCACAGCCTTCGATCTGTATCAGAAGCGTCAGCAGATCGTTCTTGACCGTATCTGAGGGAGCAACAATTGTGACGGGATTTTGCAGAACAAACCAAGCAAATTGGAGCATTGTACCGACACCGCCGCTGTGATCGCCGTGAGTGTGCGTTATAAGAATGTATATGTTCTTAACGGCACTCAGGTTCATCTTCTTTACTTTTTGAAATGAGCTTGCAGGACAGTCAATCAGTATAAGATCATTGTCATGAAAGAAAAACGCAGAGTTGTGTTCATCAGCGAAAGCACTGCCCCTGCCTAAGAATTTCAGCATTGTTATTCCCCCTTATGAGATTTCTTGTATTCCTCCAACGCCGTGAGCATCAATTTATTCACACTCATACCCAACGATTCCGCATAAGCCTTTATCGCATCACGCGCCTCGGCGGACACATACAGCTTCAGCGTCTTGTAATTCGCTTTGGCATACTGAGCGTTTGAGGATATTTTCTTTGAACGTGCCTGTTTTCCCTGGCATTCCTTGCAGTATTTCTGAGAGCCGGCTGTTACCGTGTAGGTCTTTCCGCACAGGGAGCAGACCTGTTCGCTCCCGATAGCTACCGCTTCACCGGCTTGCTTTTTCTCCTTGTAAGCCTTGTTGCGCAGGACTTGTGCCTTGTCACGGCAGTAAATGCAGTATTTCGCTCTTGCGGACGGCGATTCAAACTCCATACCGCAGAGCTGACAGGTGTGTTTATACATCTTATCACCCCGATTTCGGTTATTATATCCATTCTATCATACTGATAGGGATATGTCAAGTATAATCGAAATTTTGGTGAAAGTACACCGAGGAAAATATCATTTATGCTGCGCATTGCCGAAATTCAAAAACTTCCGAAAATTATACTTGACAATAGGGATATTGCATAGTATAATATAATCACAGCAAACGAAAAGAAACCCGAAACCAAGAAAGGAAAGGTAATCACTATGACCAACATCGTAATCGAAACAGGCAGACTTACTGCCGACCCCGAACTCCGCTACACAGGCGAGACACCCCTCTGCAAGTTCCGCATTGCAGTTGACCGCCCTAAGAAGAAAGGCGCAGACAAGCCCGAAACAGACTTCTTTAACTGTACCGCATGGAATCACAATGCAGAGTTCATCAACGATATGTTTTCTAAGGGCGAGATGATCACCGTAGTCGGCAACCTGAGAAGTTCCACTTTTGAGAAGAACGGCGAGAAGCGTTCGTCCGTGGAGATCAAGGTGAACGAGGTACACTTCCCGGGAACACGCAGAAAAACCGAGGGCGAGAACAACAGCGAAAATGCTGATAACAACGGCGGTTTCTATGACAGCACCGATAGTGGAGTGCTGTTCTGATAAGAGGTAATACGATGAATATAACCGATTTATTCAGACGTATGGATTACAAAGATCTGAACAGGGTGTATTGTATCAGCCTCTTGCTCCACGGCTTATACGGTCTTGAAGATTTTGACGATAGAGAAACCCTTAATTTTATCAGAGACGGATTTGATGACGAAGATTTTTCCGACATAACCTATAATCTGGAAGAAATGCGGTCAGCGGTAATATCCGAAGCGATACCGTAGCAGAGCATGGAAGAAGATATTAAGGCTGTCTTAATCGAAAAAGAACGAAAAATCCGTGAAGAATTTAGCGACAGGACTGCAAAGAACAGTTCTGAATAACAGGAGGAAATAAAAATGGGCATCATCATTGCTATCTCAAACCAAAAAGGCGGTGTCGGCAAATCAACTTCCGCCTTCAATCTCGGGGCTTGCCTTGCACTGAAGCAGGGAAAGAGGGTGCTTTTGGCGGACATTGATCCGCAGGCTAACCTCAGTGAATATCTCGGCTATGAGCCTGACGGACTTCCCACTATGACACAGCTTGTTATGACAGCCTGCACACGCGGTCAGCTGACCCCCGACATTGTAAGGACGGCGATACGGCATTGTGAGTCGGCTGACGTGGACTACATTCCTGCCGACATCAACCTCGCAAACAGCGAAACCCTTATGTCAACGGCATTGTCAAGGGAAACCATTCTCCGCAGGATACTATCCGAAGATAACGTCAAGGGCTATGACTTCATCATTATCGACTGTCTGCCGTCCCTGAGTACGCTCCTTATCAACGCTCTGACTGCCGCAGACAAGGTGCTGATACCTGTTCAGACGCAGAAATTCAGCCTTGACGGTTTGCTGGCTCTTGACAATCTGTATCAGCAGATCAAGGGTGCGATCAATCCCAAGCTGTCAATGCTGGGTGTTCTGCCGACAATGGTTGACCGCACAAAGGTGAGCCGTGAATCCCTTGCGGAACTGAATGAAAAGTACGGCGAAATGGTATTTGAAACGAGCATCAGCAAGTCTGTCGAAGCGGCGAAAAGTTCTGTCAGCAGAGTTCCGCTTTGCATGACCGACAGCAAACTCGGTACGGAATATGAAAGATTGGCAATGGAGGTGCTTGAAAGATGTTAAGTATGTCAGAACTCGCAATGAACCCCAACCGCAAGGTAAAGACCGAGTGCTACGGCGAAGTCAAGGTATGGGCTGACCGTGAAGAAGCAAAGGCTTTCTTCCTTAAAGCGATGATGAACTCGGAAGGCTCTGAACACGACAGATATTCGGGCATCTACATTCAGTTTGAGAACGGTCTCGACTTCTGCACCGACGAGGACGAGGAGGACTGAGCCATGCCTAAGAGATTTGACACCGAGGGTACGCCGTTCCTTTTCGCCCCTCACAGCGAGGGAGAACTTGACGAATACTTCTCGGGCAATCACGAAAAGAGCGTATCAGCCGTGGCAAGGGACGTTATCACAAGCCTTTCCGAGAGCCGTGACAGGCTCTCGGGCGAGGTATGGTACGACTTCTGCTACAATCAGCGCCGATACAAGCTAACGCTGATTAAGTTTGCAGACACCATTGTTCGTGCAGACGTTACGATCAAGAATATCAAGTCACGGCTGATGAAGTCCGAAATGGAAAACATCGAGCTGAAACAACGTATAAAGGAATTGGAGGGAAAGAAATGAACAAGCCTGCATTTGATTTGGGAGCAATGCTGTCTGCTCCCGCTATACAGACCGCCGTACAGCAGATACCGTGTGAGAAACTGCACCCATATCACAATCACAAGTTTGAACTTTACACAGGCGAAAGACTTGATGATATGGTGGCAAGCATTAAGGAAAACGGTGTGCTTTCGCCTGTCATCGTACAGCCTGACGGTGACGGCTATGAGATACTTATCGGGCATAACCGCTGGAATGCTTCAAAGATCGCCGGTCTGCCGACCGTTCCTGCTATCGTTAAGACTGGGCTTACCGAAGAAGAAGCATTTTTATACACTGTCGAGAGTAATGTGATCCAGCGTGGGTTCGATAATCTCCTAATCAGTGAACAGGCGGCAGTTGTTGCAAGCCGACACAGTGAAATGTTTTCTCCCGGCAAGCGAAGCGACATTCAGAGAGAACTTGTTCTTCTTGAAAATCCAGAAGCCGAAACAGACGAAACAGCAACCTTGAATCCAATGGGATCAAGGTTAGATACGAACGATCAAGTCGGCAAAGAGTACGGACTAAGCAAAGGTTCAATTGTCCGCCTTATCCGCATAAACAAACTGACGGACGCTCTGAAAGCACTTGTTGACAGTGGAGATATTGCTATCCGAGCAGGAGTTGAGCTTTCTTTCCTGTCCGAAAAGGCACAGGCTGTTGTTGCTGAACAGGCTGAGGATTTCAAGGTTGACATGAAGAAGTCTAAGGCTCTCCACGATTCCGCCGACAAAGAAGGCAATATCGACACCACCACAATTGTTCGTATCATCACAGGCACAGCCGATGTAAAGCCGAAGCCAAAGAGTGTAAAGATCAGCGAGGAAACATTCTACAAATACTTTGAACCGGGGACAAAGAAAGCACAGGTCACGGAGACTGTTGAAAAGGCACTGGCTTTCTATTTTGCGAATGCGGAAAGCGAGGTATGACCTTGAAAAGTCTTTCCACTCAGTTCAATGAGATCGTGTTTTTACAGCATATACTGACAATCAAAATCGAAGATGCCGGCACCTACTTCAAGAGTGTCGGCTATTCCGATAATTACAGATCATCTTATGAAGCTGTACTTACAGCCACATTGGACAACGGCGATGTGGTAGAACTTGCGGATTATAAGGACTATAACACTTGTGAAGACATTTTTGAATGTATAGCGGAATGGGCTTCATTGGAAGATGATACGTCCGTGTTTGTCCTTTGGCATGAAGATTTTGAAGATGAAATAAAGAAACAGAAAGAAAAATACGGCTGAAACTATATATAGAAAAGGAGAACGAATGGAGACAATTACCCTCAGAGACTACCAGCAGGAGTGCGTGAATATCATCAACAATACCGAAAGCGGAGCGTATCTTGTCGCAGTTGCCACGGGCTTAGGCAAGACGGTCATTTTCTCACACATAAAGCGGAGAGGACGTATGCTTATCCTCTCCCACCGTGAGGAATTGGTGTGGCAGCCACGCAAGTATTTTGACTGCACCTTTGGTGTTGAGCAAGCCGACAACCACAGCAACGGTGAGGAAGTTGTGTCGGCAAGTGTGCAGAGCCTTGTCAGACGGCTGGACAGCTTTTCGCCCGATGATTTTGATATTATCATTACGGACGAAGCACACCACGCTGTTGCGGACACATACCGCCGTATCTACGATTATTTCAAGCCACGGCTTCACATCGGCTTTACGGCTACTCCGAACAGAGCCGACAACGTAAAGCTGGGCGAGATATACAGCAAGATCATCTACGAACGCAACCTCAAATGGGGTATCGACCACAAGTACCTCACTGACGTGAAGTGCTTTACCGTGGACATCGGCTTTGACCTTTCGGAAGTCCACAAGCAGTGCGATGACCTCAATCTTGCGGAGCTTTCAAGTGCGGTGGACAATCCGCTACAAAACGAAGCTGTTGCAAGAGCCTACTATGAAAAGGCTGTCGGTCAGACGCTGATTTTTGCTACCACCGTTCATCACGCTTATCATATCGCAGAGCTTATTGACGGCGCTGTTGTGGTGACAGCGGAAACGCAGAATCGTGCGGAGATCATCGAGCGTTTCACAAACCGTGAGATACCATGTCTTGTAAACTGCATGGTCTTTACTGAGGGTACAGATATGCCATTGATCGAAACGGTCATCATCGCAAGACCAACACGGAACGCTTCACTCTACACGCAAATGGTGGGCAGAGGTCTGAGGACGCACGAAGGTAAGGACGCTCTCAATCTGATAGATTGTGTGGGCATCACAGGCAAGCTGGATATTTGCCAGGTTCCCGACCTGTTCGGCATTGGTGAGATACCGAAAGACATTCCGCCAGAGAAATTGCAGGGCAAGCTACTGACAGAGATCGAAGAAATGGTCACAGAGGAACTGAACAAGCCTGCACCCCCTCCCGATTGGAAGATCAACGTCCAGCTTATCAAGCTGTTTGCTGACAACGGCAACTATGACACTCACAATGTCAACTATGTTGTTCTTCCAAACGGAGACATGACCTGTTCTATCGGTGAGGGACGTATTTTCAGAGTAACAGCCGAGGACATCACGGGCAACAGCAGTGCGTATCTCAAACACGATGATATTATCGTGAGGACTGTTCCCACCGCACCTATGCAGGACATTCTTGACGAGGTGCATCACATTTTGGTGTGTGACTATCAGCAGGCTATCTACCTATGGGACAATCCCCACGTTATGCGCTGGGCGAACGTGCCTGCATCGGACAAGCAGAAAGCCCTGATACAGCGCCTTGCCCGAAAGAAGAAACGAAAAGACATTCAGGTCAGTGACCTGAGCAAATATGAAGCATCTGTCCTGATTGGTCAGATGACAGGTTAAAGGAGAATATAACGATGAAGAAGTTTATTATAACGTTATCCGCATTTATCATAACGGCACTCCCGTTTTCCGTTACAGCTTATGCTGCCGAAAACCTTGACCGTGACTACATTGAAGTCGAGATATGGGACGATATGTGGAACGGCAAGGGTGATAACGGCATCGACTTTCCCGAAGCATCGTACAAGCACCACCTGTTAGACAAGTGGCTTGACGAGAACTACGGCTCGGACGAATATGACTGGTCCGAGCTGGGTGAGCTGAAATACGAATACAAGGACTACTACCGCAGTTACATCGAGGATTTTGACTTTAACGATGATGACAACGGCAACTGGACCATTGAAACACCCGAACACAGCTATTCTTTCACCTATTGGCAGGACAATTGGATCATGACCGATGAAAACGGCAACACGGTAGACAGCTTTCCGCCGTTCAGCACCTTAAAGGACGATGAAGAACCCGAAGTACCGCAGGGCAGGCGCATTGACGATGACGGCAACGGCTCACCGAGAGTGATCGGCAAGGTCTCAGGCGGAACGGAATCGGCTTCTGAGGGCGTTTTAGGTGCAGACAGTGAAGTTACACCCGACACCTCTTCAAGCGGCTCTGAGAGCCGTTCAGGTGTTTCTGAGAGCAACCCTATGCCGATTATCGCAGGAGTGGCTATCGCCGCAGGTGTGGGAGTTGGCGGTTACTTTATGATGAAGAAGAAAAAGTGAGGTACAGCTATTATATTTAAGAGCAAGGAGCTTGTGAACGTGCCTGAGCGTGGCGAAATGCCCGTGTGGTCAGTGGATACGGACACGCAGACGGTCACGCACGTTCACCCTAAGACATTCAAGACCGAAGAACACCGTTTCTTCCGTGACTATATCCGCTATCATCTGCACTATTCGGAGGAAGAAAATCCCGAACGCTTACAGAAACTTGTGGACAATGGGGAGATATTTCAGTATCTCTCCGACCTTGACAACAGAGTGTTCGACGCTCTTGACAGTCAGGAGGAACTTTTGAAAGCAAACAGCCGTGAGTTTCAGGAAGCCCACGAAAAAGGCGATATTGTCACTGAGGGTGCGATAGGAAATGCTTTGCAGCAGCAGGCAAGGGAAAGCGTGTTTGAAGCGATGATATATGTGTGAGGTGCGGTCATGTTTTGCGCGAACTGTTACAGGGAGATACCCGCAGGCAAGGCTTATTACAAGCATCAGGACACAAATCAGAGTTTCTGCACCCTTGACTGCTTGAACGACTGGCTGATCTATGCCCACGCTGTGACCCTTGAGACCAGCGAGGGCGAGGAACATTTTGAGGTGAATGATTATGACGAGTGAGGATTTTATAGAGGACTTGCGGAAAAGTGGCGTTATGCTTGTAAAGAACAATGGATCTCTCACTGATATTCCGCCTGATTTTCTGAGCAAGGCAACAGAGTTCTGCAAGTCTATGGGGTGCAGTTCAGTGATATATGATATTTACGATCCGCAGGACAGCGAGCATACCGAACTGACAGTTACTGATTGTGGGTATGCGGAATAATAAGAAACGGATAGCCGTCTGATGAGGACGGTTATCCGTGTTAGCATAGCCAAGTGATACTAAAAACTATTTCTGTTGTTTAGTTCTAAAGAACTATCATACAGGTTATCATAATGTAGCAAAACTATATCTTCCTTTTTCTTTTGATCCCTTTTTCGCCTGTATGTGACTTCATCATAATCACTTCTTAATCCAGCTACTGTGACATAATGAAATCTTGTACTATCATATTTTTTTAGGCTATCAGGCAAATCTTTATGACCTTTATACTGGGCTAAATCAGTATAAAAACGGTCGCTATTGGCTTCAATCCAACTTTGCCAATCATAAATCTGGAAATTACCTTTTCTTATTGCCTCGCCATAATGCCCACTATTTAAAGTTATCCTACCATTTGCTTTTTCAAATTCTACGAATATAAACTCATATCCGCCAGAGCCACTGCCGACTAATAGGTAATCTGCTCTGTACTTATCACCAAGTTTGAATTCTGGAAACAAATACAAATCATGATGTCCAAAAGTGAACCCACCAGCAACAGTTATTGATGCAGGAATAAAAAAAGCAGGTTTATGATTGATGAATCTTAAAATATCTTGTTCATTAGTACTATTTTTATGAATCAAATTTTTGAATTCTTCTATCGTAGTAATAATATTATCTTGTAAATCTGTATTATCATCGTTTTTATAATCTATCAACTCAATATGGTTGTTTGGAAATAAACTATTAAAATGCCGTATAGATGCAGGATAAGAATAACGTAGATTCTTCTTGCCTATTGGCGTCCCCTCACACTCTTTTTCTAATACTGATTGAAAAAGCTTTTCATCTTGAGAACTTGGCTTTTGAGTATAATCAATTTTGTATAATTTCATTTTTTACTCTCCATGATAATAGTTGATACATTTATTAGTATACCAGATAAGCAGAACAAAGTCAATCCGCAAACCCATTTTTACACCCTTTTCATTGCAATATACCGCCGTCTGTGCTATAATTGACTTATAGAGCAGATTGGAGGTGATTGCAATGGAAAACCAACCAACTATTGACCGAGCATTATACAAGAAGATAAAGTCAATGGACAGGGCCACTATGGACAACTTCGTAAAAAACGTGTATCAGCAGGGATATAATGATGCACAGGCTCAGAGTATTAACTATGATAAGCTCAAAGCCGATTTAGCTTGTATCAAAGGAATCGGCGAGAGCAGACTTCAAGAAATATTGTCGGTCATTGATAAACATATCGAAAACACAAGCGATAAAGGAGGATAACCTTGACCGTTGATACAAAAGAGGTAGTGACTGCCATAGCCTACCTGATTGGAGTAAGAAAATCGGCATTGGAAACGAGTTTCAGGGAAGAATGTCCCGATACGCTCGATACTCTCTATGCCAGCAAAGAAGCGACTATTATCCGCTATCTGAGCAAGCTGAGGACTTCATTGTTTCAGCATTTCAAAAAGACCGATGACGCTATGCGTTTTGACCTGAAAAACCTGACTTCTCTTGAATGGTATGACAAAGACAATATCCGCCAGCTTGAGAAATGGGGAATACAGATCATTCAGGCGAATTACCGTTCCGAAAAGTATATGCAGGATCTCACACGGCTTATAAACGAGCATATTGACAGCTGTTCGGGGCTTTTCTACGATTGGATAAATTGGGACTATATCAGAAACCTGTTTTACGTCCCGAAATACAATAAGCCGAACGTGATGAAGGACGAGTTTACCAAGTACATGGCGAACATCGAGTATTATCCGTTTCAGCAGTACATATACTGGACACCTGGTAATCACGGCGGTATTCTTTCATCTGACCGCAAATTTCTCAAACTTCTGTATGAAATGAACGGCGATGTCTTTTCCGATTACACGAAATACCATGATGCCGATGATGATACTAGAAACAATATTTATAGTTTTATCGACAGTTCAGCCAAGACCGCAATTGCTGTTGACTGCGAAAATTCCAACCCATTCAAACTGTACAGTGTTCTTAAAGGCTTAAATCAAGAAGAACTTGCCAGAATCGAAAAAATCACGCTCTATGATGATCCGAACACTACAACAGGCTGGGACTGGCTGTCGAAATTCACGCAGATACCTGTTGAGCATATTGAAATCGACCGAGTGACAGACAGAAAGTCGCTTGTAGACGTAAGAATGACCGCAAGTGTGGTCACTGACTTCTATCGGAACGGAGTGACTTCGTTTATCATCGTATCAAGCGATTCGGACTATTGGGGCTTGATCGAGAGCCTGCCCGACGCAAACTTCCTTGTGATGTATGAGTACGAAAAGTGCGGTTCAGCGATAAAGAACGCTCTCACTCAACACGGTATCTATTACTGTTCAATTGATGATTTCTGTTCCGCCGGCACCGAGGATATGAAACGTGCGGTACTCTTTGCGGAACTTGAAAAGCACCTGCCGACGCTCATAGGTGAGAACCCCTTAGAGCTTACCCATAAACTATATGAAGAATCAAGAGTGACAGCTACGAAAAAGGAAATGGAGAATTTCTGCCATCGGTATGTCAAGACCTTGAAACTGAAAATCGTTGAGGGGAAATTTGTGATCGAGATACAGAAATGACAAAACAGGGAGTGAAGTTACGCTCCCTGTTTTGTTTTGTGCGCTATGTTATGGGAAAATCGCTTGCGGAGGTCTTTTTTGCGGCGCATATCCAGACATTATCTAAAAGGCTGGACTTTCAGCCTGTACTGCTTTATACTTATAATATAGCCATTACAAGGAGGTCAACCTATGGACATTTTGAAGGATATGGTGGAACACATACGCTTGGACTTTGACCGCACTCTATTGGTCGATGAAGAATACACCAGTACGGAAGAAAGATTGCACAGCTTCATTGAAAACGAGCTGCCGCCTGAGAAATCGCAAGAAATAGACTCGCTCGTCAATGACGTAACAAATGCTATGTTTCACGCTGCCATCTTGTACGGTATAAAGTATGGAGCAAGGCTCACTGAGGAGTTGTTGGAATGATAAAAGCCACGCAGATCACAAACGATTTGCGTGGCTTTTATTATATGTACTGCGACATTATTCCTTTACAAAGTATTTTTGATGTTCTGTCCATTTTATTTAGCACATTGCATTTTTCTTATCTTATTCAATCGAGAAATGAACTCATACTGATCTCAGATCATCTATCATCTCCTGCTTTGTCTGCGGAAAATGATGACTTTCAAGACAAATACTAACATCAAGACCTTCTATCGTATCAGCCAGCTTACGGCACAGGACAGGATCTTTCTCCCATGTCGGGAACACACCACCTGCGGCATCGCCCAGAAACAGCACCTTTTCATTCTCCACGACTATAAGTGTGGAATCGTCAGTATGCGGAGCTTCTGTCTGCAATAAACGTATAGGACAATTGCCTGCATCAAGCCTCATTTCATCAATAAATAGAATATCAGGCACAGTGACGATTACAGGATTTTTTCGTATATCATAATAATCTTCGTATTCTTTGCGTATGGATTCATCGAGCGCCAAAAAGTCCTCAGTGTCATGTTCAAGATACCATTTCTTGAACTCCATAAGGTGATCCTTAGTCCGTTCATTTGATATGCATTTTCCATTGATTTTCCACATTCCGAAGCTGTGATCCCAGTGCCAGTGGGTCAGAACGGTAATTGACGGAAGCGGCAGACCGGCTTTTTCTAATGCCGAATAGAATTCCAAAGTATGATATTTTGAATGTCCACAGTCCACGGCAAGGCTCCAATCATCGCCTTTAACATAGCCGAGAATAGGACGGTCACGTTCCTTTTCAAAGGGATAGTACCAAATTCGGTCAGTTACTTTTGTTAGCTCCACATCATCACCTCAGATCAATCAGTTTATAGTATTTTTGTCAAGCAGTCCATAAACTCTGTCCAGCTGTTTATCTGCAAATATTCAAAATCAAGGCTCGTTACCTCACTGTTGCCTGTTTCATGTCCCAGCTCTACAATAGAACTGTCATTGTACCAGACAGGGAACAATCCTGCGTTATGAGCGCCTATAACATCGGCTTTCAGGCTGTTTCCGCAGAACCATATCTCATCAGCACCAAAGCCGGATTTCCTTATCGCTGATTCAAATATCTGTATGCTTGGTTTGCGAAAGAAAAAATCTGAGCTCGTAATCACTAAATCAAAGTTGTGTTCAGGAAACTTATCTCTCAATCGCTTCTTCAATGCCTGCCCTGACCAGCACAAATTGCTGACAACACCGGTCTTAATGCCATTATCTCTGAGAAAACGAAGCATCTCCCTAACGCTTGGCGTGTATCTGCATTCAGTGGTATCAAACATTTCCTGCTCGATCTGTTCTATTGGTGCTGAAAATTCAAACTTGAAATAGTCTGCCATATAGCGAAGAAACAGATGCTCATTCACTTCAAGACAGCCGCCGCTGCAAGCCCTTATTTCATCAAATATCTTTGTTGCACATTCATTATACTCTTGTGCAGTAACACCATGAGTATCGACTACAAAATCCAATAGCTTTGAATTTACTTTTGCAGGAACGAAATTAGGTTCGTAAAGCAAAGTACCTCCGTAATCAAAGAGAATCATTTTAGGCATTGTCATGTAATCACATCCTTGTTTATAAATATTGTTGATCTTACTATCCATTCGACAGCTGTTATAAGCCCATTATTTCTTTCAACTGACCAATAGATTTTTCCAACGTTCCGTTATTGTCAATCTCAAAGTCGATAACAGGATCATTACGGCTTTCAATATCCCTCATCACCTGTTCCTTGCGATGAACTGCACTCTCAGCAGTTATCTCGCCGTTGGCAACACGCTCATCAATTGCGGCATAGATCTTTTCAATATCTCTGTGAACATAGATAACTCTGACCTGTTCGCCATAGTGTTTTTTGAGGGCTTTCGCACCGTTGATGTCAAGGCAGATAACAACGTCCGCTTTGCCGCCGTCCAGAGCATCGGCTATCCTTGTACCGTTTGAGCCGTAAAGGTGGTTGTCATACTCATTGTACTCCACATAACTGTCAATGTTCTCACGGAAGAACTGTTCTGAAACAAAGTTGTAATGCACCTTATCGATCTCTCCCTTACGGGGAGAACGTGTTGTGTCGGTCACTACCTTATGCACCGTATCATACTCCTTATCAAGTATCGTGCATAAGGTGGTTTTTCCGCAAGCAGAAGCCCCTATAAATGCATAGATTCTTCCATGTTCTTTGCTTTCAAGATACTCACGGCAAGTCCGTTCCATAACCTCTCTTGCTTCTGCCGCACTCATATCCAGCTCACAGCAAGCAGCATGGAAGTGGCCTCCGCCGCCGTGTATCCTGCAAATATCGTTCGAGGAGATCTCACCACTGCTCCTCATGGAGCATCTCATTCGTCCGTCAGGGAGTTCTCTGATAGTCACTCCTATGCGGACACCCTCTATCTGCTCAACAAGGCTGTTTATGCCATCAATGTCGGAGTCAAGCACACCTGCCGTTTCAAGGTCTTTCAGCATGATGACACCAGTCACGATCTGATTATTGTAGGTGAAGTGAAAGCTGTCACGCAGAATGTTTTCGATTTTCATTCTGCCTGCCGACTTGATGAACGTGTTTATTCTGCCAATGTGGTAAACGTCAGCCCCTGCCCTAGCAAGTTCAGTTGCAACTTCAAATGTCTGCACCCGGGTATCAGTAGTTCTAAAGCACATCGTATCGGTAACGATAGCTGTATAAAGCAAATCGGCTATCTGCTTTGTGACAGTGACACCCATTTCCTTGATGATCTTGTAGATAAGTTCAGCACAAGCACCTGTGTCCGTTTCAACATAGCGATAGTCCACATTATCAAAGGTGTTGTGGTGGTGATCTATGCAGAACGTGAAGTGCTTGTCGCCAAAAATGCCAACCCTATGGCGTGAGGCAGAGTCAACGGCGATATAAACAGGATCGGCAATTTCGTCAAGCTGTATTTTATCCGTCATATATCGGTGGATACGGGGTATATCGTCCTGACCTTTAACGGTACACTTCTTTCCCATAGACTGCAAAGCCAGACACAGCCCGAACGCTGTGCCTATGCAGTCGCCATCGGGACGGATATGGTACACAATGCAGTAATTATCGTACTCTTTCAGCTTTTCGGCAATTTCCTTAATGGTTACGTCCATTAGTCATATACTCCTATTCCTCAAAATCAAACTCGTCTTTGAACTTATTCTTGAAAATCTGAAATACAGCCATAAGTATATCTTCATCTTCGACCGAAGTATAGCTGTCATTATCATCGTCAAGCGCTTCTACTTTCAGGATAACGACTTCTCCATCTTCATCGTCTGCGGGGAGAAGCACAACATATTCTTCACCGTTGTATTCTACAAGGTCAAGGAACTCAAACTGGACCTCGTTGCCGAATTCATCGTTTAATGTAACTATATTGTCATTCATAATAAACCTCCGTTATCATTTTAGTCCTTGATCTCGCTTACCTTGCAGGAGTCAACAGCCTTGAAAAACAGCTTGTCAAACTCAAAGTTCTTTCTGAGACTGCTCCTTATGTTTGCTTCATAAGCGGTCATGTACCTGCTGTGAAGCTCCCTGACAGCCGCTTCATCAGAGATTGTCACCTTGAATCTGCGCAGTTCACCGTCACCGCATATCGTCAGAACGTTGGTCTGCTCATTGAAGCCGTACATTTCAATATCTTCAAAGAGATCTTCGTCCAGCGAAATGATCATCTTCAATGCACCTGTGTTTTTTTCAAAGACTATGAAGCCCTTTGTATGCTCACATTTGGCAACGATGAAGCTGGGAGTCAGTATCCGAGGATAGAAATAGTATTCCAGGTAGTTGTTGAAAAGCGAGAATATTATGTTTTTGCTGTCAGGGTGGCTGACAAATTCATCGCCGTTCTCGATCTCACATACTCCAAAATGGCATTTTTCGCTTAACTCACCCGAAGGACTGATCTCATACTCCGAATACTCAATGTCCTCATAGTCGCAGTCGTCCTCATAAATGCTTATATTCACATTTCGGTGTCCGCTTATCCTGAAACCGTCCTCGCCGTCATAAACGAAGTCATAAAAGCTGTCGCAAGGCAGTTCATTATATATGACTATCTTTACATCTTCTTCATTTGCGGCGGCTAAAACGAACTCCGCATCACTCAGTTTTTTGTATACCGCAGCTTCTTTGTATCCCTTGAGAGTATAGCTTTTCAGAGCGTGACCATGAACAGTTTCGGCAAAAATGGTATTATTGCCGCTTATTGTGTAGTAGATTACGTTTCCGTCGAAGACCACTCCCCGTAAGATCTTTCATCTCACGTTCAGCCACAAGTTTGCTCTGCTCATACAAACAGAGCTTTTCTCCGTCATAGCTTGCCGTATAGTCGATCATGCCAACATTGGTTACTCTTCCTATCATAAGTTATATCCCCTTGAAATTATTTATCCAGTTTTATCTCAACATCTACCTTGCGTCCGAGAATTTCCTTAAAAGCGTTTTTCAAAACCTTGAGATATATGCTCCTGACAGCATTTTCAACGATCTCCGAGTCTGCTTCTACCGCAACGGCATCATCGGTAACGCTTTTTATTCTCAGACTGCCAAGCACAGAGTTAAACCCGGCTTCAATATCATCTTTGCTGATCCTGCGGCAGTATTCCTTAGCCTTGTACATAGCTGTCTTTGAAACAAACTCTTCATCGGTCTCAGGAACTCCGTTTGCCTGTTCAAGCACTTTGTTCAGCAGTTTCATAATATCGCTTTCTATTCCGCTTGTAAAGTATGTTCTCTGATCATATATTTTGAGCATCTTTTCAAACAGGTCTGTATCAACGGTGTTTACATACCAGCGGTAAATCTTGCAGTCATTTGTGGCAATGGTGACAATATCTGTCTCCTCATTATACGCAAAATAACTCTTGTTGCTGATTTCTTTCGGATAAGCGAGAAATCTGTGTATCTTGCCGTAAATGTCAGCTATTATCACAACATGATGTTCGTAGGAAGGAACATACACGATATAGTTTTCGCTTACAGCTTTAGCGCAGTAAGCGTCATTGTAAACGTAGAATATGGGGAAACTCGCCTTGCCTGTGGAAGTATCATAACAGATTGTTCTTTCGTAAAAATCTTCGTAAAGGCTGAATTTAGCGGCAAGCTCCATATCAAGGCTGTACTCTGCTATATTATTTCTGAAAGTAACTGCATGAAAGCGCCATTCTTCATCGTCGCAGTATTCTTTGCCGAAGCCTGCCGCCTGACCGGTTCCGTATTTATTTATCGAAAGGTCGTAAACGGTGCCAAGTCTAAGATTTTCACAGCTGAACACCTCTCTGCCGTTGACATAATCATAGACAAAATACTTGCCGTCCACAAGAACCAGTATCAGATTATCGAATCCTCTAAGCACCTGCTTGATGAATATCGAATCATAAGGCGAAGGAATCTCCTCGGCATTGGAACCGTCAAGATCAGCAACAAACACAGAACCTTTGTTTTTTACCGTGTAAATAAGTTTGCTCCCGTTGTATGCGGCGGTACTGCACTCCATATTCAGATGAGCGATCTTCTCTCTGTTCTGATAGACATGTACTTCGTTCTTATCCTCATTAACATAGGTAATATAGTCGTTTGCTCCCTTTGTTGTGATGATACACTTCATGCGAATACCTCCTGTCAATGGTTCTGTATAACAAACGGGAACAGCATATAAAAAGTGCTGCTCCCGTAAATAATCATATTAAATCTCTATCTTGTCGGAGAAATCACCGTTGATAACGTAGTATACAGCTTTATCTTCCGGTTTGATATACAATTCAACGGTTGTGATCTTACCTTTGACTTTGCCCTTATAGTCAGCTTCAACAGCTTTCTTTATCTCAGCAAAATCGTATTCCTCACCGCCGAACTGGACTTTTATGATTTCTTTCGGAGCAGTTACAGCTTTTGAAGTCTTAGCAGATGCCTTTGACGCAGGCTTCTTTGATGCTGACTTCTTAGCAGTAGCTTTCTTTGCGGCTGGCTTCTTTGCAGGCTTTTCAGCAGGAACTTCTAAAGCATTCGCCTTAACAGTTTCGGTCACAACCTCTGCCTTGACTTCGGCAACAGGTGCAGTTTCAGTATTCTTCTTTCTTGGCATTGTCGTTACCTCCAAATTGTTTGATACATTTATTATACTGCTATTTTCTTCGTATGTCAACCCGTTTGCAAGCGATTTTACGCTGTTTGAATCTTTATCGAATCAAGTTGTGGCAAAGCATTGAAAAGCAACAACTTTCATGATATAATAGCAGTAACAGGTCATGAAATCATGTAGCTTAGTTGATAATAGAACGTCAGGAGGTAGGAATATGGAGCGTAATGCATGGAAGTGCTATAAAGAAGTCAACCGCCACCCCAATAAACTCAAAAATTTAGGGACGGTCGAATCCGTCCTGCACAGCATTTGCTGTACTGACAATATTACATGGGAAGAAGCATTCCACAGGCTGATACACAGCGCCGCACAGCAAGGAACTATGCCACAGGACAGACACTCCATTCGTGGTATGCTGACGGACAGCGGTTTCTTTCTGCAAGCAGGATCTTATGCTGATCGTTCTGTACTCAGCATTATACAGGAATGCAACGAACGCTTTAATGACGGCGAGCATATCATCGTAAATCTGCTTGATTCTCCCAACCACGGCAGATATTTGCCGATCATTCCTGTGAGGACTAACGGCATTCCGCACTATGAACAGCAGTTTCCGATCGACTGTCAGGATAATTATGCCTATGAAGTATGAATAAGGTGGAAAGACCGTCAGGATCACAGCATTGCACCAAGAAGAAAATCAAGAAGAAGTGCTAAGAAGAAGGAAATGTCTGCAAAGGACAGTGAATCATTGGTAGCCTTTAACGAAAACCCAACAGACAATCTTGTTGGTGACTGTGCTGTTCGTGCGCTTGCAGGAGTGCTTGAGGTCAGCTGGGAGGAAGCGGCGTGGAAACTTGCAAAAGCAGGCGATTTTGTGTGTCCGCACATCAACCGTACAACAAACATCGAAAAACGCCTTGAATTGGAAGGCTTTGAGAAGCATGGTCCTATGTACAAGAACGGTCACATACTGAACGGCAAGGAGTTTTGTGATCTTATCCACGATATGTTTCAGGCAGGAACAAGGCTGTACGCTTATCCGGGGCATTCACACGCCGTTGCTATCCTTGTGTTTGACGGTGATTATAAGATAGTAGACACATGGGACAGCACAAACAAGCCCATCGTCGGCTATTGGGTGAAATATCCCGAACGTCAGCAAAGAAGAGAAAAGCCGGAGCATGATAAACCTGCCCTTCCCGAAAAACTCACGGAGCTTGCTGTGAGGATTAAGGTGTGGCACAAGGTCTATGGAGTTGGTGAAGTAACTGGTATATCCAACACGATAGCCACCATTCATTTTGAAAATAACGTTGAAAAGAAGCTGGCTGTTGATTGGGTAATAGCTAACTGTAAACCTGTATGAAATATATTCCTTTTTATGTGAAAATCAAACGAAATATTGTCATATTTCATAAAATATTGTTGAATTATAAACAAAATTATGGTATAATAGTCTTATACAACTAATAAGTTGTATAAGACTATTATATTAGGAGGTTTTTTATGAGTTTGTTAGACAAAAAGCTTTCTGCACTTCTTCCAGGAAGCCACGTTCGCTTCACTAACCTGGCAGGACAGGTCATTGAAGGAATAGTTGCTGAGAATGACGGAACAGAATCACTCTCTGTCCAGGTAACATCATTGGCAACAATCAGGTATGATCAAATCGGAATGGTTGACGAGTACGGTCAGCGTACAATCGTTATGCAAGAGCCATCTCTTGCAGATAACGCCGCAGCTGTTCCTGTTTCTGCCGCAATAAAAGAGACTGCACCCTCCGCCGAACCAAAGCCTTTAACAGTTGAAGTGAAGCCTTTAACCGTAGAAATAATGCAGCTGACAGGTGATAAGGAATCAGTTTCACGGGCTTACAAAGCAATGGAATCAGCTGAAAAGAAAGCCTTTGAACAGGCTTATAATAAATTCCAAAGCTATTTAAAGAGCCATGATGAATCAAAGTATGAAGAAACGATAAATCTTATATGGGATATTATTGAGGATAACGAGTGGGATTTCAATCCCAGAGTAAACCTTATGCTGGCACACATTCAGCTTTCCCATGATGAATACGGTGCGGCTTCGGAGTCATTCTTCTATGCAGAAAACTACCGTTACGCATATTGTGCCGCTTATCAGGGATCTGATAAGGACAACGGCTTGTATCAGCAGGCGGCGGCTTTCTCTGCTGTATATCTGTCATCAGGTTCGCCGGAAGAAATTGCCGAAGCATCAGAAGTGCTGAGGAAAACGTCCGTTATTACAAAGGATATTTCAGGAATAGAGTATGTTCTGAAACACACATCATCAAAAAAAATAAAAGAAAACCTTTTAGAGATTCTCAAAGCATTGGGCAAGGACTATGTGAAGTACAATGCAGAGCTGTCCGATGCTAATAAACTTTCTGAAAGGCTCAGGGAGTTTTATCCCTCTGATGAGATTGAAAAGAAAATAACTGATTTTCTTTCAAAAGCTCCTGTTGATAAAAAGGAAGAATCAGCTGAAACGAAGTCTCCTGTGTCTGATTCCGAGCCTGACATTACAAAAGAATATAAAGGAAAGATAGTTACTTATAACTATTTTGAAGGGAAAGGCACAGTCAAAGATGATGACGGCAGAGAATATCCTTTTGAAGTTAAGAACATCAAAGATGTATCGCTTCAAAATCAGGTCAAGAAGATATTCTCAAAACAGTTTGAGCCTATCAGCGTAAAATTCACGCTGTCTAAAATGGCGAATAAATATGTTGTGTCTGTTATGAAGCGAGGCACAGAACCACCTAAGCAAAAGCCCGAGTCTGCTGTTTCTAAGCCAATAAATTTAAACGGAACCACAATGGCTTCTGCTAATTATTTGTTTTCAAACAAAGACTATATAGGCGCTATGGAGATCTATAAACAGCACATGGACGATGAAGAGTGGGAAGTCGCCTTTGCTCAGGTCATTATGTGCT
>UMGJ01065618.1_pt1 | contig 101585 bp, 89 predicted proteins | sample 1965221 | NCBI WGS metagenome assembly UMGJ01 (sample SAMEA4836067, study PRJEB28245) | human gut metagenome | biome: gut microbiome; material: fecal sample | place: Denmark | collected 2008
TGAGGGCGGCTTGTGCGAGCACTCGTTGCACGTTTACGACTGCTTGTGCTCATATCTGGAGCGCGAGCGGGTGAAAGAGCAGTACGGGCTGGAGTACACTGAGGAGAGCATAGCGATAGCCTCGCTGCTGCACGACCTTTGCAAGATAAACCTTTACCGCGTGAGCTACCGCAACGCGAAGAACGAGCAGGGCGTTTGGGAAAAAGTGCCCTACTACGAGTACCACGATATGCTGCCCTACGGCCACGGCGAGAAGAGCGTGTACATAGTGAGCGGGTTCATGCGGCTGACGCGCGACGAAGCTATGGCGATACGCTGGCACATGGGCTTTTCGGGCGAAGAGAACACGAACACGATAGGCAAAGCGCTGGAGCTTTACCCGCTGGCGCTCGCAACGCACATCGCGGATATGGAGTCTACTTTTTATATTGAAGGAAAGGAATGATCTCATGAACATAGAAACTATCTTGAAAGAGCTTACGCTTGAGGAAAAGGCGGCGCTTTGCTCGGGCGCGGATTTTTGGCATACCAAGCCCGTAGAGCGGCTGGATATACCGCAGATAATGGTTAGCGACGGCCCGCACGGACTTCGCAAAAACCGCGAGGGCGCGCAGAACCCTAACGAGGCTATCGAGGCGGTCTGCTTCCCATCAGCTTCGGCGCTTGCCTGCTCTTTCGACCGCGGTCTGCTCAAAGAATTGGGCAAGGCGCTGGGCGAGGAATGCCGCGCGGAAAACGTTTCCGTTATACTCGGCCCCGGCTGTAATATCAAGCGTTCGCCCCTATGCGGCAGAAATTTTGAGTACTTCTCGGAAGACCCCTACCTCGCTTCGCAGATGGCTGAGGCGCATATAACGGGCGTGCAGAGCATGGGCGTTGGCACTTCGCTGAAGCATTTCGCCGCTAATAATCAGGAGAGCCGCCGCATGAGCGTTTCCGCAAATATCGACGAGAGAACTCTGCACGAGATCTACCTCGCCGCTTTTGAATCGGTGGTGAAAAACGCTAAGCCTTGGACGGTTATGTGCTCGTACAACAAGATAAACGGCGAGTATTCCTCGCAGAACAAGCTGCTGCTTACAGATATTCTGCGCGAAGACTGGGGCTTCGGCGGACTTGTGATGAGCGACTGGGGCGCAGTTGACGACCGCGCAAAGGCTATCCGCGCGGGGCTTGACCTCGAAATGCCCGCAAGCATGGGCAAGAACGACGCCGCGATAGTTAAGGCGGTGGAGAGCGGCGAGCTTAGCGAGGAAGAGCTGGATAATTGCGTGCGCCGCGTGCTGGAGCTGGTTCAGCGCGGCAGCGAGGAAAAACCGCAGGTGGTATGGGATAAAGACCGCCACCACAAACTTGCCGCAAAGATCGCCGAAAACTGCGCGGTACTGCTGAAAAATGACGGCGATATACTTCCGCTGAAAGAGGGCGAAAAGGTCGCTTTCGTGGGCGCGTTCGCCGAAAAGCCCCGCTATCAGGGCGGCGGAAGCTCGCATATAAATTCTTACAAAACCGTATCCGCCGTGCAGGCGGCGTCCGACATAGCGGGCGTTACTTATGCGCGCGGCTTTAATATGGGCAATGAAGCTGATGAAGCGCTGGAAAACGAGGCTCTCGAAGCTGCGAAAAACGCCGATAAGGTGGTGGTTTTTGCTGGCCTGCCCGATACTTTTGAGTCTGAGGGCTACGACAGAAAGCATATGCGTATGCCCGAGTGCCAGCTTCGCCTTATAGAAAAGCTCAGCGAGGTCAACGAAAATATAGTAGTCCTCCTGCACAACGGCTCGCCCGTAGAGATGCCTTTCATCGAAAAGATAAAGGGTCTGATCGAGATGTATCTGGGCGGTCAGGCAGTTGGCGAAGCCGAGATAGCGCTGCTTTACGGCAGGGCGAACCCGAGCGGAAAGCTTGCCGAAACTTTCCCGCAGAAGCTCGCCGACAACCCCTCTTACCTAAATTTCCCCGGCGAGGGCGACGACGTGAACTACGCCGAGGGCGTGTTCGTGGGTTACAGATATTACGATAAAAAGCAGATAAAGCCGCTTTTCCCGTTCGGATTCGGCATGAGCTATACGCAGTTTGAGTACTCAGACCTGCGCATTTCTGCGCACGAGGTCAGCGAGGGCAAGAGCTTTACCGCCGAGCTGACGGTGAAAAACGTAGGCAGCCGCGACGGCGCGGAAACGGTGCAGCTATACATCGCGCCGACCGAAGCTTCCGTTATCCGACCCGAAAAGGAGCTGAAAGGCTTTGAAAAAGTGTTCCTGAAAGCTGGCGAGAGCAAGCGTATAGCTTTCCGCCTTGACCAGAGCGCATTCGCATACTGGTCGGTGAAGCTGCACAAGTGGTTCGCCGAAAGCGGCAGGTACGAGGTGCTCATCGGCGCTTCCTCGGCGGATATTCGCCTGAGCGACGCGGTGCGCTTTAACGGCAGGGAAAAGCTGCCGGTGAAATTCACGCTCGACAGCGCCTGCGGTGACATAACCGCCGTGCCAGAGGGTCTTGCGGTGTTCGCAAAGCTGATGGAGTCGGTGGATATTGGCACGAACGGCGGCGCGGACGCGCTGGGCGAGAGCGGGGAAGAGATGGCGCTGGCTATGGCGGGCGACCTGCCGCTGCACGCTATCCTCAGCTTCTGCGGCATTGCCGACATCACCCGCGAAAAGCTGCAAATGATGGTAGATGAGCTGAACGAGCAGCTTGGCGCTGAATAATTTTGAAACTTTTGCGCATGGCGTTCCGAAAAATGGAGCGTCATGCGTTTTTTTTATGAAAAAATTTGCTCGTGGCTATTGACAATTGATACTATATGATGTATAATATTATACAGATGAAAGTAAAAGCTTTTGTTGACAAAGCGCGCGCGTTATGATATACTTTATAATACATACGAAAAAAATATACATATGGAGGCAACTGAATATGGAATATCTGCTAACAACAGATTCGCTGACTAAGATATACCACGGCAAGCCCGCCGTGAACAGAGTCAGCATGAATATCTCAAAAGGCGAGATATACGGGCTTATCGGCAGAAACGGCGCGGGCAAGACCACGCTTATGAAGATGATCTGCGGGCTGGCTGCACCCTCGGCGGGCGACTTTACCCTCTTCGGCAAGCGCGGCGCTGAGCGGGTGAAGATGATGAGGCGTGTGGGTGCGCTGATAGAAGCCCCGGGAATTTACGCAAACCTCTCAGCCGCTGATAATATCCACATCAAAGCTCTGGCTTTCGGCGTGAAAAACTCGGCGCAGAAAGAAAAAGAGCTGCTTGAGCTGGTGGGGCTGGGCGGCGTTGGCAAAAAAGCCGCGGGCAAATTCTCACTCGGTATGCGCCAAAGGCTGGGCATAGCTATGGCGCTGGTGGCAGACCCCGAGCTGCTGATACTCGACGAGCCGATCAACGGTCTTGACCCGCAGGGCATAGCCGAGGTGCGCGACGTATTGCACAGGCTGAATGCCGAGCGCGGGATAACCATTATAATCTCGAGCCACATATTGGAAGAACTTGCGAAGGTAGCGACATCTTTCGGAATAATCAATAACGGCGTGATGATAGAAGAGCTGACGCGCGAGCAGCTTATGGCAAAATGCAGCTCGCATATCGACATAAGCGTTTCCGACATAAATAAGGCGGCCGACGTGCTGCTTGACATGGGCTTTAATAATTTCAGACTTGTCGGCGAAAACACGATAGGCATTTTCGAGCGCACCGATGAAAGCGCGCAGATAACTCTCGCGATGGCAAAGGCGGGACTTTGGGTATACAGCATATGTACCCAAAGCGAGGCGCTGGAAGATTATTTCCTTAGAATTACGGGAGGTGTCGGAAATGTTTGATCTTATACGCTCTAACCTTTTTCTGATGAAAAAGTCGAGATCTACTTACATAATGACCATAATAGCGATAGCCACTACGGCGATAACCATTCTCTCAAACGCTCTGCTGATAGCGCTTTTGCACGAGCCTGCTGAGGATAATGATGACGAGAACGGAGTATCAGTCACCATGACGGCGGATTATGAGGACGCGACCAGCGACGACCCGACAATGACCGGCACGGTCGGCACGCTTATGAATGCCGCTAATAAAAACAGCTACTCCGCCGCAGATATTCTTACTATGATGACAAGCGGAATGAACCTGCTTCTGCCGCTCAGCATATACATAGTTATCTTTGCCAATTCCGACAGCAAAAACGGCTACATCAAAAACCTCGGCGGCTGCGTTGCGCGGCGCAAGATAGTTCTCGCAAAGCTGATCTGCTCGGCGGTGTACACCATATTTGCCATGCTGATAAGTTGGGGCGTTTCGATGGCGATAGCGAAAGCCGTTATCGAGTCGAAGTGCAAGGTAGACGTTGTTTTCGGCAGCGGAGAGGACTTCGCAAAGGCGCTCGGCATACAGCTTCTTTCGCACATCACCATCGCCGCCGTGATAATCATGGTGATAATGATAACCCGCAGCACGGCTGTTTCGATAGCTTTCGGCGTGGCGCTATCTTCGGGCATACCTACTCTGCTGTATCAGGTGGCGGATATGGTGCTGCACAAGTATGTTGATATTTCCGATGATTTCAGCATAGCAGACTACGTTCCCAGCAACGCTATAACGGGCTTCAGCCCCGCGCAGGACAGCGACACCACCACGCGCATGATAGTGGTATGCGTTATCTACCTCGTGATTGCGACTGTCATCGGCATAGCGGCTATGAAGAAAAAAGACATTCGCTGATATTTAAGCATATTCGATATACGAAAGAGGACAGCTCCCAATGATCGGGAACTGTCCTCTTTTTTGCTGTATTTTATTCACTATGGCTTAGTTTATGCTCTCTATCTCGCTCTTCTTGATAGAAGCTACGCAGAAGTCTATGCGCTCGTCATCGTCGCCGTCCTCGTCAGCGTTAGAGCCTGTAAGCGGTATAGGCTTGGTCGGGTCGATGCCGTCTACCGCGGTAACTTCGCCCGTGCCCGCGCCTGCGGAAGCGCCCGGTACGCGGAATGTGCTGACGTCTATCGGCTCTACCGAAACTTCCTCGTGTCTTTCCGCCTGCGGTACCCACTCGTAAGGTACGCGGTATGCGCGGTAGATCATGTTGCAGAGGAAATTGCCGCCCAGCTTCTTGAAGTAGGGGTTTATGTATTCCCAAACTATCTCGTGGTCTGGGGTAACTTCTATAAGTCTGCCGTCAGAGCCTTCGGTTATCAGCGTGTTGCCGTTCGGCAGGCGCTGAGCCGAGCTGATGTACGAGCTGTAAAATTTAGAAGCGTCGGTAAAGAGCAGGCTGCCCGCCTCGAGGGGAGTGTACTGCCAGGTTATCTCGAGGGTGATGGGGTTGAACTGCAGCACGCGCGAGTAGTCGCGGTGAGCGTTGTTCACGCCTGTGGGCGAAGCGGGGTTGGGCACGCCGTAGCCGCCCTCGCCGCCGTTATCGAATACCAGCAGGTCGCCTTCGCCGGGCAGACCCTTCGGTATCATGTGCAGGTGGTGCTGACCGATTATCCAGCCGAGCTTTCTAGTAGCTTCGCTCTCGTTGAAGTCAGGGCCTAAGCGCCAAACTATCTTGCCCGTTTTCTTTTCGATGATGCCGAGAATGTTCGAGTTTCTCGCGTCGAAGATGATGTTGTCGGGGTGGAAGCGCTCGTCGCCTGCGTCGTACCACTTGTTTTCACCGAGGGTGGAAAAGTTGTTGATGTGCATCCAGTCGCCGCCCGCTTCTTCATGCAGACCGGGGTTTCTGAAAAGAACGTTCTTAGCCGCTTCGTCAAAGCCCAGCTCGCCGAAGTGGTCGCTCGCGCGCCAGCTCCAAACTATATTGCCCTCCCAATCGACCTCGATTATCTTGTCGTCGATAAGGCGCTTGTCGGAAATATCGTGGTTGTAAAGATTTTCGTGGGTGAGGATAAGAGTGTTGCCGCTGTTGGTCTTAGGCTCTCCGCCGGGGTAATAGTAGCCTACGGTGCTGCCCTCGCGCTGATAATCGTGGTGCTGACGAGCCATGTATACGGGGTCTTTTCCGGGGTCTGCCACAAGCTCGGTCTTGTCGAATTTCCAAACTATGTGTCCGTCCCAGTCTACCTGAACGAGGTCGAGCTGGTCTTGATAAGCGTACTTGCCGCCTCTTACGCCCGTATTGCCCATTACATATCCGCCGGGGAGGATCTTGTTCGGGAAGCCGCAAAGACCTGCCCAAAGCTTTACCTCGTTGCCGTTCATATCTATCAGCAGCGCGCCCTTAGCCGATGGAAAAATCGTGTAGCCGCCGTATGCCTTTTCTTTGTTGTAAAGTGTTACTCCCGTAGGGAAAATGCTTGGATAACCCATAGTGTATCGCTCCTTATCAGTATTTAAAATTTCGTTTGATTATTATTTTTTGGTGTTCTTGACAGTGGTCTTGTCGGGGAAAGCTATCTTCGCCGCTCTTGTGTCGATGAAGTCGCGCACGTTGTAGTCAGAGTCGTACTTGCCGTGGTCGTGCGCCCATTTCTGAATGCTCTCGAGGTGCTGTGCCGCTTCCTCGCTGAAGCCTGTGCTGAAGCCCTGTACTTTCCACTGAAGCTTGAAGTCGTCAGCCTTTACGCCTATCTTGCCTTCGAGGTACTCGGCGCTCTCGTCCATGTGTGCGTTTACATACTCGTAGCTCTCGTTGATGGCTTTGAGGTAGTTCGCCAGCAGGTCGGTGTTTTTGTCGATGAAGCTGTCAGAGGTGAAGTAGTATGCGCCTGTAACTTCGCCGAGATCCTGCGAGGTGACTGCCAGCTTCCAGCCCACTTCTTCGAGGTACTTTGCGTTCGAGCCGCTTGCGATGGTGGCGGAAGCGTCGCCGCTCTTAGCCAGCGCAAGCGCCGACTGCGCAGAATCGGTATTTATAATGTTCTGTTTGCTCTCGTCAAGACCTAAGTAAGCGATAGCCTGGCTGTTGAGGTACTCGTTTACCGTGCCTATCTGCGTTACAAAGCCCTTGCTGCCGTCCAGTTTGGAGAGGTCGTTTTCGTATTCGGGCGCTACATAAAGTCCGCCGTCGCCTATTTCGCCGCCGTTCAGCTCTGAAAACATCACGAGGTTCGTCTGGTCTAGGGTGGTGCCGAGGCGGTTCACTGCGGCGTAGTCAGCCATGTCGCCAACGTCCGCGTTGCCGTTCGCAATAGCGTCGATGGTGTTTATGCCGAAAGCGTACTCGGTTATCTCGAGGTTTATGCCGTACTTTTCAAAAATGCCCTGCTCTACGCCGACGTATGAAGCGTAGTGGTCGAGGTTGCCCGTCATTACCGCAAGGCGCAGCGTTTGCAGGTCTTGTCCGTTTTTGCCCTTTACTACTTTAGGGGTGTCGCCGCTGCCCGAATTTCCGCAGCCCGCGAGCAGGGAAATGCTGAGTGCCGATGCTGCGAGTGCCGAAATTATCTTATTTATTTTCATTTTGATTCAACTCCTGTAATTTTACGTTGTTTGTATTTTTTATATTTTTATGTATGGTGTTTACTTTACTCCGAAGTGGCTGAGCTTTTTCCTGCCGATGAATTGCAGCAGTCTGTCAGCCGCGAAGCCTATGACTGCGAGGGTGACTATACCTGCAAACGCCCAGCTTGTTTTGTAGTAAAGCTTTGAGCTGTTTATCAGGTAGCCCAGACCGTCGCTACCTACCAGCATTTCCGCCGCGATAACGCAGATGATGGCGGAGCTTAGACCTAGGCGTATGCCCGTGTAGATGTTGGATACCGCCGAGGGTACTACTACTGTGAAGAATACCCTTGCTTTCTTAGCGCCCATGCAGGAAGCCGCTTCTACAAGCTGCTTGTCGGTGGAAGCCACGCCCGCGATGGTGTTTACGAACATCGGGAAGAATGAAGCGTAGAAGATAAGCGCTACTTTCGATTCTTCGCCTACGCCGAACCACATCAGGAAGAGGGTGGTCAGCGCGATGGCGGGTACGAATCTGAAAAAGCTGAGTATAGGCTCTACCAGCCAGCGCACTACGCGGAAGTTGCCGACCATAAGTCCGAGCGGTACTGCGAAAACTATCGCCAGCAGCCAGCCCTTTATAACTCTGCCCGCGCTCGCCGCGATGTCTGCCCAAAGCGTGCCGTTTTCTATAAGCAGCTTTATGCTTATCAGAGTTTGTTTCGGGCTGGGGAGGAAGTATTCGTCCTTTATGCTCATAGCTCCCAGCGCCCACACCGCGATTATTACTATCCACGATATTACGCCGCATTTAAGTATTTTTTGTCCTGCCGAGGACTTTTTGCCGCTGTTCTGTTCCATTTTAAAAAGCCCTCCTTTTTAGATGTAGTAAAGCTCGGAATCATCGAGCGCCTTGTTCACAAGTATCTCCGTGCTGTTGCCGCTGATGGTGTAAAGCTTTTTGATGAGTATTTTTATCTTGTCGCCTTTTTTCAGACGGGGCGAGCTGAGGGGGTATCTGCCGGTTATCGAGATGCCGTTTATATCGGCGCGTACCTCGAAAGCGCTGCCGCGGAAGAATACGTCCTCTACTACTGCGTCCTCCATCGAGCTTTCAAACTGGTGGTAGCCGCCGTCCTCAAATTTGTTTATCTCTATAAATTCGGGGCGGATAATGGCGGTGTTGCCCTCTCCGCTCTGCTCAAAGCCTTTCAGCCTGCCGTAATCTTCTATCATAGCCGACTGACCGATGAACTGCGCTACGAAAGGCGTTTTCGGCTCGGAGTAGATCTCTACGGGGTTGCCCACTTGCTCTACTCTGCCTTTGTTAGTAATTACGATCTCGTCCGCGACCTCTATCGCCTCGTCCTGATCGTGGGTAACGAAAATGCTCGTTATGCCTATCTTATCTATCGTTTCGCGCAGCCATGTGCGAAGCTCTTTTCTTACCTTAGCGTCGATGGCGGCGAAAGGCTCGTCGAGCAGCAGAAGCTCGGGCGAGGGGGCGAGGGCGCGTGCGAGAGCTATTCTCTGGCGCTGACCGCCGCTGAGCTGGCTGGGGTAGCGCTTTCCCACATCGGGAAGTCCCACAAGCTCCAGCAGCTCCGCCACGCGCGCCTTTATGAAAGCCTTATCTTTCTTCTGAACTTTCAGACCGTAAGCTATGTTATCATAAACAGTCATGAAAGGGAAGAGCGCGTAGCTCTGAAAAACAAAGCCTATGCCGCGTTCGCTGGGCGGCAGGTCGTTTACATTCTTGCCGTCGATGAAAATATCGCCGCTGTCCTGCTTTTCCAGACCTGCGAGCATTCTCAGGATAGTGGTCTTGCCGCTGCCGCTGGGGCCGAGCAGACCTATCAGCCTGCCTTTTTCGATGCCAAAGCTTACGTTATCCGAAGCCTTGAAATCGCCGAAAGTTTTGTTTATATTTTTTAGTTCAATGTACATAGCCGACAACCTCGTTTGTATTTAGTAATGAGTAGGGTGATGTGTAAGCTTTCAGCTTCGACATCGTTTGCCGCGGCGGGTAAAAAGTATCATTGTTGACTCTCCCTTTTAAATTCATATCTTTTCGATATGATTACTATGGTTACCATTATACCTTGTTTTGCGCGAATTGTCAACACCGTTCGGGCAATTTTGTAGAAACGCACATATCAAACCCACAATTTCCATATGAATTGTACAATTATAGCCTATTAGTTAGATATGATTTGTAGGATTAAGGGAATATTCATAAAAATCTCTTGACAAACGGGGCTGACGGTGGTATAATTCTATTAAATCATATTAAACAGATATGAAAAGTTAAGTTTGAAAATATACTATTATAATAACGGAGGTAAAAAAACATGATTACTGAGCTTACAAATGCAAATTATAATGAGATAACAGCCGCCGCCGCGGGCAAGCCGCTGGTGATAGAATTTTACTCGCCCACCTGCGTGCACTGTAAACGCACCGAGGCGGGTTTGACCGAGCTTGGCGAAGAGCTGGGCGAGAGCGCTGTTATCGCGAAGTGCGATATTTCCGCCGAGGGCGCTCTGGCGCAGCGTTTCGACGTTACCGCGCTGCCTACGCTGCTTTTCATCAAAGACGGCGACGTTAAAAACAAGCTCGAGGGCTTTACCCACAAGCTGATAATCGCAGAAAACCTGAAAAAACTGGGCTGAGCGCCCGATATACCGCCGAACGCATGGTAAAATCGCCATGCGTTTTTTTGTGCGCTATTTCTCTTGACAATGCTCTGGAATTGTGATACTATAAATATATATGTGAATTTGCGCCGTCATCAGCTTGCATTTTTTCGGCATATATCGTCGTTTTGTGACGGATACCCTGCATTTTTCGGCTGAAAGCACGTATATTTCCCGCAGCCAAAGGCAAGAATATCATCAGTAATATTCTTTTCGGAGGTCGGGATATGTCTAAATCTTCTAAGTCAGCTAAAAAATGCAAATCTAAAAAAGGCAAAACGAACCATATATCATACTCGCCGTACCTGCTGAACGCCCTTGCCGACGCCGCGCAGGCTCAGCCAAACTCCGCCGTTGACGAAAACGCCGCGGCTATCAAGGAATTTGGCATAGTTTCGGCAGAGGGCGGAAAGCACAGCATTTGCTGTTTGAACATCATCGGGCAGGTGGAGGGACACTACATTTTGCCGCCGGATAACAAGACTACCAAATACGAGCATATCATCCCATCGCTGGTAGCCATCGAGCAGGACGAGCGCGCCGAGGGGCTGCTGATAATCCTCAACACCGTGGGCGGCGACGTGGAGGCTGGCTTGGCGATAGCCGAGCTGGTGGCGGGCATGAAAACGCCCACCGCTTCGATAGTGCTCGGCGGCGGCCACTCGATAGGCGTGCCGCTGGCGGTGTGCGCAAAACGCTCATTTATAGTGCCCAGCGCGACCATGACTATACACCCCGTTCGCATGAACGGCCCCGTGGTAGGCGTGCCGCAGACGCTTTCATATTTTCAGAAAATGCAGGATAGGATAATACGCTTCATCACCGATAATTCGTCGGTTACTGAGAAAAAATTTCGCGAGCTTATGATGGCTACGGGCGAGATAGTAATGGATGTCGGCACGGTGATAGACGGCGAAGCCGCAGTAAAATGCGGGCTTATAGACGAGCTGGGCGGGCTTTCGGACGCCATCGGCTGGCTGTATAAGGAGATAGAAAAGGCGGAATGAAACTTCCGCTTTTACATATTTGAAGTATTAGGATAGAGAGTTTAAAATATTTATATTGAGGTACATAAATTGGCAGAGAAAAAAACAACGCAGTCGGCGAAAAGCAAGAGCGCGGCTGGGCAGAAAAAGTCCTCGGGCGGCTCTTCCGCGGCAAAAACGCGCGCGAAAAAACCTACGGCAAAGCAGCTCGAGGAGATGGAGCAGGCGCGCTTTCGCGAACGCCGCCGCTTTTGGTCTTTCATAATGTTCTTTTACGGCATTTTTGAGTTGATAGTTACCTTCGTGAAAGGCGACGGCTTGTGGAACGCGCTTTACGACCTGAATCGCGGTCTGCTGGGCGCTTCGGTGTTCGTTTTCGGCATTTTCATAATCTATCTGGCGCTCACGATAGCTTCGGAAAAATCGCGCAGCGCGGTCATATCGCGCGCAGTGCAGGGGCTGGTAATGATCTTCCTGCTGAGCGGCGCGGCGCAGATATTTTTCGGCAGACCCATTGAGGGCGCGAGCTTTTGGCTGAAACTGCGCGGACTTTACCTAGACGGCGTTACGCTTCATGGCGGCGGACTGGCGGGCGCGGTGTTCGGCTGGACGCTGCTGGCGCTTTTCCGCAAGACGGGCGCTGCTATTATAATAGTACTGCTGATAGTGCTTTTCGCGCTGCTGCTTTCGGATATTACGCTTCCGCAGCTGCTGCGGGCTTTTTCGCGCCCGTTCGTAGGCGGGGCGAAGGCTATTGCCGAGGATAGGGCTGAGCGCGCGGCAGAGGATCATTACGACGACCGCGATATTCCCGCCGAACCTGCGCGCAGGGCGGACACCCCGCAGCCTGCCGAGAGCCGTGCGGAAAGGCGCGCGCGCGAAAAGAAAAAGCGCCGCGTAGACATCGCGAAGATACACAAGATGCAGATGGAAAAGCTGCGTGAAGAAGAGCTTGCCGCAGAGGGCAAGGCGGAGCAGTTCGGCAGCGTGCCCGAAGAGCCTGCCACCGCCGACGACCTGCCGCCGTGGGAGGAAGCGCCCGAACAGCCCGCGCCTGCGGAAGAGCCTGCTAAAAAGCCCGACGGCAAGAAAAAGTCGAAAAACGCCGCCCGCGCCGAGCAGGTGGCTGAGGAAAAGCAGAAGCTTGCCGAGCAGATAAAGTTGGACGAGCTTATAAGAAAAGCGGCGGGAGAGCCGCAGCGTCCGCCTAAGATAACGATAGAGCCGAGCGGACAGACGGCGGTATTTGCCGACGAAAAGAGCGGCAAGCCAGTTTACATCGCCCCGCCCGCAGAGATACTCAAAGAGGCGAAGCGCACCTGCTCTGAGGAAGAGGTGCAGCGCGAGATACAGGAAAAATCCTCGAAGCTGGTAGAAACGCTGGAAACTTTCGGCGTAAAGACCCGCATTATAGGCATACACCGCGGCCCTGCCGTTACCCGCTACGAGCTTCAGCCTGCGGCGGGCGTAAAGGTAAAGCAGGTAACGAGCTTGGCGGACGACATAGCGCTTAATCTTGCCGCCGACAGCGTTCGTATAGAAGCGCCTATCCCCGGAAAGCCCGCGATAGGCATAGAGATACCGAATATCCACCGCGACAGCGTTTCGATGCGCGAGCTTATCGACAGCGAGGATTACCGCCGCGCTAAGGGCAAGCTTTCTTTCGCGGTCGGCAAGGACATCGAGGGCAATATCGTCATCGGCAATATCGCAAATATGCCGCATATGCTGATAGCGGGTACTACCGGTTCGGGTAAATCGGTATTTACAAACTCTATCATATTGAACATTCTATTCCACGCTTCGCCCGACGAGGTGAAGCTGATACTCATAGACCCGAAAAAGGTAGAGTTTCCTATGTACAACGGCATACCGCACCTGCTGATACCGGTAGTTACCGAGCCGCTGAAAGCCGCAGGCGCGCTGGGCTGGGCGGTGAACGAGATGATGCGCCGCTACAAGCTTTTTGAAGCCAACGGCACTAAGAATATTGAAGATTACAACGAGATGGTGGACGAGATGCTGGCGAGCGACCCCGAGTGCGAACGCACGAAGCTGCCGCAGATAGTAATAGTAGTAGACGAGTTCGCCGACCTCATGCTCGCCGCGAAGAACGAGGTAGAGGAATCGGTAATGAGGCTGGCACAGCTCGCCCGTGCGGCGGGTATGCATATGCTGATAGCTACGCAGTCGCCGCGAGTTGACGTACTTACAGGTCTTATCAAGGCGAATATACCTTCGCGTACCGCGCTGATGGTTTCCAACAACACCGACTCGCGCGTAATACTCGACGAAGTAGGCGCTGAGAAGCTGCTGGGCAGGGGCGATATGCTGTATAAACCCGTCGGCTTTCCGAAGCCTATGCGTATACAGAGCGGCTTTGCATCTACTGCCGAGATACGCGAGGTGGTAAATTTCCTCAAGACTGAGCACGGCTCTGACTATAATCAGGAGATAATCCACGAGGTAGAGCAGAATATGCCGAAGCCGAAAAACGAGGAGGACGCCGAGATCTCGATAAACCCCGACGACGACCTTGTAAATCAGGCGATAACGATAATCGTGGAAACGGGCAACGCTTCCACCGCGTTCTTACAGCGAAAGCTGAAACTGGGCTTCCCACGCGCCGCCCGCATAATGGACGATATAGAGGCTATGGGCATAATCGGCCCGCAGGAGGGCGCGAAGCCGAGAAAGATACTGCTGACAAAAGAAGAGTGGTATGAAAGACAGGGCAGAAGCTGACGGTATCAGCCGCCCAAATAACCCTTGACCCATTCGGAGGTTTTAATATCATGGCTTTTATGCCTATTTCAAAAGAAGATATGCGCGAGCGCGGTATAGACCAGCTCGACTTTGTTTACATTCTGGGCGACGCTTATGTAGACCACCCGAGCTTCGGCGCGGCGATAATCACCCGCCTGCTCGAGCACCACGGCTACACAGTAGGCGTGATAGCTCAGCCAAATTGGAAAGACCCGAAGTCCGTACTGCGGCTGGGTCTGCCTAAGCTTGCGTGGCTGGTATCGGCGGGCAATATAGACTCTATGGTGGCGCATTATACGGTAGCGAAGCGCCCCCGCGCCGACGACGCATACTCGGCGGGCGGCAGAAACGGCAAACGCCCCGACCGCGCGGCTACTGTATATTGCAATCTTTGCCGAAACGCCGCGCCCGAGATACCAGTGCTCTGCGGAGGGCTTGAAGTATCTCTGCGCCGCTTTGCGCATTACGATTACTGGAGCAATACGGTGATGCCCTCGGTACTGGCAGACACCCGCGCCGACCTGCTGATGTACGGCATGGGAGAGCACTCGATGATAGAGATAGCCGACAGGCTCGCGGCGGGCGAGGACGTAAAGACCATACGCGACGTGCGCGGTACCTGCTACCTCTGTGACCCGCGCGAAACGCCTTACGGAGCGGTGCAGTGCCCATCTTTCAAGGAAGTTTCTGAGAACAAAGAGCTTTACGCGAAATCCTGCCGAATACAGTACGACCAGCAGGACGAGGTGTACGGCAAGACGATAATTCAGCGCCACGGCGACAAAATGCTGGTGCAAAATCCCCCCGCGCTCTCGCTCACAACGGCAGAGCTTGACGAGGTGTATTCGCTGCCGTATGAGCGCGCGTATCACCCTTGCTACGAAAAAGAGGGCGGCGTGCCCTCGATAGAAGAAGTGCGCTTTTCGGTAACGCACAACCGCGGCTGCTTCGGCTTCTGCAACTTTTGCTCGATAGCCCTGCACCAAGGCAGGCGCGTGACCGTTCGCAGCGAAGAGAGCGTGCTTGAAGAAGCGCGCAAGCTCACAGAGATGGATGGCTTTAAGGGCTACATACACGACGTAGGCGGACCTACCGCGAATTTCCGCGGGCCTTCATGCGAAAAGCAGCTCAAATACGGACTTTGCAAGGGCAAGAAGTGTTTAGCGCCCTCGCCCTGCAAAAATCTGCACGTCGACCACACCGAGTATCTGCACATACTCCGCGAGATGCGCAAGATACCTAAGATAAAGAAGGTTTTCATACGCTCGGGCATACGCTACGATTATCTGATAGAGGATAAGGACGAAGCTTTCATGCGCGAGCTGATAGAGTACCACATAAGCGGTCAGCTGAAAGTAGCGCCCGAGCACTGCTCGGCGGCGGTGCTCGACAAAATGGGCAAGCCGCATATAGAGGCGTACAAGCGCTTTCAGAAAAAGTTTTACGAGATAACGGGGCAGAAGGGCAAGGAGCAGTACCTGGTGCCCTACCTGATGTCCTCGCACCCCGGCTCTGCGCTGAAAGACGCGGTGGAGCTGGCGATGTTCCTAAAAGAGAACCACATACACCCCGAGCAGGTGCAGGATTTTTACCCCACCCCCGGCACGCTTTCGACCTGTATGTTCTACACCGGACTCGACCCTTACACGTTAGAGCCGGTGTACGTTGCGAAAAAGCCGGAGGAAAAGGCTATGCAGCGCGTGCTTTTGCAGTATTACAAGCCCGAAAATCAGCGCAGGGTGATAGAAGCGCTCTGCAAGGCGGGCAGGGAAGACCTCATCGGAAACGGCGCGGGCAAGCTCGTCCGCCCCGACTCGGTATACCTGAAAATGCAGCGCGAAAAGCAGGCTAAGCGCGGGGAAAGAAACGCCCGCGGCAGAAATGCGAATGGCAGAAAGCCCGCCGCAAAGACCCCTCAGCGCGGAAAGCCGAACGGCAGAAAAAAGCGGTGAGCAGGCATGGCTGCAAATAAAGGCAGGGCGAAAAAGCAGGCGGGCGCGCAGCTTATAAAAGCCGTACTGGTGCTGATGGCGGCGCTCGCGATTTTCGTGCTCGAGAAAACGGGCGTACTCCAAAAAGCCGCGGGCGATAAGCCTGCCGCCGAAAACGCCGACGCCGAGGTAGATTTCATAGACGTGGGTCAGGGCGACAGCACGCTCGTTTGCAGCGATGGGAAATATATGCTCATCGACACGGGCGACCGCGACGGCGAAAATACGCTGATAAATCATCTGAAAGAGCGCGGCGTGAAAAAGCTGGATTATCTGGTGCTCACCCACCCGCACGCCGACCATATAGGCGAAGCGGCGGAGATAGTAGAGGGCTTTAAGATAGGCAAGATAATAATGCCGCGCGTGCCCGACGACCTCACGCCCACTTCCTCGGTGTACGAGGACTTGCTCGACGCGGCGGCGGGCAAAGGCTTGAAGATACGCGCCGCCCGCAACGAAAGCTTCGAGCTGGGCGAGATAAGCGTGCAGACCTACGCCGCCGAGGGCGAGTATTCAAATCTCAACGATTACTCGGTGGTGCTGCGGCTGACGCACGGCGAAAACAGCTTTTTGATAACAGGCGACTGCGAAAAGCAGGAGGAAAGCGAGCTGCTGGAGCGCGGCTGCGATGTTTCGGCGGACGTGCTGAAAGTCGGTCACCACGGCAGCGATACTTCGAGCACATCGCAGTGGCTGAAAGAGGTGGGCGCGCAGTACGCGGTGATCTCATGCGGGGCGGATAACAAATACGGCCACCCCGACGAGGAAACGTACTCGCGCATATGCAAGTACGTCAAAAATGTGTACGTTACGGCTGAGGACGGCAGTCTGGCATTTGAGTCGGACGGCAAGGGGCTTACCGTAAAGCCTTTTGACACCGCCGACGCCGCGAAAGGCGGTAAATGATATGATATATTCGGTAGATAGGCAGGAGGGCGGATACGCCGTGCTCATCGGCGACGGCGGCGAGCGCAAAGACCTGCCGCTTGAAGCGCTGGGCGGCGAAGCTGTAAAAGAGGGCGACATTCTCGAGCGCGCGGAGGACGGCTGGCATATCAGGCGCGACCTTACCGAAAAGCGCAAAGAGCGGCTGAAAAAACGCTCGGCTGAAATGTTTGAATAGGGAGAAGAAGTGGATTAAGATGGAAAAAGATCTGTTTACTACAATCAAAGAGCAGACGCCTGCGCTCTCGAAAGGGCACAAGCTGATAGCGGCGTATATACTCGAGCATTACGATAAAGCGGCTTTCATGACGGCGCAAAAGCTGGGTCAAACAGTCGGCGTAAGCGAATCTACCGTGGTGCGCTTTGCCTCTATGCTGGGCTTCGACGGCTACCCCGCGCTGCAAAGGTCACTGCAGGAGCTTATGCGAAACAGGCTTACGGCGGTGCAGAGGATAGAGGTAACGAACGACAGGCTGAGCGGCGAGGACATACTGAAACAGGTGCTGACCCGCGACATCGAGAAGATAAGGCTGACGCTGGAAGAAACTTCAAAGACCGACTTTTCCAACGCCGTGAGTGCGATAGAGCGCTGCAACACGATATACATTTTGGGCGCGAGAAGCGCCGAGCCGCTGGCAAAATTCCTCAATTACTACTTTTCGCTTATGTTCCCGCACGTCAAGCAGCTGCGAAACACCACCACGAGCGAGCTTTTTGAGCAGCTTATGCGCATAGACGACAAGGACGTTATCATAGGCATATCCTTCCCGCGCTATTCGCGGCAGACCGCGCAGATGCTTGAGTATGCTAAGGCGCACGGTGCGCACGTTATCGCCGTTACCGACTCTGAGGCTTCACCGCTCGCGCCATTTGCAAACGACCTGCTTATCGCGCGCAGCGATATGAACTCTTTCGCCGACTCGCTGGTAGCCCCGCTGAGCCTTATAAACGCGCTGATAGCGGCAGTTTCGATAAGCAACACCGAAAAGGTGCGCAAGAGCTTTGAAAAACTGGAAAAGATATGGGAAGAGTACGAAGTTTACAGTAATAAATAAATTGGAGAATACAGCAATATAATGAAAATACTGATAATTGGCGCGGGCGCTTCGGGGCTGATGTGCGCCGTGCAGTCGGCGTGGCTGGGGCACGAAGTAACGGTGTTGGAGCACGAGAAACACCCCTGCCGCAAGCTGAACATTACGGGAAAAGGCAGGTGCAACGTTACCAATAACTGCGACGTGCAGACGGTGATGGCGAACATACCCCGAAATTCAAAATTCCTTTTCTCAGCGCTCAGCCGCTTTTCGCCCGAGGACACTATGGCTTTTTTTGAGTCGCTGGGGATAGAGCTGAAAACTGAGCGCGGCAGCCGCGTTTTCCCCGTCAGCGATAACGCCAAGGATATTTCGGGCGCACTGATAAACGCCGCGAACTGCGCCGACGTTAAGATAGTTACAGACTCGGCGCGCAGCCTTATAATAGAGGGCGGCGAAGTGAAAGGCGTGCTTGGCGGCAAGGGCGAGTACCGCGCCGATAAAGTAGTAGTAGCGACGGGCGGGCTTTCGTACCCCAAAACAGGCTCTACGGGCGATGGCTACAAGCTTGCGCGGCAGGCGGGGCACACCGTTACCGAGCTGTGCGGCTCGCTGGTGCCGGTAGAGCTTTGCGGAAGCGACTGCGCGCAGGCTATGGGGCTTTCGCTCAAAAACTGCAAGCTCACCGTTACCGACAACTCGGCGGGCAAGCCCGTGTTCGAGCAGCAGGGCGAGATGCTTTTTACGCACTTCGGCATGAGCGGCCCGCTGGTGCTCTCCGCCTCGGCGCATATGCAGGACATAACGGTGGGCAGGTACACTTTTTCGATAGACCTAAAGCCCGCGCTTGACGATAAAAAACTTGACGAGCGCGTGCAGCGCGACTTCGCCGAAGTGCCCAACCGCGATTTTGACAACTCGCTCGGCAGACTGCTGCCCGCAAGCATTATCCCGCTTGTGATAAAGCGCAGCGGCATACCGCCCGAGAAAAAGGTAAATCAGATAACTAAGGCGGAGCGCGCGGCGCTTTGCTCGGCTATACACGCCCTCACATTTGAAGTAAAGGGTCTGCGCCCCGTCAGCGAGGCGATAATCACCCGCGGCGGAGTGGACGTGAAAGAGATCTCGCCGAAAACTATGGAGTCGAAGCTGGTGCGCGGTCTGCATTTTATAGGCGAAGTGCTCGACGCGGACGGCTACACGGGCGGCTTTAATTTGCAGATAGCTTTCGCCACGGCATACGCCTGCGCGCAGAGCTTCTAAAGCAGATCATGGCAGATACGCAAAAGATGAAAATTAGGTGATTTTTTTGCGCGCCGCTTGATTTTTTTGAAAAAATGTGAGATAATATAAATGTGACTTTTCACTGTAAAGATGAATATTTTCCCGAAAGGAAGTAAAAGATAATGAGCATAAACGTTGCGCTCGACGGCCCTTCGGGCGCGGGCAAATCTACCATCGCCAAAACCGTGGCGGCAAAACTGGGCTTTGTTTACGTCGATACGGGGGCGCTTTACCGCTCTATCGCCTACTACGCTATCACCCGCGGAGCTGACGTCAACGACGGCACGCAGGTAGCGGCGGTACTTGATGGGCTTGCGGTAAGGCTGACTTACATAGAGGGCGCGCAGGCGGTGCTGGTAAACGGCGAGAACGTTTCCGATAAGATACGCACGCCTGAGATCTCTATGGCGGCTTCGGCAGTTTCCAAATACCCAGAGGTAAGGGCATTTTTGCTGGACACTCAGCGCAGCATAGCCGCTGAGAACGACATAATAATGGACGGCAGGGATATTGGAACGGTAGTTCTGCCAAACGCGCAGGTAAAAGTATTCCTCACAGCTTCGGCTGAGGAGCGCGCGAACCGCAGGTACAAAGAGCTTTCCGAAAAGGGCGCCCCCTCGACATACGAAGAGGTGCTCGCCGACATAAATCAGCGCGACTATAACGACACCCACCGCGAGATCGCACCGCTGAAACAGGCGGAGGACGCCACGCTGGTAGACAGCACAAGCATGACGATAGAGCAGGCGGCGGATGAGATAGTGCGCCTAGTGAACGCCGTAAGGGAACAGCCCGACGGCTCAAAAAAAAAATCTGAACTAAAATGCTCAGACCGCCACAAGCCCGTGATGGAGGTACGCCCTATCACCAAAACGCATAAGATAAATCCTATACGTCAGGGCTTTTACAACGTTGTACGCCCATTCGTCCGCTTTATTTTCAAGCACTTCTTTGAGCTGAGCTACGAGGGAGTGGAGAATGTGCCGACCGACGGCGGAAACATTTTCGCCTCAAACCATCGCAGCTACGGCGACCCGGTATTCATCGCGCTGATGACGCGTGTGCCAATATCTTACATGGCTAAAGAAGAGCTTTTTAAGCAGAACATCTTCTTCACCCTGCTGATAAAGGCGTGGGGCGCATTCCCCGTAGTACGCGGCACGGGCGATACCGCGGTCATCGACACCTCGATAGAAAAGCTGGAGTCGGGCAGAAACCTTGTTATCTTCCCCGAGGGCACACGCTCTAAAGACGGCAGGGTAGGCAAGGGCAAGACCGGCGTGGCGCTGATAGCGGCTGTCGCGCAGACCAAGGTAGTGCCCGTAGGAATAAATTTTGAGGGCGAAAAGCTCTGCCGCAAAAAGAAAGTGGTAGTTCGCTATGGCAAACCGATAGACCCCGCCGAGCTGGGCACTACCGACGCCAGTCCTAAAAATTTGAAGATATTGAAGAAGGAAATAATGAATTCTATTACGGAATTGGTGCATTAAATGTTAATAAATTGTAAAATTTGCGTTGCAAAGTCCGCAGGTTTCTGTTTTGGTGTAGACAGAGCCGTAAAAATAGTGTATAATAAATTAGATAACCGAAATAATGTTGTGACATTAGGTCCGATTATCCATAATCGCAACGTCGTCGCAGACCTCGAAGCACGCGGCTGTAAAGCCATAGAGCTTGATGAGGTGCAGCCGGGACAAACAGTTATTATACGCTCGCACGGCGTGAGCAGGGCTGTTTACCGCGAGCTGGAAAAGCGCGGCGCACAGTATGTTGACGCTACCTGCCCGTTCGTCAGCAGGATACAGAAGATAGCGCTGGAAAAATCCGCAGAGGGTAAAACAGTGCTCATCGCGGGAGACGCCAGCCACCCTGAGGTGTGCGGCATAAGAGGCTTCTGCGAGGGAGATTCGTATGTATTTGCCGATATGGACGAGCTGAAAGAGCGGCTAAAGCCGCTTGCGGGCGAAAAGCTGTGCGTGCTTTCGCAGACGACCTACAACAAACGACTGTGGGAGCAGTGCAGGGAATACATAGCGCAGGCAATGCCCGACGCCGAGATATTCGACACTATATGCAGCGCTACCGCAACCAGACAGGAGGAAGCCGAAAAGCTTTCACTGCAAGCAGATTTGATGATAATTGCCGGAGGAAAAAACAGCTCTAACACCCGTAAGCTGGCGCAGGTTTGCGAAAAGCACTGCCGCACCATACAGGTAGAGAATGCCGATGAGCTGAAAAGTACGCTGGCAGACGAAGACTTATCGAAAACAAGATTTATCGGGATTTCTGCCGGTGCTTCAACCCCGGCTTATATAATCAAGGAGGTACAACAGGCCATGAGTGAAATGTTGAACAATGTTGAAGAAGAATTTAATTTTGCGGAGGAAATGGAGAAGACTCTGAAGAAGATACATAAGGGTCAGAAGGTAGAGGGCGTAGTTACCGCTATCAACGGCAACGGCGAAGTTATCGTTGACATCGGAACCAAGCACACCGGCTATATCATGCCCGGCGAGCTTACCGACGATCCTACAAAGAAGCCTGAGGACGTAGTATCTGTTGGCGAGACCATCGCGCTGATAGTTCTCCAGACCAACGACCAGGAGGGCATAGTACAGCTCTCTAAGAAGAAGGTAGACGCAGCTCTGGGTCTTGAAAAGATCGCAGCAGCTAAGGAAGAGGGCACTATCCTCACCGGCAGCGTAGTAAGAGTCGTAAAGGGCGGCCTTATCGTTGCTTCCAACGGCGTCAACGTATTCGTACCTGCTTCGCAGGCAGTAGCACGCGGCGGCAACCTCGACGATATGAAGGGCAAGACCGTAGAGTTCAAGATCCTTGAGGTCAACGAGGCAAGACAGAAGGCTGTAGGCTCTATCAGAGCCGTAGAGCGCGAGCAGAGAGAGGCTGCAAAGGCTAAGTTCTTTGAAACCGCACAGGCTGGCGACGTTATCGAGGGAGAAGTTAAGTCCATCACCGATTACGGCGTATTCGTAGACCTCGGCGGAGTAGACGGACTTGTTCGCAAGCTCGACCTCAGCTGGAAGAGAATAAAGCATCCTTCCGACGTAGTATCCATCGGCGATAAGATCGAAGTTCGCATCAAGGACATCGACCCCGAGACCGGTAAGGTATCGCTCGTATACAAGAAGGATTCCGAAAATCCTTGGGAGATCTTTAAGGCTAACTATGAGGTTGGTCAGGTAGTAACTGCTAAGATAGTTTCTATCACCTCTTTCGGCGCTTTCGCACAGATCATCGACGGTATCGACGGACTTATTCACATCTCTCAGATCGCTAATCAGAGAGTTGACAATGTTGCTGATATTCTTTCAGTAGGTCAGACCGTTGAAGCTAAGATCACTGAGATTGACCTTGATAAGAAGAGAATCAGTCTTTCCATGAGAGCTTTGCTTCCTGCTGATGCTGAGACTGACGACGAAGACTAATTTACAATGAAACAATGCGGGGGGCGTTATCAGCGTCCCCGTTTTGTTTATTAGCTACTCGATCAAAGCAGAGAAAGGTTTTGATTATGGAAGAGAAAAAGAGAAATACCCCGCGTGCCCAGCGCCCTCAGAATATGAGAAACCGCCCGCCGCAAAACCGCGTAAACGTTAATGCGAACCCTAACGCTAACGTGAACGCAAATTTCGGCAGCGGCAATAAAGACGCAAAGCGCGCAAAAAACAACAAAAAGAAGAACAATAAAAACGGCGTGAACCCTTTCGTAAGAGTGCTGAAGATAGTCGGCACGCTCGCGCTTTCCTGCTTTATGATAGTTATCATTACAGGCTCGATATTCGCGACGGCGCTTACCATCTATATACTGAATTTTGCGGATACTACCACTACCGTCAGCCTCGACGAAAACGTAGTTACCAGCAACGTTTCGAGATTTATGTACAAAAATCCCGATTACGATGAGGACGATGAGGACTCGGAAGAGTACCTGCTGTATTACGGCATAAAGAACGCCAACCGCAAGGCGGCTTGGGTAGACCTCGAGCAGATACCTTCTTACGTTCAGGACGCTTTCGTTTACACTGAGGACGAGCGCTTTTATTCGCACGACGGCGTAGACTTTAAGCGTACATTCGTAGCTATCGCGAAAACGCTGCTCGGTTCGCAGCAGGGCGGTTCTACCATCACGCAGCAGACGATAAAGAACATCACCGACGATGACGCGGCGCTCGGCGCTGAGGGCGTAGAGCGTAAGATACGCGAAATATTCCGCGCGATAAACGTCGAAAAGGTGTACACCAAAGAAGACATCATCGAAGCGTACCTAAACGTTATCGAATTCGGTACTTCGGTGGACGAGATAGTGGGCATACAGGCGGCGGCGAACTTCTACTTCAAGAAGGACGTTTCCGAGCTGAACCTTGCGCAGGCGGCATCGCTCGCGGGCATGATAAAAGGCCCCGCTATGTATAATCCGCTGGAGCATAAGGATAAAAACCGCATACGTCTTGACTACTGTCTTGACAAAATGCTGGAAAACGGCGCTATCTCGGACGATGAGTACGACAAGGCGCAGAAGCAGGCTGACAAGCTCAAAGTTTACGGCGACCACGATTTCTCCTCAGTAGAGGAAGAGAATGATATTCCCGACGATCAGGGCCCGACATCTTGGTTCATGGACGCCGCTATAAATCAGGCGATAACCGAGATCTCGGAAGTAAAGGGCATCTCTTGGGACGAAGCGCAGACCCGCCTTAACGAGGGCGGCTACACCGTTTACACCACCGTGGATATAGATATGCAGGAGAAGATGGAGGAGCAGATGCGCGATAACTCCAACTTCCAGACATGGAGCTTTGACGGCGACAAGCTGAAATCAGGCTTTATCTGCATGAACTACAACGGCGAAGTGCAGGCGATAGTCAGCGACAGAACTAAGAAGAAAAAGAGTCTTATATTCAACAGAGTAACGCAGGGCAGACGTTCGCCCGGTTCGTGTATCAAGCCGATAGCTTCCTACGCGCCCGCGCTGGATCAAGACCTGATAACCTACTCCTCGCTGATAGTGGACGAGCCTATAGAGATAGACGCCGATAACGACGGACAGAATGAAAAGTGGCCTGTAAACTACTCGGAATACGGCGAGAGCGCTAACTGGTCGGGCAAGAGCTATACCTCTTGGCAGATGATAATGAAGTCGCTCAACACCGCGCCCGCGCAGCTCGTACAGAAGATGACCCCCGCTTACTGCTTCAATTTCCTCAAGGAAAAGCTCGACGTTACCACCCTCGACGATGATTACGACCCCGACTACTCGGCTATGACCGTCGGCGGTATGCATCAGGGTATGTGCCTCGAAGAGCTGGTAGGCGCTTATATGATATTCGGCAACGGCGGAAAGAAGTATGAAACTACCTACATTTCCAGCATAGAGGAAGCCGACGGAACAGTTATCTATGAGCACAGCGACGGCTATAAGCAGGCTGTAAGCGACTCGACCGCTTACGTTATGAACAAGATGATGCAGAAGGTAGTCACCGAATCGGAAGGTACGGGACGCTATGCACGCCTTAACAATACCGTAGTTGCCGCTAAGACGGGTACTTCGTCTGACTGGGTAGACTTGAACTTCGTAGGCTGCACGCCCGACTATGTGAGCGGCGTATGGATAGGTTACGAGAAGTGGAAGAAGATACCTACCGACCAGTACCAGAACATCGGCGCTATATGGAAAAACCTCTTCGGCGATGTTGCTGAAAACGAAAAGAACCACGATTTTGAAATGCCCGACTCGGTAAAGGAGCTTCGCTACTGCACCAAAACGGGACTTATTGCAGGAGATTACTGCGGCTCGACAGACGTAGGCTACTATAAGGCTTCGAATATCCCGCAGACCTGCTCAGGCTACCACGGATAATTTCTTCGCAGCCTGTATCACAAAAATATTGCGGCTGCCGCACCCGTAACGACGATGTTACACGAAAAAGTGCGGCAGCCTTTTTTGTCAGGAGAGATGTTTTTATGCAGAAGATGAGACTTTGCTGCCCCTGCCATTTCGGACTGGAAAGCGTGCTGAAATTTGAGATAACAAAGCTGGGCGGCAAAAACCTTACCGTTACCGACGGCAAAATATCGTTCGACGGCGACCCCGCTTTGATAGCTAAGGCGAACATCTGCCTTGCCACCGCAGAGCGCGTGCTGATAGAGCTGGGAAGCTTCCGCGCGGAAACTTTCGAGCAGCTCTTCGAGGGCACATACGCGCTGCCTCTGGAGCAGTACATCGGCAAAAACGACGCATTCCCCGTAAAGGGTCACAGCCTTAACTCGAAGCTGCACAGCATACCGCACTGCCAGAGCATCATCAAAAAGGCGGCGTGCAAGCGGCTGGGTCAGAAATATAACATGGAATGGCTGGCAGAGGACGGCGCTTTGCACCAGCTTCAGTTCAACATAATGAAAGACGTATGCACCATCTACCTCGATACTACGGGGCAGGGTCTGCACAAGCGCGGATACCGCCGCACCTCAAACGCCGCGCCGATAAAGGAAACACTGGCGGCGGGCATAATCGACCTCGCACGCGTGCGCGCGGACAGTGTCGTCTGCGACCCCATGTGCGGTTCGGGAACTTTCCTCATCGAGGCGGCTTACAAGGCGCTGAACGTTGCACCGGGTCTGCGCAGAAGCTTCGCGGCGGAGAAGTGGGATCAAATACCCGCCGAGCTTTGGCGCTTTGAGCGCGCTGAGGCTATGGAGAAGCTCGACCGCGAGGGAACTTTCCACGCCTACGGCTCAGACATCGACCCAGCTTCGGTAGACCTCAGCATCATGAACGCGAAAAAGGCGGGCGTGGCTTCAAAGATAACCGTAAAAGAGCAGGACGTTATGAAATTCACCCCGCCCGAAGGCTCTATAACTATCTGCAACCCGCCCTACGGCGAGAGAATGCTTGAAATAAAGCAGGCGGAAGAGCTTTACAAGCGCCTTGGCGAACGCATAAAGCCCGACTCTTCGCACCCCGCCGTGATAATCTCGCCCGACGAGGACTTTGAGAAATTCTTCGGCAAAAAGGCAGACAAAAAGCGCAAGCTGTATAACGGCATGATAAAGTGCAATCTGTATATGTATTTCAAGTAAACGGAGGATAAAAATGTCAGCAAAAATATCAGCAGTAGTTTTTGATATGGACGGCGTTATCTTCGATACCGAGCGCCTCAGCCTGGAGTGCTGGAAGCTGCTCGCCGACCGCGAGGGGCTTGAGGGCATAGAGGAGGTCTGCAAGCGCTGTATCGGCAGAACTACGCCCGAGAGCATAGTTATCCTGCGCGAGGCTTACGGTGAGGGACTTGACGTCGCCGGTCTGCGCGCCGAGCTTTCCGCCCTGATGCACAAGACGATAGCCGAGCGCGGCATGCCGATAAAGACAGGCGTGCGCGAGATACTCGACTTCCTAAAAGAGAGCGGCGTGCCTACCGCGCTGGCTTCATCTACCAGATATGTTACCGTGACGAGCCAGCTTGGCGACGCGGGATTTCTCGACTATTTCAGCGTTGTAGTAGGCGGAGATATGGCTGAGCACGGCAAGCCCGCGCCCGATATTTACCTCGCCGCCTGCGAAAAGCTGGGCGCAGACCCCGCCGAGGCGATAGCCGTAGAGGACTCGTACAACGGCATACGCGCGGCACACGCTGCGGGAATGAAGCCCGTAATGGTGCCCGACATACTGCCGCCCGACGACGAGATGCGCGAAAAAGCGGTGCACATCTGCCGCGACCTGCACGAGGCGCGCGAAGTGATAGCTAAAATGCTTGCGCAATAAAATTTTGAAAAAGCATTGCAAAAAGCGCGGCTTTGTAGTATAATGTATAGTGTACTCAATTTTACAGACCATTTGACCAGGAGGTAATTTACATATGTGTGGTTTCGTTGGATTTACCAACCATATAAACGACGCTTCCATCGTGGTGGAAAAAATGATGGACAGAATAGCTCATCGCGGCCCCGACCAGGCGGGCAAGTACGTTGACGAAAAGGTGGCTATGGGCTTCCGCAGACTTTCCATAATCGACCTTTCCGAGCTGGGCAGCCAGCCTATGTTCAACGAGGACGGCTCTGTCGCCATCACTTTCAACGGCGAGATATATAATTTTCAGGAACTGCGCGAAGAGCTTATCGCAGCGGGACACAAGTTCAAGAGCAAGGCTGATACCGAAGTGCTTATCCACGGCTACGAGCAGTGGGACTACGAAACGCTGCTGAATAAGCTGCGCGGTATGTTCGGCTTCGTTATCTACGATAAAAATAAAGACTTAGTATTCGGCGCGCGCGATTTCTTCGGCATAAAGCCTGTGTATTACGGCAAATTCGGCGAAACGCTCATGTGGGGCAGCGAGATAAAGAGCTTCCTCGAGCACCCCGAGTTCAAGAAAGAGCTGAACACCTCGGCGCTCGAAAATTACCTCACCTTCCAGTATTCGCCCACCACCGAAACGTTTTTCAAGAACGTATACAAGCTGCCCGCGGCGCACTACTTCACCTACTGCGGCGGCAAGCTCGATGTAAAGCGCTACTGGGAGATAAAATTTACCCCCGATGAAAAGCCCGAGCTTGAAGACTGGGTAAACGACATTACCGATACTTTCAAAAACAGCGTTTCGGCGCACAAGATAGCCGACGTTGAGGTAGGCTCGTTCCTTTCGAGCGGCGTTGACTCCAGCTACGTTGCCGCTGTCGCAAACGTCGATAAGACCTTTACCGTAGGCTTCGGCGAGGACGAAAAGTACAACGAGATAGGCTACGCTAAGGAGTTCTCAAAGTACATCGGCAAAGAAAATACCTCGCGCGTTATCTCCCCCGAAGATTACTGGGGCAATTTCGCGAAGATACAGTACCATATGGACGAACCGCTCGCCGACCCCGCTGCGGTAGCCCTCTTCTTCGTCTGCAAGCTTGCTGCCGAAAAGGTAAAGGTAGTACTCTCTGGCGAGGGCGCTGACGAGATATTCGGAGGATACAATATCTACCATAACCCCGACGATATGGCGAGCTACGAGAAGATACCGAAGCCGATAAGAAGAGCCGTAGGCAAGGCTGCTTCGCACCTGCCGCATAAACACGGCGTAAACTTCCTTATCCGCGGCGGTCAGGACTTGCAGGAGCGCTTTATCGGCAACGCGTATATGTTCACGCCGAAGGAGCGCAAGGAGCTGCTGAAAATAAACACCTCCGCCCCCGACCCGCAGGCTATCACCAAGCCTTTTTACGATAAGTGCGCTGATAACGACCCCGTAACGCAGATGCAGTACCTAGACCTGCACCTTTGGATGACGGGCGATATACTGCTGAAAGCGGATAAGATGAGCATGGCTCATTCGCTCGAGCTGCGCGTGCCTTTCCTCGATAAGAAAGTAATGACGCTTGCTGAGCGCATACCGAAGAGATACCGCGTTACAAGCGAAAACACTAAGTACGCTATGCGCCTTGCCGCGCTGAAAGCCTGCCCGCCGCAGACCGCAAACAAGAAAAAGCTCGGCTTCCCCGTGCCTATACGCGTATGGCTGAAAGAGGATGAATACTACAACGTTGTAAAAGATAAGTTCCTCTCGGCAGACTCGCAGAAGTTCTTCAATACCGATAAGCTGGTAGAGCTGCTCGACGAGCACCGCGCAGGTCATTACGACTACTCGCGCAAGATCTGGACGGTATACACCTTCCTAGTATGGTACGACGTATATTTCAATCAGGAAAAGTGATACAAACATACAGACATAAGAAAAGACCGGTGCTCAGCCGGTCTTTTTTCGTTACTTGTTCGCGTAGGGGTCGATGAACGAAACGGGGTCTATCCACTCGCCGTTCTTTTTCAGCCCGAAGTGCAGGTGCGGGCCGCTTGCCGCCTCGATCTCGGCAGTTTCGCCTACTGCGCCGATAACCTGCCCCGACTGCACCTTGTCGCCCTCCTTTACCGAAACGGCTGAGGAGAGATTGTAGTAGTAGCCCATAACGCCGCTGCCGTGGTCGATGATAACGGTGTAGCCCCAAAGCGCGTCTTTCTCCACCTGCGTTACCTCCCCCTTGTTCATAGCCTTTACCGGCGTGCCCGCTTCGGCGGAGATGTCTACGCCGTCGTGGGTTTTCCAAACGTTCAGCGTTTCGCTTTTCACAAGCTCGCCGCCGCTGAACGGTTCGAGAATATCGCCGTTTACGGGCATGACGTTCGGCTGGGTCTTTTCGTCAGGGTCTTCCGCGCGGGAAGATGAAGAAGAGTCCTTCGCCACGCCGCTCTGCTTATTGTCAGCCTGCGCGGCAGAGTCGGAAAGCGATGAAAGCCCGCTTTGGGAAAACGAATAGTCGAAGCTTTTCTCGGCGTTTTTTACCGCCTTGCCGTAAGCCGCAGCGCCTGCGCCGCCCGCCGCCAGCACTACCGCCGCGAGGGTGATGTATGCGCCTTTTCCGCCGATGAGCTTGGCGATCTTACTGTCTTTGATAGATCTCATGATATTTTTTCAAGCCTTTCCCCGATTTAAAATTCTTAGCGGCTTGCCGCACGGGCGGTGCGCGAAATCGGAAAGCGCAGCCCCTTTGGAAATATTATGGAGCATACAGGGAAATTTTATGCAATAATTTTTCGCCTAAATTTGACAAACTTCTCTAAAAACACTTGATTTTTAGTGCAAACAATGCTACAATAAATACGAAAGGGCGGTGCATTACTTATGATAAGAGTGGCAATAGCGGACGACGAAAAAAACATCTGCGATACCATAAGGAAATATATAGGGGAGTATGTTACCACCTCAGATATGGATTTTGAAGTAAAATGCTTCACCTCCTGCGAAGAACTGATGAACGCCGTTATGCGCGAGGATATGTATGATCTGATCTTTTTAGACATAGAGTTCTCGAAAGACGGCGGGGAGATGAACGGTATAGAGTTTGGCAAAAGACTGCGCTCTATATGGCGAAACGACAACGCGGCGATAGTTTACGTTACCTCATACAAGGAATACGCCATCGACGCGATAAAGATACGCCCGTATGACTACATCGAAAAGCCCGTGTGTTACAAGCGCATGAAAGAGCTGCTGGATTCTTATGTTGCCGATTATAAATTCGGCAAAAATGTCTTTGAGTTTCTTTCAAATAAGATAATCAACCGCGTTGCCATCTCAAACATACGCTATTTTGAGAGCGACGGCAGAAGGCTGGTAATACACACTTTGAATAACGACTATAACTTTTACGGCAAAATGGCTGATATAGAGCGCGATCCGCGTTTCAGAGATTTTGTGCGGATACATAAATCATATCTGGTAAATATCAATTTCGTTGAGAAATTCACGTCCGCTTCTGTGATAATGATAGGCGTGAACAGCGAACAGCTGCCCGTAAGCAGGGCGAACAGAATGGAGATAACTGAGAAACTCATGAGGAGGAAATAAGGAGTGCAGACATTATTTTATTTGTTTTCCAACTTATTTCATATATACGGTATGTATATGTTCGCAAATGTATTTTTTCAAGAGCGCAGCAGAAGCCGCAAACTCGAAGCCGCCCTATATACCGCGTATTTCGCGATAAACAGCGGGGCGTACCTGCTGTTTCACAACTGGGCGATAACGCTTGCCTCAAACATCCTGCCCTTTTTCGCGATAACTTTTTTTTACAAAGAGGGCATGATACGGCGGGTGCTGAACGTCGCGGCGATATACGCTATCACGATGGGCTGCGACGTGCTCGTCATGACCTTGCAGAATATGATGCATATAGAGTCGGCGGTATTCAGCGAGGGCTTCGCGACATCGCTGGTGATAATTGCAGCGGCAGACCTCAGCAACAAGTGTCTGCATATGAAGAAAGACATCCTCGGCAGAACGCCCGCTATGTATTACGTCACGCTGCTTTTCGTGCCGCTGGGCAGCATATTCATAGCCTACTTTGCCGCTAAGGGTCTGAACGCTGTTTCGCTCATCACCGCGGTGATACTACTGCTGATAAATATAGACATCTTCTACCTGTACGATAACGTGATAGACCTCTTCTCTGAGCGCTGCGAAAGAGAGGTGATGGAGAGCCAGAACAAGGCTATACAAAACCAGCTGGAGGTAGTTCAGCAATCTCAGCTTCGCATACGCTGTTTGAAGCACGATATGGACAACCATTTTCTGCGGCTGAAAGACCTGATAGAAAAGGAAAAATACGCCGAAGCGCTGGAGTATCTGGAAACTGTGAAAAGCAGCACGGCGGCGGATAAAAAGCTGATAGACAGCGGCAATGACCTTATCGACAGTATGCTCAATTACAAGCTTGCGCGCCTGCACGATAACATAGAGCAGAAGTACGATATAGTAGTGCCGAAAGACCTAAGCTTCACCGAATTTGACCTGAACGTAATAATAGGAAATCTCGCCGACAACGTGCTCGAAGCGCTCGAACAGCTGCCAGCTGACGAGCCTAAAAAGCTGGAGATAAGCATTCGCTATAAGCAGGGGTATCTTAAAGTGTATTTCGGCAACACCTTCGACGGCATAATGCCAGAGGACGGCAGCCGCAAGCGCGACCACGAAAACCACGGCTTGGGTCTGAAAAGCGTGGAGCGGATAGTTCACAAATACGGCGGCGATATGCGCGCCAAAGTTTCCGATAACTGGTATGAGATCTCGCTGATAATGTACGCAGCGTAAACCAATGCAAATTGGCACAATATATATAAATATGAAGATTTTGATAACCCAGCCGCTCGCCAAAAGAGCGGCTGAATGTTATTTTTGACATTTCCCCGGCAGTTCACTACATTTCAGCAAACAAGTTTTAAAAAGTAGTGTATAATGTACATACAAATTGAAAACTTGGGAGGTGAAAAAATTGAAGAGCAAACTTTTTAAGATCAGCACCCGCTTAGGCAAGGTTTTCGCGGCACTGGCTATGGCAGTTACCATCTCTAACGTAAACTCCACCTGCGTATTTATCTCGCACCAGCCCGAAATGCCTGCTGAGAGCAAGAAGCTCCGCAAATTCTGATGTTTGAGAAAACCGCAGATAAGCTTACCCGCGGGCTTTGCGGCAGGGGAGTGATAGCCGAGAGCGAGGCGGCGCTTTACCGCTACGGCTTCGATATGGCGCTCACCATGCTGCTCAACATCATAAGCACCGCGGCAGTAGGGCTGATCTTCGGCATGGTATTTGAAAGCATAGCTTTTCTGGTCTGCTACATACCGCTGAGAAGCTATGCCGGAGGATACCACTCTGAAACTCCGCTGAGGTGCTATTTTTTATCGCTCGCGATGATAGCCGCGGTGCTGGCTGCGCTGAAACTCCTGCTGTTTGGTGCGGCGGGGTACGCTGTGATCATGGCGGCTGGCGCGGCGCTCTGCGCGCTGCTTTCCCCCGTAGAAGACCACAACAAGCCGCTCGACGAAGCCGAGGTGCGGGTATACCGCCGCCGCGCGCTCACGATACTGGCGGCAGAGGTCTGCATATGGGCGGTGACGGGGCTACTGCTTCGCTTTAAGTGCGGGCTGATACCTATGTCCGTGTTTACCGAAGGGTTGATGCTCGCGGCGGGCAGGATAAAGAATGCACGTCTGAAAAAATAAAACACTGTCTGCAAATGACAAATGACTTATGAGAAAATATCCCGCGGGGCTGAAAACGCTTTGCGGGATATTTTTTGCGCGCTATTGCAATTTTGAGATAAACGTGTTATAATTGTATTATGACAAAATCCCTTTGAAAGGAAATGATACATGATGAATAAGAAAATCGCTGTTATAAAAGGCGACGGAATAGGCCCTGAGATAGTTACCGAGGCTATGAAGGTGCTCGATAAGGTGGCTGAAAAGTACGGACACAAGTTTGATTATACTCAGCTTCTTATGGGCGGCTGCTCGATCGACGTCAACGGCGTGCCGCTTACCGACGAAACCATCGCTGAGTGCAAGGCGAGCGACGCCGTGCTGATGGGCTCTATCGGCGGCAACACCACAACCTCCCCTTGGTACAAGCTTCCCGCTGACCTGCGCCCCGAAGCAGGTCTGCTAAAGATACGCAAGGAGCTGGGTCTTTTTGCTAACCTGCGTCCCTGCCTGCTTTACCCGCAGCTTTCGGGAGCTTGCCCGCTGAAAGAAGAGATCTCGGCTAAGGGCTTCGATATGCTGATAATGCGCGAGCTTACGGGCGGACTTTACTTCGGCGCACGCAAGACTGAGGAAGTTGACGGCGTTATGACCGCGGTAGATACCCTTTCCTACAACGAAAAAGAGATCAGACGTATAGCTGTAAAGGCTTTCGAGGTAGCTATGAAGCGCAGAAAGAAAGTCACCAGCGTAGATAAGGCGAACGTTCTCGATTCCTCGCGCCTTTGGAGAAAGATAGTTACCGAGGTGGCGGCGGATTACCCCGAGGTAGAGCTTGAGCATATGCTGGTAGACAACAGCGCTATGCAGCTGGTTCGCGACCCCGCGCAGTTCGACGTTATGGTAACTGAAAATATGTTCGGCGATATTCTTTCAGATGAAGCTTCTATGATAACCGGCTCTATCGGTATGCTGCCCTCCGCAAGTATGAACGAAACTAAGTTCGGTCTGTATGAGCCGAGCGGCGGATCTGCACCCGACATCGCAGGTCAGGATAAGGCGAACCCGATAGCTACTATACTTTCGGCGGCTATGATGCTGAGATATTCTTTCGATATGACAGAAGAAGCCGACGCGGTAGAGGCTGCCGTTACCAAGGTTCTCGAAGAGGGCTACAGAACAGGCGACATAATGTCTGAGGGCTGCAAGCCTGTAAGCTGCTCGCAGATGGGAACGCTCATCGCAGAGAGAGTTTGATACAGACTTCACAACTGAAAAACACAATGGAGCGCTTTCACCCGCAATAACAAGCGGCGCGGGGGCGCTTTTTTGCGGTGGGATAAAAAGTTGCGTAAATTCATAAAAATACTATTGATTTTATCGGCGTTATGTGGTATGATATAATGTGTATTTCTGTATGCAGAAACGTGCGGATATACATATTATGTAAACCAACGAAGATAACTATAAGCAATATACACAACAGTCCGAACAGGAGGTAAATTATCATGTGCGGAATAGTAGGATATGTAGGAAAGAAAGATTGCACAAAAGTGCTGCTAGACTCGCTGAAAAAGCTGGAGTACCGCGGCTACGACTCGGCAGGAGTGGCTGTTTTTGAAAACGGCGAAATAAAGATCTCAAAATCAAAGGGCAGACTTGCCGTACTGGAGCAAAAGCTGCAAAAAGAGGGCTGGATAAACGGCACCTGCGGCATTGGTCACACCCGCTGGGCTACCCACGGCGAACCCTCTGACATAAACTCTCACCCCCACGGCAGCGCAAGAGTTACCATAGTACATAACGGAATAATCGAGAATTACCAGAAGATAAAGGCTTTTCTGATAAAGAAAGGCTATACTTTCGAGAGCGAGACTGACACCGAAACAGTTGCAAAGCTGCTCGACTATTACTACGAGGGCGACCCCATGGCGGCTATACAGAAGGTGCTGGGCGAGATAGAAGGCTCTTACGCGCTGGGCATGATGTTCAAAGATTTTCCGAACCGCGTTTACGCCGTGCGCAAGGATTCTCCGCTGATAGTAGGCGTTGGCGAAGACGAGGCTTTCATAGCTTCCGATGTGCCCGCTATAATCAAGTATACAAGAAATTATTACCTTATAGATCAGGACGAGATAGTGGTCCTCGACGACGGTAAAGCGGGCATTTACGATATTCACGGTATGCCCGTAGACAAAGAGCTAATGACCGCCGACTGGGATATGGAAGCGGCTGAAAAGGGCGGCTACCCGCACTTTATGCTCAAAGAGATAAACGACCAGCCTACCGCTATAAAGACCACCATCACCCCGCGCATAAACGAGGGTATGCCCGACCTCAGCGAGTGCGGAATGACGCTGGAGAAGCTTTCGGGCTATCAGAACATTTTCGTAGTAGCCTGCGGAACGGCAATGCACGCGGGACTGGTAGGCAAATACGTTATAGAACAGCTCGCGCGCGTGCCCGTAACGGTAGACGTAGCGAGCGAATTCAGATACCGCAATCCTATACTCAGCGATAAAGATCTTGTTATAGTAGTATCGCAGTCGGGCGAAACGGCTGACACGCTCGAGGCTCTGCGCCTTTCCAAAAACGTCGGCGCTGATACCCTCGCTATCGTAAACGTAAAAGGCTCTTCCATCGCGCGCGAGGCTGATATGGTGCTTTACACCCACGCGGGCCCCGAGATCTCGGTAGCTTCCACAAAGGCTTACATCGTGCAGATAGCGGTTTTCTACCTGATAGCATTCGAGCTGGCTTTCGCAAAGGGTGCAATCTCTGAGGAAGAGTGCCGCAGACTTACAGGCGTGCTACAGAGCGTGCCCGACCTTATAAACGTAGTTCTCCAGCAGGCGGAGCAGTGCAAGTACATAGCTTCCAAGCTGATAAACGCGGGCAACCTGCTCTACATCGGCAGAGGTCTTGACTACGCGCTTTCTATGGAAGGCTCGCTGAAGCTGAAAGAGATCTCGTACATACATTCCGAATCATACGCGGCGGGCGAGCTGAAACACGGCACTATCTCGCTTGTTACCGAGGGTATGCCCGTCATCGCGGTGGCTACTCAGCGCGAGCTTTTTGACAAGACCGTCAGCAACGTAAAGGAAGTAAAGGCGCGCGGAGCTTCGGTAATATTCGTTACACACAGCTACAAGACCATCGAGAGCGACGTTGCGGAGTATAAGATAGGTCTGCCGACCATCGACGATATACTCATGCCGCTGCCTGCGGTAGTGCCCTTACAGCTTATAGCTTACTACACCGCCGTGCTCAAGGGCAACGATGTAGATAAGCCGAGAAACCTTGCTAAGTCGGTAACGGTGGAATAATATGGCGTACAAAGCTTGCATTTTTGATTTCGACCTCACCCTTGCCGATTCGTCGAAGGGCATACTGATATGCTTCAAGCACGTTTTAGAGCAGTTCGGCTATCCGCCAAAGGACGATAAGACGATATATGACACGATAGGCATGACACTGGTAGACGCTTTCGACCTGCTTACCGATACGCCGAATAACCCTCAGCGCGAGGATATGCGCGTCGCCTACGTCAAAAAGGCGGACGAGGTGATGGTGAAAAACACCTTCTTTTACAGCGGCGTTATCGCGGCTATGAAAGACCTGCGCGCGCACGGTGTGAAGATAGGCATTTGCTCTACGAAATACCGCTACCGCATAGCGGATACTTTCGCTGCGCAGGCGGGTGAAACGCCCGCAGACCTTATCATAGGCGGCGAGGACGTGCCAAGCGGCATGGCTAAGCCCGACCCCTGCGGCCTGCTGAAATGTATAGAGGGCTTGGGCGCGGAAAAGTCGGAAACGCTTTATGTCGGCGACAGCTTCATCGACGCGGAAACGGCGCAGAGAGCGGGCGTAGACTTCGCGGGAGTGCTGACAGGCTCTACTATGGCGGAAGATTTTGCGAATTACCCCAATGTTCTCATAGCGCAGGGCGCGGCGGACGTTATGGCATATGTCTGTAAGAATAAACGGTAAAAAAATAAGCAACAAATCATTAACAACTCTTGATATTGAGCCGAAAAAGTGGTATAATATTATGATAGGATAATTTGTGCTTTTATAAATGAAGTAAAGAAGGTATTGAAAATGCTGAGATCTATGACCGGCTTCGGCAGAGAACGAGCCGCTTTCGAAGAAAGAGAGATACTGGTGGAGATCCGCTCGGTGAACCACCGTTTTTACGAATTTACGGCGCGCACGCCCCGCGCTTACGGCTATCTGGACGAGAAACTGAAATCGCTGCTGGGCGGAAAGATAACCCGCGGCAAGGTCGAAGTCTCGGTCTACATCTACAATAAAGAGGGCGTGAACGCCGACATCACGGTGAATAAAGAGATAGCGCACGGCTACCTCGACGCGCTGCGCGCCGCCGCCCCCGAGCTTGAGGTTGAGGACGACCTGAAGCTTTCAGACATAATGCGCCTGCCCGACCTCTTCACAGTAGTGAAAACGCAGGAAAATGAAGAGCAGGTGTGGGAGCAGGTGAAGCAGACCGCCGAGCGCGCGCTCGAAAAATTCGTAGAGATGCGCGAGGTGGAGGGCGTGAAGATGCACGACGACATCGCTTCGCGGCTGGGCTTCATCGAGCAGATGGTGAATAGCGTAGAGGAGCGCTCGCCCAAGGTGAACGACCTTTACCGCGAGAAACTTTACGCAAAGCTCACCGAGCTGCTGAAAGACCGCAATATAGACGACAGCAGGGTGCTCACCGAAGCGGCTATATTCTCGGAAAAGACTGCTGTGGACGAAGAAACGGTGCGCCTGCACAGCCACATAGCGCAGTTCCGCACGCTGATAAACAGCAGCGAGCCGGTAGGCAGAAAGCTCGACTTTTTGGTGCAGGAGATGAACCGCGAGGTAAACACCACAGGCTCGAAATGCTCAGACTTAGAGATCACCAAAACGGTGGTAGACCTAAAGAGCGAGATCGAGAAGATACGCGAGCAGATACAGAACGTGGAGTAAAAGCGTATGCAGCTGATAAACATAGGCTTCGGCAACTTCATATCGGCTGAAAGGCTGATAGCGGTGGCAGCGCCCGAATCCGCGCCCGTAAAAAGGCTGGTGCAGGAAGCGCGCGACCGCGGAACGCTCATAGACGCCTCATGCGGCAAGAAAACGCGGTCGGTGATAATTATGGACAGCGACCACGTTGTGCTCTCAGCCCTCTCGACTGAAAGCGTTTACGGCAGAGCCGCAGGCAAAACGGAGGATGACCAAGATGAATAACGCAAAGCTTTTTATAATCTCAGCCCCATCGGGCTGCGGCAAGGGCACGCTTATAAAAGAGCTTAGCCGCGATAACGAGATATTCAATTCCATATCGTGCACCACGAGAGCGCCGCGCGAGGGCGAGCTTGACGGCGTGCACTACAACTTCATCACCCGCGAGGAATTTGGCAGACTGGCGGAAAACGACGGCTTTTTAGAGCACGCAGAATTTAGCGGGAACTGCTACGGCACGCCGAAAGCGCCCGTAGAGCAAAAGCTTGCCGCAGGAATAGATGTGCTGCTGGAGATAGAGCCGCAGGGCGCATTTCAGGTAAAGGCGAAGATGCCCGAAGCCGTAATGCTCTTCATACTGCCCCCCTCGATAAGCTCGCTCGACCGCAGGCTGCATCGCCGCGCGCAGGAATCGGGCGAAACGGAAGAGATGATACAAAAGCGCCTTTCTACCGCTAAGGGCGATATAGAGCGCGCTTACGATTACGATTATGTGATGGTCAACGGCGACCTCGATAAGGCTGTCAGCGACCTGAAAAATATATTCCATTCAGCAAAAAACGGCGGCGAGGGGCTGGAAAGCTTTAAAGCCGCGAACCAGAAAGAAATTATAGATGAGGTGCTTAAAAATGCTTAGACCCGCAGCAGTACAGATTTTAAAGAACAATGAAAGCTATTATTCACTCGTAGTAGGCGTTGCAAAGCGCGCGAGAGAGATAACTGAGGAAGCTTTTGAAGAGAAAAAGGTGCTCGACGAGCGCCCTGTAAAAAAAGCGGTAGACGAATTTGCCTCCGGCGAATACAAGCTTATAGAAGACCCCGCGGTAAGACTCTGATACCCGATAAATACGGCATATGAGGGGAAGTTACTTCGCCGCAAAGACCGTGATAAACGGCGCTTCGATGAGCTTCGACAAGCACTACGACTACATCTTGCCCGAGGAGCTTGCGGATAAGGCGCAGGCGGGAATGAGGGCGCTCGTGCCTTTCGGCAGGGGAAACCGCAAGTCGGTCGCGCTGATAATAGCGATATACCCGCTGGAACATTACAACGCCGAGCTGAAGCCCGTGTTTGCGCTGATAGATAAAGAGCCGCTGATAAACGCCGAGATGCTCAACATGCTCGAGTGGATGAAGAGCAGCCTTTTCTGCACATACTTCGACGCTTACAAGACAATGGTGCCAAACGGCTTTTCTTATAAGATAAAGACGCACTACACCCTCGCGAATACCGGGCTGGACGAAAACGCCTTTACGGGCGAGGAGCTGGCGCTGATAGAGCAGGTGCGCGCGGCTAAAACGCAGAGCGCCGTCGATAAGCTGCTCAGCCCCGAAAAGGGCGCCGGCGAGGCGGAGAAGAAACACCTGAAAGAGCTGGTAGGCTCGCTGCTGGATAAAGGCGCGCTGGAGGAAGCCGACTTTTTCAAGCGCGCGGTAGGCGACGAAACCGAGCAGATGGTGCGGCTGAGCGAGAGTATGCTCGCAGGCGGCGCGAACGAAAAGCTCAGCGCGAAGCAGAGCGCGGTGGTAAAGCTGCTGAAAGAGCTTGGCAGCGCATCTGCCGAGGAAGTCTGCTACATGACGGGCTGCACGAAAGCCGTGCTGAAAAGGCTGGGGGAAAAGGGCGCGATAACCGTTTACAAGACGGAGGTAATGCGAAAGGCGACTGCCGACGCAGGTGAACGCCGCGACCCAACAGAGATACGGCTGAACGCCGAGCAGACCGCCGCTTACGAGGGCATAATGCAGCTCGTGGACGCGCGAAAGCCCGCGGGCGCGCTGCTTTACGGCGTTACGGGAAGCGGAAAGACTTCGGTATTTTTCCGCCTGATAGACAGCGTGCTGAAAAGCGGCAGGACGGCGCTGATGATGGTGCCCGAAATATCGCTAACGCCGCAGATGGTGAAGAAATTCAAGCTGTACTTCGGCGACGAGATAGCGCTTCTGCATTCCTCGCTCTCGCTGGGGCAGCGCGCGGACGAATTTAAACGCATACGCGGCGGAAAGGCGAAGATAGTCATAGGCACGCGCAGCGCGGTTTTCGCCCCGCTGGAAAACATCGGCTTGATAATAATGGACGAAGAGGGCGAGCGGACTTACAAATCAGACCAATCGCCCAGATACCACGCCCGCGACGCGGCTATACAGCGCTGCGGCCACCACGGCTGCGTGCTGCTGATGGCTTCGGCAACGCCATCTATCGAGAGCTTTTACTACGCGAAAGCGGGCAGGTTCCACCTCTTTGAGATGCGCCACCGCTACGCTGACGCGGTCTTGCCCGAGGTGGAGATAATAGATATGCAGAGCGAGGCGGCGGCGGGCAACGGCAGCATTTTCAGCCGAAAGCTTGCCGAAGCGGTGAGCGAAACGCTCGCAAAGGGCGAACAGGCTATACTTTTGCTCAACCGCAGGGGGTACACGACGTATATGTCATGCGCCGAGTGCCGCGAGCCTGTAAGCTGCCCGAACTGCGGTCTGCCGCTGACTTTTCACAAGAAAAACGGCAGGCTGATGTGCCACTACTGCGGATTTTCGATGGCTCAGCCGACGAAATGTCCAGCCTGCGGAAGCGAAAAGCTGCGGCAAAGCGGCGTGGGCACGCAGAAAGTAGAGGACGAGCTGGGAAAACTTTTCCCGCAGGCGCGCTTGCTGAGAATGGACGCGGATACAACGTTCACGCGCGGGGCGTATGAAGAGAGCTTTTCGGCTTTCGAGCGCGGCGAGTACGACATAATGCTCGGCACACAGATGATAGCCAAGGGGCTGAATTTCCCGAATGTGACGCTGGTGGGGATAATTTCCATCGACAAAGCGCTTTTCACGGGCGACTTCCGCAGCTACGAGCGAACTTTTTCGCTGATAACGCAGGTGGCGGGGCGCTCCGGCAGGGGCGACAAACCCGGCAGGGCTTTCATACAGACATTCGTGCCCGACCACTACGTTATAAACCTAGCGGCGCAGCAGGATTACGACGAATTTTACGAGGAGGAAACGGCGCTGAGAAAAACGTTGCTTTTTCCCCCGTACTGCGATATATGCGCGGTGAATTTTTCATCTGAGATGGAGAGCCGCGCGATAGAAGGCTCGCGCAGCTTCTTGCAGACTTTGCGCGGCAAGATAGTAAACGAGCAGATAAAGATACCCCTGCGCGTGCTCGGCCCTACCCAATGCACGCTAGGCAGGATAAACAACAGATACAGATACAGGATAATAATAAAATGCCGCGTTTCAAAGCAGCTTCACGCGCTGATCTCTGACTGCATGGTGCGATTCATGAAAGACCGCAGGTTCAGCGAGGTGCGCATTTCGGCTGACATAAACGGCGATATAGGATCATGAATCGCGAAAGGATAAATTTATGGCAATAAGAACCATCGTTAAAAACGGCGACCCCGTACTCAGAAAGGTCTGCCGACCCGTTACCGACTTCGGCGAAAAGCTGCACACGGTGCTCGACGACATGGCTGAAACCATGCACGCGGCGGACGGCGTAGGGCTGGCAGGCCCGCAGGTGAGCTACCTGCGCCGCGTAGTAGTCATAGACGTGGGCGAGGGCGTTATCGAGCTGATAAACCCCGAGATAACGTGGCGCTCTGACGAAACGCAGTATGTGCAGGAGGGCTGCCTTTCATGCCCGAACCAGTGGGGAATGACCACCCGCCCGAAGCGCGTGAAATTCAAGGCGCAGAACAGAAACGGCGAATGGTACGAGATGGAGGCGGAAGACCTCTTTGCGCAGGCGGTATGCCACGAACTGGATCACTTAGAGGGCAAGCTTTTCGTAGACATAGTTGAAGAATGGCTGAAGCCTGAGAACGACTGATAACTCAACAGGAGAATTAGCGATATATGGATATAGTATTCATGGGCACGCCCGACTTTGCGGTAAAGGCGCTTGAAAAGCTTTATGAAAGCGGCGCGCACAACGTAAAAGCGGTGTTTACCCAGCCCGATAAGCCGAAAGGCAGGGGCTACAAACTTGTGCCGCCGCCCGTAAAGACGCTTGCGCTGGAGCACGGCACGCCCGTTTACCAGCCGCAGAGCCTTAAAAAGGAAGCGGATGAGTACATCAGCGTGCTGAAAGAATGCGCGCCCGACTGCATAGTAGTAGCAGCGTACGGCAAGCTGCTGCCAAAAGAGGTGCTTGATATACCTAAGTACGGCTGCATAAACATACACGCCTCGCTGCTGCCCGAATACCGCGGCGCAGCGCCGATACAGCGCTCAGTGCTTGACGGCAAGGCGCAAACGGGCGTTACGATAATGCAGCTCGCCGAGGGGCTGGATACGGGCGATATGCTGCTGCAAAAGGCGGTAGACATCGGCGAGAACGCTACTTCGGCTGATATGTTCGATATACTTGCCGAGCTGGGCGCTGATATGCTGCTTGAAACACTGGCGGCACTTGAAAACGGCACGGCTGTACCCGTAAAGCAGGACGACTCGCTCGCGACATACGCGCACATCATCACGAAAGATATGTGCCCGATAGATTTCAGCAAGCCCGTTTTTGAGGTGCACAAGCACATTTGCGGACTTTCGGACGCGCCCTGCGCGCTCTGCTACCTAAACGGCAAGCGCATAAAGGTCTACCGCTCAGAGATCATCTCGCGCGAGAAAACTCAGGCGCAGGCGGGCGAATTTGTAGGCGGCAAACGCTTTGACGTAGCCTGCGGCGAGGGAGTTATCCGCTTTACCGAGATACAGGCCGAGGGCGGCAAGCGCATGAAAGCGCAGGACTACCTAAACGGCAAGCCCGTAAAAGCGGGAACTGTGCTCACGAGCGAACCGTAGGAACTTAATTAGTTAGGAGAAAAACGATTTGGAAAACGCCAGAAAAACAGCGGTAAAGCTGCTTTGCAGGATAGACGGCAGCAGCTCTTATTCAAACATACTGCTTGACGAGCATTTCAGCCGCTCGCAGCTTGACGCGCAGGGAAAGAAATTTTGCGCCGCGCTGTTTTACGGCACGCTCGAAAGGCGGCTGACGCTGGACGAGATAATAAAAAGCTACTCGGCGAAGCCCGCGGACAAGCTGAACCCCGAGGTTCGCAACATACTGCGAACGGCGCTTTACCAGATATTATATATGAACTCCGTGCCCGAATCGGCGGCGGTGAACGAGGCGGTAAAACTGGCGGCGAAAAACCGCAACCCCGCGGTAAAGGGCTATGTAAACGGTCTGCTGAGGGCGTTTTTGCGGGAGGATAAAAAGCTGCCGCAGCAAAAAGACCCGCTCGAAAAACTGGCTTTTGAATACTCCTGCCCGCTGCCGCTCGTGAAAAAGTGGGCGCAGGAATATGGCAGGCAAACGGCTGAGCAGATGCTCGCGACCTCGCTGGGCAGACCGCCCGTGACCGCTATGGTGAACACCACGCTCACCACGCCCGAAGCGCTTTGCGAAGAGCTGCGCGCCGAGGGGTTTGGCGCTGAGGTGAACGCGCATTTCGCCGACTGCGTGAATATAGCGGGCGCTTCGCTCGAATCGGCGGAGGCTTTTAAGAAAGGGCTTTTCCACGTTCAAGATATTTCCAGCAGGATATGCTGCGGAGCGCTTGGCGCGCAGGCGGGCGAAACGGTGCTAGACCTATGCGCAGCGCCGGGCGGAAAAAGTTTCACGATAGCCGAGCTGATGGGCGGCAGGGGCGAGCTTATGGCTTTCGACCTTCACAAAAACCGCGTTCGGCTGATAGCGGGCGGCGCGAAAAGGCTCGGGCTGGGCTGCGTCACGGCGGCTGAGAACGACGCTAAAGCTTTTAACGAAAGCTTGCCAATGGCTGACCGCGTGCTTTGCGACGTGCCGTGCTCGGGACTGGGCGTTATTCGCCGCAAGCCCGAGATAAAGTACAAAGACCTCGCGGAATTCGACCGCCTGCCTGAAGTACAGTACAAGATACTGGAAACTTCAGCGGGGTATGTGAAGCAGGGCGGCGTGCTGCAATACTCGACCTGCACGCTTTCGCGCGCGGAGAACGACGAGGTGGCGGACAGATTTTTGCGCGAGCATCCCGAGTTTGAACCCGCGCCGCTGGGCGAAGCCGCAAAGCAGTTCGGCGGGGAGTGCAGACTTACCGTGCTGCCGAGCTATTTTGATTCAGACGGCTTCTTTATAGCAAAATTTGTGAGAAGATGATTTGAGAGGTGTTAACTTGGAGCAGCAGAAGACAGACATACTCAGCCTTTATCCCGAAGAGCTTGAGGCGGAGATACTGGCGATGGGCGAAAAGAAATTTCGCGCGAAGCAGATATTTGAGTGGCTGCACGTCAAAAATGTCGATAGCTTTGATAAAATGACTAATCTATCTGCACAACTCAGAGCGCGCCTTGAAGAAAAATTCTGTATAAAATCACTATTTGTGTGCAAAACACTTGAATCTTGTACCGATAATACTGTAAAATATCTATATGGGCTCGATGATGGCAACCATATAGAATCGGTGCTGATGGAATACAGCTACGGAAACACCATTTGCGTGTCTACACAAGTGGGCTGCAAGATGGGCTGCCGCTTCTGCGCCTCGACCATCGCGGGCTACAAACGCGACCTTACGGCGGGCGAGATACTTGGGCAGATATACACGGCGCAGCGCGAGAGCGGGCGCAAAATATCGGGCGTGGTGCTTATGGGCATCGGCGAGCCGATGGATAATTACGATAACGTGGTGCGGTTTTTAAAGCTGCTATCATGCCCGCAGGGCTTCGGTGTGTCGCTGAGGCATGTTTCGGTGAGCACCTGCGGCATTGTGCCGAGGATATATGAGCTTGCCGAGCTTAACTTGGGCATAACGCTTTCAATATCGCTGCACGCGCCTGACAACGCCGAGCGCAGCGCGATAATGCCGGTAAACGACCGCTGGGATATAAACGAACTGATGGCGGCTTGCAGGCACTACTTCGCAAAAACGGGCAGGCGGATAAGCTTTGAATACGCGCTGATAGACGGGCACAACGACACGCGCGAGGACGCGAAAAAACTCGCGGCGCTGCTTTCAGACTTTGTCTGTCATGTAAATATAATCCCCGTGAACAAGATAAAAGAGCGCAGCTTTACATCTGACCGAAAGGCGGCGCACAGGTTTCAGCAATACCTGAACGAGCTGGGGATAAACGCCACCGTAAGGCGCACGCTTGGCGCTGATATAGAGGCGGCTTGCGGTCAGCTGAGAAGAGAATACGAGATGAACTAAACTTAATGATAAAGGACGGTGATCCGTTTTGTATCTGTCTTACAATTCCGACATGGGCAGAGTGAGAAATGAAAATCAGGACAAGATATGTGCGGGATTTCTTTCGGAAAACGCAGCTCTCGCCGTTGTGTGCGACGGAATGGGCGGCGAAGCCTCAGGCTCGGTAGCGAGCGACCTTGCTGCCAATCAGATATACAGGCGCATATCGGAAGGCTACCAGCAGGGCATGAAGCCTAACAGCATACGCAATTTGATGGTCACCGCTGTGCAGGCTGCAAACTCGATAGTTTACGAAAAAAGCTGCGAGGACATCGAGAAAAACGGAATGGGCACTACCTGCGTTGCCGTACTGGTAGAGGATAAGACCGCGTATATAGTAAACGTGGGCGACAGCAGGGCGTATATGATGGACGGCGACGGTATTCGCCAAATATCAGACGACCACACATACGTCAACGAGCTTTACAAGCACGGCGAGATAACCTTTGAAGAAATGCAGAACCACAAAATGAAGTATATAATCACGCGGGCAGTAGGCGTAGAGCCGAAGGTAGAGGCTGATTATTTCGAGGTGGAGGAAACGGGAAATTTCGCGGTGTTCCTCTGCACCGACGGGCTTACGGCGTATTGCCACCCGCAGCTTATCTACGAAAGCGTGTTTAATAAAAATCTGGATAAAGGCGTGTCAGACCTGATAGACTACTGCAACGCCTGCGGCGGCAAAGACAATATCTCAGCCGCTGTCATCGCGAACTGATAAGATCAAGCAAACTTAGCGCACGGGCGCTTTAATGATAAATTTGGTAAGGAAAGAAAGAACAGGAGTTGGAATTTATGAATTATATCGGCACAAAGCTCGATGATCGCTACGAGATAACCGAGCAGATAGGTTCGGGAGGAATGGCGGACGTCTACAAAGCGGTAGACACCGTGGAGAACCGCACCGTAGCTGTAAAGATACTGAAAGATGAATTTTCGCACAACGCGGAATTTCTCCGCAGGTTCAGAAATGAGAGCAAGGCGATAGCCGTACTTTCGCACCCGAACATCGTAAAGATATACGATGTAGGGCTGACGGACGATGTGAAATTCATAGTAATGGAATACATCGACGGCATAACACTCAAGGACTTTATAGAGCAGCAGGGAGCGCTGCGCTGGAAGGACGCTCTGCACTTCATCACGCAGATACTCCGCGCTCTTCAGCACGCGCACGATAAGGGCATAGTTCACCGCGACATAAAGCCGCAGAACATAATGCTCTTTGAGGACGGCACTATAAAGGTCATGGATTTCGGCATAGCGCGCTTCTCACGCATAGATGGCAAGACGCTTTCTGACAAGACCGTCGGCTCGGTACACTACATCTCGCCTGAGCAGGCAAGAGGCGATATGACCGACGAGCGCAGCGACATCTACTCGGTAGGCGTAATGCTATACGAGATGCTGACTGGCAAGAAGCCTTACGACGCAGATACCCCCGTGGCGATAGCCCTCAAGCATATGCAGGAAGAGTGCATACCGCCCAGAGATATTATGCCCTCTATACCCGAGGCGCTGGAAGAGATAGTTTTGCACGCGATAGAGAAAGACCCCGCAAGACGTTACCAGTCGGCGGCGGAGATGATACGCGATATAGATACCTTTAAGATGGACCCGACGGTAGTATTCGGCTATAAGGATCAGACCGCGGGCGTGGGCGGCTCTACAAGATATTTCGACCCGCTCATCGACCAGAACGATAACAACTATCAGGATCATCTCGAGAACGATTATCAGGATTATCCCGATGACTACGACGATGAAGATTACGACGACGAGGACGATGACGATGAGGACGACGGCAGAAAGCGCAGCTATGTAGTGCCGATAATGCTCGCCGTGACCGTAGCGGTCGTAATAATCGCTTCGCTGGTAATAGCTTACTACGCTATCTCGAACTTCGGCCCCGGAGCTACCCACACGGGAAATGTTACTATACCGAACTTCGTAGGACAGAACATCGTACAGGTAGAGCAGGAGTACAAGGACAAGCTTGTATTTGAAAAGACCGAGGAATACTCGAACGAGTACGAGGAAGGCATAATCATGTGGCAGAGCCAGACGGGCAAGACCGTTCGCGAAGGCTTTACGCTTCAGGTAACTGTCAGCAAGGGTCAGCGCCTTATCACCGTACCGAACATGGTAAACAAGGACGCCGAGGTAGCACGAAGCGAGATCACCAGCGCAGGCTTCACGCCGATAGTAACTGAGATCTACGACGACAACGTTGCCAAGGGAATGGTAGTAAAGACCGAGCCTGAGGCGGGAACTGAGTACCCCGAGGGCAAGGAAGTAAAGATATTCGTAAGCCAGGGACCTTTTGAAACACAGGTCAAAGTACCTAACGTAGTAGGCATGACGCAGTCTAAGGCTATCGCAAAGCTGAAGGAGAGCAAGCTGGATTACGAGGTACAGGAGCAGAAGCACGACGGCGACAAGGGTAAGGTAGTAGACCAGAGCGAAGCCGAGGGCACATACGTCGATAGAGGAACTAAGGTAATAATCTACGTTTCCACCGGCGAGACCGACCCGATAGACCTCACGCTGAGGATACCTATGCCGAGCGACGGACTGCACGGCGCGTACACCATCGACGTATTCCGCGACGGCAGCGTGGCTTACACCAAGACCATATCTAACGGCGAGACCGTAATGGGCGGAACTGTAAGCATAGAGATCTCGGGCAAAAAGACCGAAACGCTGATAATCTATATCAGAAACAACGAATCTAACGGATATATCAGATACGCGACCTACAACATCGACTACGATAAGGAAACAATAGAGCTTTCCGGCAGTCTGGCGGAGGACAAGCTGAAGGAGATAACTCCCGCTGAGACCACCACAACGCCGACTCTGCCTGAGGAGAGCATTCCCGATACGCAGCCTGCTGATTCGCAGCCCGACGCGAACTCTAACACAGACCAGCAGTATTGATAAGCATGAACGGGTCAATAATCAAAGCTATCGGAGGCGTCTACACAGTAGAAGCCTCCGACGGCGTATATGAATGTAAAGCGCGAGGCATTTTCAGGAAAAAAGGCGTAAGCCCCATGTGCGGCGACGTGGTGGAATTTTCGACCGAGGACGGCGGAGTTATTGAAAAAATACTGCCGCGAAGGAACGAGCTGGTGCGTCCGCCGCTGGCGAACCTCGACGCGCTGCTTTTTGTGACATCGGTGAAAGAGCCGGGCACGAACTTCCTGCTGCTCGACAAATTCATCGCGATAGCCGAGTACAAGGGGATAGAGCCCGCGGTGGTGATTACCAAGACCGATAAGGGCGACTGCACGCAGATAGCCGAGCCGTACCGCATGGCGGGCATACCCGTGTTCCTTGCGGACAACACCACGGGGCAGGGCAGCGCCGAGGTGCGCGAATTTATACGCGGCAAGCTCTGCGCCTTTACGGGCAACACAGGGGCGGGAAAATCCTCGCTGCTGAACAACATTTTCCCCGAACTGGAGCTTTCGACGGGCGAGATAAGCCGCAAACTGGGCAGAGGCCGGCACACTACGCGCCACGTTGAGCTTTTCCCGACGGGCGAGGGCGGGTACATTGCTGATACACCCGGTTTTTCCAGCTTCGACACGAACAGGTATGATATAATCTTCAAGGACAAGCTGGCGGGCTGCTTCCGCGAATTTGCCGAGTACACCGACGACTGCCGTTTTCCCGATTGCAGCCACACGTCTGAAAAGGGGTGTGCGGTGATAGAGGCGGTGAAGCGCGGCGAGATAGCTGCTTCGCGGCACGAAAGCTACAAGGAAATGTACGAGCAGGCGAAGCAGCTCAAAGAATGGGAGCATAAATAAGGAATGGAGGCGTTTTATATGAAACGCTGCATAATATTTACAGGTGGGCGACCCGAGCCGCATTTGCCTGACGGGCTGGAGCTTGAGGGAGCGTACATCATCGCGGCGGACAGCGGTTACAAGAACTGCAAGCAGCTGGGGGCAGTGCCGAATTTAGCCGTCGGCGACTACGATTCGCTGAATTTCGTGCCCGATGACTGCGAGCACATCACATATCCCTGCGAGAAGGACGACACCGACCTGATGGCGGCGGTGCGGGAAGCGCTGCGGCGCGGCTGCGGAGACATCACGATACTGGGCGCGATGGGCGGCAGGTTTGACCACACTTTCGCGAACGTGCAGGTGCTGGCTTTCATAAACAGCGAGGGCGCGCGCGGACGCATACTGAGCTGCGGCGAGGAGATAATGCTCGCGGGCGCGGGGAAATACAGCGTGGCGCGGCGCGAGGGCTATTCTCTTTCGCTTTTCGCATACACGCAGCAGGTGCACGGACTGACGCTGAGGGGCGTGAAGTACTCGCTTGAAAACGGCGAGATCAGTGCAAATTTCCCCATCGGCATCTCGAACGAGATAACCGCGGAGCGAGCGGAGATCAGCTTCACCGAGGGGCTGCTGCTGATAGTGCAGAGCAGGCTGGAGTAGCAAAACGCGGCGCGGGCGCATAGTATGAAATACATCAAAACAGGGAGGTATTTCGTATGAAGGTAGTAGTTGTAAAAAGTCCCAGACTTTTAGCGCCAATGCTGCGGATGATATTCAGGATAAAAAAGGAAAACGCGCAGTAGCGATACATAGCCGTGCGGCGGAGAGATCTGCCGCGCGGTTTTTGCATTATCGGGCGGGCGGCGGCATAAGATATACGGGGGGTGGCGGCGTGCTGGAAACGAAAGTCGGCGGGGTGCGGGTAAGTTTTTGCTTCGGATTTTTCGCTGTGGTGATGTTCACATTTTTCGCGGGCGGCGGCGGCTCGGCGGGGATATTCGCGGCGCTGCTTGGGTGCATACTGCACGAAGCGGGGCATTTCGCGGCAATGTGTCTGCTCGATCAACCGCCCGAGCGGGTCTGCTTTTACGCGGGCGGCATCAAGATAGTGCCGCGGTGGGGTCTGCTGAGCAGGCGGCGCGAGGGGGCGATACTGGCGGCGGGGTGCGCGGTGAATTTTCTTCTGGCGTGGCTTTCGCACATGGCGGGTCTGCGGGAATTTTGCGCGGTGAACGCGGCGCTCGGGGCTTTCAATATGCTGCCGTTCGCGCATTTCGACGGCGGCAGACTGGCGGCGCTGTATTTCAAGGAGGGCGCGCGGCGGGTGTTGGCGTGGGTATGTTTCGCGGGGATATTCGCGCTGGCGGCGTACTCGGGGCAGATAAGCCCGGCGGCGCTAGCGGTGCTGATATTCGCTGCGATCTCGGAAGCGGCAATGCGATGAGCAAATGTAAAAAAACTATTAAAGCACTTGACGGGAGAAAAAAATTGTGATAAAATAATAATGTTAATGTTATATTTGCTGATATGGCTCAGTTGGTAGAGCAGCGCATTCGTAATGCGCAGGTCGTCGGTTCGAGTCCGACTATCAGCTCTCTTTGAAACCCCTGCTTGAACGTTTTTGAGCGGGGGTTATTTGTTAATGTGGAAAAAATTACGAAAGCGGCAAAGAGGTGGATTTTAACAATTTAATACTAAAATTAAACCCCCGCAGACCACGCGTCTACGGGGGTTTTTATGCAAATATTTGTTTTACCTCAAACTGCCATGCCGAGCAGTGCAGCGATACTGACAATTATCTCGGCGGGAATGAGCAGACCATTTAATCCTATAAATGAAAGCTCTAGGTGGAACAGGCATGAGTGTATTGAACAACGAGAGATGCTGCTGATAATGCTGAAGTGAAATTATAAAATATGAAAAATCGACGTAATTATGCGGTAAATTGCTGATGACTTTTAGGCAAATATGCTTGACTTAAATATATGTACAAAATTATAACGAGAATTATTTACAATTTTCAGGATATAATAAGTGCAGATAACTGAAATCAAGACGATCATCGGGAGGCAACTTATGAAAACAAAGACACATTTTCTCATCGCAAAGATCGCGGCAATTCGTGCGGGACTTAATTCAGCAGAGCAGCTGGTATTCTCACTGGGAGCAGCCGCGCCAGACCTGCTGCCAACGCAGTTTTTGCATCCGCATTTTTACCAAAGTTCGGCAAAATATGTCTTTCGACGGCTGATGAGGCTGGAAAATAAAAGCACATTTTTGGCGCTTTTTCAGCTTGGCGAGATGGCGCACTACGTCTGCGATTTCTGTTGTGCAGTACACTCGGATGGCAAAATTGGAAATATCAGAGAACATATTGGCTATGAATTGCGCCTGCAAAAGTATTTTATTGATAACTATTCTAAACTAATGAGTGCGGTCAATAAACACAATAAATATCAATCATTGGAGAAGGTAATAGATGAATATTTGAACGGAGAAGATAAAGGATATTATCGCGACATTTGCAGCGCGGTTCATGCAAGTATTGCGGTATGCCGGCTTTACGAACGTGCGACCGTTAGACGGCGTACCGTTAATGCAAATATATGAAACAATTATTGGTATACCTCTGCACCGTCAACATAAAAGTCACCTGAGATAACTTTTATCGCAACAGTGTGCTCGCCTTCCGATAGATCAAACGCTCGGCAGGTAATAGCTCTTTCCTTTGATTTTGCTGGAGTTATAAGCATTTGTTCACCGTCGTCAATGGTCATTTCTACTTGCGATGTTCCGACTTGCGCTCCCATTATTCCAAAGCCACTGCCTGTGAATTTGAAGATAAGGCTATCTCCAACAGTGCCTTTGGAAAGCGTACGCTTGTAATTTTTGAAACTGCTCATTAGTTCGTGCTCCCAGTTGCCGAAGTACTCAAATCGCATATCGGTATCGTCAAAACGCTCGGCATAAGTGTAAGCATCGTCAGATCCAAGCGGTTCAATTGCAAGGCTTTTGAATGAATTTTTGTTATATGAACTATACAAAGCCGCACGTCCTGCACTTGCAATCGAAAGCGAACTGGGAACTCTGTATTCAATTACCAACTGATTTCCGACATATGCTCGCAATAAATCATGCTGAATTAACAGTGCAAGTCTGCCAAAACTGGAAACGAATCCACTTGCAATTATGCTGTCGTCATACATCAATTTCCAATTTTTCGATTCGTAAAGCCGCAGAGAATATCCGCTCATTGCGTCGCAGGCAAGAATGTGGCGCAGTCCGATGCCGACGTAGTTGCTCTCGGGCGCGTCTGACGATGCAAATTCCACGTCTGCCGAAACGGAATAGTCGAACCAGCGGTCGTCGCCGAGAGTTGTGGTCGGCTCGGGGGTGTAGCCCCACTCATTCGCGCGCATTTCCTGCGTGATCTGCTGAACAAGAGCGCCGTTTTCGACTTCAAATGCGCCGCCTTGGTCGGTCGTATAGAGTGGAGCACCGCCACGGTCATGCAGAAAATTGGCAGGCTTGTCAGAATAACGAAAATCATCTCGATAAGGCAGTGCAAAAATATCATTTGACGAATTTTGAATAGGCTTAGTGAACTTCGGCTCAAGCGTTGTGATCGTGACAATAGACATCGGCTGTATCGTTACATCAAACTTAGTCAATTTATCATTGGTTAGTATGGATATAAATCCCTTACTTTCAAAAAAACCGCTGTCAAACGACTTAGACATATCGCTTTCTCCGCGAGTTTCCCAGACGTTTAGGGGCTTATTTTCTGTGTTTATCCCATTTACTGTAAAAGTATACTTGATCGGCTGCTGTAAAGTATTGGTTATAACGATTGAATAATCTTTGAAATTTGGACTAACGGTGGTCAGATAGCTGAATTTTACATCGACCATCGCGTGACCGTCGCCGCCTACAACGCCGTCACAGAAGCAAGCATTTTTGATAAATCTCCACCCTTTAGGAATAAATTGTGAAAAATGCAGTGCTGTATAAAACCCATTTTCAAGAATAAAATTACCATTCCATGGTTTATATGCTGTAACAAGCGACTTATGGCAATAACAAACACCATCATAATAGGCGGAAATGACGGGCTGATACTCGTGCAGGGTCATTTTACCCTGCGGATAAATCGCGATAACGCGGTTTGCGATGTCGAGCGCGCCGTTTATACCGCTCAGCCCCGATTTGTTAAAGCGCCTCACGCCCTCAGCATACGCCATAGGCGAGCTGGCTTCGCTGAACCAAAGTTCTTTACCTTTTTCGTTGGCAATTACCTGCGCATTTTCTGTTGACCGGCTTGTATAATGGCTGCCAATAACGTCAATTGCTTCCATAAGTTCACTGTCTTGAAGCATATTGTCAGCAAAATTCCAAGTGCAGACCTCTTCACCGCCGACTATTTTGATCTTTGAAAAGTCGTAGGGGCAGTTTATTTCGCCACGCAGGCTCGCCGCAAGGTATTTCACCCACTCAAGATCCGCGCCGCGCTCGTTTTGTACCGCGCTAACATAATCAAATTTAAGACCGTAAGTCTCGTATGCCGCGATCAGCGTGCGCTTATACCACTCATAACGTGCTTCGAAAACGTTTTCAGAATCGCTGACCCAACGCGGCTCGCTCCACCAAAGCATATCCAGCGTAAGTTCGGGGTTGATTTTTTTCGCATCGGCGGCTAGTTGAAAGCCTGCACCGCGAGTAATGTCAGGCTTTTCCTCGGCTGATCGCATAACGCAGGGCTCGGTACCCGATGACGAATTAACATCGCTGCCCATTTCGACCTTTAAATGGCTCACGCACAAGCCGCTTTTGCCGAACGTCAACTCCATGATCTTCCAATATGAATCGGGGGACTGCGCTTTGTAGTCGAGCATCAGCCGCGATGAGTTGTTCGCGCTGACCATTCCTGTGCCGCGCCAGCGCATATTTTCGCGCATTTCGGCGTCGGCAGCGTCTATAAAAACATTTCTTTCCAGCATAATGACCTCCGTTTTTTATAATTATACACCTTGCGTGCGGACTGGTCAAGCTAAATTTTTTTGCATATTATTATGATTTTAGCATTAAAGCATTGCGCAGCCTTTGGCGCGCCGATAATCGCGCGGAGATATGCCCTCTATTCGGCGAAAAACTATGCTGAAATAATTTCGATCGGGGTAGCCTACCTGTCTGCCTATCTCGGCGATCTCAAGCGAGGTGTTTATCAGCAGCGATTTTGCGGCGGCAATGCGACGGTTGGCAATGTACTCGAGCGGACGCATAGACGTGCGCATTTTGAACACGCGGCAGAAGTGCTGCACCGACACTCCCGAAAGCTGTGCCAGCTGTTCAACTTGAATATCATTTGCATAATTTTGCTCAATATACATTATTGCGCGTGAAGTTATGTCGCCTAGATCTGTCGTACTTTTGTCGCCTGACAGCATTGCCGTGCGCATTGCCATGATGATCTCGTACAGTAATGCAGAAGCATTTTCACCTTGATTTATAGGGTTTTCAGCGCATGAATAAAGACGATTGAACATACTTATAGATCTCGGCATATCAAGCTCATTTGTTTTGTTAAAACTTGAAAATCCCATTTCAAGCATAAGCTGGTCTGCATATTTTCCGCGAAAAACCAGCCAGCGCGTGCACCATTCATCGTCTGATGGATAATACTCATGCGCAGTTTTTGGCGCAAGATAAAAGGCATTGCCGCGTTGTTGCGCGTAAGTTTGTCCGCCGATTTTAAGCACGCCTTTGCCTTTTTCAGTAAAAAGAAATTGGTGTGACGTAAGCCCATTCTCGCGAACGGCGTGATATTCGGGGTCGGAAATGCCGATACCCGCGAGGTAGAAGGGAAGAGTCGTTTGCCGTGCAAGTACGGGGTAGATTGATCTTGTCATTTGCATCGCTCCTTTATTATTATTTTAGCATAAATTATGGGAAAATGCAATAGCGCATAAATAAAAAATCGCCCTGCCAAAAACAGAGCGATCTTTGATATGCAATAATTTGAAATTATCTCTTTGAGTTTAAACATTCAACTTTGGCTTTTTTATTGCAAATCAAAAACACACTAAAAGCAAAGTATTTTCGCTAAGATACTAGAAAGTAGCTTTTGCAACTTTCTTCGTTTTATTATATGTTGCCATAACTTAGTTGTCCAAAAGTTGTCCAGAGTTGTACAACTAAAATGGCATGGTTTTGCGTACCTGAGCGATATGATAACTGTAGAGATAACCTATGAGAATTATTCTAACATGACATTCATCCATTTGATATTATACAATATTTTCAAGAGAAAGTCAAACACAATATGGAAACTTGATACCGATAAAATGATTGTGACGTACTTTAAGCCTAATACGCTTACAACCAAATATAAGATTTAATGCACTGCTTTCATAAGGATGTTGTGTTCACTATTTAGAAAGCCATTGTCTTGACATGCTGCGAAAACTTGTCAATAACGGCAATATCATCAGTTATTTTGTTAGAGTAAATGATGATCTGAATCATCGGTTGAGATTTGAAAAGAATCAGATAGAAAGTGTCAAACTGTCATTCTCCTGATATTAAGAGACATTATATGGCGAGAGAATCGGTGTTTGAGTGTATGGTTTATATTTGATCGTTTACGGCTGTGCCTGAGTGGTGCAGCCGTATTGTGATTTAACACGCAACTAATATTTTGGACTTATGAGCTTGAAGAAACAACTCTAAGCACTTTGGTGTTTGTGCATACATACTATATGTACTTAATCTATTTTGATTTGGACTTATATTAATGCTTGTTGGAACAGGAGTAAACAACTCAGTCTTTCTATTGCAGAGTTGTTCTATAAATTTAGTCATGAAATCAAATTGGTTTTTGCCTCTAAATATATTTGTTTTTTCTCCATATTCTAAAAGCCGTAATTTCGCTAATGATATTTCTTCATCATTCGTATTAAGCTCCGCCTTAAGTTTATCAATCACTGTACTGTATTTTGAATCTTTTGTTACTCCGGAAATAATATCAATATTTACAAGATCAGTAGTTTTTATTTTTTGTATATTTACCTTTTCGCAGTCTAATTCTTTCTCTTTGCGTATTAATACCAAAGCATTAAACTCTAACATCAGCTCACAAAAATCATGGTACATTTTAACAAATTTCTGTTTATATGTGATGTAATCTGCATCGTCTACATTCAAGCCGAATTCAGTTTCTAAAATCATACCGAAGCTATCCTCGTTAACATATAAATTCTCAATAGAATAGCATGGCGTAACATAAACATCTTTTTCTTTATATTCTTCCATATCAAATCCCATATCACGATCAACAAAAAACATAGTATTAACTTCTTGATATTCTGATTTGCTCTTAATCAATTCCATTGTTCTGAGAACTTTCTTTTTATTACCAGCCTTTATATGAAAAAAATCATTTCCAATGATACTTCTTATACGGTGATCGTAGTATTTACCATCTTCGCCTTCATAAAAACAAAATGCATAATCAGCGTGGGATGTTCGTTTTGATGTGAATTCCATGAAGACCGAACTTGCTTCTTCTTTACCTTTACGCATCTCATCAAGGAGACTACTTCTTTCTTTTCCCATTGCGATTATACATCTCCTCTTTTGTTAAAACAATACCACATATCATGTGCATCGTTATCAAATTCATTATCAAAAATAAATGGAGAATGTGTAACGGTTAATAGCAAGCGACAGTTGCCAGAACGCATTATGTCAGGCAGAAGCATTTTCTGCCACTTCATAGAAATTGATAATTCAGGTTCATCTATTAATAAAATACATTTCTTAGCACTTTCTAAATATAGCTTTGAAAATAATGAAACAATTTGCTTTTCTCCAGATGATAGCATAGAAAGCTCTATCTCGTCGTCATTGTCAGATAATATCTTTAACGTAATATCACTCTGATTATATTCAAATCGCTTGTTGTTAAGATACTTATTACAAGTATTTGTAAATCTGATTATCTTATCATCATAAATTGCCAAAGAATCATAGCTACGAATTAATTCATCGATTAAATCTCGTAGATACTGATATTCGGTTCTATTTATGTCACCGTTAGAAATTAGTTTAAGGATTATATCTTTGTCTTCGGGTTCAATTTGTTTCCCTAACCTATCAAGAACAATTTTAACCAAGCTATCATCATAATTATTATTAGATTTGGTGTAAGTGCTTGAATTAGTTTTAGCATACTTTGAAAGCAATATACCTGTCATTTTATTAAATCCCTGATTTGTTGTTGTTCTAATAGTTTCTAATATAGTATTAATTGCGTTAGAAACATCTTTCATACCGAAACGAATTAACGAGTCTTCCAGACGATTAAATCGTTCACTCTCTGGATTAAAATAATCAGAATAGTCTTTTTCTATACGCCGATAAGTAGTAAGATAGATAACTCTTTCTGATACATTTTTAGATAATGCTTCTTTTAAAATATCAATATTCTTTTCCTCGCCTCTTCTGTTGTTTTCGTGTGATGTGTAATAAGACAGAACGTAAGAATTGGCTACTGAATATGGTAGACCAAAGAAACGTGTTATTTTCCTTATTATTGATTCTTGTAATTCATCATCAAGTAATAGATTTTTACCTGAGCCTAATGATTCTATAAGAGATTCGATATATGAATAAATATCTTCTTCTCTATATCTCCTTCTTACATTACTTCTATTTTTTAAGTATTTCAATACATCTTCCTTATAAATAGATATTTCATCCATATTTTTAAACTTAATACTAATTCCACTAAAAGAGATGCTGATTAGTTTTTCATAGTCACTACACAGAATATAATATAAACAGTTTAAAATAGTCGTTTTTCCAAGACCATTCTCACCTATAAAAATATTAACCTCATCATCAAATTTTAATGTTACATCATTTCTACCAAATAATCCCTTGATTGAAAAGCATTCAATCGAAGTTCTATTGGGCTTGTTTTCAATCATTTCTTCATCAAATAAAAACATAATAAATTCTCCTTATCTCCACCTACAATTAACCGCAATAATATTAGCAGGCACACCCAAGAACTGAATATCAAATTTCAGCGAAGGTTCAACGATAGTCGAAGCATTATGTATTCTGAAAGAAAGCGACCAGCCGTTGTTCAGATACAGTTCCGCTGTACTCTTGGATTCAGGCTTGAAACGCAGAGATATGATCTCGGTCGGCAGATCAGCCTTCGGAATAATCAGCGTGGCTTTTGTCTTTTTACCGTCTTTGTTCAGTTCGCCACGGAGATTAAAGGACTGGAACTCCGTAAGCTGCTTCTTATCAATGGCTACGACTTTATAGAAATCACGGATACCGAGCAGATAGGAGATCAGCCTCGCCGGAATTGTGCTGTCAGCTTTATATGCTCTGTTCATTTCCTTAATGAAGGCATTGACTATCGGGAAGTATACGCTATCTTCTTTATCAGTCATATCATGCCAAGCCACTTTTTCTTCTTTGAGGGACTGCAATCTTGCAAATATCGGCTTAATGATATTCCAATAGCTATCATCACAAGGAAGACCATACCACTTCTTGCCGAAATCAATCTTTGCACTCAAACGAGAATGTTTTGCAGCAAAGTGATTGTGCTTCATGGAAAGACCAATATCCCAGCGGATAGTCTTTCTTGTAATTACGATGTCACGAACATCTCCGCCTTCAGCATCGGAATCCTTATTGATAGAGAGAACAACTAAATCATCATTTCCGTCACATTCAAGGATAAGCGGTTCGGCTGAAAACAAAGTATCAATAAACGCATCGGCAGCACGAAGATATGTCTGCTTTTCAGTCTCACTCTGTGTTTCCCATGCCCTGCGAGCTGCTATAACCGATTTTTCGTCAACCATAACAGGACGCTTGTCCTCTATTCTGTCTTTCAGTCCTATAATGCAAGCATACTCGAATGCTCTGCCTTGATCATTGCTCTTGGAACTCATTGTACTGCCTCCAATTCCTTTTTGATTGCAGCTGCTATTTCATACGCAAGATTAACCGGTACTGCATTACCGATCATCTTGTAACCGTCATTTACGCTTTCGTAGATGAATTTGAAATCATCGGGGAAACCCTGCACTCTTGCCACCTCTCTGACCGTCATACGGCGATAGAGATGTTCTTTTCCTTCTACAAAGCGACAGTCATTCTTGCCTACCTTAACCATTTTAGGAGCTTGGGGGTGAAGCTGACACTGTCTACCTGATGCCTGCACAGTGAATGCTTGCTCGTCCCATGACTTCACCCTGTTTCGGCTCATAAAGATCGGAGAGTATTCTCCAGTAAAATATTCATTATTATTGATAGCATTAGGGTTACGATGATTCTTTTCTGCCGAAGGAACAGCAGTCTCCTGCAAATCCCATATAATATCTCTAAGCGTAAGCTTTTTCTTATCATCAACTGTTGAACCGACCGGGAACTTGAAGTCGATACCTAAATCTTTGTGGAATCCGATATAGAATACTCTTTTTCGTTCCTCGGCAACACCGTAATCCTTAGCGTTCACGAGTGTAAGAGTAACGTTATAACCGCTTTCTTCAAAGAGTTTTATGATATTCTGCACCGCTTCATTATGCCTGTTTGCGAGCATACCGCTGACATTCTCTGCAAGAAAGAACTTAGGCTGTACTTTACGGAGTATTCTTATATAATCAAAAAATAACTGTCCACGTTCATCATCTATACCACGCAAAGAACCTGCCTCAGACCATGACTGACAAGGTGGTCCGCCAATAATGCCGTCAACATCAGAGGGGAAATCAGCTTCATTTACCTTTCTGATGTCTCCCTCTATCAGATGTGTCTTAGGGTGATTGACTTTAAAAGTCTCCCATATTGTTTTATCATATTCATTTGCAACAGGAATTTTAAATCCTGCACGTTCAAATCCTAAATCAAGTCCGCCACATCCTGAAAACAGACTAATTACATTCATATTCTATTACTCCAATTCTATGGGATTTTATAAACTTTGTCCTTGGACTTCGTGGGTTTCCTGTACTTTCTTGTATTTATCGCCGATTAATAGGAATATTGTTTAGTGAATCTGCCTTTAAAACTTTAATATTTATCCCCGGACTTCCTGCCCTTTGTGGGTTTTCTTACTCTGCTCCTGCAAACATACAAGGATAATCCAGACCTGTCATGCTTTTGAGATAAACGAGATCTGAAAAGTTGAAACCATAATTAAGAGAAAAATCTCTGTTTTCTTCTCCGGTAATAATGAAATGCAATTTCTTCTGATCAATACCTGCAAGAGCAGTAAGCTTTTCTGTTCCGAATCCTTTTTCATTTAGATGATACAACACAACTCTTGAAAGCTGAATCTGCATCGCCTTGTCAATATCATTGTCAGCACAACCGTCCATAACATCCAGAATCATAAATAAAATACTACTGTCTGATTCAGAAGAAATATCTTTTGGCTCAAATTTTATGTTCTGCTCATTCACAAGCCACCATATAGGACAACCTACATATTTTGCAATGGCAAGCTTTTGTTCATCAGAAGTTTCCACAACTGCTTTAAGACTGTTGAATCTTTGAGGAATAGCATTAAGTTTCTTTAGAACAGATTTTTTACTGCTAAGTCTTACAGACACATTTTCATCAAAATCAAGAAGTGAATCTATTGATACCTCAAAATAATCTGCGATTTTTTTTAATATTTCACCATTCGGAATTGTACCTTTCTTCCAGTTGTTTGCTGAACCAGATGATATTTCAAGTTCTTTAAGAACAGCATGAGGTTTCATTCCTTTTATTTCTGATAGATATTGAAACTTCTCCCAAAACATAGACGAATATTCTCCTTGATTTTTGTAAGATACGACAAAAATCGCATTTTAATGCAATTATTTTAAAATAACTTCTTGACAATTGCGTTTAAATGCAATATAATCATAGACAGAGAAAGATAAATGCAACTTCTAATTGTATTCTGATTATCTTTAACATTATTATATCATATTTAAGTTTAAAATGCAATACTTTTCTCTAAAATTCACATATGGAAAGGAGTCAAAAATGAAAGAAAAAGATGATGTTCCAAGTCTTCCACCGGAATTCAACCCCATAATGCCACTTCGTGAAGATTCACCTCAGAGAAATTTCCCGACCAAAGCACTGCCACCGATTCTTCGGGAAATGGTAACGGGTATTGCTGAAACAACCGGAACAGACACGGCAATGGCTGCAACTTCTATGTTATCGGCAATAAGCTATTGCTTTACGGGAATGTACAGAATGCAGGGGAAACCCGATCATTCCGAGCCGCCTATGATTTACAGTTTTATTGTGGCAGAACCATCAGAACGTAAATCACCTGTGGTAAAATTCATCAAAAAGCCGTTTGTCGATTTTGAAATGCAATATAATCTGGAACACGCTGAAGCGTTTCACAAGGCGGAAGCTGTGAAAAAGAAACTGCTCCTTGAAGCTGATAAGCTTGAAAAAGAGGGGAGCAAGGACGTTAACCAGATTGCAAAGCTTAGAACGCAGGCAGAACAAATGGGAACTGTGGGCAGAAGACGAATTGCTGTAGATGATATTACTCCTGAATCATTGATTCAGCTTATGGGAAGAAACCGCTCGTTGCTGATGATCTCAGATGAGGCTGGTATGCTTGGAAACTTTGCAGGGCGATATTCCAACAACAGTATGCCGAATATGGATATGCTTCTGAAAGCGTGGAGCGGTGAAAGTTTCTTCTGTGACAGAGCAACAAAAGAAACCATACAGATACCCACTCCATGTCTGTCGATCAGTCTGGCAGGACAGCCGTATTTATGGGACAACATGGTTTCCAATCCTGTATTCCGAAACAGTGGACTTCTTGCAAGATTTTTCTACTGTTTCCCAAAAAGCAAAGTCGGTACAAGACGATATGATTCCAAAGCAATTGCCCCTGCTGTAGTTGACAGTTACAACAAGCTGATCAATATTCTTCTCACAAGAAAATTCAATGCAGGAGATACAGAAGAAAAATTTCTGAAATTTGATGAAACTGCACAGCAAAATTTCATTGATTACTACAACCAATATATTGAGAAAATTCAGCTGACAGAGTTTGCAAACTGTAAGGACTGGGGCGGTAAATACCACGGACAGATACTTCGCCTGTGCTGTGTTATCCATTGTGTAAAATGTGTATTGAAAAATGAAAATCCTGAAAACGTCCTTGTCGGTGCAGATACGCTTTGCAATGCAATCAATATTGCAGATTATTACAAAGAACAGGCAATCTACGCATTCAGCATCGGTGGAGTAGATCAGGAAATTCTGAAAGCAGAAAAGGCTCTGGAAATCATCAGGGCAAAACAGATCAAAGAGGGTTTTCAATCAGCATTGTTGAAGAAGTGTCGAAATAAAATTTTTGCAGAATCTGATGATTTCTACAAGGCACTGAAATTGCTTGAAGAATACGGTTACGTTGCTCTTGATGAGAGAGAAACCGGTAACCACAAATCAGCGGTTTATGTTTATGTCAATCCGAAAGTATTTGAAAAACCGTCTGATGATCGCTGACCTTGTCAGCGAAAGCCCTCGGCAGAGCGCCTGTATATGTGATAGACCTGTTCAAGGACTGTCATATATACTATGGCGTTACAATAGGCATAGCCTGTTGTAAATCGGTGCTTCGCACCGTGGTTTCAGCGATAGTCTGAAACCGGTTGCCGCAATCCTCATATTGTTCGGCAACGTCGGTTTGGGGAAAGGAGGCATGGAGGGATAACGCTTTTTCAAAAGAGTTTCCCGCCAAATAAAATGAAAGAAAAACGCATTTCATTTTGTCAGGGCAAAGGATCGCTGACGCACAATAACCGCTTATTCATTGCAGATAACGTAGACCGCAGCCGCATGAAAGGTAACATTACATTTATCAGGGAAGACATTGGCTATGTGTATGAACATCTGTTTGCGGAGTCAACCAAACGATACAACGCCCGACAAAAACGAAACGACAGAAAAATTCATTGCAGTTACTATGAATCTCTATTCCACCGCAAGCCGTCTAATTCCGTTGTAACAGCTGCCGACAAACGCAAAAGCTTCTATGAAGATGTCGTGCAGATCGGCAGAAAAGAAGATTCTGGAGTGGATACAGAAGACGCACAGCTTGTGGCAGATTGCCTGAAAGAGTACATGGCAGGGTATCAGAAACGTAATCCAAACTTTGTGGTATTCAATGCCGTCCTGCACATGGACGAAGCCACACCGCATCTGCATATTGACTATATTCCTGTCGGACATTACAGACGTGGACAAGATACGCAGAATGGCATTGCCCAGGCTCTCAAAGAAATGGGTTTCGGTGAGGGTAAGGGTGCTATTGCAAGGTGGAGAGCATCGGAAATTGAAGTGTTGAATCAGATATGCCTTGCACACAGCATAAAACCGTTAGAACCTGAAAAGTCAAGAGGTTCTATGTCGGTGAAAGAGTATAAAACAGCAAGACAGGAAGCAGATCGACTGGCAACTGAAAATGTCCAACTAAAAAGCGAAAATGAAAATATTACTCATGAACTTGCCGAAACAAAAGCAATGCTGGAAAAGGCAAGCAAGAAAAAGGTACAACTTATTGACATCGGAAAGATCGAAGTGAAACCTACCATTTTCGGAAATAAAGTAACAGTTGATAAAGACGATTATGATAAAATTCACGCTCTTGCTGAAAAAGAGGTGGTCAGCGTAAAGCAGACCAGAAAACTGTCCGCCGAAAACAAAAGGCTCAGCGAAGAAAATGCAGCACTGAAAAGTACTGTAGATCAACAGGCTGCTGAACTTGCCGAATACAGAAAACCGGCAACAATATCTGTGAAAACACTGATAAAAGGTGCAAAGGAAACCTCTGAAAAGGAACGATTAGCATCTGATTTACAGAAAGCAAGATCATTCATTGCAGCCAATGGACTTTCAGAAGCGTTCCGCCGATACAAACCAAATACAAAAAATCATGAATTAGAGTAAAGGAGATTATTACTATGACACAGGAAAGAAAAAATGCAATCGTTGATGACATTATGGCACTTCTCATTCAGCTTACTGATGAGGAAGCTGTTGCAGAAACCAAGGCAAAACCTGTTGAAATGCTCACAATCAAGGAGTGTACAGAGGTTGTCAGAGGGCTTAGTGAACATACAGTCCGTCAGCTTGTAGCACAGGGAAAAGTGAAGTATATCCGCACAGGTCAGGGCAAACGTGGCAAAATCCTCATTAATAAGGAAGAGCTTCTCAAAGTTTTTGAAGTCTGATGAACTGTTTTGAAGAAATACGAAATCGTCTTGACATACGGACAGTTGCAGAGCGTTACGGAATTAGAATTAAACGTAATAACACTTGTCTCTGTCCGTTTCATGATGATCATCATCCCTCTGCACACATATACCCGAATGCATTCCATTGCTTCACCTGTAATGTGCATTATGACATTTTAGGTTTTGTTATGGAATTGTTCGGACTATCAGCTATTGATGCTGCCAAAAAGCTGAATGATGATTTTAACCTCGGTATCAGCTTTGGTTATGAAAAAGAATATCATAAGCCGAAATATTCAGAAGCTGCTGAAATTCGGGAGATTAAGCGAAAGAAACGCGAACGCTTTGAAAAATGGGAACAGAAAGCGTGGCAAACGATTCACGATTATCTATGGTTCATGCGTGACTGGTTTGAGAAATACAAGCCGTCACCTGATGATACATATATAGATGATCGTTTTCACATTGCGAATGTTGAATATCGTCATGCAGAAGAATTCTCAATCGACTGGATTCAGCAGTTTTCAAATGAAGAAAAGGTTGAATGGAAGTGGGTAGTTGATAAGATGAGAAAATTTCTTGATGAACATAATGAGGAAGAAAAACCACAAAGTACAAAAAGTCCAGAGACATATATTAAGGTTTCAAGGACAAAATCACCAGACAGTATTCCTGTTAATTGGTGATAATCACAAGAAAGTACAGGAAACCCACAAAGTCCATGGACAAAAACTATAATATTTCAGGAGGTAACAGACAGAACTATGGCTGCAATAGATAAACGTGGAAACACATTCAGAATCAGAGTTTTCGTTGGTACTGATGCGAATGGCAAGAAGATTATGAAGTCCACAACATTCACTCCGCCGACAGACACAACACCGAAAAGGGCTGAGAAACTTGCTCAGGAGTTCGCCTTTGAATTTGAACGTCAATGCAAAGGATATATCAGTTTCAATGAAAATATGAGATTTTCAGAGCTTGCAGATTGGTATTTCACTAACTTTGCACCGGTAGAATTAAAAGCATCGACCGTTTACACCTATACCGGACAGTATAAGAAGCATATCAAACCTGTTCTTGGCAACATGAAATTAAAAAATATTACAACGCCAAAACTGACACAGGTAATGCAGTCATACAATTTAAATCCTGCGACTGTCAGAAAATTATATGTCATTATTCAGTCTATTTTCAAACGTGGTATGGAACAAGGCTTTCTGCGTAATAACCCTTGCCACAATGTCATTCTTCCAAAGAATAAGGAACAGCACAAGGTCATGGCTCTTTCAGAAGACGAACTAAAACGCTTTTTAAAAATGCTTGATGAAAAGTCTTGTGATGAAGATGTTAAACGAATCATCAAGGTGCTGCTCTTTACAGGTATGCGTTCCGGAGAGTGTTTTGCACTTCGTTGGGAAGATATTGACTTTGAGAATATGTCAATTTCAATCAAGCATACGCTGAATGACATAGGCGGAAATCATGAATTGACACCGCCAAAAACAAAAAAGAGTATCCGAACAATAGGTATGAGTAAAACTGTTGCTGATATATTTCAAGAACAGAAAAAATACACCGATGATCTGAAAATTGCTCTTGGTGATAGTTATGCACATCCAGAAATGGTATTTCCATCAGCAAACGGCAATTATCGTGACAGAAGTTCTGTTTTGACTTCGCTGAAACGCTTTACCAAAGGCACAGAATTTGAGCATATGACGTTACATAAGTTAAGACATTGCAATGCTACCATGCTTTTGAATATGGGCGTAGATCTCAAAATCATCAGTGACCATTTAGGGCATTGCGACATCAATGTCACAGCTGATATTTATGCTGATGTGCTTAGCAGTACACGAAAAGTGTTGGCAGATTCTATTGAGAAAAAGCTGACTGAATAAAAATACGAGTTACAGCAACATAAAAAAATCGCTCTGCAAAACACAGGGCGATTTTAAAATACTTTTTAGTTTTAGTTGTCCAGAAGTTGTCCAAATGGACTTCTGAAACAAAAGAAATAACGCAATATCGATAAAAAATCGATGTTTCCTTATCTCTTTGAGAACTGAGGAGCACGTCTTGCAGCCTTTAAGCCGTACTTCTTTCTTTCCTTCATTCTCGGGTCACGAGTGAGGTAGCCCTCAGCCTTCAGTGCAGCTCTCAGCTCGGGATCGAACTGGAGAAGTGCGCGGGAAAGACCGTGACGGATAGCGCCGGCCTGTCCTGTAACGCCGCCGCCAGTAACGGTGCAAACGATGTCGAACTTGCCATCAGTGTTGGTAACAGCGAAAGGCTGACGAACGATAAGCTTTAAGGTCTCAAGACCGAAATAATCGTCAATATCTCTGCCGTTTATAGTGATCTTGCCGGTGCCTTCATAAACGCGAACTCTGGCAACGGAGTGCTTTCTTCTGCCTGTGCCGTAATAAAACGGATTCTTGGATTCGTACATTTAAATCTGCTCCTTTCGTTGATTAAAGCTCGTATTTCTCAGGCTTCTGAGCGGCATTGTCGTGCTCTGCGCCCTTGTAAACTCTCAGGCGGGTAGCAGCTTTTCTGCCGAGCGTGTTGTTGGGGAGCATGCCGGTCACAGCAATGGTCATAGCTCTGTCAGATTCCTCAGCCATCAGCTTGGAATACTGGATCTCTTTCAGACCGCCTATCCAGCCGGTGTGCCACTTGTAAGTCTTCTGAGTGAGCTTGTTGCCGGTGAGAACAGCCTTGTCCGAATTGATGATGATAACGTGGTCGCCGCAATCAGCGTGGGGTGCGTAGGTAGGCTTGTGCTTACCTCTGAGAATGTGTGCAGCCTTAGCCGCTACACGACCGAGGGACTGACCCTCAGCGTCGATAATATACCACTTGCGCTCGATGTCGCTAGCTTTAGGCATATAAGTAGACATAGATTTTTCCTCGCTTTCCTAACTCTTCTGAATATTTCAGACTTTTTGATACTTGTATATTATACCACGAATTTAGAAATTGTCAAGTCCCTTAAGTCAAAAAATCAAAATATATCCCTCATACGCTCTGTTTCTCTTCGAATTTCTCTGTTTCTCTCGTTTTCTCATTTTTCATTTCACTTTTTTCAGTACTATCTCCAATGCGCAAGATCTTACCGCAAATCCACTTTACGCCACTGTCAAACCGAATAATGCGCTTGATCCCCTCGATGATCACAGATACTCCCAGTGAGATAACAAGCAGCAACGCCCAGCCTGTCAGAAAATTTTTATGGCCATATATGAAATCTTTGAAATAAATGGTTTTAATAAACAGATGTATCAAAAATATGTTTGTGGCGTGCCTGCCAATGAAGCTCAAAACGCTCCTTACAATTGGCAGCCAAACCACAAATTCACACAAGAAAAGTATCACGACCGTCGGCAGCAGCGCCCACTGTATCTCCCAAAACTTTTTCTCTGGCATCGCGACGTACAGCTTGCTTAAAATGTGTATCAGCCAAATCTCGCCCACAAATTTGCATATCTTCACAGGAATGGAAGCCATATGTCCGCTGCATATCCACCTCTGCGCCGCCCCGCTTTTCGCAAAAGCCATGCCGATCATGAAGATGAATAGGAAGCCGAGAATGCTGTTTGTACTGCAAATGCTGCGAATTTGAAGCACTCGCGGTATCACGAAAGCCAAGATAAGCGCCGTCGCCATGCCCTGCCGCTTTTGGTATTTATAGATGAATGGAGTCAAAACTCCATAAACTACCGCCGCGCTCATATACCACCAAGCATTACAAAGCATGTGCGTTCCGAAAAGATTTGCCAGCCCGAGAAAGTCGATCAGCATAAGAAAACGCCCATATATCGGCTCGTTGTCCTCAAAAAATATCCGCTGAATGTACTCGGGGTTAGGGCTATCCTGCCAATTCTCCATTAAACTGCAAAATATCACGCATAAAATATACACAAACTGGAATCCTGCAATAGTCTTGATATATCTCGCGGCAGACCATTTTAACATATCCTGGCTGCTCTCATGCGCTTTGTCAAACTTACTGTAAGATAAATACAGTCCATAGCCCGAGATAAATGCAAAAATGCTCACACATATCTTACATACTATGGCAAAGTGCACCATGTTTGCCTGCTCAAACGGCGCGAACGACAGCTTATACTCGTCAAACATCGAGGGTTTACGATACATATGATGGAACAGCATGAGTAAAATAGCAACACCTTTCAGCGCTGCAGAAGCGCTTTTGTCAAGGTAATTTCTCTCAGTGCCGACTCTTATCGCCAAAAATCTGCTCCAGAATGACCCTTCTTCATCTGAATTTTTCATACTTTCCATAAAAACACCTGTTTCTGTCAATTAACTTTCCTATAATTGGAAAAATATTCCTTATATATAGTAACCCAGCTAAAATTCTAGCACACATATGTTAATCTTTATACGCGTTTCAATGTATAATTTGTGTACTATTGAATATCAGCGGCGATCTCCACCAATAATCTATCTGAAAATATGCGCGTCTGCGCGGTCTGGAGGATATTAAAATATGAAAGCAGTAATTTTGTGCAATACGGATACTGAAAGAGCTTCGGCACTTTTGCCCGTAACGGAGAGAATTCCGCTCTGCGGGTTTGAAATAGCAGGTGTAACTCCGCTGTATCACGCTGTTCAGAACGCTTATTCAAACGGTATGAGCGATATTTACGTCATCGGAGACTATCTCACGCGGCGGATAGAAGAGTATCTGCTTACCGACAGATTTAAAAATATGAAACCGAAATTCTGTCAGTATGAGTCGAACTTTGCAAATAAATTAAACGAGATCGCGAACGGCGAGGATATTCTCGTGCTCAATGCAGACACCTATCAAGCTTTGCCGCTTGACAAACTGATAGTTTTTTATAATGAAAATCGTCCTTCGGCGGCGGTTCTGACGGCAGAATGTGAGCGCGGTTTTGGCGTGAATGTGCGGGCGGAGGGCGAAAAAATGACCGAAATCGGCGTCCTTGTGCCCTGCGAAAAGGCGGAGCAGGTGTTCTGCGGGGCGGCGATCTTGTCGGCTGAGGCGTTGTCGCCGCTGAATAATTCGCCTGCAAATTCGTTGGCGGAGCTGCTTTCTGAGCTTGCCGAGGGCGGCGACGATGTGCTTGTTTGCCTTGAAAATGCCGGGTTTGCGCCGATAAATTCGCCAGCCGATCTAATAGAAGCTGCTCACACGCTGCTTGCGAACGGTGGAGCAAGTGACATATCTGAATTGCCAAAAGCAGGAATTACGGTTATCGAGCCGGTCTATATCGGCAGAAACGTTACGTTGGAAAAAGGGTGCGTTCTGGAAAATACTGTTGTTGGCGACAACGCTGTGATAGGCGCACGCGCTCGGTTGAACGGCTGTATTGTGGGCGAATCGGCAAATATTGGTGCGGGTGTACAGGGCGAAAATGCTATTATCTGTGCAAATAGTCATGTTAAGGCAAGTTGCATGCTGGAAGAAAATTGCGTAATAGGCGAAAGCAGTCTGATTGGAAGCGGCGCGCGGGTCGAGAGCGGCGTGAAAATTTACGCGGAAAGGCGCGTTGAGGCGGGTGAGATCGTTTCGGCGGACGTGAAATGCGGGCACGGCGGCGAGCTGGCGCTTGACGAGGAGGGCTGCTGCACTTTTGCAAGCGGCGCGACACCCTCTGACGCGGCGCGGTTAGCGATGGCGGTCGGCACGGCGCTTCGCGAGGGCAGCATGGCAGTTTGCAGCTGCGCCGAGGGCAGCCGCTCGATGTTGGCGGCGTTTGAAAGCGGGCTGGAATCTGCTGGAATAACGGTGTTTTCCATCGGCACGGCTACCCCTCAGCAGACCATGTTTCTGATAAATCGCCTAGGCGCGGATGTCGGAATGTGCATAAATAATGGCGGGTCAGATAAAATATGGCTTATGTCGCGCGGGGGTCTGCCGCTGGAACTGAAGCTTCAGACTGCTATGGAGCGCGCTTGTTCGCTTGCACGTTACCGCGAACTGCCAAACTCTTACTACGGAACGCATTGCAATATGTCAGATTGTAAGCAATTGTACAAAATATACCTCAACCAAATTCTTCCGAAAGCGTTTGTCGGTTTGAATGCGGATGTCAGAACTGCCGATGTGGCACTTGCTCGGTTGTCAGATGATGTTATCCGCCCCAAGAATGACCTTTCAGGCGAGCGCGTTATCTTCCATATTTCGGGCGATGGGCGTGCCTGCACGGCGTATTCCGACGCGACGGGCTATGTTACTGGCGAGCGGCTGACTTTGCTGGCGGCGAAGGCTAATTTTGAGAATGGCCTGCCGGTGGCGCTTCCGAATACCTTTCCGCTAGCGGCTGATAAGCTCGCGGAGCAGCTCGGCGGCAAACTTTACCGCTATTTTGAGCAGGCGGGCGACGGCGACGATGCGGCGCGTGCGGTTGCTGAGCGACCAGATAATTTTTTCGTGCGCGACGGGCTGGCACTGCTTTGCACGGTCTGCAATTATCTGAGTTCGCATCGGACAACCCTTGCACAAGCAATGGCAGACATACCGCAATTTTACTCTTCACAACGCTTTGCGGCGAGCAAGGCTTCGGCTGGCGAGATCTGCCGCGTGCTGGGTTGCAGGCGCGAGGGCGGCGACGGCGTTATGATAAGTGACGGGACTACGCGCGCGATGGTGCGCCCTCTGCGACACCGTCGCGGCATTGTTATATTTACAGAAAGTGTAAGCTGTGAAGCCGCCTCCGAGCTGTGTGACGAGGTCATTCGCAGACTAAAAATGGGTCTTGATAAATAAACTGGTAATTATACCCAACTTGGTGACTTCTTCCGCTATAAAAATCGCAATTTCCATTGACAAATCGGTGGAACTTTGCTATAATGATTATAGATATTTTTGTTCGTGAGTCGAGCGCGCACAAGCGCCCTTTATATAAGGTATACTCGGCGAAAAGTTTTAGCGCGGAATGCGGTCTGCGCCAAAAACTGGCTGTTTAGTCACACTATTTTGTTCATCCAATTTTTGCCGATACGGCGCAAACAGTCGGGCTTTTTAGAATTTTGTAACGTGAAAATATTTGAAATTTGCAGTCGGAAAACGTTTCGGCTGTACATTGTTGTAACTATTGTAATTTAATGTAACTGGGAAAGGAGAGTTATGCCGCTTGAGCGCCTGAGAATATGCTGTAAATTCTAGCGTCGATCGGCATTTTATGGAATGAGTGTTCAGAATAAATCAAAAAATCGTTACCGCGGTGCCCGTGATAACCGCGATGTGCGCGAAAATTCACCCGAAAAGCGCAGAAATGAGGGCAATTCGCTCGATAAACTGATAGGTGCAGACAAAACGCAGAAGAAGTTTTCGCCGCTGAGCGTGCTTGGCGCACCCGTACAGCGCCGTCAGCGCGGCGAACAGCCTAAGCGCGACCGTCAGAATAGGCAGGAACGCGATAACTTGGTAAATAACGCTAATTTTGTGCCTGCGAACCGCACAAAAAATCAGCGCAGAGATCAGAAACCGCGTGAACAGCGCCGCACCCCCGTCAAGATAATCCCTCTGGGCGGTTTGAACGAGATCGGCAAGAATTTCACCGTAATCGAGTGCTGCAACGATATGTTCATAATCGACTGCGGATTGGCGTTCCCCGACAGCGAAATGCTTGGCGTTGATATTGTTATACCTGATTTTACCTATGTTGAGCAGAATAGGGATAAACTTCGCGGTATCGTACTTACTCACGGCCACGAAGACCACATCGGCGCTCTGCCGTATTTCCTAAGAAAGATAAATGTGCCTGTTTATGGTACAAGGCTGACGCTCGGTCTGGTCGAGGGCAAGCTCAAGGAGCATGGTCTGCTTAATTCTGCCAGACTTATGCCGACCGAACCGCGCAAAACTATACGCTTCGGCTGTATGGCTGTCGAATTTATCCGCGTCAACCATTCTATACCTGACGCGGTCGGCATGGCTATCCACACACCTGCGGGCGTGCTTATCCACACCGGCGACTTCAAGGTCGATTACACGCCGATAGAAGGCTCGGTGATAGACCTCGCGAGGTTTGCTGAACTGGGCAGCAGGGGAGTGCTGGCACTTATGTCAGATTCGACCAATTCTGAGCGTCCCGGCTACACGATGAGCGAGCGCAAGGTCGGCGAAAGCTTTGAAAAGCTGTTCACAAAGGCGGAGGGCAGGCGCGTTATAATCGCGACATTCGCCTCGAACATCCACCGCGTACAGCAGATTGTGAACATCGCGGCGCGCACGGGCAGAAAGGTCGCCGTTTCGGGTAGAAGCATGGTCAACGTCATCGGCAAGGGCATCGAGCTGGGCTACCTGAAAATTCCAGACGGACTGCTTATAGACATCGAAATGCTTTCGCGCTACCCCGCCGACAAGGTCTGCATCGTCACAACGGGCAGTCAGGGTGAGGCTATGTCTGCGCTTACGAGAATGGCGCGCGGCGAGCACAGAAACGTGACTATAACCCCGAACGACTTCATCATAATCTCGGCGAATCCCATACCGGGCAACGAAAAATTCGTCACCAAAGTTGTCAACGACCTTCTTCGTCAGGGCGCGGACGTTGTCTACGAATCAATGTACGAGGTGCACGTTTCGGGTCACGCGTGTCAGGAAGAGCAAAAGCTGATACTTTCTCTCACAAAGCCCAAATTCTTCATACCCGTGCACGGTGAATATAAGCACCTTATGAAGCACAAGGCGACAGCGATGTCCGTCGGCATACCCGAAGAGAACATCATGATCGCGAGCGTCGGCTCGGTCATCGAAACGGACGGCGTGGATATGCGGATCACCGGCACTGCGCCCGCGGGCAACGTACTGGTAGACGGTCTGGGCGTCGGCGACGTTGGCGCTATCGTCCTGCGCGACAGAAAGCACCTCGCGGAGGACGGCTTGATAATCTGCTTCGCGACGGTGGACAGAATGACGGGCGAGATACTCGCAGGTCCCGACCTCGTGTCGCGCGGATTTGTGTACGTTCGCGAGAGTGAAGAGCTGATGGAAAATTCCAAAAAGCTGCTCACGCAGACCTTACAGAACTGCCTCGATAGGGATATGCACGAGTGGAACGCGATAAAGACGAAGATGAAAGACGTGCTTTCTGACTATATCTACCAGAAAACCAAGCGTAATCCAATGATACTGCCTATCATGATGGAAATAAACGACTAAACATTCGGTCGCTGAAAGGAATGTGAACTTATGAAGGGAACATCGGGCTTGCAGATAATTATCAAGCTGACAACGGCGATCTCCGCAGCAGCTTCGCTGATAGCTTCATTTATGCTGTATCAAGTGCCCAGAACGCAGACGCAGGGCAAGGCGCTCTTTGCCGTTTCGGTGATAGCGGCGCTGCTGCTGGTACTGGAATATGTATTCTTTGGCAGCACTACCAAAAAGTACATTGCCAAAACTGCCGCGATGATAAATAAAACAGAGAAAGAATCGCTGCTGAATTTCCCCGCGCCTGCCGTGATAATTGACGAAAACAACTGCATAGTGTGGTACAACAGGCTTTTCGGCCGCCGCGTTTACTCTGAGGAAGAGGCTTACGGGCTTGACATTACCGAGCTTTTTAAGCTTGATATGGATAGAATTTACAGCCGTGAGGGCGATACAGTATGCTATAGTGAGCGTTTTTACGATGTCCACGCCGTGCATACAGACCACGGCGGCGATATGTCGATGCTGTATTTTGCCGACAAAACGCAGTTTGTCGAGCTGGATTACCGATTCCGCCAAACGCGCCAGTCGGTGATAATCGTCATGATCGACTACTACGAAGAGCTTATCAGCAACCTGCGCGAAAGCGAAAAAGCGCACGTTTTGGTAAGCATTGAGCGGCTGATAGAGAATTTCATCGACGGCACTACTGCCATCTCGCGGCGCGCGGGCAATGACAGATTTTACGTTATAATGGAAGAACAGTATCTTCAGCCGATAATCGACAAACGCTTTGAGATACTAGAGCAGGCGCGCAAGATAACTGTTGGCGAGCGCACGAACATCACACTTTCCATTGGCGTTGGCCATCAGGCGGGCGACCTTGCCGAGAGCGAGAAGTACGCCAAGCAGGCGCTTGATATGTGTTTAGGACGCGGCGGCGATCAGGCGGCTGTACGCACGGAAAACGGCTACGAGTTTTACGGCGGGCTTTCAAAGGGCATTTCGCGCAATACTCGCGTGAAGTCGCGCATGGTGGCAAACGCGCTGGTAGAACTTGTGAATTCGCACGAGCGCGTGCTGGTAATGGGTCACACATACGGCGACCTCGACAGTATCGGCTCGGCAACGGGCATCTGCGCAGCGGTCAAAGCTATGGGCAAGGAATGCTATGTAGTTGTCGATAAAGAGCGAAATCTTGCGCATCTGATGATCGACTACATAGAAGAAAACAGTATAAAGAACTATTATATATCTCCGCAGGAAGGCCTTTCCAAGATGAACGAGGAGACCCTGCTTATCATCACCGATACGCACAATCCCGACCTTGTGGACTCAAAGGAACTATTGGAAAAAGCAAGCTGTTTGGCCGTTATCGACCATCACCGACTCATGGTCAAGGCGATAGAGAAGAGCGACCTTTTCTACCACGAGCCTTCGGCTTCCTCGGCTTCTGAAATGGTGGCGGAGCTGCTGGAGTATTTCCCCGGCGACCTCAAGATCTGCCCGCAGGTGGCTGAGGTTCTAATGGCGGGCATCATGCTCGACACAAAGAGCTTTGTTATGAACACTGGTGTGCGAACTTTTGAAGCGGCGGCGTACCTGCGCAAACTGGGCGCGGATACCATAGCTGTCAAAAAGCTGTTTGCAAACTCGATGGAAACATACAGACAAAAGGCTGCGATCATCAATTCTTCCGAAATTTACCGCAAATGCGCTATCGCCCACGCCGACGGCACGTTCTCAAATATCCGCGTGGCTGCCTCGAAAGCGGCTGACGAGATGCTCGAGATCTCGGGCGTGAACGCTTCGTTCGTGCTCTACGAGCTGGGGGGCAAGGTAAACATTTCGGCGCGCAGTCTGGGACGGTACAACGTTCAGGTAATTATGGAATCTATGGGCGGCGGCGGTCACCACGAAATGGCAGCCTGCCAGCTTAATACAGATATGGACGACGCAAAGAAGCAGCTCATATCTGCGATAGATGAATATATTAGAAATAATTGACGAAAGGATGTATAAATCATGAAAGTAATTCTTGTAAAAGATGTTAAAGGCTCGGGAAAAGCGGGCGACACGCTTAATGTTGCCGAGGGATATGCCAGAAACTTCCTTCTGAAAAACGGTCTTGCCGTTGAAGCAAGCGCGAAAAATCTTAACGAGCTTGCGGGCAAAAAGGCTTCCGAGCAGCACAAATTAGACGTTGAAAAGGCTGAGAACGAGAAGATCGCGGCGGCGCTTGAGGGCAAGGACGTAACCATCACCGCAAAAGCGGGTCAGGGCGGCAAGCTTTTCGGCGCGGTAAAGACCTCCGCCGTAGCGGAAGCCATCGCGAAGCAGCACGGCGTCAAGATCGACAAGAAAAAGATCGTCATGAACAGCGAGATCAAGAGCTTCGGCGACTTTGAGGCGACCATAAAAATGTCGCAGGGCGTTTCCTGCAAGCTGACCGTCAGGGTGGTCGAGGGATAATGGCTGAGGGCTTTAACGAAGCGTTTACGCAGCTTTCGGGCAAAAAGCCGATCTACGCGCCCGAGGCGGAACAGGCGGTGCTCGGCGGCGTGCTTTTAGACCCGTCGGCTCTGCCAAAAGTGGTTGAAATTCTCAAACCCGAGAGTTTTTACACGCCGATACATCAGCAGATCTTCGCGATAATCATGCGAATGTTCGCCGACAACCGCACTGAGGACATCATAACCGTAATCAACGAGGCGGTAACGGCGGGCGTGTTTGAAACCTCGGCGATGGCGAAGACCTACCTTTCTGGTCTGATGGAAGCTGTTCCATCTACTGCAAATATTGAAACATACTGCCAAATAATTGACGAAAAATACCACGTCCGCAGACTAGTAAACATTGCCAACGACATTATCGAAAAGGCGAATGAGGGCACGGAGGAAGCTTCGGCGCTGCTAGACCGCGCGGAACAGAGCATTTTCGACATTCGTCACAACGAAGTGCAGGGTCTGACGCGCATAGAAAATGTAATTATTGACGCTTATAACCATTTGCAGGAGATAAGTGGAGAAGACGCGGACAAGCACCAGTCGGCGCGCTCGGGCTTCGGACAGCTCGACGCCGTGACGAACGGTCTTAACAATTCCGACCTTATAATCCTGGCGGCGCGCCCTGCAATGGGTAAATCTGCATTTGCGCTCAACATAGCTGTTAATATGTGTAAAAGCTCGCAAAAAGATGTAGCAATATTCTCGCTCGAAATGGGCAAGGAGCAGCTTGTAACGCGTATGCTGGCTTCAGAAGCGCTTGTCAACAACAATTCGCTGCGCTCGGGCAACCTTGAACCCGAGGACTGGGATAAACTGGTCGCGGCAACCGACCAACTTTCGCGCTTGCCGATCTATTTGGACGACGGCGCGGGAATAACAGTGCCGCAGATGAAGGCGAAGCTGCGCCGCTTGAAAAATCTGGGACTTGTTGTTATCGACTATTTACAGCTTATGGAATCGCCAAACCAGCACTCCAGCCGTGTAAACGAAGTATCGGAGATCACGCGACAGCTCAAGCTGATGGCGAAAGAGCTGAACGTGCCGGTCATCGCGCTCTCGCAGCTCTCGCGTAGCTCAGAAAAGCGCGAGGACAAGCGCCCGATGCTCTCAGACCTGCGTGAATCGGGTTCTATCGAGCAGGACGCGGACATCATAATTTTCCTTTACCGCGACGCTTATTACGAAAAAACGGCTGAAAACCAGTCGGTGGCGGAATGCATTGTTGCCAAAAACCGCCACGGGCAGACAGATACTGTAAATCTTTCGTGGATCGGCGAGTACACGCTTTTCCGCGGCATTGACATGAGAAGAGAAGACCGCTGATATGATAGAAAAAGTTAGAAATACAGTAGAAAAATACCATATGGCGAATACGGAGGAGAGCGTGCTTTGCTGCCTTTCGGGCGGCGCGGACAGCGTGGCTCTCCTTTTGTGTTTGCACGAAATTTTCCCGCAGGTGCGCGCCTGCCACATCAACCACCAGCTTCGCGGCGAGGAAAGTCTGCGCGACGAGTGTTACTGCGTTGAAATATGCCAAAAGCTAGGCGTTCCGATAGAAGTTAGGCGTGTGGACGCTAAGGAATACGCACAGAAGTTGGGCAAATCGGTAGAAGAAGGCGCACGAATACTTCGTTACCAAATTTTCGAGGAGATGGGCTGCGACAAGATCGCGACGGCGCACAGTCTTTCCGACTGTATTGAAACGGCGATCTTCAACTTCGCGCGCGGCACTGGCATAACGGGGCTGGCTTCGATACCGCCGGTGCGTGGAAAAATTATCCGTCCGCTGATCGAGTGCAGCCGCGCTGAGATAGAGGAATTTTTGAGCGAGCGCGGTGTGGATTGGGTGACGGATTCTACTAATCTGACAGATGATTACACACGAAACAGAATTAGGCACAACGTTGTACCACAGCTTCGGCAAATAAATCCATCACTGGAAAAGACTATGAACGGCACTCTGGACAATCTGCGTGAGGACGCCGCCTTTATTAAAGGTATGGCAGACGAGCTTTTCGAGTCGGCGTATTCGGGCGGCGGGCTGGATTGCGCGGCAATAGCGGCGGCACACTCTGCGCTTTCGGGCAGGGCGGTCATGCGGCTGCTGAAAGAGGCGGGCGCGGACACCTCGCGCGAGATGGTGAAACGCGTGCGCGAGCTGTGCACGACAGGCGGCAGAATTTCCGCGGGCGGGGGCGTTGAAGCGTACACCAGCGGCGGCAAATTATTTGCAGTTAAGCCAAACAAAGGCACACAAATCGAACAGACCTCAGTTATTTTGCACGGCGACGGCAATTATAAAATTTTTGAAAAAAACATTTTACTGAATATTACAGACAATTTGCAAAATGATTTAAATATTCATAAAAAGGTAACAAACTTCATTGCTGATTATGGTAAAATAAAAGGTGAAATGGTGGCGCGCGGCAAGCTTTCGGGAGATAAGATCAGGCTGATCGGCCGAGGGTTTACAAGTTCTGTTAAAAAACTCGCGCAGGCGTATGCTCCGCCCCACGAACGTGCAAAAATGGTCGTAATTACCGACGATGACGGCTTGATATTTGTGGAAGGATATGGTTTTGCTGAGCGTGTTGCAGTTGATAATTCAACAAAAACTGTTTTACACTGCAAAATTTCATAAAACTGTCACAAATATAGTATACAATATATAATGATTTGCGCAGGCTTCGGCGCGGTTCGCCAAACGGAGCCAATAAGGAAAGGTAGTGCTGAATTGAAAAATAATGGATCGAGATCGTTTATAATATACCTTCTGGTGGCGGTCGCGCTGATCGGCGGAATGGTCTACGCCCTCACCTCGATGGGCAAGCAGAAGGACGACACCGAGTACTCGAAGGTCATGCGGTATTTCGACGAGTTGAAGGTCTCAGAATTCAAGTTTGACCTTAACTCGGGCGAGTTGACCTATAAGCTGAAAGATTCTGACAAGGAAGAAACTTACACTGTTCCTAATGTCAACCTTTTTGTGAACGAAGTGCTTGGCTCGGAAGATGCTTCTAATTACCGTAAGCTTTACGACGCGGAAAACCCGAAAAAACCGCTGAAATACGACCTTGTGCCCATTTCGGACAACAGTTTTTGGCTCAATTTGATACCGACGCTGCTGATGCTTGGCGTGATGATCTTCTTTTTCGTGTGGATGATGCGAAGCGCGGGCGCGGGCAAGATGTCGGGCTTCGGCAAGACGAATGCGAAGAAAGCCCCCGACTCGAAAAAGGCGACTTTTGCCGACGTTGCGGGCGCAGACGAGGAAAAGGCTGAGCTTCAGGAAATTGTAGATTTTCTTAAAAATAACAAAAAGTACAATGAGATCGGCGCGCGTATCCCTAAGGGCGTGCTGCTGATGGGCCCTCCGGGTACCGGTAAAACTCTGCTTGCGCGCGCAGTTGCGGGCGAGGCGGGTGTTGATTTCTTCTCGATCTCGGGCTCGGATTTCGTTGAGATGTTCGTCGGCGTTGGCGCGTCGCGTGTTCGTGACCTCTTCGAGCAGGCTAAGAAAAATGCTCCTGCGATCATCTTCATCGACGAGATCGATGCGGTCGGCAGACAGCGCGGCGCGGGTCTTGGCGGAGGTCATGATGAGCGTGAACAGACGCTCAACCAATTACTGGTTGAAATGGACGGATTTGAGGACAACGACTCTGTCATCGTAATGGCGGCGACCAATCGCAGCGACATTCTCGACCCTGCGCTTCTCCGTCCGGGACGTTTTGACAGACAGATCTTGGTAAGTCCTCCCGACGTTAAGGGCAGAGAGGAAATTCTGAAAGTTCACACGCGCAACAAGCCGCTCGCTCCCGATGTAAACCTCAAGACCATTGCGCAGAGCACGGTCGGTTTCACCGGAGCAGAGCTGGAAAATCTCGTAAACGAGGCTTCGCTGCTGGCGGCTCGCAAAAATAAAAAGGCTATAACACGCGCCGAAATGGAAGAAGCTGCTATCAAGGTCGTTGCCGGCCCTGAGAAGAAGTCGCGCGTTGTCACCCCCGCCGAAAAGCGCCTCACAGCGTACCACGAGGGCGGTCACGCGATATGCACATATTTCTGCCCCACCCAGGATAAGGTACATCACGTTACGATCATCCCGAGAGGTCAGGCCGGCGGATTTACAATGAGTATTCCTGAAAAGGATAAATCTTACGTTTCAAAGAATGAGATGTTTGAAAATATAATCGTTCTGCTAGGCGGACGTGTTGCCGAAAAGCTGATTTTGGACGATATTTCCACCGGTGCTTCCAACGACCTCGAGCGTGCGACAGCTACTGCGAGAAACATGGTCACACGCTACGGTTTCAGCGACAATCTCGGCCCTGTGGTTTACGGACGCGGAGAACATGAGGTTTTTCTTGGCAGAGATTACAGCTCCACCCCAAGCTATTCGGAAAATGTTGCGGCTGAGATCGACAACGAGATACGCAGCATCGTCGAGGACGCTTACAACGATTGTGAAAAACTGCTTCGCGAGCACATGGATAAGCTTGAGCTGATCGCGCACTACCTCATGAAGCACGAAAAGATCGACGGCAGCAACTTCGAAAAGCTGATGAAAGGCGAGCTTGACCCCTCTGAATTTATGGATTACGATGTTCAGGCAGCTTATGACCAGAAAATGACAGAGCTTATGGGCGACGCTTACAAGCCCGCCGACAAGACCGATGAGGACGAAAATGCGAATAATGACAGCACTGCTGAATAATTCCAGATAAATCAAACAAATTACCGCCGTTCAAAAAAGTTCGGCGGTTTTTTTGCAGAAAATTTGTCACAGTTTTGCGGTTTTTGCGGAATTATAATTGAGAGGAGTTGAAATGTCCTTATGCAAACGGCTGATTCCGGAATCGCTGAACTTGACATCTCTCAAATTATACAAAAATATCAGAATATGGTTTACGGCATTGCGCTTACCCAGCTTAAACATAGATCAGAGGCAGACGATGTTTTTCAAGACGTTTTTCTGACGTACCACAGGAAAAATCCGGCTTTTGAAAGCGAGGAGCACCGCAAGGCTTGGCTTATCAGAACGGCTGTTGTCATATGCAAAAGGTATAATCTAAGTCCTTGGCATACGCATACCGTATCACTGGACAACACTGATGAGGTCGGCGAGTTCACCTGCGATACTGAGGAGCAAAATAGGCTGTTGGACGCTTTGAGAGAGTTGAAGCCGCGCTACAAAATTCCGATATATTTGTATTATTTTGAGAATATGCCGGCTGAGCTTATTGCTCAAACTTTGGATATTAAGTATGATAATGTAAGAAAAAGGCTGTCGCGCGGCAGAAAGCTGCTAAAAGACAGACTGGAGCGTGATTATTTTGAATAATTTAATAAAAAACATTCACGATCAGATGAAGCCGCGCAAGCAGGTCACCGACGATCTGTTGAGGAAAATCGAGGAACAGCAGACAGAAGAGGTGCAAACAGGCGGGCTGAGCAAATTATGGGTCGCACTGCCGACTGTAGCTGCGGTCGCGGCGGTCTGTGTTGGCATTTTTGTGAATCTTGGCGGCAGTAAACTGGAAACAGTTGGCGGCGGCACGGACGATTCTTCTGACAGAAACAAGCTGGCAGACACCGTTCTTTCTCAGACCGATGAGAACATTGGCACGCAGACCACTACTGCGACTTCAAAAGTGAAATCGCCGGACGAAAGCTCGAAGAGCGACAAGAAAGATCCCGATTCCATAGCAAAAACCAGCGTTTTGAGCGACAATGAGGTGGACAGCGAAGCGGTGCAGATCGACCTGACCGACGAGATCACGAGCGTGACTTTTACGATCGACAAGCTTTTTGACGATGGTCTGACGGCGGCAGATTCGCTTATCGAGTTTGATTCGGATTACAAAGCGGAAATTATAGACAATTCTGTAAGTATAGACTATGCTGGTCGGACGTATTATAACACGTTCACCACGCAAAATTCTTACGGCGACCTGCTCGCAGGCGGCACGGCGTGCATCAATGGTGAGGAAAACATCGCGATGTGGGTGTACGAAGCGGAGAGCGGCTCGGCGGACACGCGGCTGGCGGTTGACCTCGGCGACGGCGAGGGCATAGTTTTTGAGGCGGAGGCGCAAGAACCTGAGCACTATGCGACGGCGGCGCTGACCGCTTGGGACGAGCCGAGGAGCGTTACCCCGCCGACGGTCGAGATAAGTCAGCAGGATAAATCTGATATTTTGAGCCATCTAGGAACGATCGAATTTGGCGGAAAGAGCTACTATTCGAGCGGCGGAAGTGCTGCGGCAGAGAGCGGCTCGCAGGCGATCGGCGGCGGCACGATAACTGTGGACGGCGACATGGTTTACGAGGTCTACGTTTTGGCTGTCGGCGACGACATAGGAATAGATTTCGGCGATCACATTTTGTGTGTTTACACGGTTTGATGAAATAAAAAGAAAAATGTGCAGAACAAGGTAATGGCGCGGGCAGAAATGTCCGCGCTTTATTGTTAAAATGCATAAAATTTTGCGGAATCACTTGCAATTATACACGAAATATGCTATAATAAAATATGTGAAATTTAAGAAGGCGGGTTACGCGAATGGATATAAAGAAAGTTATTGCGGGCAAAACAGATAACACATTTATACAATTTTTCCGATATGTGTTTGTTGGCGGCGGCGCGACGGTCGTGCAATACCTCATTTTGATACTTCTGAAAGAGCTTTGCGGCATGAATGCCAACCTTGCGAACGCTTTCGGATTTGTCGGTGGACTGGTCACAAACTACATAATTTCAACTTACTGGGTTTTTGACAAAAAAGCGATAAAGAACAAGGCGGCTGAATTTACAGCGTTTGCGCTGATCGGCGTGGTCGGACTCGGCATAAACCAGGGGCTGATATGGATATTTGATAAACCGCTTGCAAACAGACAGATCTTTGGCGGATTGATACCGTCTGATAAATATTACCTTGTCGGACAAGTGCTGGCAACGGGCGTGGCGTTCTTTTGGAACTTCTTTGCCAGAAAGTACCTTCTTTATAATAAAGATGCCGACGAAACGGCTGAAAATATTGCAACTGATGAAATGACAAAAATAAAAAATTGAAAGGAAGACTAGATCATGAAAAATGTAGTAATTATTGGCGGCGGCCCTGCGGGTCTGACTGCGGCTTACGAACTGCTCCGCGACGGCGGAAACGAGCAGTTTAGGGTCACTGTACTGGAAGAAAGCAGCGTACTTGGCGGAATTTCTCAGACGGTACGCTATAACGGCAACCGTATGGACATCGGCGGACATCGCTTTTTCTCGAAAGACGACGAGATCATGAAGTGGTGGAGCGACCTCATGCCCGTTCAGGGCAAGCCCGCGTTCGACGACAAGCTGCTTGGCAGGGAAAAGCCGCTGGAAAAGGGCGGCCCCGACCCAGAAAAGCAGGACGAGGTAATGCTCGTGCGCGACCGCGTTTCGCGAATCTACTACAATCACTGCTTCTTTGATTATCCGGTGACTATGAACTGGAATACGATCAAAAATATGGGCTTTTTGACGACAATGAAAGCTGGTTTCAGCTACCTCGGTTCGTGTGTCTACAAGCTGCCTGAAACAAATTTGGAGAACTTTTACATCAATCGTTTCGGAAAAGTGCTTTATTCGATGTTCTTTGAGGGTTACACCGAGAAGCTTTGGGGCAGACACCCGCGCGAGATCTCGGCGGATTGGGGCGCTCAGCGCGTAAAGGGGCTTTCGATAACTGCCATAATCAAGGATATGTTCTCAAAACTGGTTGGTAAGAAAAATAACGCCAATGCTGAGACCTCGCTGATCGAGCAGTACTGGTACCCGAAGTACGGCCCGGGTCAGCTCTGGGAGCTGGTCGGCAAAAAGGCGCAGGAAATGGGCGGCGAGATACTCTTCGAGCACTCGGTCAGCCGCATAAACACCGAAAAAGGCTGTATTCGCTCGGTAGTTTGCAGCACGCCGCAGGGCGAAAAGACCATTGAGGGTGATATTTTTATTTCCTCGATGCCGATAAAAGACCTCATCGGCGGTATGCACGGCGTAAATGCTGAGAAAAATGCCAAAATACAGAAGATCGCAGCAGGCCTGCCGTACCGCGATTTCGTCACCGTTGGTCTGCTTGTCAACAAACTTGAGCTTAAAAACAAGACGAACAAGCGCACGCTCGGCAACATTGTTCCCGATTGCTGGATATATGTGCAGGATAAGGGCGTAAAACTTGGCAGAATACAGATATTCAACAACTGGTCGCCATATATGGTGAAGAACCCCGCCGAAACTGTTTGGATAGGACTGGAATATTTTTGCGCTGAGGGCGACGATTTTTGGAACATGAGCGACGCTGAGTGCATCGAATTTGCGAAAAAAGAACTAATCAAGATGGGCGTTATCAAGAAGGGTGCAGTGCTTGACGCGCATCGCGAACGCGTTAAAAAGGCATATCCTGCATATTTTGATACTTATAAGCACTTTGATAAAGTCGTTGACTACCTTAATGGCTTTGAAAATCTTTTCTGCGTTGGAAGAAATGGTCAGCATCGTTATAACAATATGGATCACTCAATGCTGACATCTATCAATGCTGCAAAGGTAATCAAGTCAGGCTCTGCTGATAAATCTAATATTTGGAATGTAAACACCGAGAAGGAGTACCATGAGTCGAAGTGAGCGCTGGGGCATTTCCGCTGCGAAAACCGACGCCTTTATAAAAGGTATCGCCGCGCACCCCTACGTCTGCGCGTTGCTGGTCTGCCTGCTGCTGAACCCGTTTTACCTCGGCGCGGCTGAAAATGTTCCGCCGAACGCGCTGTACATGGAGAGCTTCGGTGTGCTGCTGACTGTGCTGATCGGCATTTATATAATGTACAAACGCGGCAAAATTGGCAAAATACAGGCGTGCGTTTTCGGCTTGTCGGCGGCTTTTCTCGATTACGTCGGCGCGAAAAGGTTTTCACAGGCGACCGACAAGGGGCTTTGGATGCTCGTCGGCGGGATAGCGGTAGTTAGCGTGTTGTATGCGTGCGCAAATACCGATAAATTTCAAACGCAGCTCAATGCTCTGTTCATTTTCGCCATTGGCTTTTTGGTAAAGTTTCACTATGTTTTCAACACGTCCGTCTACACGCGGCAGAACGATGTCCACGTTTTCGGCGGCGACAGCGGCCACGCGGCGTACATGGAGTACCTCATCGCTCACCGCGCCCTGCCGAATTTCGACGTGCGCGAGGTCTGGCAGTTTTGCCACCCGCCGCTGCACCACATCATCTGCGCGCTTTGGATCGACATAAACGAAAATGTCCTCGGCGTCGGTCACAACCCTGCGCGCGAATCGCTGCAAACGCTCACGCTTTTCTACGCAATGTGCATCATGATAACGGCGTACAAACTGCTTCGCCGCTTTAAACTGCAAAATATGGCGCTGTACGTTCCGCTGCTGATGATCTCGTTTCACCCCGCGTTCATTCTGATGTCGGGCGCGATCAACAACGACGTTCTTTCCGCAGCGTTCATGATGGGCGCGGTGCTCTGTACGCTCAACTGGTACGATAACCAAACATATGCAAATATTCTCAAAATAGCGCTCTGCGTCGGACTCGGCATGATGACGAAGCTTTCCGCCGCTATTGTCGCACCGGCCATTGCACTCGTATTTCTGGCAGTGTTTATCAAGAAAATACGCACCGACTGGCTTCACCTTATCGGACAATTCGCCGCTTTCGGCGTTGTCTGCGTTCCGCTGGGACTTTGGTTTGAGATACGCAATTACATTAAGTGGAAAGTGCCGATAACATATGTGCAGGAAATGCCAAATACGGTAATGCAGTACATTGGCGACCGTTCATTCAAAGACCGCTTGACCGACTTCTCGAGCGAGCAGTTCAAGAGCGTTTTTGAGCAATGGCTTTGCTATGACGACAAGGGAGAGCTGACGGGCTACAACGAGTACAACCCGGTCATAGCGCTCTTCAAAAACTCGCTGTTCAGCGAAAGCGTCAACGAAACGACCTTCGAAAACACTCCGTATATGCTCACGGCAGCGCGCGTATTTTTCTGGCTAGGCATTGCGCTGGCGGCAGTTTTCCTGCTGCTGATGGTTGTCATGCTCGTCAAAAAGTGCGAGATGAAGCCGGTCGAAAAAACGCTTTTCGGCTTATTCTACATCTCGATGATCTTCAACTATTTCAAGATGTGCCATGATTACCCATTCACCTGCACGATGAATTTTCGCTACATAACGCCAACTGTAATAATAACTTCCATTTTCTGCGGACTTTTCATGAATATCCGCAAGAATAACGAGCACCCTTGCGCGGTCAAGGCGGTATCCGCCGTGCTGACGCTGCTGGTGTGCGCGTTCTGCGTGCTCAGTGTAATTACATACATTGCCATTTGCGCGCCTGTTATAACCGAATAAACCTGAGCAGCGCTTTGACGTTCACCGCCGAAACGCTGCTTTTATTTTACCGTATTCACAATTATTTTGCAAAGAAAACCCTGCAAACTGCTTGACAGATCCACCGAATTAGTGTATATTTAATGAAAAAATATACGTTTGCATCAGCAAATACGCATGACAAAAAACTAACAAAACTGTAATCGAAAGGAAGTATAATTATGCCAAAATGGCTCGATAATGCTGTATTTTATGAGATATACCCGCAGAGTTTTAAAGACTCCAACGCCGACGGCATTGGCGATTTTGAGGGCATCATCGAAAAGCTCGACTACATAAAGTCGATCGGCTGCAACGCGATATGGATCAACCCCTGCTTCGAGTCGCCCTTTATGGACGCGGGCTACGACGTCGCCGACTACATGAAAGCCGCGCCGCGCTACGGCACGAACGAGCAGCTTTTTGAGCTGTTCAAACAGGCGCACGCTCGTGGAATGCACGTCCTGCTCGACCTAGTGCCCGGCCACACCTCCATCGACCACGAGTGGTTTAAACGCAGCTGTGAGCCGACGAAAAACGAGTTTTCTGACCGCTACATCTGGACGAACACCATTTGGGAAGCGCCCGAGGGCTTGGGCAGTATCCGCGGCTGCTGCGACCGCGACGGCAGCTGCGCCGTAAATTTCTTCACCCACCAGCCCGCGCTCAACTACGGTTACGCCAACCGCACGCGCGGCTGGCAGCAGGCCCCCGAAGACCCAGCGCCGATGGCGACCCGCGAGGCGATGAAGGACGTAATGCGCTTTTGGCTCTCGAACGGCTGCGACGGTTTCCGCGTTGACATGGCGGGCTCGCTCGTGAAAAATGACCCCGACGGCGCTGCTACTGCAAAGCTTTGGCAGGATTTCCGCGCGTTCCTCGACGCCGAATACCCCGAAGCCGCGATGATCTCCGAGTGGGGCGAGCCTGACAAATCGCTGCTTGGCGGCTTTCATATGGACTTTCTCCTGCACTTTGGCCCATCGCACTACAACGATCTTTTTCGCTGCGACGAACCATACTTCTCGCGCAGAGGCAAAGGCTCGGCGGACGAATTTGTAAAAAAATACATTGAGAACTATAAAAAGACAGACGGCAAGGGCCTGATCTGCATACCCTCGGGCAACCACGATATGGACAGAATGCGCCGTTTCCTCGACCCGCACGAGATGAAAGTCGCGTATGCTTTTCTCCTTTCAATGCCTGGAGCGCCATTTATTTACTACGGTGACGAGATCGGCATGAGGTACGTCGAGGGACTGACCTCGAAAGAGGGCGGCTTTGGCAGGACGGGTTCGCGCACGCCTATGCAGTGGAGCGCGGCGGCGAATGCGGGCTTTTCAGACGGCGCGGCGGAAAGCCTTTATCTGCCCATCGACCCCGCTGAAGACCGCCCGACCGCTGAGGGCGAGCTGGCGGACGAAAACTCGCTGCTGAGCGAGGTGCGAAGGCTCATCAAGCTGCGCGGCGAGCACAAGGCGCTGCAAAGCAACGGCGCGATAGAGTTTGTGTCCTCGGGCTACCCGATGGTCTACAAGCGCACCGTCGAGGGCGAGCAGATAATGGTCATCATCAATCCCGCGGCGAAAAGTTTCGCACTGCCGCTCAAGATCAGCGGTGAAACGCTCTATTCCGTCGGCGGCGCGCCCGAGATCCGCACGGGAAATATAGTCGTAGCGCCCGAATCTGCCGCATTTATTTTGTTAAAGTAAAGTTCATATAACGTTTACAATAAAATTTGCAAAAAACCTTGACAAAACGTGAATCTTCGTGTATAATATATAACTGTGAGTTACCGATAACTTAAACGAGTTTAAACGAAAGATTCACTTGCTGATATGGCTCAGTCGGTAGAGCACATCCTTGGTAAGGATGAGGTCCCCGGTTCAAATCCGGGTATCAGCTCTTAAAAGAACGCGATGGTTTTTGCCATCGCTTTTTTTGTATATACGAGAGATTTTCGGAAATGATATTTTAAAGCAGTGCCGCGCAGCTATTGCGTGCGAATTGCCTAAAAAAGGAGGATATAAAAATGGACGAAATAGAACTTTTTGCCGAGAATTTCCATGAAGAGGTCATAGACAGCGAGCTGCCCGTACTGGTAGATTTTTGGGCGCCTTGGTGCGGGCCTTGCCGCGCGGCAGCACCCGCCGTCGCCGAGCTTGCCGAAGAGTTGGCGGGCAGGGCGAAGGTATGCAAGGTAAACGTTGACGAAGCCCCCGAGCTCGCGAGCGAGTTTGAGGTCATGAATATCCCGACTTTCATGGTTTTCAAAGACGGCGAATGTGTCGGCAGGGAAGTCGGCTTCCGCGGAAAGAACTCGCTGACCGCGCTTCTCGGACTTTAAATTGTAAATAACTGTATAGATTTCCGCAGGGAAGCGAATTTTCTGCGGAAATTTTTATTTTTTCAAAAAAATTTGAAAAAAGGGGTTGACAAGCGCGATATTGTGTGATATAATATATATCGTCCGATGGACAGCAATATGGAGAAGTCGCCTAGCCCGGTTTATGGCGCACGACTGGAACTCGTGTATGGGTTAATAGCTCATCGAGGGTTCGAATCCCTCCTTCTCCGCCAATAGCACAAAACCCCCAGTAAATGCTGGGGGTTTTAGTTTTTATACACGATTTTTACACGATTTTATCTAGTATCTTTATAGCTCGTTCTTCTTCTCGTGGGTATAAGTGCGAGTATGTGTTCCAAGTCATTGATATGTCGGAGTGCCCTAGCCGCCTTGCGACCTCCTGAATGTTTATACCTTCGTTAGCCAATAGGGAAGCGTGACTGTGGCGAAAGTCATGTATGCGGATACGCTTGACGCCTGCCATATCGGCAAATCTTTTGTTGTGCTTTTCCAGCGACGTATCGCGGATAGGACGCTCACCGCCGCAGATGTATTTTTCATCATTGAAGTTCGGAACAAAGCTCTTACAGCGTTCATAATGCTCCGACAAGACCGCCTTCAAGGGCTGCGGTATCTGTATCGTTCTTATGCTCGACTTGTTCTTCGGCGGTGTGATACGGTCGCCGCCCTTGAGCTTCTGCGCAACGCTTTTGGTGATAGATATGTAATCGTCCTTGATGTCAGTCCACTGCAATGCGTATATCTCACCTTTTCGCATACCCATGTAAAATGCAATGTTGAAAAAAATATAATAATTCCAGTCATAGAGCGCGCCGTTCTCTTCGCCCTGCTGTGCATATGATCTCGCAGCTTGAATGTATCTGCGAAATTCGTCGGGCGTGTAAAACAGCATTTCCTTTTCGGGCTCAAGCGGAGCTTTGAAGTTGCCTGCGACAGCTACTGCGTTTTTGGGTAAATACTCCATTTTTACGGCATAGTTCATCATCGCGCGAAACTCGCCGTATATGTTCTTCTTGGTCACAGTCGACAGCCCCTGCTCAGATAGCTCCTGCTTCCATTTCTGCACCATCGCGACAGACAGGGCGTCTATCCGCACGCTTTCAAATTTTGGGATAACGTTCTTCTTGAGTATCCTCGTTGTCTTATCGAGCGATGTTTCCCTCACCTCTGTGCGTTTGGCGGCGATGTAGTCCTCGAAAAGGGTTCCTATCGTCATTCTTGGCGCTATATCCCGTTGGCTTTGCTTGTGCATAAGCTGCATTTCCAGCGCCTTTGCCGCGTCCGAGCCGTATGCTATGCGGTCTATCTGATGCGGCTTGCCGAAGCTGTCGGTGTAGTTGATACGCACACGGTATTTTTGCAGCCCGTCTTTTTTGATGTTCTTTCCGTTCTTATCAGTCATTTTGTAGATCGGCATGATTTTTCCTCCTATTCCTTGACACTTCGCGCGAAGTGTGCTATAATAAAAGGGCAGAAAAAGCCCTTTGTGGTTACTGGGTTTTGTGTGCTTGCTCCTTACCGATGGCAGTCGGTAGGGAGCTTTTTATTATTTTCCCCTCTTGCATAGCGCAGGAGGGGAACTTTCGTTTATTCGTCTTTGTGGTCGTTTTGGTCGTCCTTGCGGAGAATATGCTCGCTGAGCACTTTGAACTGCTTGTCTACGCTATGTGCCCACCTAGTTTATAAATCTGCTGATAGAAACTGCAAGAGACTCTTTAAGACCCTCTATGTCATAAACATTCGCTATCGGATATTTGACTTCTTTTTTGTCTTTGTCGGGAATGATAAGAAACTTGTTAGCAGAATTAAAGTAAAATCTGCATATCCACTTTGTTGTCTTGCCTTTATAAAGTATCGCCATGTAACGCTCGTTGTCTTTATATGTTATATCGTTCATGTCGGCAACGTCCTTGAGCAGGTTCTTGACGATAAAGAACGCTTCAAGCTCTTCCTCAGTAGTTACTATCTTGCTGACCTTTTCGGGAGAAGCCGGAGTTTCCGCAGCAGCTTGTGGGGCGGCATTTTCTGTCTGTTCGGTGCTGTCGTGCAAGTCTTGGTTGCCTAAAGCTGCCTTTATTTTATCGTTCATAAGCTCGGTGATGTAGTTATTAAGTGCCTTTTTAAGTATCGGCTTGAACCTATCTACTACGCTCTGCGTGCGTACGCCATCGTATGCTCTTGATAAAAACAGCTTTACAAAATCGTCAGTAGGATTTTGCAATTGAGCGGCAAAAACAGCTTTAAACTCGTTGGTATATTTAAGCTCAGAAGCAACATTGAAGATAGAGTCTACATCAAAATTTGACTTGCCGAATTTTTTAAGTTCCGCTACCTGCGTTTCCTTTATGTCTAGTATGTCTATCTCGAGAAACGGCTTTTCGTCCATCTTATTGCACTCGTCAAGGTCGGTATAAAACTTGTATATCCTGCCGTTAGTGAGTATGGCGAACTTAGCTTTAGATGTAGCAAAGTATCTGAATAGCTGACTGTCATGTTTGCCGAGCGGTTCACCTATCCATTTACACTCTATAAGTATAACGGGTTCGCCGTTGTTAAGTATGGCGTAGTCTACCTTTTCGCCCTTCTTGATACCGACGTCGGCGGTAAACTCGGGCATAAACTCATCGGGGTTGAAAACGTCGTAGCCGAGCAGTGCGAAAAAAGGCATGATGATAGATGTTTTTGTAGCTTCCTCAGTAGGCAAACTGTCTTTAAGGCTGTCAACGCGCTTAGAAAACTGTTTGATCTGGTCTATAAAGTCCATAAAACTTCCTCCCTATGTTTGATTTATACAATATTATACATCATTTCGCACAATTTGTCAAGAAAATATATAAATAATTAGTATATTTTACATGGTTATATTTTCTCACAGCGCGCTCATAAAGAACACAGCCTTGCCGAGAATGTGTATGTGGTTCAGCTCCTCGCCTATGTATACCAACGGGTCGAACGCCGAGTTCTCGGGGTTGAGTATAAGCTTGTTCTGGTCGGGGTAGTAGTAAACGCGTTTGAGGGTGGCTTCGTCCTCGATTATCACGGCAGCGATGTCGCCGTTCTCGACCATCGGCATTTTCTTAATGAACACAAGGTCGCCGTCGTAAATGCGCGCGTTTATCATACTCTCGCCCTTAGCTTTTAGGCAAAAATCCGCCTTGATGTCGCTGTCAGCCATGACGTAAGTTTCCTTGTCCTCGTCCGCGTATATTGGCTCGCCGCAGGCTATCTCGCCCAGCATGGGAAACTTTTTGAGCGCAAGCGGCTTGATGTTGTCGAATTTGTCGAAGATGGTTTCTTCGGTGGCGGCTTCGCCCGAATTTATCTGCGGCGTCATGCCGAGCAGATAGTCTACTGAGCAGTTATAAAAATTAGCAAGCTGTAGAAGCACTTCTGAATTAGGTTCGCGCTCGTTTTTTTCGTAGCCCACATATGTAGTATATGGAATGCCCAACTGCTGAGCAGCCTGCTTCATATTCAATTTTCTTTTTTGTCTTAGCTCTTTAAGTCTGTTGTCGAACATAGTGAACACCTCGTTCATTTTCTGTTGAGTAATATTATACACTATATGCGTAACATTGTCAAGCGTTTTATAGGCAGTGTTACGCATTTTGTATACTATAACCAAAAAAAGACTTTACTCTTTGTGCGTATTTTTACGCAAACGGGTATTGACAAATACGCAAAAAGCGTATATAATTGAAAACAGGAAATACGCAATTCGCGTATTGAAAGGAGGGTGAAAAGAATGACGGACAAGTACAAATATCCAAATATCGAAGCAGAGAGAGTACGCCACAATATGTCGCAGGACGATCTATCAAAGAAGCTCGGCACAGGCAGAAAGACGTATTATAATTGGCTCGACACGGGAAATATCCCCGTACCTGCGCTGATGTCGCTTGCCGAGATGTTTGACTGCTCGGTAGATTATCTGCTTGGAAAAACAAGAAACCCCGCCCCTTATCCCAAGGCGTGAGGGAAGATCAAGCCCACACCAGGGCGCAACAAGACATAGGAGGTAAACCACAATGAAGAAATACAACTGTAACAACACACTGGACTACTCGCACGAAGCAAAGCGTATGTGCGAAACGTTCGACAATTGTTCAACCTGTCCATGCCCACTTTATGGTATGTCATGTGGGCATTTAGAAATTACTGCTGAGCACATTAAGATTGTGCAGGCATGGTCGGACGCTCACCCCGAGATCACGCTGACCGGAAAGCAGGTCGAGATCTTCAAAGCGCTCAACCTGCTCGGGCTAAAATTCATCGCGCAGGATAGCGACGGCGCGGTATACGCGTTCACTGAACGTCCTAGAAAAGGGTCTGTACCTGCAATGTGGGGCGGGGAGGGTGATTACCTCAAACTAAAATCGAAATACCATAGAACGGGAATTTTCGACGCTATTTCGTCGCTGGTCGAGTGGAGCGACAAAGAACCGCTGAACATCGAGGAGGTGTTAAAGAATGGCAAAAAATTACTATGACGCGGGAAGCGTTTTGAATATCATATACGAATGGACTAAAACATTATGCTCCGACGCCGTCGAAGCAATGGCACGAGAGCTGCGTGAGAAAATAATCAATGAACTGCCCACAATAGGAGTACAGGAAATCGGGTATGGGCGATGGATAGAGGATTTCGACGATATAAAGTGTTCAGCATGTGGGGCAACGTTTAATATTTGTGAGAACGACACACAAAAATTTCAATACTGCCCATGCTGTGGGGCTTTGATGGATGGTGACGAGTGGACAGATGACGAACCGCTCTGCATAGCCGAGGCACTGGAGCAGGCGGAGGAGGCGAACCCATGAAGAAAACCTACCACAGTAGAGTCTACACAGACAGACCTGCTTACGCTGATTTTGACGCACCTGCAAAATTCAACGCGATAATGAGTATCATCGCTAAGCGTTTGAAGCAGCACCCGAAAGCCATATGTTCGTACTCTGGCGGAGCTGATAGCGATATAATGATAGATCTTATCGAACGCACTCGCAAGACCTTCGACCTGCCGCCTGTTGAATACTGTTTTTTCAACACGGGGCTTGAAATGAAAGCCACAAAAGACCACGTAAAGGCTACTGCTGAGAAGTACGGAGTCGAGATCACGGAGTATCGTCCGAAAGTCAATATAGTACAGGCGAGCCGTACACATGGCATACCGTTCGTGTCGAAGATAATGTCCGCAGGGCTTAACGGCTGGCAGACAAAGGGCATACCGCTCAGCATACACGATGAATACGAACAGGCGGAGGACAAGGCGGCGAAGCGAAAAGAGCTGAAAGAGCGCTATCCAAAGTGCGAAACGACCATAAACTTCTTGTGCTGCTGTAACTCAGCAGGTGAACCGCGACCGAACATTCAGCTCGTTATCAATTCGTCAATGTATATGCTTGACTTTATTCGCGAATATCCGCCCGATTTCAAAGTATCTGCGAAATGCTGTGACTATTGCAAGAAACAGCTTGCCCACAGAGTTCAGAAAGACTACGAAATGATAATAACAGGCGAACGCAGGGACGAGGGCGGTATGCGTTCTGTACCGCGTAAGGATAACACAGCGTTATGCTTCACCGAAACAAGTTCAGGACAGTACAGGCTCAGACCTCTCTATTATGTCAGCGACAACGATAAGGCGTGGTACAAGGAGCATTACGGCATTAAGTATTCCGACGCTTACGAAGTATACGGACTTACGCGGACAGGCTGCTGTGGCTGTCCGATTTCGTACAAGGCTGTTGATGATTTGGAAAAGATACGTCCATACGAGCCGAACGTAGTCAAAGCCGCGTGGAATATCTTCGGCAAAAGCTATATATATATCGACAGAAATACAACGAGTTCAAGGCGCAGAAAATGGCTGAGGGTAAGCGAAAAAGGAGTGAAAGCAAATGAAGAAAACTTACCTAATAGAGTTCACCACCGACTACGGCGAACCCCGCATAGTGTCGGTGAAAGCCGAGTCGGTGATAACCGCGATACGCACAGCGCGCGACGAGAAGCGCGCGGGAGAATACATAATGTCGGTGAAGGAGGTGTGAGCCGTGCCGAAGATAGACTGGGACAAAGTTCCCGAGATAGAACGCAGACTGCTTGCGGCGACCCTCTGCGCGGCGATGAAGAAGTTCTACGAAGACCCCGAGAACAAGAGAAAGTACGAAGAATGGTTACAAGCAAGAGGAGGTGCTCAGCAATGACCCAACGCGACCTAGCCGAAATGGCAGACCTGCGAGCCGAAAGCGCCCGCAAGGACGAAGTATACAAGCGTCATATCGAACGCCTGCGCAGCGACCGCAAGGTCAAGCAGATGGACACGCTGTTCATCGGGCTGGCGGTGTTCTTGGGCGGCGCGGGAGTAGCATTCGTGATCTACGCGGCGGCGATGTTCAGCCGCTGGGCGATGTTTGGTTTTTGATTTTAAGGAGGTTATCAAAATGAAATTTAAAGTAAGCGGAAGCAGAGCTGAGAGCAAGACCGCAGATATAGCGCGTCAGTTTAATAAAACGTCCGGCGGCGACCCTATGCCGCTGATAATGCGCACCGTCGAAAAGTGCGAAGAAGAGGTACTTAACGGTTTGGAACTTAACCCGTTTGACCTTTGGCTGTACTGCACTGCTATGCGTGCGCTGGCGGAAGCCCTTGAAAAGGGCATGGACGAAGACCAGCACGCGCAGTACGTCCGTTTAATAGGGGGACTTGAAGCTATAACGTTCATGATGGACGTAACGAGGGGCGAGGAAAATGCGGACTAAAACAGCGCTGAAAATACGCCTGCTCAACGCCGAAGGCAAGTCGCTGCGGCAGATAGCAGAGGCGGTAGACCTCTCGGCAGACGAAATAGAGGACTACCTGCTGACGGCGGGGCTGACCCCGACATACACCGTCAAGCAGGGTCAGCAGGAGAACCCCAAGCGAAAGGAGATACGAAATTACATGGAAAATCAGAGAGTGCTCGGCGTACCGTTAAAGCAGCGCGTAACAAAACCCGAGCCGAAAGGAGAGTAAGGCATGAAAGATTTACCTACACGTTGTATCGACCCAGTTTTAAAGTTCTGTCAGGATTGCATTTGGGGATACTGCCATTATGGCGATGATGTAGAATGTTATGCCGACCTAGCAGGTTGTAGCTTTGAAAGCGGTTGTACTCTCGGTTTCGATCAAGGCAGACCCGAGGACGAGCCGACAGAAGAGGAACTGAAAGAGTTTGAAGAATGGTTGGATAAAATGTACGAGAAGCGCGGGCATTCAGCAGACACAACAAAAGCGCCCGTCCCTGCGGCAACAGAGGCGAGCGCAAACGATAACACAGAAGCCGTTATCACTAACGATAATGATACCACAAACTGCCGCACTTGTCAAGTGCGGGCGACGGAGGAGGACGAAAGATGAAACTTATTAGCATGAAGCTTGAAAATTTTGAGGGCGTGAAGTCGCTCGAATTTTCGCCGAATGGCGGTTCGATGTCGGTCTACGGCGAAAACGGCACGGGCAAAACTACTATCGCCGACGCGCAGACATGGCTGCTTTTCGATAAGGACAGCAGCTTCACACCGCGCTTTTGCCCTAAAATGCGCGATACCAACGGCGAGGAGATACACGGTATCGACTGCACCGTGCAGGCTGTTTACGATATAAACGGCACGCACATTTCACTCAGGAAAACGCTGCGCGAGGACTGGAAAAAGAAACGCGGCAGCTCGCAGGCGGTGTTCTCGGGCAATAAGACAAGCTATTTCATCGACGATGTTCCTAAGCAGGAGAAGGAATTTTCCGAGTATATATCCTCAATAGCCGACCCGCAGGAGTTCATGATACTTACCGTGCCCGAATATTTCGCTTCGGTGCTCGATGTCAAAAAGCGCCGACCAATGCTCATGCAGTTAGCTGGCGGCGTTGGCGATTTCGACGTTATCGGCAGCAGCGAAGAACTCAAACCGCTCATGCACCTTTTGCTCAAACCCGGTACTGCGCAGATGTGGTACAGTATCGAAGAATTTCAGAAGATATGCCGCAGCCGCCGTACCGCCGCCAATGACGCGCTGAAAGAGCTTCCCGGCAGGATAGACGAGGTGAACCGTCAGATCTCAGCGGAGCAAACCGATGTCACCGCGGGTGAAGTGACTGCCGCTGCGGCGAAACTTAATGCCGAACGTGCTGAGCTTAGCAGAAAGCTAAATGCTTCATCTGCCGAAAAGACCGCCGCTCTGCGTGAAGATATTGCTGATAAAAGCCGTATCCTCGCCGAGATGAAAGCCGCCCGCGCCGAAGAGAACCGCAGGGCGAACGACGCGGTAATGGCGCGTATCTCAAAGCTTACTGACGAAAAATACCGCATTACAAACGCTCTCTTCGGCGCAAAGGCTGAGAAGATACAGCATACGGCAGAGGCTGAAAAACTTGCGCATATGCGTGATGAACTGCTTGCGGAGTACGCCGCAGTTTCGGCGGAAAAGTGGTCGGGCGATACCGTGTGCCCCTGCTGCGGTCAGGATATTCCTCCCGAACGTATAGCGGAAGCCGAGGCGGGCTTTGAAACACAGCGCAGACGGCGTCTGGAAGAGCTGAACGCCCGCGGCAAAGCTGCCTGCTCAAAGCCGATGATAGCCGAAGCACAGTCCGCCGCTGAAAAGGCTGAGGAGAAAATATCTTCCCTGCAAAAAAGCCTTGAGGATAATGAGCGCAGCGCTGCCAAAGCTGAAAAAGAGCTGATAGTGGCAGACCCCTTAGAGCAAACGCCCGAATATATGGCGGTGAATAATCTGATAGAGGGTATGCGGGCGCAGATAAAGATAATCGAAAACGGCGGAGAGAACGGCAGAGAAGAGCTGCGCAGACGTATAGCTGAGATAGACGAGAAAGCAGGCAGGCTCGCGGCGAAGCTTGCCGCTCTTGAAAACTGCCGCAGACTCAAAGACAGACTGGCTGAGCTGGAAGCCGAGCAGAAGCAGGCTGAGGAAGAAAGCGAAAAGGCGCAGCAGGGGCTGTATCTTTGCGAACAGTTTTCCCGCGCAAAAGCTGATATGCTTACTGAGAAGATAAACGCAAAGTTTGAAAAGGTGCGCTTTAAGCTCTTCCGTCGGCAGGTCAACGGCGGCATAGAGGACATATGCGAGGCTCTCGCACCCACCGCGAACGGCTATATACCTTACAGCACCGCCAATAACGCCGCCCGCATAAACGCAGGGCTGGATATTATCCGCACATTCTCGAAAGCACTTGGGCTGGAGCTGCCCGTTTTCGTTGACAACGCCGAAAGCGTGACGAAGCTCGAAGCCGAGGGTATGCAGGTGATACGGCTGGTGGTATCGGAAAATGATAAGACTCTCAGATTTGAAACGGAGGAATAAAAGATGAACGAAAGAACGAATTTGCAGTACGCGCCCGCTCCCGTAGAGCGCTTTAAAGAATGCCTCAATTCGCACGAGATAAAGGCGCGGCTGAAAAACAGCCTGAAAAACAACTGGACTCAGTTTCAGACCTCAATGCTCGACCTCTATTCGGGCGACGCGTATCTTCAGAAATGCGATCCTATGGCGGTGGCGCTGGAGTGCGTAAAGGCGGCTACACTTGACCTGCCTATCTCAAAATCGCTCGGCTTCGCATACGTTGTGCCGTACAACAATGTGCCGACGTTCACGCTGGGGTACAAGGGGCTGATACAGCTTGCCCAGCGTACAGGACAGTACCGCACGATAAACGCCGACGTAGTGTACGAGGGCGAGATACGCGGTGCAGACAAGCTCTCGGGCATGGTAGATCTCAGCGGTGAACGTACCGGTGACGAGGTAGTAGGCTATTTCGCGTACTTCAAACTGATAAACGGCTTTGAAAAGATGATATACATGACCCGCGCCGAAGCGGAAAAGTGGCGTGACGATTACTCGCCCTCAGCCAAGAGCAAGTACAGCCCTTGGCGTACAGATTTCGACAAAATGGCTTTAAAGACCTGCATACGCCGCCTTATCTCAAAATACGGCATAATGAGCGTTGAAATGCAGGGCGTTATGACAGAAGAAGCCGAGCCCAGAGCTGCCGCGGCTGCGAAACGCGCGGAAGAAACGGTGCAGGCAAACGCCAACAGCAAGGTGATAGACATCGACGCCGCGCCGCCTGCCGCGAATGAGTCTCCCGCCGAAGCAGCTCCGCAGCCCGATTTCTGATGAAAACGAAGATAGATGTTATCGCGAGCAGCTCGGGCGGCAACGCCTACCGACTTAGCTGCGGAGGAGGAAGCCTGCTGATAGAATGCGGCATACCTTACCGCAAACTGCTCAGGGCGCTGGATTTTTCGCTGACGGATATTGAGGGCGTGCTGCTCAGCCATTGCCACAGCGATCATTCGGCGGCGGCGCGCGAGCTTGTGCGGCGTGGTATCAGTGTGTACAGCAGCGCGGCTACGTTTGAAGCTCTGGGGCTGAGCGGACACAGGTGCAGGGCGGTAAAGGCGCACGAGCCTTTTATGATAGGCGGGATAAGCGTTTACCCTTTCGACGTTCAGCACGACGCCCCAGACCCGCTGGGCTTTGTGATAACTGATACGACAAGCGGAGAGAGAACGCTTTTCTTTACCGATACTTACTACGTCGAGTACGTTTTCAGCGGGGTCGACGTGATAATGGGCGAGGTCAATTACAGTATGAAAACGCTTTCGGCAGATATGAGCGCCGCCCGTCGGGAAAGGCTTATGACCAGCCATATGAGCTTGGAGCATTTTTTGCAGTTGCTCAGGGCTTACGATACGCAGCGGCTGAAAAAGGTATACGCTATGCACCTTTCGGACGATAACAGCGATGAAGAGTATTTTAGGCGTGAGATAAGCCGAGCGGTATCGGCGGAAGTGATAATTTGCGAAAGGAGCAGTATATGATAAACAAAGTTATCTTGATGGGCAGGCTGACACGCGAACCGGAACTAAAGACTACTCCGAACGGCGTTTCGGTGCTGACATTCACTATCGCGGCTGACCGCAGTTTTGTGCGGCAGGGCGAAGAGCGGCAGGCAGATTTCATAAATTGTGTGGCATGGCGCGGCACGGCTGAGTTCATAAGCCGCTATTTCGGCAAGGGCAGAATGATAGCCGTAGTCGGAAACCTGCGCACCCGCACCTACGATGACAAGAACGGTGCAAAGCATTACGTTACAGAGGTGTATGTGGACGAAGCCTCGTTCACGGGAGAGCCGAAAAGGCAGGAAGCTGAGATAGGGCAGGCGGCGTATGCGGCAGACGAATATTACGACGGGTATACGCCCGATCTGGGAGAAGGTGTGGCGTTTTGAACAGGTACGGAAAGTACAACTCGCGCAAGGTAGACACGCCCGACGGCAGGTTCGACAGCCAAAAGGAGTACCGCAGATGGTGCGAGTTGAAACTTATGCAGAGAGCGGGCGAGATCAGCGGGCTGGAGCGGCAGAAGAAAATAGTGCTGATACCCTCGCAGCGGGCAGACGGAAAATGTATCGAGCGCGAGTGCTCGTACATAGCCGATTTTGTGTATGTAACTAAGGACGGCAAAAAGACGGTAGAGGACGCGAAAGGCTGCCGTACAAAGGAGTATATAATAAAGCGTAAACTAATGCTTTATCTGTACGGCATAAGGATAAAAGAGGTGTAAGATGGCAAGGCAGGAGAAGAAGAACCTTGACTGGTTCATGCTCAACTGCCAGCTTGACGATAAGTTTGAGCTTATCGAATCAGAATTTGGGATAACAGGGTTTGCAGTGATCGTCAAGCTCTTCATGAAGATATATGGAGGGGAAGGTTATTACTGTGAATGGAACGATGACGTGGCGCTGGTGTTTGCCAAGCGAAACGGTGTGGGTGCCGGCGTTGTGTCTGAGATAATTTCAGCAGCTGTACGGAGAGGTATTTTCGACAGAAAGATGTATGAGGAACATTCGGTGCTCACATCGGCGGGCATACAGAAGCGTTACTTTTCCATCACGGGGCGCAGAAAAAATTCTCGCACCGAGTACCTCTTGGTCAGCTATACCCAAAAATCTGAAAATGCTGGCAGTAAAGCGGATAATGCAGGCAATATGCGTGCAGAAAAGCGCAATAATGTCAGCAAAAATCCTACAGAGAAGACAAGAGAAGATAAGAGAAGAAAAGATGATATTATAGAAGACAAGAGAAGATACGGCGCGCATGAAAAAGTGAAGCTGAGCGGCGAGGAGTACAGCCGGCTGAAAGCGATGTCTTCTGAGTCTGTCGTCAAAAAATACATATCAAAACTTGATGAATGGTGTTACAAGAGCGGGAAGAGCTGTCACAACTGCTATGACACGATAGCCGAATGGATACTGCGCGACGGAAGGGGCACGGAGAGCACATCTGAGAGGTCGTATGATCTTGACAAGTGGCAGGAGCTGGCGGACAATTTCGACCCGAACGAGCTGGGATTTGAGGAGGACGATGAGTGAGAATGACTGCGATAATAGCTACCGTGATCGCCGCTGTAATAGCCGGGGCAGCTTGGGCGTTATGTGCGGCGGGAACGTCGGCGGAAGAGATCGAACGAGCAAAGGAGGAAGAGGAAGATGAAACGTTCAGAGCTTGAAAAGTATCTCGGCAAGACCGTCGAAGTAACTATCTTCGGCAAAACGCTGAGGGGTATTCTGCACAAAACGGGCGAGGAAAAGTTCAAAAACAACTACAATCTCTACCTGCCGAAGAAGTATTACTTCGTGTGCGATGAGTACGGAATACCCTGCGGCAACTGCATATTCAGGTGCTCGCACGTTGGCAAATTGCGGCTGATAGGCGGTGACGGCAAATGACCAAGACCGACCTGCAAAATTACCGCGCGGACAAGCGCAGGCTCGACCGAATAAGCGCACAGCTCGCGGAATTGGAAACGCGTGTGTGCGTACAGTCCGCCGCCGACCCGCCATTCAGCAAGCATTGCGTGACCCTCAGCGGCTTT